>Ga0075418_10002264_pt1 | contig 21976 bp, 20 predicted proteins | sample SoiMetdeltSBSDD2_FD_81776 | JGI IMG/M metagenome (GOLD analysis project Ga0075418, IMG submission 81776) | Bulk soil microbial communities from a Populus tree surrounding site in Tennessee, USA - Soil MetaG P. deltoides SBSDD2 | ecosystem: Environmental > Terrestrial > Soil > Tree plantation...
AGTAACTTTTTGCCGGTTCCCGTTGACTCCACTATTAGTTGTATGCTACATGAATCAAAACCCTAATGTGGGGTATTCTGCTTCGTATGCGTTGCCCAGCATGCGGGTGCCAGGAAGACAAAGTCATCGACTCGCGTGCCTCACGCGAGGGGGCAACCATACGCCGCCGCCGTGAGTGCACCAAGTGTGGTTATCGCTACACGACTTACGAGCAAATCGAGCGCAACAAGCTCATGGTGGTCAAACGGGATGGAAGGCGCGAAGATTTCGCCCGCGAAAAGTTAGCTGACGGTATTCAAAAGGCCTGCCAAAAACGCCCCGTCGCGCAGGAGCAAATTGACGACCTCGTGGATCAGATCGTTGACGACCTCAGCAATAGCCACGACCGCGAGGTTCCCTGCCAAGCCATTGGCGAGCGTGTTATGGCCGGGTTGCGCGGCCTGGATCCCGTCGCCTACGTGCGTTACGCAAGCCTTTACCGCAGATTCGAAGAAGCAACCGACTTCGTGCAGGAAGTCAAAAAACTGGAGAAACCGTATGATACTCTTACGGCCCGATTGCCTGGCATTTAAGACCAACGACGGCGAAGCCATACCATGCACGGCGCAACAAATGACCGTTGAGCTCCTCGGCGAAGCCGCGCATTTGGTCGAGGAGGACATCGTCAAGAACGCCGCCGAAGCCGTGCTTCATTATTTTAAGGCCGAACTGGGCCGCACGAGTGTCACCACCGCGGAATTCTCGCAGGCGTTGGAACAAGTGCTGCGCGGGCTCGGTTTCGAGGTGCAGTCCCAAGCGTCAATGAGCGGTCCCCCGCCGCGCGTCGTTGAGTACGACTTGCGCCATTTGGCTTTTCAGTCGGGCAAGGGCTTTGAACTCGTCTTTTTCTCCCGGCTGCGCGACGAACTGCGGCTGAAGCTCGGCGAGTCGCCGCACGTCGTCCATTTCCGCGGCTTGCGCGGGTGCGTGAAGCAACTCATGGGCAAAAAGCGTTGGGGCTCCGAATGCCAGCGGCTCAATGACCACATCGTGGAATATCTGCGCACCTGTCTCTCTGCCGAAGTCGCTGGACGATCCTGCGCGCTGGTGGTGCGCTAGCCATGAGCAAAACGCTCTTCGAAAAAATTATCGCGCGGGAAATCCCGGCCACCATCGTCTACGAGGACGACAAAGTCCTTGCGTTCAAAGACATCAATCCCGGCGCGCCGATGCACGTTTTGCTCGTGCCTAAAAAGCCGATTCCGCGCATCGCACAGGCGCAGCCGGAAGATCACCAGGTAATCGGGCATTTACTGCTCAAGGCGGCCGAGATTGCTCGTGAGCTCGGGCTCAGCGAAAAGGGCTATCGCCTCGTCATTAACAATGGTCCTGATGCTGGCGAGTCTGTCCCTCATCTTCATCTGCACAGTCTCGGCGGGCGCAGGCTCGCGTGGCCTCCGGGCTAAGTTTTCTGTTTCGCGCGAATGAGTTGTCTCGCCAACCGTAGCGCCGCGATCATGCTGCGGGGATCAGCGACTCCCTTTCCTGCGATGTCGTACGCTGTTCCGTGATCGGGCGAGGTGCGGATAAACGGCAAACCCAGAGTCCAGTTCACCCCGCGCTCAAACGCGATCATCTTCAAGGGAACAAGCCCCTGGTCGTGGTACATCGCCACCACGGCCTCGTAGTCACCGCGAAAAGCGTGATAAAACAGCGTGTCGGCTGAAAATGGACCCTGAACGTCGATACCCTGCTTTTGCGCGCGGTCGATAGCGGGTTTGATGGTCGTCGATTCTTCATTCCCAAAGTGCCCGCCCTCGCCGGCATGCGGGTTGAGCCCGCAAACCCCAACGCGCGCTCGCGGCAGCCCGAGATCGCGGCAGGCCTGAGCCGCGTTCGCGATCGCGTCAAAAACCTTCTCCTCGCTGAGTTGTGCCGCGACCTCCCTGATCGGGACGTGAGTGGTCGCCAAAGCAACCCGCAGCCACCGATCGCGATCGTCGGCACCGAGGAGCATCATGCTGGTATGCTTTGCGCCGGCGAGATCCGAAAGAAATTCGGTTTGACCGACCAATTTTTCGCCCGCGCGCAGAATTGCTTCCTTGTTCACGGGCCCCGTCACGAGCGCGTCCGCCTGGCCCGCCAGGCATTCGGCCGTCGCCGCGTGCAACCAACCGAGCGCAGCCCTGGCAGCTTCCGGCGCGCCTTTTGGCAAATGCGCAGGGAGCTTGATTGGCTTTTGGACGACGACGCGAAGCTTCGCAAAGTCAACGCCGGGACTAAGGCGGGCGTTGAGATCGCTTAACTGCTCCGGATCGCCGAAGAGCAAGTACGAGCAATCCTCTTCGGGCAACTCCGCCGCGAGCGCCTTGAGTGTCACCTCCGGCCCAACGCCTGTCACGTCCCCGACAGTGATCGCGATGCGCGCAGCCATACTAGAAATACGTGACAAACGACTTGGATTTGAGCCGACCGATCCATTTCTTGTGCAAACGCGTGCGCTCCTGCGCGATCAACGTCTTTTCAATCTCATCGTGCACCTCCGGCAACGTCTTGATTCGTTGCTCCTGCTTCTCTTCTACGAAAAAAATGTTGATTTGCTGCGGCGTCGGCGGCGGCGTTCCCGCTGCAACATCAAACCGCTTTGCTTCCAGAAACTCGTCCTTCTCGGTGTATTTTCGCCCAAGGGCGATCTGCCCGCTTTGGTCGTATTCGTAAACCCAATACGCACCTTCGCCGCTAGCCAGGCCCACGATTCCTGTGCGCTGCCCCGCGTTCAATGTAAACACGATGTCCGATAAACCCTTGTTCAGCACTTTTCGCTCGAACCATTCCGCGCCTTCCTTTCCCCGGACCTGCGAATAAATTGCCGCCATTTCCGAGAACGGCGTTCCCTCGTTCAGTTTGCGGATGATCTCACGCGCCAGGTTCAGCAATTCGTCCGCTGAATTCCCACCGGAGCGGCTCAAGACAATTCGGCGCAACTTCACCTGGTCTTCCACCTTAAACTGGTGTTGGTTGGTCGTGTAGTAGTGCTCGATCTTCGTCGGTGAAATCGTGATCGCCGAAGAAACATTCTTCTGCCGCATGAAATTGACGATGATGTCGTCGTGCACGCGCTTGCGGAATGATTCCAGCCGGACGCCCCGCGCCTGCAGCGTTTTGGTGAGCGTCACCCGATCGCCGAACTGCCGGCGGATGCGATCTTTCACCTCTTCGTCAACGAAACTCTCGGGCAGTTGGCCACCGGTAGACTTGAAATCATCGAGGATCAATTGCTTTTCGATCAATTGCTCCAGTCCGTCAGTGAGGGTCTCGATCCGTTTCTGTTGATAGTTTTCCGGCTGAGCGCGGGCGTAGGTGCGGCGAAGGAGATCGACCGCTTCGGCGGTGTAATCCTCGACCTCCTGGAACGTGATAACCGCATCGTTGACGATGGCCGCAACGCCATTGCGCAATTCGGGCGCGCCCTGCGCGGCCAGCGCCGCGACGACGCAAACCAGGATGACACTAAACCATTTCATTCAGGCTATGCTATGAGACACCGGCGTGCGGTCAAGGTTCAGGGAATCGTCGATTCGGTTACGCATTCTTTGTGGGCGCGTCCGAAACCGGCCGCAGAATCACGTAGCTCACGACCACCAGTGCCAGCAGCACGAGCACGGCAATGCCCTGCGCCATAAGCGGCGTGGCGTTCGCCCTGTTGATCAGCGTCGAGGTCACAATCGCCCACACGATCGGGCCCGTGATAGCCGAAAACCGGCCCACCATGCCGTAAAGTCCGTAGAACTCACCAATCCGGTCCGGAGGTGTGAGGCGCAACATGAACGGCCGGTCCGCCGCCCAAACCCCACCCAGCGCAAAGCCCGCCAGCGCCGCGACGACAAACATCACGAACAACGGCAGTTTTAAAATGCCGACCAGCGCCGCAAACAGGAAAATACCGATCCAGAACTGAAGGACATAGAGCAACGTACGGCGAGGCCCGATCTTATCCGCGAGCCAACCCCACGCAAAGCCCCCAGCCACCGCAAACGTGATGGCGAAGAGCATAATGATTCGCGCTTTCGCTTCGCCTGCCTGATCGCTCAACCCCGAGGCAACCGCCACATTCACGGTGTAAAGCCCCATGTAAAGGATGACTGTGTTGATGGCGTCGGTATAGAACACGCGACCGATCAGGAAGCGAAGCAGGCCCGGGAATTTTTGACTGTTCCGCAGCGCATGGTAAGTATCGCGTAATGACTCCAGCATCGCTGGGAAATTGATTGGCCGGGGGTTTGCGTTGCCACGTTCTTTGACAAAGAGCAGGCACGGGATCGAGAAAATCAAGAACGCGATCGCCTGGAGGGTAAACAGCAGAGGTTTGCTATCAGTCTTAAGGATGCTTAAGCCGACGGCAATGTACGATCCAAAGTAACCCACGCCGACGCCAATGCCACCGATGCGGGCGCGATTCTCCGGCGTGCTCACTTCCGGAAGCAGCGCATCGTAGAATTGCAATCCTGCCTGGTAGGCCGCGTTAGCGATAATGAACAGGATTGCGGTCATCATGAACGGGCCGCGCCCGAGGAACGCGGTTAGCGCAACACAAATAAACGTGCTGACCATCAGAAACGGCATGCGGGTCCGCGCCCGGTCCGTCATCGCGCCGAGCAGGGGCGAAAGCAAAAAAATGATGCCCATTGAAATCGCAGTGATCCACCCGTTGCGGGCATCGGCTTTTTCCGGTCCGACCGCTTCGCGAATCCACAGTGGAAACAATAGCGAGATCACGCCCATGGAAAAAATCGTGTTCGCAAGATCGTAAAGCACCCAGCTCGTCACTGCGCGGCGGGTGACTTGGTGAGCGGGCTGCGACGCTGCAGTGGCGGAAGCCAGGTCGCGCATCAGACGGCGGTCTGGAGCTGACGTTTGACTTTGCGCCGGCGCTGGTTGGCGGCGAGCTCGACCAGCACGTCGGGCAACGCGCGCAGATGGTCCTGCGTCCACTCGCCCATCAGGCAGACCTGGATCCAGTTGCGGCGCAGCAGGTATTCGCTCTTGTAACTCAACAGGTAACCGGCCTTCTGCAGTTGCCACCCGACGCTCTTGGAACTGATCTCCGTCGGTAGCGCCAGCGAAATTACCGCGGGTGAAGCGTGCCCATCCGGCGCGACGATTTGAAAACCGGCTTCGCGAATCTTCGCGCGCAGCCACTTCGCCGTCGCGTCGATTTGCGCAAACTTCTCCAGCCAGTTCGTGCGCTTCAGCGAAGTCTGCAGCGCGTAAATCAAGTTCGAGGAATGCGTGAAGGGAATCCCCTGTTGCGCGGCGCAGTAACCGAGGTCGAGATAGCGCGGCAGTTTCGGCGCCGACGCAAGTTCATGATGATAAAACACCATCGATAGCCCCGGAAACGCCGCCAGCGCTTTGCCGCTCACCCCCGAGGCCAAATATACGCCGCTGAGATCGACCGGAGTCGTGCCGATCGAGCTGATGCAATCAAGGCACAACTTCAGATTGTGCTCCACCGTGATCCGCTTCAACTCGGCGAGATCATTAAGAAGGCCCGTCGACGTTTCGCAGTGCGCGCCCCAGATCCAGCCGACAGGTCGCTTCGCCATGCGCCGGCGGATTTCGGCGTAGTCGAACGGCTCACCCCATTCCATCTCATAAACGTCGAACTGCAAGCCAAGCCGCGCCGCGTGATCGATGAGCCGGTCGCCAAACTCCCCGTTGCTCAGGACCAAACCGTGCCCGCCGAGCAGCGAGATTTGCGCGCCGATGGCGTCGTTCGCCAGACTCCCCGAGCCGAGCAGAATCTCGACCTTCGCCGCACTCGTGAGTTCGCACAGTAGTTTCTTCGTCGCCTTGAACTCGCCCGTGAACGCGTCCGAACGGTGCGACACAGGACCGCGCTCGAACGCTTTGCGCACTTCCTCGTGGACCTCGACCGGACCGGGCAGGTAATTCGCCAGGATGCGCTCCACCGTGGGCGAAGACGGCGAAAGCGTCTTGGCCATTTCGATGAACGACTCCAGCGTGAGATACATCGGCTGGAACTGCGCTTCGCCAGTGCCAACAACCGGGCCAAAAGCCACGAAACCAAGATGCTTGTACAGCCTCAGTTGCCGCACCGTTCCGGAAATGATCGCCAGGTCATAGCCTTGGTCACGAAAGTGTTGTGCCAGCAATCCCACGAGCCGCGAGAAGACGAATCCGGTGCGATGCTCCTTCTCGACGGAGAGCAGCCTCACTTCGAGAACCCTGCGTCCGGCAGGAAGCTGGGAGTCCAGCTCCGGCACTTTCTTATCGAGCGAGAACGGCCGGTTCGTCCTGCCGGCGACCATGCCCACAAGACGGCCGGCATTCAGGCAGATTGCGTAAGTGTTCTCCGCGTGAAATTTGTCGACGAGCCGTTCCTCGGGATTGTCCGCGTGCTGCGGAATTTCCTCGACGAACGTTTTGTAATTCAGCCGGTGAATGGCTTCGAATTCGGCTGGCTCGCTGGCGATCTTAAACGTCAACGCTGGAGCCGAGCTCATAAACCGGAACCCTTGTCGGTGTGCATTGAATTCTGTTTTAGAGAACGCGCCGCCAAAACTCCAGCAAACTCCTGACGAATGTTTTTCTGGTGCGCCAGCAACACCACGCCGGCGAGCGAAGAAAGCGCGGCCACTTCGATCACGCCAAAGGCGTTGAGAAATCCCGCGAACGGCGACAGTGCGAAGGCAAGCAGTCCAGCGAGAGTGAAGTTACGCAGGAGCGCGAAGCAAACAAGGAACACGCACACGAGCAACAATGCACTCAACGGGTCAAACGCCAGAATCGCCCCGAGCGAAGTCGCCACCCCTTTGCCGCCGTGAAAACGCAGTTGCGCCGGCCAGGCGTGTCCCACCACCGCCGCCGTCATCGCCATGACCGTGACTTCCGGCGACACATCGAGTTTGGTCGCGAGCCAGACGGCCAGCGCCCCCTTCGTAAAGTCCAGGAGCAGTACGACCGCGAAACCCCACCGCCCGAGGACCCGCCCCGCGTTCCGCGCGCCCACAGTGCCGCTGCCCAGTTGCCGAATGTCCTGCCCTGTGCGCCACCGCACCCAATAGTAGGCGGACGTGAAACAACCAAGACCGTAACAAACGGCGATGAGGAAAAAATCCAGAGGGAGCGAACCTGAGGCCGCGCCGATCAAGGCGACATCAGGAGCGTAGGTGAGGGTGCCGACGCGGTCGCTCATGGTCGGCGCGAGCATGACCCTTGGTCCGACCGCTTGGAAAGCACAAAATGTCTCAAGTAAGGGCTTGCAACGAGAGTTTTCGATGTTACCTTCTCCGCTCCTTTTGGAGAACGATTTTGTATGGGACGATTTTGTGAATTGACCGGTAAAGGCCCGATCAAGGGCAGCATTATATGGCGCAGCGGCAAGCCCAAGAAACAGGGCGGCATCGGTACGCACGTGACCGCTATCACCAAGCGCCGCTTCATGCCCAATCTCCAGCGCGTCAAGGCCATCATCGGCGGCGAAGTGCGCTACGTCCGCGTCTCGACCACGGCGATCAAGAAGGGTCTGGTCACCAAAGCACCCAAGCGCACCTGGAAAAAGCCCGAACCGGCCGGGAAAAAGTAATTCTCCTTGGAATTTGCGGGCGAGGCCAGTAGGTCTCGCCCTTTCGTTTGTACCGGGATAACGCCCCATCATGACACCCCATACCGCGGCGCGCGACTTCGGTTAGCTTGGAGCATGGGTGCAGTGTCGGGCCCCAGCAACGCGGACATCGCCGAGTTGCTGGCGCTTGAAGCCGATAAGGTTGAAGGACAACTGCGCATGGCGTTTAAACGAGCTGCGCGGTTGAGTTTCATTTGGCCGGTTGAAGTTTCGCAGTTAATCCATTCCCGCCAGCCACTCACCATCCTTCCTGGCGTTGGCCCTTACATTCAAAAACGCATTCAACTGTGGGTTGACGCCGGCACGCGCTCGCCGCAACCGCCGCCGATTCGTCGCGGCTTCCTCACGATTCCCGAGGCTCGCAAGGTCCTTGCTCGTCACACGGCCTGGCGCACTGCCTACCAGGGTGACCTGCAAATGCACAGCACCTGGAGCGACGGCTCCGGCACCATCAAGGAAATGGCCGACGCAGGAATGCAGTTCGGTTATTCATACATCGGGATCACTGACCACGCGAAGGGCTTGAAGATCGCAGGCGGGATCAACGAGGGACATTTGGAACGCCAACGCATCGAGATCGACGCCATCAACGCAGACCTCAGAGGCCGCTTCCGCGTCCTGCACGGGATTGAGTTGAATCTCAATCCCGAAGGTGAAGGCGACATGAACCCGACCGTGCTCGCGAAACTCGATTTCGTTGTGGGGTCTTTCCACTCGGCGTTGCGCCGCGTCGATGACCAGACCGAGCGTTACCTCGCTGCATTGGAGAATCCCGACGTGCAGATTTTAGGCCACCCGCGCGGGCGCATTTACAATCATCGCGAAGGTTTGCAGGCCGACTGGGCGCGCGTTTTTGCGCGCGCCACCGAATTGGGCAAAGCAGTCGAGATCGATGCCTACCCGGACCGTCAGGACTTGAACGTCTCCCTCCTGAAGATTGCCAAACGCGAAGGCGTGCGCATTGCGATCGATACCGATGCGCACGCGCCTGAGCAATTGGTTTTTGTCGAACTCGGGTTGGCTGCGGCGATTAAGGCGGGCATCCCTAAGGAGCGCGTCGTGAATTTCATGAAGGTTCCGGAGCTGCTCAAGTGGGTGGGATCGATCCGCGGCGGCAGGCGCGCACGAAGAACACTGGTGTTGCAGTCGGACTAAGTCTGGAGAGGCGAGCTCCGTGAGCCCGTTCGAATTGGTGACTGGGCTCGCGGAGGTCGCCTCTCCGAACAGCTACTTCATCCGGTCAAAATTCTTTTGCAGGATCTGCCAGTCTTTCAGGCCTTTGACCTTCTCGCGCATCGAGGCGTTGATCTTTTGCTCGTTCGCGTTCTTGGTCGGGCGATTCGTTTTGTAGAAGATTCCAAAGTAGCCGGGGAACGCGGCGTCGGCCAGCTTGTAAGCAGCCATTTCATCGGTCACGTCATGTTCCGGGGGAACCGGATTGAACACGCCGCCTTTGCGCGGATTCGAGGCGTCGAACGCCCCTTCATAAAACTCAACGCATTCGCTCAAGCACTCGATCACGCTGAAGCCGTCGTGATCCATCGCAGCTTCCATCATTTGAAGCACGTGATTCGGATTGGTATGCGTCGTGCGCGCGATGAACGTTGCGCCTGCGGACACCAACTGCTTCATCGGGTTGATCGGATGGTCCACGGCACCCCAAATGTCCGTCTTGGACTTGAAGCCCAGCGGCGACGTCGGCGAAGTCTGCTTCTTCGTCAACCCGTAGACCCAGTTGTCCATGATCACGTAAGTCATCTTGATGTTCTTACGCGCAGTGTGGTTCAGGTGATTGCCGCCGATCGAAAACGCGTCGCCATCGCCGCCAAACACGAACACGTGAAGGTCGGGCCGGCTCAGTGAAATCCCGCTCGCGAACGGCAGCGCGCGGCCATGGATGTAGTGCACGCCGTGGGCCTGCACAAAATACGGAAACCGGCTCGAGCAACCGATGCCCGCCACGGTCGTGATCTTCTCGTGCCAGAGCTTGCGCTTTTCGATCAATTTGAAGTAGAGCGCGAGCACGGAGAAATCCCCGCAGCCAGGACACCACGTCGGGTGATCGGCGGCGATTTCCTTCTTCGTCAAACCTTTGCGCTCCTCGGTCGAAAGCGGCGCGGTTGGAACGCTGGTAATGTTCCCAGTGCGTGGAGGCATTTCTAATTTCGTATCGCTCATGGAAATATTTAGAGTTTGCGCAGGCCTTCGGTGACGTTGGCTTTGGCGCGTTGCAGAATGTCTTTGACCTTCCAGGTCAGGCCGTCGGTTTTGTTGATGCCGCGAATCTTCGGATCGCAGAAACGCGCGCGCAGCAAACCGGCGAGCTGCCCGTAGCCGTAAAGGCCCTCGTCGTTGATCTCCACGACGAAGACGTGGTTGAAGCCCGCGAAAATATTTTCGAGCCCCGGCGGCAATGGGCTGATGTGCCGAATGTTCAACGCGGAGACGCTGTCGCCCGCGGCGCGCGCGCGATCTACCGCTTCGCGCAGCGGCCCCTGCGTCGATCCCCAACCCACCAACAGAATATTGCCTTCGGGCGGGCCGTAGACTTGCGGAACCGGTAGCGTGGCGGCGAGCGCCTGAAGTTTCTTGCGACGCTTAGCGGTCATCGCCATGTGCAGTTTCGGCGAACCAGTCGGGTGACCCATTTCGTCGTGTTCGAGTCCAGTGACGACCGGGTATTTGCCACTCATGATGCGCGTGCCCGGAGGAAGGTGGCGCGTGACGCCGTCCGCCGCCGCCAGATCGTACGGCTTGTGATCAGGCACAGGCGCGAGATCAGGAGTGAGGTCCTGGCAAACTTTTTCGAGGTTCGGCTCTTCGAACGCTTCGATGCGCGTCGCGATAGCCTGGTCGCTGAGAATCAACACCGGCACGCTGTATTTGCGCGCAATGTTCACGGCCTCGATAGCAGTGTAGAAGCAGTCCTCAACATTCGCCGGCGCAAGAACCACGCGCGGGGAGTCGCCATGACCGCCGTAGACCGCGAGATTAAGATCCGACTGCTCGACGTTCGTCGGCATGCCTGTCGATGGACCTCCTCGTTGAATGTCGATAACGATCAACGGCATTTCCGACATGACGGCCCAACCCAGGCCCTCCGTCTTCAGAGAAATTCCGGGACCGCTGGAACCAGTCACGGCCACCCGGCCGCCGTAGCTCGCCCCGATCGCCATCGAGATGGACGCAATCTCATCTTCGCATTGCACGAACGTGCCGCCGTACTTCGGAAGTTCGCGTCGGAGAAGCTCCATAATATCCGACCATGGCGTGATCGGATAACCCGCGCCAAAACGAATGCCGGCAGCGATCAGTCCGAAGCCCAGCGCCTCGTTGCCGTTCATCACCACCTGGTGACCGCCGCGCTTTTGCGATTCAACGAACTGGAACGTGTCAATCACGTTGCCAAGCGCGTAGCTATAGCCCGCGTGAAACGCCGAGAGCGCGTTATTGACGATGCTCTGGTCTTTGCCCGTGAAGCGTTCCTCAATGAGCTTGGTGAGCTTGGGCACGTTCAGGTCGAACATGCGCGCGATCAAGCCGAGCGCGTAAATGTTCTTACCCTTATCTTTGGCAGTGCCGCCGATGGATTCGACTGTGAGCCCTGAAATTGGAACGCCGATGTGGTGATATTGACTCTTCCACTCCGGGTTCGGCTCCACGTGATCGGAATCGTACAGAACGATCCCACCCGTTTTGAGAGAGCCGATGTGGTCCTGATACGAATGCTGGTAAAAGGCCAGCAACACATCCGCATCATCCCCGGAGCTGAGCACTTCGCCCGAGCCGATACGCACCTGGAAGATGGATGGCCCCCCGGAAATCGTTGACGGGATGGTCATGAAGGTCATGACCTCCTGTTCGCTGCGACCGGCCAGCCGGGCCAAAAACCCGCCGATAGCCTGGATACCGTCCTGAGAATTGCCTGCGATGCGGATAATCGCCTCTGAAACTTTGGCGACCTTCGGAGTGCCGCCGGTTGGGGCGGCCGTCAATGTCGATTCACTCATTTGAGTTAATTAAAAGTGCTGATGGAAGCTGAGCATAACGATAGCCAACGCTTTTCCACCCATGCCAACGGCAAAGCCTACCACCGGCATTTTGAGTGTCAAACGAGAAGCTACTTTGTTGCGACGCAGGTACTTACGTTGAAATCGCACAAGCCTGCCTTTAACGACCAGCCACCTATATTAGTTAAACTGATCACACGGGCCGCTTAGCGCCCGGCGTTTAGCGTTTCACGCGGGCGTCGGCGAAGATTTGTGCCTCGGATTCGGTGATTTTCCCGTCCTGATTCGTGTCGCACAATGCCACGGCATCGTTGAAGGCCACATTCTGGCCGGGAATCACACGGCGTTTGTGGTCGAACACAAACGGGATCGCCACCTCTGTCTTGCTTTCCGAATGCCGCCGAGGCGGCGCCTTTGTCAGAGTCTCGTAGAAGACCCTTGCCGCCTTGTCGTTTTCGAACTCCACCCGGTTCCTCGGCACTTCCTCGTAAACCGTTTCGTCATGACTGATGCAGCCCGTAGCCATCATTGTCCCAACCCCGGCAATCGCACAGATCGCCCACCTCGAAATCGTTTTCATAGCAGTGTCAAGGGAGAGACTGTAAGGAGCCAAACTTTATTCGATGGCTTGGCTAACCCTGGTTTGGCCCCCCTTGCGTGACCAGCCCTACATCATTGCCTTGATCTCACTCCAGAGCGGTTGGAGATCGTAGTTTTCGAGGGCCATCCGATGAAATTCCACACCGCCCACCTTTACCGCGCGCTGAAGTTGGTGACGCGATTCGTCGAGGCGCCCCAGTTTGCACGCGTAACATGCCAACTCGTAGGCAATGCCCGGCACATCGGGAAAGCGATCCTGCACCGACGCCAGCGCCTCCCAGGCATCCTCAGTCTGCTTCAGTGCGTGCAAGGTCGACGCACTGTTGATCCACGTCGTTGGCCGTTCAGGAGCCAGGTCCAGCATCGCCGCCGCAATCTCCATGCAGATAATCCATTTCCGCGCCTTGGCGCAGATTGCAAACCGGACCTCCAGCACATCGGGGTGCACCTGCAATTCCGGCGGGATTTGTTGCAAGTCCTCCAGCGCTTCCTTTAGACAGCCCAGCAAATACCACCCCTTTGCCGCATCGAGATACAGCGAAGCCGGAGGTTCGAGCGCGTCCATCGTGTGCTGCGCGATTCATAGCAGAATCCTGGCCACGATGAAAATCGAAAACGACTGCGACGCTCGGGACGCGTTTCCTTCGGAGGGGCGACCTCCTTCGAGCCCGTAAAGTTTGAGCCCTTAGTGCTTGTGGATGTGCAGCTCCCGCTCCGGCCCGTCCAAATGAAAATACTCGCTCAGCCGTTTCTGAAACGTCGTATCGATTGGCTCGTCGCATTCCAATTGCGGCGCCTGGCGAACCTTGATCGCCGGAATCGTCAAGCGAATGCACGAATAGCGTTCTTCCACGCGCGACAGCGTCGCCGGGACCACGAAGGTGTGATTGCGATCCTCCTCCGTCGAGATGCCAAGGAACTCGGGACTCTCATCGTCGCCCGTCCAATAACATTCCAGGCGTCCGACCGAATCGCCGCGCCGGTCCACCACTTCTTCCCCCAAATAATCTTCCCACTCAGCGTGCGCTTTCATCCGCACAAGTTCGGCCGGTGATTTCCACGTGTCAAATGGGGAAAAGTTTGTAGGGGGCATCGACGGCTGCTACTGATGTTCTGTGCAGTCCGGGACCCTCCTTATCGTGTTTGTCAAAGCGCCGCGCGTCGGCGCGGTGAAGACAAGGCTCGCGCAGGAAATTGGAGCGCGGGCCGCGTGCGACGCATATGGAACGCTGGTCCGCGTGGGGTTGCGAAAAATCGACGCGCTTCCAAACGTGCAACTTCGCTACAGCCCCGACGATGCCGCAACCGAGGTGCAACACTGGCGCAAACCATCATGGACAATCGCGGCGCAAGGCGCGGGCGACCTCGGCGCGCGATTGACCGGCGCATTTTCCGACGCGTTTGACAGCGGGGCCTCGCGTGTCGTGATCATCGGTTCGGATTGTCCGTGGTTAAGCGCGACAGACATTCAACAGGCCTGGAGCGATTTGGAAACACACGACGCCGTTCTAGGTCCCGCCTGCGATGGCGGCTATTGGCTGGTCGGGCTGCGCGAACTGCTACCGGAGTTGTTTCAAGGCATCTCCTGGAGTACCGGGAACGTGCTTGAGCAGTCCATCGCGCGGGCAAATGCGCGCGGGCTGCGCTTGCGGTTGCTCAGGGAATTGCGCGACGTGGACACGCTCGAAGATTGGCAAGCGTTCACGCGCGACAATAGCTTTGCATGACTCGCGGCGGTCGAGTAAACAGCCGGCATGTCTGCCAGTCTCAATGTTGAACGCGCCGTGCGAGAACGCTACAGCGATGCCGCCCAAGCCCGGGTCGAAGCCCTTTGCTGCCCGGTCGAATACAATCGCGAATTCCTCAAGGTCATTCCCGCGGAGGTCATCGAACGCGACTACGGCTGCGGCGATCCGTCCCGTTATCTGCGCCCGAGCGAGACGGTGCTCGACCTCGGCAGCGGCACCGGGAAAATCTGTTTCATCGCGTCGCAAGTCGTGGGGCCGGCCGGACGCGTCATTGGCGTGGACATGAGCGACGACATGCTCGCCCTCGCGCGCAAACACCAGCGCGCCGTCGCCGACGCGATCGGATTCCACAATGTCGAGTTCCGCAAGGGACGCATCCAGGACCTTGCACTCGATCTCGAAAAGCTTGACGCGGATTTGCGCGCGCACCCGATTACCAGCGCCGAGGGCTATTTGGCCGCAGAAGCCCGCGCCGACGAGTTACGCCTCCGGCAACCGCTCGTGGCGACCGAGAGCATCGACGTCGTCGTCTCGAATTGCGTCTTGAACCTCGTGGACCAGCGATCGAAACACCGGTTGTTTTCGGAAATTTATCGTGTCCTGCGTAACGGAGGCCGTGCCGTCATTTCGGACATCGTCAGTGACAAGCCCGTGCCCCAAGCCATGCAGAACGATCCCGAACTCTGGTCGGGTTGCATTTCCGGCGCGCTCACAAAGGAGGGTTTTCTGCAAGCATTCGTCGACGCCGGTTTCTCGAGAGTGTCCGTTGTGAAGTTCGAGCTCCAGCCGTGGCGCGTGATCCAGGCCGTCAACTTTCACTCGGCCACGGTCGAGGCCTTCAAAGGCAAGCCGGCGCGTCGGTTCGACGGACTAATTCCCAGGACAGCGGTGAGCGCCTCCGGCCAATGTTGCGATCCGGGAAAGTGCTGCTAGATCTAGCGCGGTTTTTCGCCAATCACGTATAGAATTTCCGCTCCGAGCGCGAACGGTTTGCGGTCGAGACCGCCGTAGGTCGCGATGATTTGAAGGCCGGCCCCGACGATCATCCGTTGGACCTCTGCCGCGGTGTAAATGAACTGCCGCCCCGGGCGCACCTCCGTCCTGCCGTCGCGGATGAATGTAAACTTCGTCTCGATGCAACTCCTCGCGGCAGAATATTCGTTCACCTCCGCGAAGATGATATCGCCCACTTCGTACCACTCGCGTTCCTTGAAACGCGGCAGGACCACCTCCGCTGCCGCCGCCTGCAACGCAAAGCGGCCGCCCGGCTTCAGCGCGCGCGACACAGCCGCGAGAAACTCGACCGTGTGCGCGTGTTCCATATACCCAAACGCATTGCCAAAGCAGAACGCTCCATCGAACTCCCCCGCCGCCCTGAGATTCCGCATGTCGTCGCAGACCCACTTCACTCGCGCTTCCAATTTGCTCGCCGCCTCGATGTATTCGCGCGAAATATCCAGCCCCGTCACCTGATAACCTCGGCTCGCGAGTTCCCGGCAGTGCCGCCCGTTGCCACACGGAACATCCAGCAACGCCGCTCCCGGTTTTGCTTGAAGCGTTTCGACGAGAAAGTCGACTTCGAGTCGTGTCAGCTCGGGCGAAGTGCATCGGTCCCACAACTCATTCGCGATGCCATAAAAGAAGTTCTCGTACCACGGGGCGCTCATGGGTGCACCCTGCCCGCGTCGCAACGCGTTTGCAAGGACGACCCTGCTCAGGGTTGCTTCGGTGGCGCGTCGGTGCCGGGCGCGGTCAAGCGCTTCAGGCGAATATTGCGAAAATGCACCGTCGTCGGCGATGCCCCATACACTTCCAACGCCACGATGCCGCTGCGCGGGCGGTTGTCGTTGTGGTCGGTGGAGTCAATCATCGTATGGCCATTGAGCTTGTGAATGAGGTGATTTCCCTGGGCGATGATCACGGCCTCGTTCCAGCCGCCCTGACGAAACGCGCGCTTCACGGCTTCCGGATCCGAAGGCGTCGGTGCTTCCACGATCACTTTCTCTTTGCCATCGACCAGGCGCGTCGTCGTGACCGACCCGAGACGCGATGGGTCGCGGCGCGTGCGATCAGAGCCGGATTCGAGCAGAGCGCCAGTCCCAGAGCCGGTGATTTCATACTGGTATCCGCCCACCTCGTACGAGAGCAGTTGTTTCGCTCGATAATAAATCCCGGAATTGCCGCTATGAATCCGAAAGGAAACATGCAGTTCAAAATCCTCCACCGTTCCGCCGCGCCAAAACAACGCCAACGGCCGCCGTTCCTGCGATGTCCCTGCGGAGGCCACGATCGCGCCGTTTTTGACCGACCAAACTCTCGGGTCGCCTTCCCACCCCGCGAAATCCTGCCCGTTGAATAATGAAACGAATTGCGGCTCGGCCGGCGGCGCTGGAATCGCGGGTGTGTTCTGCACAGCTTTCGCTCGGGACTGTGACCACCACCACCACCACCCAGCGGCCCCCAGGGCCAGGAGACTCACCACGACCAGTGCCAATGCGAACACTGGCGGCCGCCGCTTGCGACCGCGCTTGCCACGCCGCGAAGGTGTGCGCGCGGTCTCTGCTCGCGGTTGCGTTGCTGGTCCTTCCACTTTCTCGACCGCAGGGGACTGTGGCTGCGGAGCCATAACGTTCGTCCCCTGGGATCTCACTCGCGAAGCTTGCGGATCTCCGTTCTGCGCGGCGTCGTCGGAAGGCGCCGGCTGCGGCGCCGAGTTGCGGCCGTGTTCAGGAATCACCGAACGTTCCGGTGCGCGCGTCCCTGTTTTGAGCCCAAGCTGCTCCGCCACGGCCGCCGCACTCTGCGGTCGCTTCCCCGGTTCTTTCGACAGGCAAGCCATGATCGTCTCACCCACCGCGGGAGGCACGTGATTGTTGATCCGCAGTTGCGCCAGCCGCTTGTCGATCGGTTGCGGCGCCAGGGTCCGCACCTGATGCGCGATGTCTCCCGTAAAAAACGGCGCCCGGCTTGTCAGCAACTCATACAATGTCGAGCCCAGCGAATAAATGTCGTCGGTCACCTGCGGCATTTGCCCGTCCAACTGCTGCGGGCTCATGTAGCTCGCCGTCCCGCTCATGCCATGTCGTCCGATCGAGACGCGGCTCACCGAATCGCTCACGGTCGCCGCGATCCCAAAATCAGCCAGCTTCAGCCGCCCCCGTCCGTCGAGCATCATGTTCGCCGGCTTCAAATCTCTGTGGATAATGTTCTCCCGGTGCGCGTACTCCAGCGCGTCGCAGAGTTGTTTGACCAATGGCTCCAAAAAATTCCATTGGAAAACGCGATCTGTCTTCTCGAGGCGCAGCTCGCTCAGGTTCGGACCATCCACGTACTCCATCGAGATGAATGCCTCCTGCTCCGCGCGGTAAAGATCGTGAATGCGAATAATATGCGCGTGCGTCAACTTGCGGCTGCGTGAAGTTTCCCGGCGTAAGTCATCCAACGCCACCGGATCATGCCGTATCTCTTGCGGCAAAAACTTCAGCGCCACGTTTTCGCGCAAGTGTTCATCGCGTGACATCCAGACCACGCCCATGCCACCTCGTCCGACTAGACGCAACAGCGTGAAGCGGCCGCCCCCCACTCGTGATTCCTTTGCCAACGCCGCTAACGCAGGATCGAGCTTCGGATCCAACAAGCTCATGGCTTCTTTACGGTACCGGTACAAGCACAACGCTCGACCACAACACAATCCTCTCAGCTTCCGAGATTTAGAACACTATACCACACTAACAGTTGCGAAGCCGCAAGACTGAAACGTAGCGCAGACTGGCAGTCTACTTGTATCGCCGGATGGCATCCGGCAAACGGTTCACAGCCTTTCCCTCGCGCCTGGTGTCCTCGGGGGGCGCAAATCATGCGGCTCCAGACCGCGTCTGTTGTCAACCCAATGGCGCGATAGAAACAATTATTTGATAATTTGAACCCCTTGCTTTGCGCAACTCAATCATCCCAAATCGTCTTCGGATTTTCTGGAAAATTTGCAGCGGCTTGTGATAGGATAACACATGGCTTCCGCCGCGGGTGAGTTCGCTGACTTTCGCGTTTTTTTCGAAAGAGCGCCTGGGCTTTACCTCATTCTCGACCCGCACTTTTTCATCGTCGCCGCCTCCGACGCCTATCTCCGCGCCACAAAAATGCGCCGTGCAGATATCGTTGGCCAACATTTCTTCGACGTGTTTCCCGACGACCCTGACAACGTCACCGGCCTGCGCAACATGCGTGCCTCCCTCGAGCGCGCCGTCCGCGAGCGTGTTCCCGATTCCATGAACGTGCAGCGATACGACATTCGCGGCTCCGGCGGCGAGGCCGAAGAACGATATTGGAGTCCTATCAACACACCCATTCTCGGCGAAAACGGCGAAGTCAAATACGTCCTCCATTGCATTGAGGACATGACCGAACTCGTCCACCTCAAAGCTTCCGGCGACGAAAACGGCCGCCTCGCCCGCCTGCAGCAGCAGCGCGTGGCCTTGATGGAAAATGAAATCCTGGCCCGCTCCGAAGGCCTCGTGGCTGCCAACCGCCATCTCAAAACCGCCAACGATGAACTCGCCGCGCGCACCGCGGAATTAAATGACATGCTTCAGGCCATGCAGACCTTCACCTACAGCATCGCCCATGACCTCCGCGGGCCTCTGCGCGCCCTCATGGGTTTTTCCACCGTCATGGTCCAGGAATACGCCGCCAGGCTCGATGAAAATGGCCGAAGTCTCCTTCGCCACATCACCGACTCCGCCCAAAGGATGGACAAGCTCCTCAACGACTTGCTCGCGTACGGACGCTTGACGCATGTGGAAGTCACAGCCGTGCCCATCTCTACCGAAGCGGCCCTCACTACTGTCCTCGAAGAGTTGAATCCCCAGATTCGTGACAAGCGCGCCGTCGTACAAGTCCAGGGCCGCCTTCCCAGCGTCATGGCCAACCCCGCGCTCCTGAACCAGGTGTTGCTCAATATCATCGACAACGCCTTGAAGTTTGTCGCGCCCGAGACCACTCCAAACATCGTCATCAAGGCAACCCAGGCGGAGGACCGCGTGCGTCTCTCCATCATCGATAACGGCATTGGCATCGCCCCGGCCTATCACGAAAAAGTCTTCGACCTCTTTGTGCGCCTGCACAAGCCTCATGCCTATTCGGGCACCGGCATTGGCCTGGCCCTCGTCAGGAAAGCCATGGAACGCATGATGGGAAAAGTCGGTGTCGAGTCCACTCCCGGCCAGGGCAGTTCCTTCTGGCTCGAGTTCCGCGCCTCGCCTGGCTGAAAACGGACTCGCTGACTCCGTTGGGTTCAGTTAAATTGCAGCGGTGAAGCCCTGGGTTCTATCGAGCCTTCTTCTGGCCCTCGCTGGCGCTACCGCCGCGGAGGTCGATTTCAAGCGGGATATTCAATCCCTCTTCGCCGACAAGTGTTACTCCTGTCACGGCGCCGAAAAGCAAAAAGGCGGACTCCGTTTGGATCGTAAGAACCACGCTTTGCAGGGCGGCGATTCAGGCAAGGTGATTGTTCCCGGCAAAGCCGGCGACAGTCTCCTTATCCGCAACGTCTCCGGCGCCGATCCCGACAACGTCATGCCTCCCAAAGGCAAGGGCGAGCCAGTCACCGAAAAGCAACTCGCCTTGCTCCGCGCGTGGATCGATGCCGGCGCAGTTTGGCCCGATGACGCAGCCGAAGCTGCGGGCGCCAGCGGTCACTGGTCGTTCCGCGCTCCGGTCCGTGTCGCAGTCCCAAACTCAAGCTCTCATCCCATCGACGCGTTCGTACAAAACCGATTGCAGCGCGAACAAATCGCGCCCGCTCCCGAAGCCGATCGCGCCACCTTGATTCGTCGGCTGTCGCTCGATCTGCTTGGGCTTCCCCCAAAGCCCGATGAGCTCGAGCAATTCCTAAATGACACCGATCCCAAAGCATACGAGAAGCTCGTGGACCGCTTGCTCGCCTCGCCCCATTTTGGCGAACGCTGGGCGCGTCATTGGCTGGACCTCGCCCGTTACGCCGACAGCGACGGCTACGAGAAGGACGCCGTGCGCCCCTACGCGTATCTCTACCGCGACTGGGTCATCGACGCCATCAACCGCGACCTCCCCTTTGACCGATTCACCATCGAGCAACTCGCCGGCGACCTCTTGCCGGACGCGACGCTCGCGCAAAAAGTCGCCACCGGTTTCCATCGGCAGACCTTGACGAACAAGGAAGGTGGCGTTGACCAGGAGGAGTTTCGATGCAAAGCCACGGCCGACCGCGTCAACACCACTGCGACCGTCTGGCTCGGCTTGACCGTCGCCTGCGCGGAGTGCCACACGCACAAGTACGACCCCATCACTCAACGCGAATACTACCAGCTCTACGCGTTCTTTAATGATGCGAGCGAAAGAGACATACCGGCTCCGCAGCCTGCCGAATTGGCAGCGTTTGAGCGCGACCGCGCGCGCTGGGAGAAGAAGCGTGAAGAGTTGAACCAGCGGCTCGCAACGCAACGCGCGCGCGACGTCTCGAAAGGACTGGCGGGCTGGGAGGCGACATCGGTCCGACCGCAAGTCGCATGGCACACCCTGACACCGCTCAATGCCGATGCGAAGGAGGGAACTACTCTCAGCATTTCCAACGACATCCTCACCGCCTCCGGTCAATCGCCCGCCACCGACACCTACGACGTGGAGTTCGGTAACGCGTTGACGAATATCACGGGCTTCCGGCTCGAAGTCCTCGACGATCTCGATCCGCAGAAAGGATCGGGCCGCGCTGACAACGGGAACTTCGTGCTCTCGGAATTCAAGCTGCGCGTCATCAGCGTCCGCGGCGAATCGACCACCGTGCCATTGACGAATGCGCTCGCCGACGCCTCGCAACCTGAGCATCCGGTCGCAAATGCGATCGACGGAAATTCCGGAACAGGCTGGTCCGTCTCCCCGCAGAAAGCGCGTGGCCACGTTGCCACCTTTGAAACGGTCCAGCCGCTTAGCACAGACGCCAAACTGGCCTTCACCCTCGTCCAGCAGTATGGGCGCCAGCACACCATTGGCCGGTTCCGCATCCTGGCCACGACATCCGCTCCGCCCTTCACCGTGGATGTCATGCCCGAGGCGATCACGCGCGCGCTCGCCACCTCGCCGGGCAAGCGCACCCCGGAACAGTTCAAAATTCTGACGGAGTTTTATCGCGAGCAGATCGACCCCGACACGCTGGAACTCAAGAAACAGATCGCCGCGCACGCCCGCCGGCGCCCCACCGAACCCCCCACGAAGGCCGCGATTCTCGTCGAGGAAAATCGTCCCACCCACGTCCACGTCCGCGGCGATTTTTTGCGCAAGGGCGATGAAGTCGAGCCGGCCACCCTCGCAGTGTTGCATCCGTTGCGGGCCCGCCGCTCGAAACCGGACCGCCTCGACCTCGCCCGGTGGTTGTTTGATCCCGCCAATCCCCTGACCGCGCGCGTTTCCGTCAATCACGTCTGGAAACATTTCTTTGGCCGCGGCCTGGTTGCCACCGTGGACGACTTCGGCACGCGCGGCGAAAAACCCTCGCACCCGGAACTGCTCGATTGGCTCGCCGCCGAATTCCCCCGGCTGGGTTGGAGCCGCAAGCAATTGATCCGGCTGATCGTAACCTCATCGACCTACCGGCAATCCTCGGAAATCCGGCCAGAGTTGTTGCAACGCGACCCGCTCAACATCCTGCTGGCGCGCCAAAACCGCTTGCGCGTCGAGGCCGAAGTCATCCGCGATTGCCACCTGGCCGTCTCAGGATTGTTGAACACAGAGATTGGCGGACAGAGCGTGCGCCCGCCTTTGCCCGCGGATTTGACCTCCATCGCTTACGCAAGCCAGATCAAATGGAAAAACAGCGAGGGCGCTGAGCGCTATCGCCGCGGGTTGTACACCTTTTTCCAGCGCACTGTCCCGTATCCGAGTCTCGCGACCTGCGATGCTCCTGATTCCAACGTGGCCTGTACCCGCCGCGAACGTTCCAACACACCCTTGCAGGCACTCAC
>Ga0075418_10002265_pt1 | contig 21976 bp, 17 predicted proteins | sample SoiMetdeltSBSDD2_FD_81776 | JGI IMG/M metagenome (GOLD analysis project Ga0075418, IMG submission 81776) | Bulk soil microbial communities from a Populus tree surrounding site in Tennessee, USA - Soil MetaG P. deltoides SBSDD2 | ecosystem: Environmental > Terrestrial > Soil > Tree plantation...
AGGATGGGATTGTATGGCGGCCTGGCTTCACTATCGTCGAGGATGACCATGTCCTCTTCGCGCCGAAAGACGATGGCACCAATGGCAATGACCAGCGCACTCCAGATGAAGGCAAAATCGGGACGCTGACCGTAGCCAGAGAAAATGTAGAGGAACCAGGACCACAACCAGTGTCCGAACTGACCCGGGAGGATTTGATCCCGTTCGCGCTTCTTACGACTGAGCTCCACTTCGGCGGCCCAGGCTGGCTGGCCCTTCTCCGTCAGAAATTGTGAGAGGGTGCGGTACGCCTGCGGGCTGTAAGCAGATTCTTCCACCATCCTTAATAACGCGCGCCAGGTGCTCTCATCAAGTTCCTGATCCTCCCACTCCTGGCTGACTGCTGAATAGGTTACCAGTCCAATGTCGGAATAGGTCATGCCACGCAGGTTGAAGGACCTGGGATCCGTCGGCCATGCAAGGTGATCGTCCAGGGTAAAGAAGCCCAGGCTGGCATTGCTCATGTCGAGGGTCTGCTTCACAGCCACTTGAATGAAGGTTGTGGAGTCCTGCACGGTCAACCCCTGGGCAATGAACTCGTTAGTGGTCACATCGGCCATGTTAAAATCGCCGGCCACGGTGGTGGAGGAAAGCTTGATGAACGCAAATTCCTGATTATCCCGGCCAGAGAGGCTGAGGTCGCCAAAATCATTGTGCTCCAGGCTTATACCAGCCGGAGCAACGAAACCGACCAACCGGGTATGACCACCCACAGCGGCCAGGCTTACAGTAAATGGATCGTCAAGCGTGTTATACGAAGCGCGGGTCAGATCAAAATCGTGAGTGGCCTGCATTCCTTCAAAGTCCACACCGCCATTGAAGACGGCCTCTGCAAAATAGGGCCAGCCCACCGTCGTATATTCGAACGAGAAGTCCTGGTTGAAGGTCGTTCGATCGAAATCGAGGAAACGTTCCACCGCAAAATAGTTGAAGTTGGCCTTGCCCTCGAAGACCGCGCCGGTGAAATCGGCATCTCGGCTCACGATACCGCTCTCGAAGTTGACGTCGCCTTTGAAGACGGTCCCCTGAAAATCAGCCAGGTTGCCGACCCGCACATTCCTGAAGTTAGCGTTTTTTTCAAAAATGGCATTCCCAAACTTTACATCCACCAGAAACTCGGCATCCTCCAGCAGCGCCTCGCCTTTGATAACCGCATCGACAAACTCAGCCGTCTGCCCAACTTGAACCTTCCAAAGCTCAAAGGGCGCGGTGGTGCCTGCATCCGCCTTCACGCCATTGAACTGCGAGCCTTTCGCCAGCAGGCTACCGCCGATGGTTGCGTCAAAAAGTACAACTGCACTCTCGTACGTGGTCGTGTAAAGCGCCAGATCACCGGTGACCTCCATACGCCCCATCTTGACCGCGCCGGTCACGGTTGAATCGTACATATTGAAGGCCTGGACTTTAGCGCGTGACATTTCAATCCGCCCTATGAAATCACAATTCCAACACTCGACATTGAAGGGTATGGAGATTCCTTCGGCCCTTAGATCACCCAGAATGGTTGCATTGTGCAGTTTGAAAAAGGGGATCGCTTGAAACTCAGGGTCCTGCCATAATGCAACAATAAAATCTGCACCGACGGTGCGTGCTCTGGAACCCGCAAATGCCTTGGAAAGATCTGCATCGCCATCCACCAGAATTTCCGTTCGAACATATTCCTCCGCCTCAGGATTGACTGTCAAATCCTGTAGCGGCGGACTGGCTTTCACGCTGGTGGTTGGCATACTAACCACCAGTAGAATCACTATTATAGAAACAAGCGTATCCAAAAACCTTTTCATGACAACCTCTTTGGAGGGCAGAAACTGTGGATACGACCTCCAAAACCTTGAAATAGTTTACCAGAAAGACAATGCAAAGTGCATAAAATACCAGCCCCTGGAATCCAGGGCGGTCACACCATTGATACAAACACTTTTTGACGAGAGCCGATGCTCTCTATAGGCTGGGCAGGTTAAATAACCCATTGTTCTTCAGTATGATGAGTTATTCCTGAGTCATCCCCAAAAGGAAAGAGACTCCCCGACTTGGGAGTCTCTTCCTTGGGTTGTATCTTTCTATTTTACAATCACCCAATCGCTTCCACTTCGTCCAAATACTTCGGGAGAATACATCTCTTCCGCTTTGGCAGGCGGAACGATGAACGTCCCCGGTGTAGTGGCACGCGCTATGTAAGTATATTCATAGACTCCATCCCACAGCAAGGAGGTAAACGCCTCGGCGCGGTCATCACGCATGTTTTGATGTTCATACCACGGCCCCCACCACCACCAACCGTACCGATACTCAGGACTGGTGGGGTCCTGTGGAATATTTTGCGAGACCGCCAGAGCCGGGTTAATGATCTCCAGGCCAGCGGGCAGCGGATCAACCAAAGCGACATGATACCGGCGATTATCGGCAACCATGGTGATCTTGACGCGCACACGCGCGCCAGCTTTGATGTGCCAGATGCCGTCCTTATCCTGGAATACATCTTCGGGATCGTCCACGCCTTCATAGCGACGTTGGATAACGAAGCCCATATCCAAGGCATCTAGATCCAAGTCTGTGGGGGCATATTGCATGCCCAACCGATAGTAGAGGCGTCCGGGACCATCCTTGCTCAGGATCAAATCCTGTGTCCCACCGCCCGCAAACGTTTCCGAGAGAACGTAGTTCATTGGGATGAGCGTCTCATGCAGATCGGTTGTCCGTCCGCGGAATTCATTACTGCCAGCATAGGTATTTCCCAGCCAGAGGCGCGCGACAAAATCCGGCGTCTGCGCTTCATACGTGTTGAAATAACGGTCCAGAGCCAGCAGTACAAAGACATTTTCCTGCGTATTTTCCCAACGGCCCTTCTTGCGATGTGCCAGCAGTCCGTTGACCACTTTGGAAATCAGATCACTTTGCGGGTTATCTTCCATCAAGGCATCCAATAAAATCGAGTCGGTGCGGCGGTCCGAGCTGAGCAAAAGGTACGTTTGGTCGTCGTAGTAGGTCGTGAAGTTTGCCGCGCCGGCTGTTTCCACCACGTGATTATTCACGTACAACCGAATCGCTTCCAATTGGCTGTCGTCATCAATTACCGGCCATAGCCAGCCGAGGGCTTCCATGGAAAGACTCTCCAGCCCCGCCTCGTTCAAGAGGCGTTCAGCCTTCGCGGCATCGCGGTCACCGGTCAAATTGCGGACGTAGAGAGCATACGCGCTGAGCGTCCAACGCGTTTGTTCGCTGTACCAGGAGGGATAGTGACTCTCGATATCACGCAGGTAACTCAACGCATTCTGCTGCATATCGGCAGGGACCTCAAATCCCTTCTGCCCGGCGCGGAACAGCGCATGAGTTACATGGATGGTGTTAAAGGGAATAGACTCGAAACCGCGCCGCCAATAGGGGAATCCGCCATCGAAATTTTGCAGCCCTTGAAGGCGTTCAATATCGCGGTCGACGGCTGCTTCCATTTCTTTGGGTGAGGGCAACCCCTCGGCTTTGAAGGCTGTCAATACATCGCGCAAAGAGGCTACCGCCAGAATCCGCGACGCTAATTGTTCGGAACATTCGAACGGATAGGAGACAAGATATAACACGGCATCGGTCAATGCCTGCAACGCAGTGGAAGATGTACTGACTTCCAAACCGCCGAACTGTGGGAAGACATCCGAGGGATAAAGAATTGACTGGGCAGTGGCGCCCTCATCGATCACACCATAGGTGGCAAACGCCTCCGTGGTCGCGGGTGTATAGACCGGCAATTCCACCGTTGCGGCATCGGCGTAATTCCCGGATATCGCTGCGATCTGAACCCTTACAGTTCCTGCCATCATGGTCGCGGCTGGGAAGCGCACCTCCACGCGGTCATTGGCCGGGACGGTCACACGCAGACCGGCATTGTCAAGTTGAAGGTTCGCAGCGCGGGCAACCACCTCCACAGTCATCGCCAGATCGGTTTGATTTTGGAGGACGACCGGCAATTCGAACTTATCGCCAAAGTTGAGGAAGCGCGGAGCAGAAGGACGTACCATCAATGGCAAACGCGCAGTTATGTTCGACTCGCCTGTGCCGAATTGATTGCCTGTTTCATCCACCGCCACCACCATGACCCGGTAACGGGTGAGGTTGTCTGGCAATTGGATCGACACCCGCGCCTCGCCATTAGAACGAGTGCGTACACGGGGAGCAAATGTCGCCAAAGGATTGAAATCTGTGCGCACGTTGATGGGCGACTGTTGATTTTGTTCTCTATTGAGCGTTGATTCTTCCGCCGCAGGAGCTTCCGTGGCTGCGGGCATCATAGTCGCTTGGGGAGCGGCAGCACCTACTGCATCAGACACAAGAGATTGACGAGCTGCTTCTGCCTGAACCAGCCGCGGGTCAGCCAGGATAATGCTGGCGCGGCCGTAAACGCTCGCGACATACGAAGGGCGATCCGCATAGAACACGCTCAACGGGTCACTCAGTTGATAGTTGGTCAAAGCCAGGATGGCTTCATCTACGACCACGACTGCCAGTTCCGCATCAGAGACTGGCAAGCCTTTTGCATCTCTTACTGTAACCGTAAGTGTTGTTTCGCCGCCAGGTTCCAGTTTTTCCTGGTCAGGTTTCGCCTGCAAGGATAAAGTGCGTTCCAGGGGAGGGATGCTCAAGTTCAATTGCGCAGTCGCGTAAGCCGGACGCAGCGGCACATTGGCAAGAGGCTCACCCCGGTCATCGGTGCGCGGGGCAGAGCCGGCCAAATCTACTTGGATATTGAGATTGGGGATATGTTCTTCTTCGATTGGGATATCGAGCGTGGCAGACCCATCCTCAATATGGAAACGCGTCGTATAAAGAAAACCGCTGCGGCTGACGGTCAGCAATCCTTCGGCGGGCGTGAAGGGCGATTGCACGAGGATTTGTGCTGTGTCACCCGGTTGATAGGATTCCCTATCGGGGATGAGCGTGACTTTTTCCTGTTCTACTTTGCGGGAAGGGGGTTGCTCTCCACCGCTAACCCAGCGCGTGAAGCGGCTTTGATTCTTGCGGCCAAGTTCATCGCTCACGATGCCAGTGATCTGATAGCTTCCGCCAAGAGGCGTTTCAAAGGTACAGGTATCAGGCTCGGGCCGGGAGAGTGGCGTGCAGGTCTGCACATCCACCACTTCCTCGACCCAATTCCCATCCTTCAACTTCCATTCCAGTCTGCCTGCCGTGATCTCCACAGGACGATTCTCCACCACGTTGCCATCCAAATCGGTGACGATAAAATCGATTTTGAGAGGTGTGCCGCGCCCAACGAAGTAACGCGCACTGCGCAGGCCAATATACAGATCAGCCGGGTGCACCAGAAGTGTGGTGCTGCTGCTCCACGCCTGACGGTTCACATCCATCACAGTCGCCTGAGCAACCACGCTTTGAGGTTGAGGATCTTTGGCAGGGTCACCCTTTTGATTAAAATCGAGATCCAAATAATGAGTGCCCGCGGCATCGGTCTTGCCGGTGAATGTTTCAGTTTTACTTTCGCTAACCGGACCGGGCCCAAAATCATAAAACCACCAGGGCCGCCAGTTGCCAAATGTAAAATCGGGCCAGTTGGGAGGTGCGTAACTGCCCGGCGAAGTTGTCACCTGCCAGGTTACGTCTGCATTGGGCAAACCGCCGCCCGCATAATATATTGCTTCTACTGCTACAGTTGCCTGATCACCGACAAAATATGGACCGGTCGTTTCGTTGCGTGCATTGACTTCATACTCAGGTCTCCGAAATTCCTGGACCTGGAATTGATGGTAATGCTGAAGCCCGGCCAAATCACTTACATTACCCGCTACACTAAAATAAAGCTGGGCAGTGCCCAGATTAGTGACTTGAGGGATAGGGAAGATAAAGTCAAATCCGCCCAGCGCATTCACATCGGCCTGCCCATCGCCCAGTACATTGCCCTGTGGGTCAATGAGTTCATAGGTAATTGAAGTGAGTCCGTAAGCCAACCCCACATCACCGTTCTGCCTTTCGCCGATGCGCCGCAGCCAACCCTTGATGTGTACTTCCTCACCGGGACGATACATCTTGCGGTCGTCAAATACATACCAGCGCAACGTGTCACTTGGCATACTGGCAGCCCAGCCACCCTCTGACCAATAATAGGTGGATTGCGGCAGGATCGCCTGGTCCGCGCCTTTGCTGGCAACCAGGTATGTGGCACCTGTAGGAATATCAAATCGCACAACACCGTCACTTCCACTCAAGACCCTCGCGCTGCTATTATTCGGTTGAATAGCTACACCCTGCAAAGGCGAACCATCTCTGAGGTCGGTTGCCCACGCCACCATTTCGCTGTGATCATTGTAGGCATCCAGACCGATCTGCGTGATCTGCACCCAGGTGATGATCGTCTGTGAGAAGCGCCGCCACTTATCCTCTTCACTTTCGAAGACCTTTGCAGGCGGTTCGACGATCAAGACAAAATGTCCGAATTCTCCATTCAAATATTGACTCAGGTTGATGTCCACCTGTGACAGGGTATCCGCAGGAAGATCCAGGGCATAGTCTCTATCTTCCAGCAGCCGGCCAGGCATTCTGGATGGCACATCGGTCTGCTGCCAATTACGCAGATATTCCCTGAACTGAGTCCAATCATCTGGTTGAACCGCATAAATCTTCAACCGCAGTTTATCGTAATTGAGTGCATAAACGGAAAAGACTTTCTTTGAGACTGTGGGATCAAGCGTTAGAAAGGATTGCCTGGTGTTCACCAAAACGGAATCGGCTTTGCCCACTCTGAAAGTCAGCCGGGTATCAGCGCCCAACTGCTGACCGAAGCTATCCTGTAGTTTCCCCGAAACCGTGACCGTGTACGTGGTCTGACCTTTGGTCGCGCCGTTGATTTCGATCGTATTCCCATACACGTTGGCAGAGACGCCTGGGATTTCCGGTTCCACGCGCAGCATGCCCTCACTATAAAGGCTCACATCCAGTGCATTGTTGAAACGGATGTAAAAAGGCGTCAAGGGCGGGCAGCGATCATCGTACCAGGAGCAACGATGTTCATCGATTCTCAATGGTGCATAGGTCGAAAAAGCAAAAACCTGCGTTTCAGTCGTAGTGAGTGGACCTTCTGCAGAGGGTGTTTCCGGTCCAATGTCTATTGAGATGTTTGTTTCTGCCGGAAAAGGTTCTGTCGCGCGAAATGCCAGCCAGCGTCCTTCCGGCGTATCCGTTACCAATTGGCTTACACGTTCATCCTTATCAATTTCAGCCTGGCTGGCTAATACAAGATCAACTTCCCGGAAATCTGCCCTAACCGCGATTGTTCTTAAGACAGCCTCCGGATTAATCCGTTGATCAAATGAGACAAAAAAGATTGGTTCAAGCGGTTGGGGAGAATTATCAGGATAAGTAGTTACTACTTTCGGCGGAGGAGTTTTAAATGTCCAAGTGACCGATTCAGCCAGTGCGCCGCCGTTGATCGATTTCGTCCCCGCCGGCACAGTTACCCGATATTCGGTTGCTTTGGGCAGGCGGTCGATCAATTCGGAATCATATTCAAAGGTCAGGGTCTTGGTTCCCAGCCAGCGCCACGTGCCAGGCAATGCTGGTTCGATTTGGGCAGGCACATCCAGCTCGGCCAGGTCGCTCAACGTCCCAACTGGCACCATTGGCTGATCAAATGTAACGCTCACAAAGGGCGCGATTGGGACTACGCCTTCCGGGGCAAAACGCAAGACTTGAAGCGGACTCGCATCCACCGTCCCGGGAATTGGTCCTGTTTCGAGAGGTGGAAACACTTCTTTGATGATGTTACCGGGGCGCGGCGGGGGCAGAAGCTCCTGCGGCAGATGGAACACCGTCTGGTCACTCGGAGCAAGCAGCAGGTCCGGCAGACGCGAGAAGATCAACGCGATTTCTTCCGGTGAAAGCGGAGTCCCGTCTGCTAGCGGAGACATTTGCACGGGTTGCAGCTGCGCTTGTCCGGGACCCAGATCGACTTCCAGGCCATACGCATCAACCTGACTATCAGTAACGCCAGTTAGAGACTGTGGCAGGTTATTCATGGGAATCGTATTGGTACCCCCAGGCGTCAAACTGCCGCGCTGGAACCACCTATAAAGAACGATTCCGCTGATACACACCAGGAAAATAATTCCACCCCATGTAATGGAACGATGCCTTCTAAAAAGCTGCTTCAGTTTGTCTGCCATGGAAGTACCCTCCTTCCAACATCAGGACGTTCCAATGAACAGAAGGTTCCCGTTCAGAAAAAAGCAATCACCGCATATTCGGTGACTTTGAGTAGGACGCGGTAGCAAAGAGCATGAGGCCAGGGAAGGGGAAAGACAGCCACCGTTTAAGTGGCAATCTGTCCCTTCGCAATTAGATTCACATACGCATATACCACTGTAATGATCATCACAATCGTAGCCATATAACCGGGTGCGGACGATCCATATCTTCCAAGCAAATAAGCTGCCAGGGCAGGCATGACGACGCGTGTAGCACTTTCAAGACCTGCGCTGAATCCCAACATGCCGCCTACTTCTTCACGGCTGACAGTCTTGCTGATGGCAGAGTTGATGACTGCATTAAATGAACCCGCGCCGATCGCCAATGGGAACATCGCGATCAACATCACTGGCACAGTTTGAGCAACCGCCCAGCCGAATAATCCAAGCGCCGCGAAAAGGATGAACGTAACCAGCAGGCTTGACTCCTTGAAACGCGCCGAAAGCGGACCGATGAGCCCACCCTGCATGATGACCAGCACGATGCCCACGTAGGCAAGAATATAACCGGTCTGTTGAGCCGTCAGACCAAATTTGTTCAGCGTATAGAGCGCAAAGACACTTTGAAAGGAGTTGAAGGAAACTGCAAAACCAACGCGCACCCAGAGCAACGGACCCGCTAACGGATGCTGTAACGCGGCCCGTAGCGCGCCAAATGATACGTTTGCTTTCTTTTGCGCCGTGAGCGCGGCGCGTCTTTCGAGTGTAAGTGATTCGGGCAGCCAGAAAAATACTGTCAGAAGGTTGATAAAGCAAAGACCTGCCGAAACAAAGGCAGGGACATCAAAGCCATACACGCTCAATGTGCCGCCGAGTGCAGGACCCAGAATAAAGCCAATGCCGAATGCGGCACCGATCATACCCATGCCACGGGCGCGATTCTTTGCATCGGTCACATCAGCGATATACGCTTGCGCCACGGAGATGTTCCCAGCCGTAAGACCGGAGAGGATGCGGCTGAAGAATAACATTCCCAGTGAATTGGCAAAACCAAGAATCAGGAATCCGATGAAAGTTCCCAAGATGCTGATGAGGAAAACCGGTCTGCGCCCAAAGCGATCCGAGAGTCGACCGAGAATCGGCGCGCCGATCATCTGCATGGCGGCATAGGAGGCGACGAGTAATCCGGTCTGGAATGCCGTTGCGCCGAAGGAATCGGCAAAATATGCCAGCAGCGGCACAATGAGCGCGAAGCCGAGCATATCAATGAGAACGATGAGTCCGACGTTAAGTAGGCGTTTGTTCATGTGTTTTAAAAGTGTCATTGCGAGAAGCCACGAAGTGGCGACGAAGCAATCTCAACTAACCTGAAATAACGAGATTGCTTCGGGCTTCGCCCTCGCAATGACAAAAGATTATCTATTATCCCCATCCCCCCGAATCTTTCCCCGCTCCAATCTGTCATAGAGTTTCGCGATATTGTATTCCGCGATTTCATCCAATGACAAATCCAATTCGGTCGCTACTTGCGCGACATACCATAATACATCACCAAGTTCCGCTTTGAGCGCCTCGCGCGTCTCTGCGCTGATTTGACCATCTTTATCGCGGAAAACTTTCTTGATCTTGCCGGCCACTTCTCCCGCCTCATTGACAAGCCCCAATGTGGGATAAATAACAGGATGCCCAATCGCGGGATAGCCTGCTGTCTTGCGTGATTTGGTTTGGTAATCGTTGAAGTCCATGGGTTCTCCAACGACCCATTTTATCTCTTAATTTGACGTGTAATGCTCGGGTCGCTGATTTTCCTATCCTCTGCGAGAAGAAAAGCCTTCGATAAAATAATCGATAACGTTTGGTCGCCTTCAAAAGGCACAAATAACTTATCCCTGCCCATTTCACCACTACGCCGCGACGGGACAATGCATAGATACTGATCATTGGGCTCCATGAGAATATTTCCTGACCCCAAGTGAATCTTATAAGTCCGAATGTCACCCCGCACGACCAGGAATTTGTCGGTAAGCTTGCAGCGCTCCGCAATTTTCAAACGCGGCACAAGCGTTTCAAGCACCTGCTTGCGGGTTTTCGAAGACTCGGTTAAATCGCCAAAGGAATAGCTGTGCCAGTAATCGCGATAGCGAACTTCCGCTCCGCCATCCAGCCAGTTGGGATCATTCCCAAGACTGGCCACACCAACGAACATATCCACATCGCGCATGATTTCTGAAAATACCAATGGTGGAATTTCCTCCAGAGGCAATGGCTCGGCATTTCCCATCCCATGCCAGCGCTGTGCAGAATATCCCCCTCCACCTGCGTGGGCCCGGTTCTCCACCGCGTCGATTCGATAAAAGCGCACCTGGTCCGTGGTCAGATAAAGATACGTGCCTGTTTCGTTTGTGTCCGTGCCATATTGATCTCCAATCCCTTCAATCCAATACTCGGCGCGCAAGCCCCATTGGGGCAATATTTTGGACGCAGGTGGAAAAAAATCATCCACCAATAATCGCAGGGAATTCTTCCAACCCTTCGCCGCACATAGCGAATTGAACTGATGCTGACGCAGAATATGCGCGGCATAACGATTTGAATAAACATGCGTATTGCGTTCGGCATCGGTAAGCAAATAAATCTCCCGATAGGCCTGTTTGAACGGCTGACGGATTTCATGCTCCAGCAACCACTGTCGCCATTCCAGAACCGTATCTGACTCCGCGTGGATGGGATGCCACAATTCCACGGTTGTAGAATCGTCGAGCCAATCAACGGGCTGATGGTCCCGGCCCACCAGTTTTCCATCAAACCAGATGGCCGAGGTGGCTTTATCCCCTTTTGTGAACTTCCAGATAAGGCGCCGAGCCACAGTCCCAATGAGTGGATGATCGATATAACGGGCCTGCCAGGCTGCCAGTGACCATCTTTTCTGCATGAGAAACAAATTATCGATGCGGTCGCGCTGCGCAGGCAGCATTTTGCGAATATCCTTGACTGCCTGTGAGATCTCCTTTAACTCTTCAGGAAATTTATCCTTAATAGCTTTGGGCGCGGCGGCGAGACGTTTCGCATCTTTTCTGACCCAGAGCTGCTCGGCATCACTTCCATCGACTCTCACCTCGGAAACGGCTTCTTCAAAATCATCCCGGCGCACACCCACTTCATCCAACCCGTATGTTGGGACGGACATCTCTTCAATTTCCTCCGCTGTAATCCCTATCCGCTTGGCAGCGATTTCGAGCGCGTTGGCAATGACCTTTTGTGCCGTATTCGTTTTGACCTTGATCTTCAAGATACTTAATTGTGCTACACCTTCACTGCCAGCCATATTGCCCAACGCCCAGAAACAGGCATTCCCTACTTTTCCAGCTCTAGGTCCGGAACCAGGAATCTTCTTATAGGTTGAAACAGCCAGGGCGGTGAGAGAGCGAGCAATCTCCGGGTCATCCGATTTACTGCACAACCAGGCCAGTCCCTTGAGGATGTCGGCATTAACGGACAAGGGAGTCTGAACATTTTCATAGCGGTTGACGGCTGTTGCGCGAGGCTTATCCACCAGAGGAAACCACTGCACAAGTTTATTGAAAAAATCCGGAGCCCCGATAACATCCAAATATTTGTCCACCCCTTTTAGCCATTTACTGCTTGGTGCAGACCCGGTCGCGCGCAAACAAGAGAGTAGGATCTCTGCCCAGGCTGTTTGGGTCTTTGAATCCAGGGCACGCAGTTCATTTAACGCGCTATCCGCCCAGACATCCCCCGCGGCCAACGGTAGGCTGATTTCTGAATCACCTCTCACGTCCTTGAGGCGCAACACCCACCGACGCGCTTCAACACTCATGTTTTCAGCTTCAATCACATGGATGAGCCTGCCCACAACTTTTTGCAAGTTATCGCTGATATCATTCCCTTTCACATAATCCCCCACGACTTTTATCATTTGTGGGATTCCGCGATAGTAGGAATGATTTTCCGACCTGTTTACCGACCAATCCAATACAGCTATTACATCCTGCTCTGAAAATGGCAATTTGCGTTTCAGCATGGCGAGGAACAACTCACGCATCTTCCATTGCTTTTGCCACTGCAAATTCCACTCCTGTCGGTTGCCATTCGGGTCGAGCGGTTGGATCGGATTTCGTTCGAACCACGCAATCATCGCCCTCACGACATCGCGTTGCAATTGTGGTTCGGCATTCTGATACTTGATTCCTGCTGTAAAACTTTCTAGTTTAGTGGAGTAATGGCGCGATTCCTGCTTTGCAAACTCCTCCACCAAGGCTTCGGCATCGACATTGCGGGACTTTGGGGCAAAAGTAGATTTGAGAAAGTTGAACATAGAAATCCTCCCGTCATTTTACTTTACCCACCAACGAGAGGTACCAGCTTGAGAAATGTCACTGACGTTTCCGGACGAAGCGCAATTTCATCATCCAACTCTTGGACTTGATAGTCATCCACCAGAACGATAAATCCATTGCCTTCGAAGGCTTCGATGGCCTTTTGGTATTGAGTCATTGGGTCAACGAGACGCGGCTTATGGAACTTGTACCCGTTCAGCGTTCGCTCCGTGTCATTGGGCTGGACCAGCATGCGGAAAACTGCCGGTTGGCGGCTGTTGAATTCTTCCACTTCCTGAGTGACACGCAGACGGATTAATTCACGTACGCTGATCTTTTCCCCCGAAACGTGAACGGTAAAGCTGTGTTCTGTTTTACCCAGGCTGGCAGTGGTTTCATCACGGATCAAGAGTTCGGTAAGCATGGGTGCCTCCTATCAAGAATCTTTGGTTGTTAGAACTTTTGTACTAATTATAGAACTTTTTATAAGCGTGTCAAGATATTTGTAACTTTTTAGCTCTAATGGGTCATTTCGCGTATTGCGCCACCCCGTTCCCGAAAGACCAGTTCTCCTTTTTGACTTCAACTAGGCTGATAAACACATCTTCCACACGGATGCCAAGCAGGCTTTGCAGGCGTTCTGTCAATCGCTTATAGAAAGCTTTTTTGAGCTTAACGGTCCTGCCTTCATTCAGCGTGATTTGAATAATGACGATTTCATCCGTGCGTTGAATATCGAGATACTCAGGATCGTAGATCAGGCCGTTTTCGTCATGTTCGGTGATGATCTGAAAGTTATCTCTGGGTGGGACCTTGAGGGTATCCACCATGGTCTCATAGACGATTTCGCCCACTCTGCGGCGGAATTCAACGGGCTTGCCTTCCAACAGGTGAATTTGTACAAGTGGCATAAGTCATCCTCTTTAACTCTTAAGGGATTTGGTTTGAAAATAGTGAAGTTTATGAACGTTTCAAGATTCCAATTGTCGTCTGATTTGAGCTGCAACCGCGTCCAATACGGACCTCTGGGGCAGGTTCGCATAATTTGGGCCGAACCTGAATCCAAACTCATCGCCTGCAAATCTCGGAATGATATGCAGATGAATGTGAAAAACCTCCTGACCCGCGGCCTCGCCATGGGCCAGAAAGAGAGCGATGCCTTCACTCTTAACTGGAGTCGTTGGCATGGTCAAGGAAATTCGTTGCGCGATCTGAAAGAGATGCGCACCTATGTCCGCAGGCAAATCGGAAAGGTCCCTGAAATGGACTTTCGGCACTACCAGGACATGGCCGGGGTTGACCGGTTGGATATCCATGAAGGCCAGGCAAACATCATCTTCATAGACTCTACTGGACTCCACTTTGTCTTCAATGATCTGACAAAAGATACAGGATTCCATTAATGGTGTCCTCCTGACGAATTCTTCTACTACTTGCCTTTCGCATCGTGGACCAGCCCAGAACGGTATAACCTACAGTCTTACAGGATTTGGTCTGATGAGGGTTGAAGTTCATTTGTACTCTTTAGTTGATAATATTTTTGTCCAGAATTCCTGTATCGATAAAATAGCCTAACTGAGATGCAACTTTGATAAATTCCTGCAATTTAACTTTGTCGGGGGTTTTCCCAAGTGGGAATTTGCGTTTGTCATTATCCAGCCATACTTCAAAATAAAGTCTCTTACGAAAGCCATCCAGCACGAACCAAACACCCACCGGCAAAAGTAAAATGCTTAGTAACATAGTTGTGTAAACTATATGATTAATTAGTATATGAAGAATGAAGTTAGCAATAAAATATAACCCGATTAGAAATAGAACGACACCAAAGACTGCTTGAACAACAGGTCGTTCTGACTGAAAACCATATTTTAGAATTATCTGGCGGACATCTTTCTTTAGAACGGTCAATATTTTGCTTTGTTGATCGAATAAAGCTACACTTTGAGGACTGAACTCCACATCGTGAAATCTCACTGCAGCGACTTGAGCAGGTTTTTCCATTAATACTCTCCCTTCTACTCACATTATTTCGTACGCCAAATGCTTCCACCACTCATCCTTCTCTCCAGGCACAAAGGGAGTGTATAAAGTCAGCCGATCAGCAATCCCGGCATAGCGCTTCTTCAATTCCTCAGCTAATTTATCTTCTTCTGTCACCACGGCGAACTCATTCAGCATCTCATCCGTGATGAGCATGGGCATTTCCATCCATTCACCTTTCGCCGCGTGCGTCGACAACTTCTCTGCAACATCACTCCAGCCGTGCAGATCCATCACGGGGCGATAGGAGGGTGTGGAGGCGTAGAACGAAATCTGCGCACGCGTAAAGTTCATCTCTTCGGGAGTCGTCGCGATGAACGCCGTGACGGATACGCTGACATTTTCCTTCTTTCTGCTTTCCTTCGCCGCACCTTCTTCAATCGACGGAAGAATCACTTCATTCAAATATTTCACACTGTGAAACGGATGCACATGAAATCCCTCACAGATTTCTCCCGCAAGTTTTGCTAAACCCATGTTTACGCCAGCGACATAAATTGGAATGTTCGGATATTCAATGGCCCCTGCGTTAAAAAATGGCGACATCAACGTGATTTTGTAATATTCCCCGCGAAAGTTCAACCTCGTCCCGTTCTGCCAGCAATCCCAAAACGCGCGTATGACCTGGATTTGCTCGCGTAGCTTGCCTGTCACAGATTCGGGCCAGGGCTGACCAAATCTCCGCTCCATGTGTGCTTTAACTTGTGTACCCAGACCGAGGATGAATCGTCCGTTGGATTGGGCGGCCAGGTCCCAGGCAGTATAGGCCAGATTGGCAGGCGAACGCGCAAAGGACACCGCGATCGCCGTCCCGAAGTCGAGATGCGTTGTGTGTTCGGCGATCAACGCGCAGGGCAGGAAGGGGTCATGTTGCGTCTCCTGAGTCCACAGCGCGTCGAATCCAATTTCCTCGGCGGCCCTGGCTATCGCAGGAACGTCTTTCAATCCAACCGGAGGTAATGCGGCGTCGAATTTCATAATAACCTCGGTGGTCGAGTAGTGTCGAGCAAAGCGAGGCACGTATCGAGACCACCAATCTCAAGTGTATATTTGATTTGATGGTCTCGATACCTTCGTACTCGACCATTGGTGTTTCGATTAATCAAGAAGATAGGCCATAATCCAATTTGTGGTGCCGTTCAACCCATCCATATGGGCACGCTCGTAATTGTGCGATGCGTCGATACCTGGCCCAATCAACGCCAGCGCCACATCGCCGCCCGCCCGCCAGAAGGCTTCTCCGTCCGAACCATAGAATACATACACATCCGTCTTGTAGGGAATGTTATGCTTCTCAGCGAGCGCGCGCATTTTATTATTCAAACCAAAATGGTACGGACCGCCGCCGTCCTTAATGCACAACGTCACACTGAACTCATCGGACTCCTGCCCCGCGCCCACCACTGCCATATCCACCGTGACCAACTCCGCAACCTCAGACGGGATGCCCGCCGACGCGCCATGACCCACCTCCTCATAATTGGAGATGTGAAAATACACGGTTCGCGCTGGAGTAAGGCCTGCCTCCGCCATCGACTTGATGGCCGCAACGATATTTGCCACACAAGCCTTGTCATCGAGAAACCGCGAGCGAATGAAGCCATTCGTGACCTCCACACGCGGGTCGAACGCGACACAATCACCAATCTTGATGCCCAGCTCACGAGTCTCCTTTTCGGAGGTCGTACGTGCATCCAAGCGCACTTCCATATGATCATCGTCACGCGGGGTTCTGCTGCCCTCTGCGCCGTGGACATGTCCGGACGGCGTATCGATCAACACCGATCCGCGAATCTTCTCACCCTTCGATGTGAAGATCCAAACACCCTCGGTTTCGACGCTGGGCCACTGAATCCCACCAATCCGACTCAGCCTGAGCCGTCCATTCTTTTTGATCTCCTTTACCACGGCGCCAAGCGTGTCCACATGCGCGGTCAGGGCGATGGGCGTTAGATCGCTTTCTCCTTTCCATTTTGCCACCAATGCACCCTTACGCGTTCTGGATAATTCCAATTGATTGAACTGCGACAATTCCTTCTCCACAAAGGCAACGGCGGGTTCAGCAAAGCCGGTAGGCGATGCGATGTTCAATAGCTTTACGAGAAAGTCTACGAAATAGTCCTGATCGATGGTTGGTAGCGACATAATTCTCCTCTATGTTTTTGCGTTACAAGCTGGCAGGTTAGCAAGTTTCAACGTTCCAACCTTCTACTTTCCAACATTCAAACCCATAAACCTTCAAACTCGGTGATCTTTTCCCTCCACTCCTGGGGAATGGATATTGTTTTTTCGGCGCGGTAATCATACGCCACCATAATGACTTCACCTTTCGCTAACTCTTCGCCTGTATCTACAGCGACGATATTTTGCAGCCACGTCATGGACTTGTTTCCCAGTTTCGAAATATGAACCCCGACCTTGATATCTTGCCCATAGTAAATAGGCGCGAGATACGTGAGGTGAACGTCCGCCAGGATCACGCCAATCTCCATAAAGGATTGGTCCTTTGTGAACAATCCCAATTGAATCCAGTAGGCAATGCGCGCCTGTTCAAAATAGGTGAGATGTTTGGCGTTGTTTACATGTCCCTGCGGATCCAAATCCCCGTACCGGACTTCGATGGGATGATAAAAGCGGAATTGTGACATTCCGCGATTATACCGTTTTGCACGTTGTAAAGAGACAGCGATGCTGGGTCCCTACCTGCAATACCTCGCCAACCCTTCCCCATCCTTTATCGCGATTCTCCCATCCGCATCATCAATTAACCCCTGTTCTTTGAATAACACCATCGCCTGATTGACCCGCTTGCGCGACGCGCCGACCAAATCCGCAATATCACCTTGTGTGAGTGCGATCCGGATTTGGGTCAAGCCGCCTTTTTCACGGCGGTATCGTGCGGCAAATGCCAATAGCTGACGTGCAACCCGTCCATTCACATCCAGGGTCGCCAACGCCTGAATCAACTGATCAGAAAGCCGAACGCGATCAGCCATGATCTTCACCAGATTGCGCGCTGCGGGCGGGAAGTTATCGAGCATGTGGTTGAACGAGGGCTTATCCATCCACAACATCAAAGATGTTTCCAGTGTCACCGCACTGGCAGACCGCCCCACGTTGTCTTCGAGCAGGCTCATCTCGCCAAGCATGTCACCCTCCCCCAGGATCGCGAGAATCACATCACGTTGGCCCTGCTCTATATGGATCTTTACCGATCCATGTAGAATAATATACACCGCTTCACCAGGCTGTTCAATGGTCATCACATTGCGGCCCGCTTCAAAATTGCGGCGATGAGCGTGTTGCGCCACCCAGTCCAACTGCACAGGCGTCAGGCCCTTGAACAGCGGAATGTCTGAAAGCAGGTTCCGAGTGTCGCTTTTGATTATATTAGCCATTTTGAGCATATTGTACATCCCTCCCGCTTATGGCGGGTGACTGCAATCGCATTGGCATTTTCGCATCACGCAACACGGTCTCTAAGCCTTCGTAAGCCGCATCTGAATTGGGAAATAAATTCTTCGCCGTATTCTCCATACCCGCGATCACATCGTCAGCGTAGGATGGGTCATGATGGAACAGGATCAACTGCCCCACCCGCGCCGAGGCGGCGACCTCACAAGCCATCGAAACAGTCGAGTGACCGAATCCCTGCGTCGCAGGAAACCCCTCCAGCTGCCCACGATAGTGTTCCTCCAAATACTGTGCGTCGTGGATTAGAACATCCGCATCCTTCGCGAACGCCACCAGCCGCTTATCCGTGCCAATGTAGCCCTCCGTGTCTGTTGCATACACAACGGACCTGCCGCGCCAGGTGATGCGATAGACATAGACACCACCCGGATGCGCGTACGATTTGTGAATGCGGATGACCACCGCCTCCTCCCTCAAGCCGACACTTGACTCCGTCACCCGGACTCCGTCCTCATCCCAAACAATGACGTTCGTCTCGCGCACGGCTTGAATATCCTTCGACGCAGCCATTTCACGCAGACCGATCGGGAATGTCTCGGACGATTGATTGCGTTCCAACACATTCTTCATGGACTCGTGGGTGCCATCCGTTCCATAGATGTGCAGTCGTGCAGTTGGCAGATAGGCTGGCACAAAAAATGGAAAGCCCTGCGTGTGGTCGTGATGTAAGTGACTGAATAGCAATAGGATTTCACCCGCCCGTTTCGTGCGTGCCAGTTCACGACCCAATGGAATGATGCCTGTGCCCGCATCCAAAATGATGGTACGCTTCCCTGCACATACTTCCACACTTGCAGTATTCCCACCATATTTCACCGTCCCCGTCCCGGGCGTAGGATAACTCCCACGCACACCCCAAAACTTGACTTTCAATTCGTTCGACATCCTGCACCTCCACACAATATTTTGTTTATTCACAATTCAACCTACACTGGTATTATCTTCGTTTGGAGGTTTTCTTCAAGGAAAGTTTTCGCAAGGGAGGTGAGAAATATTTCACAAGGTTAAACTCTCCGCGTTGAGCGGAGGGTGAGAGGCAAGCATCGAGCCCGCAGGCGAAGCGCACGTAACCAGAACACTCCACATTTTCATGAAACTCGCACTTCGACTTTACTCGCCTTACGGCTCGTTCCGCTCCGCGCGCACAGAAAAATTAGAAAATTTGTGCTATACTTCCCTTTCCAATCCTTTGTTCTTTCTGTGGTGAAAATCATGGCTATCATCCGCTCCTCTGACATTGGCACCTACCTCTACTGTCGCCGCGCCTGGTGGTACAAAAAACAAGGCGTGGAATCGGCAAATCAGGCCGAACTCGCAGCTGGGACCCAAATCCACATCCGCCATGGACGGCAGGTACTGGCTTCCGGTATCACGCGGACAGTTGGACTGATTCTGCTGATGATCGCGTTAGTCATGCTTGTGGCCTATTGCACCGCGAAAATCGTTTGAAGATTACGGAGGAAACAGTATGTCTGTTATTGATAAGCTCGCCCACTCCCTCGGTCGCCGTGATGAAGTTCCCAATCAGGAACTGGCACGCGACCTGGCTGCGAAAAATGATCAGAAGGGTATTCGTGAAGTTGCCGAAAACCTGTGGAATAAGGACAAGAATATTCAAGCGGACTGTATCAAAGTTCTATACGAAGTCGGCTACATCGAGCCCAAACTGATCGCTGATTACGCCGAAGACTTTGTGAAATTATTGAAGAGCAAGAATAATCGTCTTGTCTGGGGTGGGATGACAGCATTGGCGGAAGTCGCAAAAGCCAATCCAGATGCGGTTTTTAAACATTTCGATGCAATCAAGAAAGCCAAAGAGACCGGCTCCGTGATTACAGTAGACAATGCCATATCCACATTGGCTTACACCGCCGCGAATGACAAATATAACAAGGCTATCTTTCCCTATTTACTTAAACATCTTTCATCCTGCCGTCCAAAAGAAGTACCACAACATTCAGAAAAGACATTGCCTGCTGTAAATACATCCAATAAGAACGAGTTCATCAAAGTGCTCGAAAGACGCATGGAAGATTTATCGGGTGGAGGGTTGTCGCGGGTGAAGAAGGTGATCAAACAGGCACAGACTTTATAAAAGGCATCACGAAAAATGAACAGAGCCGATATTTCATCAATGATCGCCTACAATTTTTGGGCGGCCGATCGTATTCTTGCCGCATGTGAACAGGTATCGTTGGGTGAATTTACCCGCGAGATTACGCCGAATCCCGGGTGGGGTAGTCTGCGCGGGATCCTGGTTCATGCACTGGATACAGAGTATGGTTGGCGCTTGATTCTGCAAGCGCAAGATGCTTCAGAAATACTGGATCAGGTTGATTTCGCCGACGTGATGGCGTTAAGAACTCGTTGGAATGTGGAACGCATGGCATGGCTGACATATGAATCTGGTTTGAATGAAGATACCCTGAACAAAGGGTATGGAGACGACCCTAAAGCCAGCCTCAAAGTTTGGCAGAAGATTGTTCATGTTATCAATCACGGGACTCAACATCGTAGCGAAGCGGCAGCTATATTGACTGGATATGGTCAGTCGCCGGGTGAACTCGATTTTGATATCTTTCTGGCGGAACACCCCGAATATATCCGCGGCTGATCGGTGAGAGCTACTTGCTATATATGCTTTATTTTGCTCTTTTCCTCCTCTTCCTGGCCGTTGTCTTCTTCTGGCAATCCAATCGCCAGCGGAAAGCCGCAGGGCTGCCCGGCGGGCGCGTTATCTACACCGACACGCGTGGCTGGGGTAAAGTGGAGAAGCCACTCTTCTACGCCGCTCTTGATCTGACCGGTAAACCTGATTACCTCATCCAGCAAAACGGACAGATCATTCCCGTGGAAGTCAAATCAGGTCGCGCGCCCGAAGCGCCGTATGACTCCCATATTTACCAACTTGCATCCTATTGCTTGCTCGTGGATAAAACGTATAGTAAACGTCCTCCCTACGGAATCATCCATTATCAGGACCGCGATTTTGCTGTGGATTACACACACGAACTGGAACAATCCTTACTGGAGTTGCTCACCGAGATGAAACGCGACGAATTCAAGAAAGACGTAGCCCGGTCACATGAGCAGGCCTCTCGTTGTAAGCGATGCGGGTTTCGTCATGTTTGTGATCAAAAGCTTGGGTGAGGTAAGGAAGTCGATAAGGAATCACGGAAACAGGTCAAAGCCAACAACACATCCACCGGTGTACCTGTATACGTGTCTACCTGTTTACTATATAATTACCGCACGATGCCCGACCCCTTCATCCCCAAACGACCTGTGGTTGCCGCTTATCCCAGAATGCCAGAAACAGCAGGTGAAGTGGAGCTGATGTCTGCCTACCTGAAGGAGAAGGGTTTTGATGCTCCTTCTGGCTCGCTCTATGATGAAGATCTGCGGAAGCGCGTAAAGAATCTCGAATTTGATCTGCTGATCATGGCAGGCGGCGACGGAAGTGTCTTGCGTGCCGGACATTTGTGTGCGCCGCTGGGTGTGCCAATTCTAGGGGTCAATCTGGGCAGGCTTGGCTTCCTGATTCAGATCGACCGTCACGAATGGCGCGAGTACTTTGACAGATTATTGAACGGCGAAGCCTGGATCGAAAATCGCATGATGCTGCATGCGGAGCACATCCGGTCAGGCGACTCGCTGGGCCAGTGGAATGCGTTGAATGAAGTGGTCGTAGGACGAGGGCCGATCCTCCGCCCGGTGCGGCTCTCGGCTTCCGTGGACGGACGTCTGCTTACAAGCTATGTCGCGGATGGGCTTATCGCCGCGACTGCGACAGGTTCAACCGCCTACGCGCTTGCGGCGGGTGGTCCGATTTTGCCGCCCGAATTGCGCAACATTCTGCTGGTGCCAATTGCCCCGCATCTTTCGGTGGATCGAGGCGTG
>Ga0075418_10002266_pt1 | contig 21975 bp, 13 predicted proteins | sample SoiMetdeltSBSDD2_FD_81776 | JGI IMG/M metagenome (GOLD analysis project Ga0075418, IMG submission 81776) | Bulk soil microbial communities from a Populus tree surrounding site in Tennessee, USA - Soil MetaG P. deltoides SBSDD2 | ecosystem: Environmental > Terrestrial > Soil > Tree plantation...
CTATTGAAATTAAGATCAGCAACAGTGGATGAATTTAAAATAACCGGCGCAGCATCACTTCCAAACCAACTAAACCCAAGTACAAGACCGCCGCCTGTTAGAGAGCTTATTTTTAAAAAATCTCTTCTGCTTGTTTTGTTTAAGGTTGACATAGATTAGATTTTTTTACTTGCTGAAATAATGGCTTCACGAATGCGATGGTACGCACCGCAACGACATAAATTGCCATGCATGGCGTCCTCAATTTGTTGTACTGTTGGTTTGGGATTTCGTTTCAATAATGCAGCAGCCGTCATTATCTGCCCGGCCTGGCAATAGCCACATTGAGGGACGTCTATCTCATCCCATGCAAGCTGCACAGGATGATCGCCATCTTTTGAAAGGCCTTCGATCGTTGTGACCTTTGCAGTCTTAACGGCTGAGACGGGTAATGTACAGGAGCGAACTGGATTACCATCGATATGGACGGTGCAGGCACCGCATTGCGCGATACCGCAACCGTATTTGGTACCAACCAATCCAAGGTGATCCCGTAATACCCATAACAAAGGAGTGTCGGCGGCAACATCCGTTTTGTATTCTTTGCCATTGATCCGGAGTGTGAAAACAGGCATTGACTTATGATTTTTGTGGATGGAAGTTACGAAAAACCCGATCACGCCGAACTGAATTATAAATGACAACCGTGTAGGGAATTCAAGTATCTCCGATCTCAAACAGATTGGGCCTGTCTTTAACTCGCTCAACGATGAAAGCCAACAACACTACTCAAAATTCTTTTTGTAAAAATTTATCCGGACGTGCCGTCACTTCAGTCGACGCAGTTTTCTATAAGCTAGATTGTTTCGGCCTATTTTACCTGACAAGTTCTTGGTTCTATTTGAAAGCCTCGCAATGACGTATCCTCTTTCGATCTGAGGTTTATTCTGTTAGGCTGAGTCTGCGTCATTGCGAGACGCTTGTGTAAAGATGTTGACTGAATAGTTCATTAAGCCAAAACAATCTTTTATTTTTTTTCAATACGTGCTGTCGCTATCTATCTTTTAATTCACTATCTCGGTGTTGTAATTACAAAAATTAACATAATGAGAATAAAATTCCACACAGTTTTTATTAATGGCGGACAAATAATGTTCACTCAAATTTTTTTCCACAACGTTTGACTTTCTATTCCCTTTTAATCAATGTGTTCCTGTTCAAAAATGTTATGGCATAATTCTTTATAAACAAAATGAAAAGAAATTCATGACACCACCTTCGGGAAGGAACACTGATCTAATATGCTTTTCTCACCTGCGCTGGAATTTTGTATATCAACGTCCCCAGCACCTGATGAGCCGCTTTGCAAAACATCGCAGAGTATTTTTCTTCGAAGAACCCATTTACGACGCTCCATCTCAATACAACGAAATTTTTGAAGATCCTGATAGCGGTGTATGTGTTGTAACTCCACACATTACCAGTGATACAGCAAATAGTACCGAACCCTTAAGGCATTTGCTACAGATATTCGTGGCATCCATGGAGATCAAAGAGCATGTTGCCTGGTATTATACTCCATTGTCACTTGCATTCAGTGATCATCTTCGATCCGATCTTGTTGTATATGATTGTATGGATGAGCTTTCATCATTCAAGTTTGCTTCGCCATTAATAAAGGAGTGGGAGAAAAGGCTTTTTGCAAAAGCTGACCTGGTATTTACAGGTGGAATGCATTTATATGAAGCGAAAAAGGATCTTCATCCCAATGTTCATGGTATTCCAAGCGGTATCGATGTGGATCATTTTATAAGCGCGAGAAATTTTGAAAACGACCCTGATGACCAGGCGTCCATCCCACATCCAAGAATCGGTTTTTATGGCGTAGTGGATGAGCGTTTCAATATCGAATTGCTCAGGTCAGCTGCCAAACAAAAACCAGCATGGCATTTTGTTGTCATCGGTCCAACGGCTAAGATTGATCCGGCAACCTTGCCAAAAACAAAGAACATTCATTTCCTGGGAATGAAACATTATGATGAGTTGCCGTCATATCTCGCCGGGTGGGACGTTGCCATGATGCCTTTTGCATTAAATGAGGCTACCAAATACATCAGCCCAACGAAAACACCGGAATTTCTTGCAGCCGGAAAACCAGTCGTATCAACCTCGGTACATGATGTCGTACATCCTTATGGCGATAAGAAATTGGTAAGCATTGCAGATACTCCTGCTGAATTTATTGCAGCCATCGAACAATACATATCAACCGAAAGAGGAAAGACATGGATGAAAGAAGTTGATGGTTTATTGCAAACAATGTCATGGGATGATATCTGGAAAAAAATGAATGACCTTATGAATAAGTCTTTAAATCTAAAAACTATTAAGCATGAAAATGAATCACAAACCTATGTTTGACTATTTAGTGGTGGGAGCCGGGTTTGCCGGGGCTGTCATCGCAGAGCGCCTGGCAAGTCAGACCGGCAAGAGAGTTTTGATCATAGACAAGAGAAATCATATTGGTGGTAATACATACGATTATTATAACAGCGATGGAATACTTGTACACTTATACGGGCCCCACATCTTTCATACAAACTGTAAAGAGATCTTTGATTATCTAGGCAAGTTCACTACATGGAGACCTTATGAACATCGTGTATTGGCAAGCGTTGATGGAATGCTGGTTCCCATACCGATCAACCTGAATACAATTAATAAATTATATGGAACTAATCTTTGTTCAGCAGAAGTTGAAAAGTTCCTGGCTGATAAGGCTGAAAGGAAAGACCGGATCATCACATCAGAGGATGTGGTAATTAGCAAAGTAGGGAAAGAATTATATGAGAAATTTTTTAAAGGTTATACTAAAAAGCAATGGGGTTTGGACCCGAGTGAATTGGATGCATCTGTCGCTGCAAGAATTCCAACCCGTATAAATAAAGATGACAGGTATTTCACAGATACTTACCAGGCAATGCCATTGCATGGTTATACAAAGATGTTTGAGAAAATGCTTTCTCATCCACGTATTAAAATAATGTTGAATACCGATTATAAAGAGATTGAAGGATTAATTCCACACCGGGAGATGATCTTTACAGGACCTATCGATTATTATTTTGACTATTGCTATGGCAAACTTCCATATCGTTCACTGGAATTCAGGTTTGAAACAGTTGAAACAGAAGTTTTCCAGCCAACAGGAACCGTAAATTATCCAAACGAACATCCCTATACAAGAGTAACCGAATTTAAATATCTCACAGGCCAAAAGCATCCTAAGACCACCATGGTGTATGAATATCCGACAGATGAGGGTGATCCTTATTACCCTGTGCCGAGGCCGGAGAATGCAGAATTGTATAAAAAATACCAGGCTTTAGCAGACGAAACACCGAATGTTCATTTTACAGGAAGATTGGCAACATACAAATACTATAATATGGACCAGGTGGTAGCGCAATCTCTGACCTTGTTTAAAAAAATTATGGGATCGAAAGAACAGCAAAATGGAACGCAGCTCAACGGACATAAGGTACCAGTACTGCAGGCCTGAGATTTGGGGAGGCATTGAATGTACTATCAATAGAGTACAGGATAGTTTTCGTGATCAGCTCCTTTATTCGGGACATTATTCGCGACCAGGAGATATTGCGGAAATATCATCATTAGGGATAAGAAAGCTGAGGTATCCTGTTTTATGGGAATTTCATCAGCCTCATCAAAACAAAACCATCGATTGGAGTTGGACAGAAAAACAACTTGATTCGATCCGTGAACACGGTATCACTCCCATTGCCGGATTAGTGCACCATGGAAGCGGTCCTGCTTTTACTGACCTTGGCGATAAAGAGTTTCCCTATAAACTCGCTAAATATGCAAAAGCTGTCGCAAAAAAATTTCCCTGGCTTGAATATTATACCCCTGTGAATGAACCATTGACCACTGCACGATTTAGTGGTTTGTATGGTTTATGGTATCCACATAAAACGAACGAATTAAGTTTTGTCAAGATGCTGCTAAATCAACTTAAAGGAGTTGTATTAAGCATGCGTGCCATTCGAAAAATAAATTCTAAAGCAAAACTGGTTCAAACGGAAGACCTGTCGAAAACTCATAGTACCTCGTTGCTCGCTTACCAGGCCGAATTTGAAAATAAAAGAAGATGGCTTACTTATGATCTGCTTTGTGGTAAGGTAAACAAGGATCATTACTTCTGGGATTACTTTATCAAAATGGGTGTCGATAAAGAAGACATTGCATTCTTTGCAGACAATCCATGCCCTCCTGATATCATTGGTTTCAACTATTATGTTACATCTGAAAGGTACCTGGATGAAAAGATCGCGAACTATCATTGCTCAACCCATGGCGGCAATCACAAACATCGATATGCCGATATAGAAGCCGTGCGGGTGACTGAATTAGCGGGCTTGAACATATTATTAAAAGAGGCATGGGAGACGTATAAATTACCGATAGCGATAACTGAGAATCATCTGAGCTGTACCCGTGAGGAACAAATGCGCTGGTTCAAAGAATCGTGGGATGCATGCTGTAATCTTAAACAAGAAGGCATTGATATAACCGCATTAACCGTGTGGTCATTGCTGGGCGCTTATGATTGGAACAGTTTGCTCACCCATACAAATAATTATTACGAATCAGGAGCATTTGATGTTGGTAACAGTAAGTTCCGGAAAACAGCACTGGCGAAAATGGTAACGGCTATTGCCACAACCAATAATTATCATCACCCTGTTCTGAATGAAAAAGGATGGTGGAATAGAAAACGAAATGTTAACCAAATTATGGAAACAAGAAAGGAAAACCAGTTATTGATCATCGGGCGGAACGGAACATTAGGACATGCGTTCATGCGAATCTGTGAGCACCGTCGTATACCCTATGTTGCACTAACAAGAAAGGACCTCGATATTTCAAACGAACATGACGTAAGAAGAGTAATCGATTCCTACCGGCCGTGGGGTGTCATCAATACTGCTGGTTATGTAAAAGTGGATGATGCAGAAAATAATTACAATGAATGTTTTGCCGTAAATTCAATTGCGCCGGGCATATTGGCAAATGCGTGCAATATACGGGGCATTCATTTCATGACTTTTTCATCTGATCTTGTTTTTGATGGCAACAAAAAAACTCCATACTATGAAACTGATACGGCAAAGCCATTAAATATTTATGGTATCAGCAAAGCAAATGGAGAGCAGGTCGTTCAAAAAATTAATCCGGCGTCCCTGATCATTCGTACCAGCGCCTTCTTTGGTCCATGGGATCAATTCAATTTTGCCTACCATATAATTGACTCACTAAAAAACGAACGATCTCTTTCTGTGGTAAAAGATGTGGTCGTATCTCCGACTTATGTACCTGACCTCGCTAATGCGGCGCTTGATCTTTTCATTGATGAAGAAAGTGGTATTTGGCATCTAAGCAACCAGGGAATGGTTAGTTGGGCTGATTTTGCATGTGCAATTGCTGAAAGAGCCGGGTTCAATAAAGACAATCTCATTTTTAAAAACCTGGATGAAATGGGATGGAGAGCCCAGCGTCCTTTGTATAGCGCGTTAAAAAGTGATAAGGGGATAAATCTACCGGCATTGGATAACGCTTTGGAACGATTTTTCGAATACAAAACCGCTTAAACGTTATTACATATGCCCGGCAATAAGTTCATGTTCGCCACAGGAATTGAAAATAGTTATCCCACCATCCAGTTACCCAATGGAAAAACGAAAAGAGTTGATGAAATGGAAAAAGCATTTCATTACGACAATTGGAAAACAGATTTTGAACTGGTAAAGGAATTAGGTATTGAATTCTTAAGATTTGGACCGCCTTATTATAAAACCCATTTGGCACCAGGCAAATACGATTGGGAATTTTCTGATGCGACCTTTGCTTACCTAAAGAAGCTACACATAACACCGATCGTGGATCTCTGTCATTTTGGTGTTCCTGATTGGATTGGGAATTTTCAGAATCCCGATTTTCCGCAATACTTCGCTGAATATGCAAAAGCTTTTGCCCAACGATTCCCTGATCTGCAACTATACACACCCGTCAATGAAATTTTTATTGCGGCAATGTTCTCTGCACAATACGGTTGGTGGAATGAGAGATTACGGTCGGACAAAACATTTGTCACCGCATTAAAACATTTATGCAAGGCAAATGTAATGGCAATGCATTCGATCCTCGAAATTCAACCTGAAGCTACTTTTATACAAAGCGAGTCGTCAGAATATTTTCATGCAATGGACCCGGTAGCAGTTCCATTGGCGAGGTTTCTTAATCAAAAAAGATTTCTTTCACTCGATCTAACCTATGGGTATCCTTTAAACGTAACCATGTATGAATACTTGCGGGCAAATGGAATGACGAGTGATGAATATTATTGGTTCACCAAAAACCAGGTGAAAGCAAAGTGCATCATGGGAAACGATTATTATGTAACCAATGAACATTTGGTTTTTCCCAACGGACATACACAGGCGGCCGGTGAGATCTTCGGATATTATGTGATCACCAGTCAATATTATAAAAGGTACAAGCTGCCGATCATGCACACCGAAACAAACATTAAGATGCCTGCTTCAAAGGAATGGTTGCTGAAACAATGGGCAAATGTTCACCGGTTAAAACATGATGGTATACCCATCATTGGGTTTACCTGGTATAGCTTATGTCACCAGGTTGATTGGGACTCGGCGCTGCGCAATGATGCCGGCGTGGTAAATGAATTAGGATTATACGATCTTGACCGCAAGATAATGCCAGTGGGGGAGGCCTATAAGCAATTAATTGAAAACTGGAAGGAAGTGTTGAATACTGAAAGTTTTGGACTTGTGTTCGACAACTGGTGATCAGCGAACAAACTCGATATCTTTTTTAATTATATCGGCAGTAAAAAGAGAAAACAATTCGGATGCCTCGATCTTGTCTTTATCTCCGGCCTTTGCTTCATCAGAGGGCTTTTCCTTGAAGGGGAGAATAGCATCAATTTTCACTGTTGCCAGCACTTTGCCGAGTTTTGATCTCTTTATTGTCTTTTTCATAGTCACTTTATCAGCGATAATTATGCCTAAAACAATGTTAACGAATTTTGTTAGCCATTTGTTCATTTCGAAATCCTATGACAGAGAAATTACAGGGGAATTAAAAACCTCTAATCTCAATTCGCTGTAAGAGTTGCAACAATCTTTTCTATACCGGATGATCAAATTTATTTGTGTGGCTGAAATTACACAAACAGATATTTGTTTTTAGTTTAATGCCATGCTGTGTCACTTTAAGCCATCAAATTGACGCCATGATAAATTGGAAGATTAGCTTTTTACATATTTATCCAGGAACTGCAATATTTGTCCATATCCCTTTATCTCATTTTCTTTTTTTATGAAACCATGTCCTTCATCCGGAAAAACAACATACTCAACAGGCACTCCATTTTTCTTAACGGTTTCCACCACTTCATCACTTTCTTTCTTTTGAACCCTTGGATCATTAGCTCCCTGCAATACCATCAAAGGTTTTTTGATATTCGAGGCGTGTAATAGGGGTGAGTATTGCTGAAGTCTTACTGAGTCGGCGGTATTCGGATCGCCGAGTTCTTCGTACAAAGCTTTTCTGAACGATTCCCAATATGCGGGAATTTCTTTTAAGGTTCTTGGCCAGTTCACGACGCCAAAGAGATCTACTCCGGCTTTAAATTCATCAGGATGAAAACAAAGCGCCGCCACGGTCATATAGCCGCCGTAAGATCCACCTAAGATCGCAATCTTTGAAGAATCGATATATGGCAACGATGCAAGGTATTTTTTACCCCAGACAACATCTTTCAGGTCTTTATTGCCGTGATCACGGTTATCCATTTTAAAAAATGTTTTGCCATAACCACTGCTGCCGCGGTTGTTTACATCTAAAACCGCATAGCCATGATTGACGAGATATTGAACAAGGGAGAAATAATATACACCGGCTTGTCCACCCGGACCGCCATGCACAAACACAATTGCCGCAGCTTTATTGTTTGTGCTTGCCTGTTGAGGTTTATAATAAATCGCCGGGATCTCCAGGCCATCAAATGATTTATACCTTACCACTTTGCCTGCGACAAGATCGGTTTCCTGAATTTCAGGATTAAGTGTATTGGTGAGTTTTTTTAATTCTTTGGTATTAAAATCGTACACATACATGTTATTGGGAGCTTTGGAACTTCCGACGGTTATACTCATTTTATTTTCATCTTTCGAAATATTTACTCCCTGGATAGTGCCATCGGGAATTGCAGGAAAGTCAAGCTCTTTACCAGTCGCATGATCGAATAAATGAAGCTTGTTTTGTCCATCTTCATTTACGTATATCACCCGGTATTTTTCATTATCCGACAAAGCCATCCATGCAACATCCCAATTTGCCTCGTAGAATTTTTCTTTTTTTCCTGTAGCAATATCATATTTTGTTACATAAGTAAACTCGCTACCGTCATTGGTGAGGTAATAAAGTGTATTGTTGTCCAAAGAAAATTTAAGGGGAGTCGTAGTGGCTTCCACGCTATCAGCATTGATCTTTTTGGATGTCCCGGTTTGTTGATCAACTAAAAAAGCATTATTCGACGAAGTGCTAAGGTTTTCAACTAATACCAGGTATCGTTCATTAGGTGAAATGGCGCTGACATCAAAACCTTTATCATTTTTATAGATCATTTGCGACGACCATTTACTAGTATCCATTTTGTAGAGATCAAAAAACCTGGGGTCTCTTTTGTTAGAGAGATAATAGAGATACTTATCATCTCTGCTCCAACCCCAAAACTGGGCTTTCTCGTCCTTGCCTGGCGTCAGGTCTTTTGTTTCTCCTGATGTTTTCCGGAAATATAAATGAGAGATCTCGTTGCCACCCTTGTCAGAGTTGTAAATGATATTGGTAGTACCAGGTACATAACTATTTGCGAAAATTGATTCTTTCGCAGAATTTGTGATCGCCTGTTTCTGACCGCTCGCAATATCAATTTCATAAATATTATAAATGCCGCTTTCATTGGTTGTAACAAGCATTTTCTTATCATCGCTTGAAATAGCACCACCAAATACTTCCGAGCTTTTATAGAATTGTTCAATAGTGTATTGCTTTACTTCTTTAGGCGTCTCTTCCTTTTCGCTCGCGGTATTATTACAAGCAGATATAAGAGTTGAAAAGCTGATTAAAACCAAAAATGTTCGCATGCAAATTGTTTTAGTATAAAGGAATTTCAGGAAGGTACAATTAATTCGATTATGATCGGGATAATACAGGGAGAGGGTATCGCTTAGTTGAATTTCTTATAGAAATCGCTTCATTACTAATTCAACTTCGCATTTCCGTCAATATCGTTTAGTTCTATTGCAGAATAGTCTTTGATAATATCATATAAAGTGCCCCGTTCAACGGGTTTGCGTTTTACCTGCTTTATCAATGCAACTAATTCGCCTGTTGTCATTGACGGGTTTTGTTCCTCTGCTCCGGCCATGCTATAGATCTTTGTCGTATCATCAATGGTACCGTCGATATCGTTGACACCAAATGACAAACTAAGTTGTGCATTCTGACGGCCAAGCATTGGCCAATACGCTTTCAGGTGAGGGAAATTATCCAGGTAGATGCGGGCAACAGCATACATCTTCATGTCTTCAACAATATTGCTTTCGGGTACATGACTCATATCGTTGTCCTTGTTACGGAATTTAAGCGGAATAAATGTATTGAAGCCACCTGTTTTATCCTGTAAGTTTCGTAACCTGCTCATATGATCGATACGATGAGAATAGTTTTCAATATGACCGTAAAGCATGGTAGCATTGCTATGCATTCCCAGTTTGTGTGCTGCTTCATGAATCGCCAGCCAACCTTGTGAACCCACTTTATCAGCACAGATCTTTTCTCTTATTACTTCATCGAAGATTTCTGCACCGCCACCAGGCAATGAATCGAGTCCTGCCTCTTTTAAATACGCCAACCCTTCTTCATTTGTTTTTTTGGCTTTGCGAAACATATAATCCAATTCAACGGCTGTAAAACCTTTTATATGTAAACCGGGACGGTGTGCTTTTATCTTTCTTAATACATCAGCAAAGAATTCCAGGTTCATTTTTGGATGTACGCCGCCAACGATATGAACTTCGGTGACTGGTTGCCCATCATATTTTTTCACCATGTGTAACATCTGATCGGCTGATAATTCCCAGCCTTCTTCGCGACGCGCATACAATCGGCTATAGCTGCAAAAATTACACGTGAATACACAGACATTGGTGGGCTCAATATGAAAGTTGCGGTTGAAATAGACTATATCGCCATGTTTTTTTTCTCGGATAAAATTAGCAAGTGCTCCGAGAAAAGGTAGAGAACCTTTTTCAAAAAGTAATAAGCCTTCTTCGTCTGAGATTCTTTCTCCTGCATATACTTTTTCCTGTATTGCTTTCAGATCAGTTGATAAACTGCTGAGTGTTTTCTCTGCGCCTGCTGATAACATCGGGTTAATTTATCTGCAAATTTAACTGCAAAAAAATAACCCCGCTTTTTTTGCGGGGTTATCCATATTAAAACCGGTTATCATTAATATTTGATCACTGGCACATTCACGTTCCTGTTGCTGTCTTCGTACCCAAGAGTTACGGTGTACATGCCGGCAGCTCTTGAAGAAAGGTCGATATTGATAAGCTTCCCGGCACCGCCCGGATACTGCTGGCTCCAAACCAGTTGTCCTGCTGAATTGTAAACATTGATATATCTCAGGGTTGTTGGCACCTGGTAATGCCATACGTTAAATGATGATCTGAATGGATTTGGTAATACAAGGTAACCATCAGCTTTCAATTTCTGTGGTAATACCTGCGACCTGATATTAACATCATCGAGGTAGAAATTGTTCTCCATATTACCGCTGAAGCGGAATACAACCTGGAACAATGGTTCTGTGGCACCCAACCATCGGCCAAGATTCACTGAATCTCTTCTCCACTGGTTAAGCAATGGTTTGAAATCAAGCATCGTGCTCTGGAAGTTCGGATTATTTACTGTTTGGAGATCCTCACCCCATTTTTTATAAATGGTGGTATAGGTGTTACCGCAATCTTTAGACAGCAACACAGTAAGTGTATCCAAACGGGAGCCAGTAGTACCCGGTAATGTTTTTGTGACGTGTGCCAAATTAAATGTCAGGAATACCGAATCGATATTGCTGTAGCTGTAGTTTGGCATTGCAAGATCATCAACGCGGTCAACAGAAGTATTTGCAAAATCATTAAAGTATGCTGAACCCGGGTTTCTGTTTCCATATGTTGCATTACGTGTCCATGTCATATCACCATTCGGATTAATGACAAGCCAGTTAGCCGGCGGGAAAGTAGTGCTGGAGAATTCTTCCGTTACTGATCCCGGTAATGCAAACACCTGGCTCACATTGTATGGTTTCACTAAACCATCATTTGTTGGATCTTCATCCGCCACATTATTAGGCAATGTGGTGTAAACGTTGATCGAGTGATTACCAACCGCACCTAAAGCAGCTGTTGCCAGTGTTACTGTAGCTGTCTGATTTCTTGCAAGGTTTCCTGTCCAGTTAAACGTGGTAACAGGTCCTGTTCCGTCGATCTGGTAGTTAATTTTTACAGAAGTAAGATTTATTTTACCAAAGTTCTTAATCGTAACCACAGGTGCTTCGGAATTTGTACAAACCCTGCTTGCCGGTTTGATAACGGCTGTTACACCTGCATCATTGTTCGGGAATATTTTCTTGTCAAGGTTGATATCATCCAGGTGCATGTTGTTACCAAATTGGTTAATTGCTCTGAACTGCACCTGTATATTCCCTGTGGGTATAAAGCTGCTGATGTCAACTGACTTCCGGGTCCATTGATCAAGATTGCTCGGGTAATATCCTGCTGTTGTCGTCGGAGTTGCTCCTTCAGGTGCTACAAACGCCGTATCATTTCTTACACTATAAACAATCTGGAAGGTTTGTCCGCAATCGGAAGATATCATCACCTGGAAATTATCGAATGGGAACCCAGGATATCCGCGATAGGCACCCCAGAAACTTACCCAGAGTGAATCGGCAGTACCAATAGCATAAGGCGGAGATCTTAGATCATCAGTACTCCCTGCAGCAACATAGTTGAAATGGTCAACAAAAGCTTTTCCTGTACCACCATGTGCAACACCCGTTGTTGTTCTTTGCCATGTAATACCACCATCGGGATTATTTCTTATCCATCCGGAAGGAGGGAAGGTTACATTTTCAAATCCTTCCACAAGTGGTAACGCCCCACCAGCCCCTCTTGTTCCCGAAACGGAGCTGCAATCATTTGACGGATCGAGATCCGCTACACCGTTTGGCTGCGATACGCAAACCTGTATAGTGTTTGCACCTAATACCAATGACACGGCGTTTAACGGAACGTTTACAGACCCAAGAGAGGCAACGTTGCCGCTCCAGTTGAACGTTTGAATAGGAGTTCCGTTTCTTGTAACATTTATTATTGCTGAAGTAAGTGCATTCGTTCCAAAATTTCTTAACGTAGCAGTAAGTGGTATGGTCGGATCGCAAGTAACAAAGCTCGCTGCCGGCGTTACAATAGCAGATATACCGGCATTATTTGCAATCATCACCGGCGGTGCACATCCATTGGACGTTAGCAAGCCCGGCATGAAAGTATTGACAGCCTGATAGCTTCTAAGATTCTGACCATTTGTAAAAAGCGAATAACATGCATCATCCGTATAGTCCATATAATTCTGATACATTTTTCCCGGAGGATTTGGAGATGCAGCACAGCCCGCATTCGCAGCACCTGAAGGACAACCCGCTGTAGGACCGCTTTGTGCCGGAGTATCATCCAATGTAGGAGTACTTGGAAAATCATTACCACAATTGGCATCACCCCAGATATGTCTTAGCCAAAAAAAGTGTCCTGCTTCATGAACCAATGTGCCGCCAAGATTAAATGGAGCAGCACTACCACCAGGTAAACTTTCAGCTAATACGGTAACCCCTTGTTGATTTAACGGACCACCCGGATTTTCGGGTGAACCAACCGGAAAACTTGAATAGCCCAGTAAGGAAGGATCAGTATAATGACAAACCCAAACATTAAAAAACCTTGTAGGATCCCATGCATCAAGACCGCCAGCAGCAGTCGATTTGATCTGGTCTGTTGCAAAATCAGTACCTGTTGATAAAGTACCGATTGTTCTTCTTTCAATACCCGGAGTAGCTACGGGAAGATTATCAGGTGTTCTTATTGCAAGACAGAACTGAACATCAGAATGTCCGCGCACTGCCTGGAATTGTGAAGCGTAACTAATATTTGTGCTATCAGGATTCAAACCAGAAAAGGAAAGATTCAATTCATTAAACTGGGCTATGATCATCCCATCAGGAACCAGGGCCTGGTTTGATAATACGACGTGGAAAACGATTGGTATAACGATGGGGGCATTGACCCGGTTCGGATTCGCACTTTGTTGAGCAACGAACCTATTGATGGCTTCGCCAAGTTGTCTTTCACCGTTTTCATATTGTAATGTAAATCCCGGATAAGTCCTGGCCATAGTGGCTAACCATTCGTCGGTACCACATCTTTTATACCCATTCACCGGATTAGCAGCACGGGTGGTTTGGGCAACAAGATCGCTAATGCTTAAAAAAAGAAAGGCCGTTAAAGCCAGGAAAGTAAATTTTTTCAAAGCAGTATTGTTTTGGGTTATAAAATTAGACAGTCAAAAATATAGCTACAAGTTTACAGAATAATGCCCGAAAAAGAAAAATTTGTTTTTCCCCGTAGTTTCAAAAAATCAAGCTGTTACCTTATCGGTTAGGTCGGTTTAAACGACACGTTAAATGGTTCAAAATAGTGATAAAAAATGCAGCTATTAACGGACCGCTATAACTTTTATTTGTGCAAAATCTGAAATAGCTATCTTCCCTAAAAATTCTCCATTTTAAAAGCAGCCAGCATGAATATCAAATTCCGCCTGACTCTAATGAGTTTTTTTCAATTTTTTGTTTGGGGAGCATGGTTACTCACGATCGGGACTTATTGTTTAAATGCCAAAGGCTGGGGCTTTGATAAATTCGGCGCAATCTTTTCTACCCTAGCTCTTTCATCGTTGTTCATGCCTGCGTTAACTGGTATTATCGCCGATAGGTGGTTAAATGCGGAAGACTTTACGGCATACTGCACATACTTTATGGAGCTATTTTGTTTTATGTGCCAAAAGTAGATGACCCTGATACTTTATACTACGTGATTTTTGCTGCCATGATCTGTTATATGCCAACGATCTCTTTATCGAATGCGATTTCCTATACCATCTTAAAAAGTCGCAATTACGATGTAGTAAAGGTATTTCCACCAATAAGAGTGTTTGGAACAATTGGTTTTATCGCGGCGATGTGGACAACAAATCTCTCAGGCAGTAAAGCAAATGCCAACCAATTTATTATAGCAGCCGTTGCGGCTATCGCGTTAGGAATTTATGCGTTTACATTACCTAAATGCCCGCCGCCAAAATTGATTTCAAAGGAAGCGAGTATCATTGAACAACTCGGGCTTAAGGCATTCAAATTATTTGCAAATTATAAGATGGCATTGTTTTTTATTTTCTCAATGCTCCTCGGCGCTGCACTCCAATTGACGAACATGTACGGCGACTCATTTCTTTCCGGATTTGAGAGCGTGCCGGAATATGCTGATTCTTTTGTGGTGAAATATTCGACTATTATTTTGTCTATTTCACAGATGTCTGAAACGTTATTTATTTTAACCATTCCTTTTTTCTTAAAGCGGTTTGGTATTAAAACGGTAATGCTGTTTGCGATGTTTGCATGGGTGTTGCGGTTTGGATTATTTGCTTACGGAGATCCATCGGGCTTTGGCACGTTGCTGATCATCTTTTCCTGTATTGTTTATGGAATGGCATTCGATTTTTTTAATATCTCAGGTTCATTGTTTGTAGAAACTACAACTGATCATAGCATCCGGGCAAGCGCACAAGGCCTGTTCATGATGATGACCAATGGGGTGGGAGCCTGGCTGGGAAGTATTATCAGCAGCTGGGTGATTGGAAAATATTTCATTCTTCCAACTGGGGAAAGCAATTGGCAAGGGATATGGCTCACGTTTGCAGCCTATGCTCTTGTAGTTGCTATACTTTTTGCATTATTTTTCAAACATAAACACGATCCGGCACAAGTGGTATCGATACAACATTAAAAGCACTTATTGTTTTAATTCATCAATTGTGTAAGGCGTTTTTCTATTTTCCGTTGCGGCTCTTACTTTTCCAACCTGTTCAACAGTTATAGAAGAAGCTTTATTGCCAAAACTATTTCTTACGAAAGTCAGAATAGCAGCAATATCTCCATTATTCGTTTCGATATTATTTCTCAATCCGGGCATTGCGTTGCTAAAGGTGTACGAAACTCCATTTATTGTCAGCGGTCCGGTCAGTCCATCTAATAATATTTTCACCGGAGTTTCTGCATTTGAATTTAATAATTCAGATTCTGACAATGGAGGTGCAATGTTTGAAATTCCTTCTCCTTCCTTACCATGACATGTCGAACAATAAGAGAGATAGATCGATTTACCAGAAAAATATCTTTCCCGTTCTGATCTGTTAAGGTGAGCAATGGCTGCTGCTTCTTTTGGTTGTTCTGATCTTTTCACAGCAGCATTCAAAGCTTTTATGATCACCGTATCATCAGCATAGCTTGCCGTGATCTTTTTTAAAATCATCTTTTCACTACCAGACATGCTGCTCACAAAGGCATCGGTGATAAGAGGGTCATTCTTGTAGGAAGAAAGAATTTCAAAAGCCAGCGACCCGGCCCTGTCAAAATGTTTATCATGGAAAGCTTTTAAACCATTCAGGAAACATACCTCCGCTAACCTGTTTCCCTTTCTGCGAAGAGTTAAGAATATTTCAAATGCAATATCTTTCTCGTTGCTCTGCCCTAATAATTGAAGACAGGATTGATAAATAGCCAGGTCATCGGCATGTGCGGTCGCAATGATCTTAAGCAAAGGTGGGTTTAACAGTTTCATTTCGCCAAGTATCCAAATTGCATGCAGCGCAGTCCTGGGATCAGCTCTATCGACAACGAATTTCATCAATGCATCTGCAACAGAAACATCATTTCGGCCGATCAATAACTGCTGTGCCATATCCCTGTAAAAAGCATTAGGATGTTTTAACAGTTCCACAAGCTGTAGAGAAGAATACGCCGATAGTTTTAGTGGTTTTGATGCGGCTTTATTCTTCCATCGAACTCTGTAGATCCTTCCCATACCGATCGGCCTGTCCAATTTTAGTGAATCAACATGACGTCGCAAATAAGGTGTCATGTATGTTGTGTGCTGAATAATGCCGCGATGCATATCGATGAAATATAAACATCCATCAGGACTATTGTAAGCGCTTACGGGACGGAATCTTTCATCGGTTGCAGTTAAAAACTCTTTGTTGTCATAAGCAAATTTTCCCTGTAGAAAACCATTGCTGTCATTGCTTAATAAAATCCTTTTCATTAAATAGGCAGCGGGCTCCATCACAAAAGCGTTTCCATAATATTCTGTCGGAAAATTATCGCCACGGTAAACAACAGGGCCACATGCCGAAGTAATACTTATAAGCCTGCCTTCTTTATCTAAAACATCTTTTTGATAACCCCGGTTTACTCCTGCTGTGGATCTGCCCGGGTACACCCTGTTACTGGTAAGTCTTACACTTGAGATTTTTCCGGAGATAAAACGATGATTTGGATTACCGGGAATGCTGCCCGGCAAAAAATTATCAGCCATCAGCATCACACTGTTGTTATTGTACAGCAGCCGGCCATTATCATCCATTGTAATTCCCCATTGCCCCCGCATCAAAGTTTTTTCTACTACCCATTTTCCATTAATGTTTTTTACGCGTTTATCAGAAGAGCTGCAATAATACCAGTTATCAATTCCTGGCAGCAATCCATTTGGCTGATGTTCTACATTGCCGGTTTCTGCAAAGGCTGAATCGATAACAGTCCTTTTACCGGCGCTGCCGTTTATGTTTTCAATAAAAAATAAACCAGGTGGTTCAATCAATAATATTCCTCCCTTCACTATCGCCACTGTTCTTGGCAATACCAGGCTATCAAGAAAAATATAAGCTGAATCATAGTTGCCGTCGTCGTTGACATCTTTTACTACTTTAATTCTGCCGAGTGGTTGGTTTTCACCGCTACCTTCTGTGTCATGCATATAACCCCGCATTTCAACTACCCACATATTTGCATCTTCATCAAAGGAAAGCGCAACAGGATCTTCTATCAATGGCTCTGCACAAACAGCCTCGATCACAAATCCATCTTCGATTTGAAAGTCTTTGATCGATTCTCCGACGGAAAGAACGGGAACTTCATCCGTTTTAACCTTTTCCGTTTTGCAACTAAAAATGATAAATGAAATAATCAGCAGTAACGATCCGGGTTTGTTCATATAAACATAAAGAAACTAAACTACAGAAGTTTTGGTTTAAAAAAGAAAATCCCAAACTCGATTGGAATTTGGGATTTGTTTCCCGGTAGAAATCGGGATGTTATTTGATCATCAGATATGAGATTCGATCTTTTTAACAAAGTTTCCTTTAGGTTGCGCGCCTACCAATTTATCTACTACCTGGCCGTTCTTAAAAAACAATATCGCAGGTATAGAAGTGATGCCATAGTTCATGCTCACATTCGGGTTTACATCTACATTCACTTTGCCCACATTGATTTTTCCGTCATATTCTTTTGCCAATGATTCAATAACAGGTCCGATTGCACGGCAGGGCCCGCACCATTCTGCCCAGAAATCTACTACTGTTAATTTATCAGCGCTTAGTACTTCGTTTTGAAAGTTGCCGTCAGTGAATTCTTTTGCCATAATATTTTCCTTTTTTATTTTTCTTTTAGAAGGGGAACAAAAATACAACCAAAAATATTACTACGAAGTTATGACACGAAGATGTGACTAACTTGTCACAAAAACGACATGACTTCCATCAATTCGTGTTAAACAGTCGGGCTTTTTATTTGTTTTAACAATAGTGGGAAAAATACTTAATGTGTCACTACCTGTACCTCCAGTTCAGGATTGCCCTCAAGAAAATCCACCAGTTCATCATTCATTTCAAAGCCATTATCCATTGTAACCAGGCTAATCTTTAAATTTTCTCTTGGTTCGGTCAAATTCACCCTGATCGTTGAGCGGCCCGGGAATTTCTTAACATTCTCTGCAAAAAAATCAACAAGATCTTTAGAAATATCTTTTGGATGTACATCTATCGTGAGTTGTTTGGTAAGATTTCGTTTAATGGTTTCCACCATTGTAATACCATTTATCTTGAATTCGAATTCAGATGTTGCAAATCGCTGTTTAAAGAAACCCGTAATGAACAGCGAAGATCCTTGTTGTAAGAATGGAGTGAACTTCACATAATCATCGCCCCATAATACCAGCTCGGTTTTACCCGAATAATCTTCGATTGTAAACGATCCGTATTTGTTTCCTTTCCTCGATATCTTATGGTCAGCCAGTGTAACAAGCCCAACTATCCTGAACATTCTTCCCGGGTTTGGTTGCAGTTGAACGGCTTCTTTGAATTCGTTGAATTCAACAAGCGGTGTTATCCCGTAATGTCTCAGTTCAAATCTGAAATGATCAAGCGGGTGACCACTTAAAAACATTCCCGTCACATCTTTTTCATGTTCCAGTTGAACGATCAATGGCCAGGTATCACATTGCGGCAGGGTTGGCGTTTTTATTTCAACAGCCAATGGAAGGTCGCCAAACAATGTATTGGTGGATGCGGTGTTGTTTTGCTGGTAAACCTGTCCAAAGCGAATGATCTTTTCGAGCCCCGTGGTTTGATCTTCCGGTATGGTATGAAAATATTGCGCACGATGATGTTCAGGAAAACAATCAAATGCTCCTGCATAGGCCAGGCATTCCAATGTTTTTTTATTTACCGCTCTTTGGTTAACTCTCTTAATAAGATCGAAGATGTTCCTGAATATCCCGTTCTTCTCTCTTTCTTCAATGATGTTTTCAACTGCAGATTCCCCACAGCCTTTTAAGCCTCCTAACCCAAAACGAATTTCTCCTTTCTGATTTACTGCAAAGCCTTTTTTCGATTCATTGATATCGGGTCCAAGCACTTTTATTCCCATCCGTTTACATTCTTCCATAAAGAATGTGATCTTTTCAATGCTCCCGGCATGATTCAGTACGGCAGCCATGTATTCCCCAGGATAATGGCTTTTTAAATAGGCAGTTTGATAAGCAACATATGCATAACAGGTAGAGTGTGACTTATTGAATGCATATTGAGCAAACGCTTCCCAATCGGTCCATATTTTTTCCAGGGTGTATTCGCCAAAGCCTTTCTTTTTTGCATTGTCAATAAACTGTCCCTTCATCTTATCCAACACAGACTTTTGCTTTTTGCCCATCGCTTTCCGTAACACGTCAGCATCACCTTTGCTAAAATCAGCAAGCTTTTGTGCAAGCAACATTACCTGTTCCTGGTAAACCGTGATACCATAAGTTTCCTTCAGGTATTCTTCCATTTCCGGAAGATCATAGGCAATGGCTTCGCGCCCATGTTTACGTTCAATAAAGTTGGGTATGTAGGCAAGCGGGCCCGGACGGTACAAGGCATTCATTGCAATCAGGTCATCCAGGCGATCGGGTTTTAACTCACGCAAATACTTTTGCATGCCGGGGCTTTCAAACTGAAATGTACCGATCGTATCGCCATGCTGATAAAGTTTGAAAGTTTTATCATCGTTAAGTGGGATTGCATCGATATCGATCTCCACTCCATGATTTTGTTTGATTAATTCAAGGGCATCTTTAATAATGGTAAGCGTCTTTAGACCCAGGAAGTCCATCTTGATAACACCAGCTTCTTCAATTACATTTCCTTCAATCTGTGTGACCCATAGATCAGAATCTTTGGCTGTAGCAACAGGAATTAATTCAGTCAGGTCTTTTGGTGCAATGATGATGCCGGCAGCGTGTATGCCTGTATTGCGAACAGAACCTTCGAGAATTTCAGCTTCATGCAAAACTTCACTTTGCATCCCGTTACCATTGTATATCTCACGAAGTTTTTTAATCGTTTCTATATCGTCAGGACCAAGACCTTCTTTTTCAGACAACGATTTTTCTCCATCCTTTGCAGTCAGCGGTGCGTGTAACACCCTTTTCAATTCAATACCGGGTCTTTCGGGAACCATTTTTGCCAATGCGTTTGAATCGGGCAGTGGCAGGTCCATCACTCTTGCCACGTCTTTAATACTCATCTTTGCTGCCATCGTACCATACGTAATGATCTGCGCTACCTGGTTCTTTCCATATTTTTTTACAACGTAGTCAATAACTTTTTGCCTGCCGATATCATCGAAATCCGTATCGATATCAGGCATTGATTTACGATCGGGGTTTAAAAATCTTTCAAAGAGTAAATTGTATTTTATGGGATCGATATTAGTAATGCCAATACAATAAGCTACTACACTGCCAGCAGCTGATCCACGACCCGGGCCCACCAATACACCGAGTTCCCGTCCGGCTTTGATAAAATCACTTACAATCAGGAAGTAACCCGCAAACCCCATCGTTTTAATGGTGAACAATTCAAACTCGATACGCTCTTTTATTTGATCATTTAGATTCGAGTATCGTTGCTTTGCTCCCTCGTAAGTAATATGTTTTAAATATTCCCACTGATTTAATGCGTCTGCACCCACTTCGCCTTTGTTAAGTTTTTCTGCTTTTGTGTGAATTTTAAACTCGTCAGGAATAGGAAAAGCAGGAAGTAAAATATCTTTTTTAAGGTTTAACACGGCAACCTTATCAACGATCTCGTTGGTGTTGTCAATTGCACCAGGAAGATCAGAAAAGTTTTTTGCCATCTCTTCTGTCTTCTTGAAATAAAATTGATCATTGGGAAATGCAAAACGTTTATCCTTTACCAAAACATCATCGTCAGAGAATTCACGCAGGGCAGGAGTGCTTAGTTTTTCACCTGTATTAATACAGAGCAGGATATCGTGTGCGGTAAAATCTTTTTGATCGACATAGTGTGAGTCATTACTCGCAATGATCTTAACATTATACTTGTTAGCAAATTTTACCAGTACTTCATTTACCATGTCCTGTTCCTTTATTCCGTGCCGCTGCAACTCTACATAATAATCTTCCCCAAAAAGATCAAGCCACCATTTGAATTCTTTTTCTGCCTCGGCTTCCGACTTTCTTAAAATTGCCTGCGGTACCAATGCACCAAGGCAACAGGTGGTTGCAATCAATCCTTCATGATGCCTTAGAATAAGATCTTTATCGATACGCGGATATTTGCTGTACATGCCCTCAATAAACCCAAGTGAAGTAAGCTTTACGAGGTTTTTATAACCCGTTTCATTTTTTGCCAGTAGAATCTGGTGATGACGCGGGTCTTTATCTTCTTTTGAAAAAGTTTTTCTTAGACGATCTGCCGTGATATAAAATTCACAACCGACAATTGGTTTTACCTTCAGGCTTCCATCTTCATTTTTGTGTTTGTGTGCTTCCGCAACAAATTCAAATACACCAAACATGTTTCCATGATCCGAGATGGCCAGTGCAGGCATATTATCTTCAATCGCCTTTTTGTAAAGCTTTTGAATTGACGCTGCCCCATCAAGTAATGAGAATTGTGTATGTACGTGTAAGTGTGAAAATTTCATTTTACAATTTAATGAGCTACCAAAAAAGTTCAACGCGATTAGGGACACAAAGTACACTAAGGACACACAAAGAACATTAAGTGTTCATAGCCGCTGAAAATGCGTGGTGTCCTTGGTGTATTCATTGTGTTCGTTGTGACCCGGATTTCAAATTGCTGAGACAGCCGTCC
>Ga0075418_10002268_pt1 | contig 21965 bp, 15 predicted proteins | sample SoiMetdeltSBSDD2_FD_81776 | JGI IMG/M metagenome (GOLD analysis project Ga0075418, IMG submission 81776) | Bulk soil microbial communities from a Populus tree surrounding site in Tennessee, USA - Soil MetaG P. deltoides SBSDD2 | ecosystem: Environmental > Terrestrial > Soil > Tree plantation...
CTCCCGGCGCGACGCCATGTCCTTGCGGTACTGGTCCATCAGGGCGCGGAACTCAGGAGTCGTGTTGTTAAGCCTTTCCTTGCGGCGTTTCTCGCGCTCCTCGGGCGACATGTTCCGCGGACCTTGACCGGACGTACCTTGACCCGTTCGCGGCGCCGTGTTGTTCGGGTTGCGCTGCGCGAACTGCTGGCGCATCTTCTCCTGTCGGGCGATCTGCTCGTCCAGATGCCGGGTCTTCTCGGCCCCAGACATCTTGGAGTACCGCTCCAATTCGGCCTGGAACCGCCGTTGCCCCTCTTTCGCAAGGGCCTCGCGCTGGGACGGCGAGAGCTTCTGCATGGCGTCGCGCATTTCGCGACCCTTCTCGCGGCGCTGGTCCGGGGTCCAGTCCTTGGCCTGGGCGAACTCCTCGCGGAGCTGCTTCACCTTCTTGAGGTTCGGGTCCGGCCGAATGGCGCGGTACAGACTGTAAGCGGCAATGAGCATTAGCAGAACGCTGGTCAATCGGACCCAGCGCCGCTTGTGAAATGGCTTGGGCTCAGGTTGTTTTTTCAAGAGTTGATGCATGGGTAGGCTCCAGAAAGTAGCCGTCACGCTCCGCGTGACGAGCCCGGGCCTCGTCAAGCGGAGCGTGACGGCTACTATGTTTCATTCCACGTGACCATCGGCATAGAGGAACGCTCGCGACCGGTCGCCAAACCCGTGGATCGGGTCAAAGTCGAAAGTCAGCCAGATCTGATGCAAGCCGAGCCCCTGTGAGTTCCCGGCCAACTCGGCGAACGTCTTGCCGGAGACTCGCGGCAGGTACTCGTAGCTCAGCCCCTCGACCGGGAAGCGCTTCAAGTCAAGCGGGCACTGGAACACCTTGCGGTTGCTTTCAATGAACGGCGCGAGGACGTCGGCAAGACTCGGCTGGCCGGGCGGCGACGCGAGGCTGGGCAGTCGCGGCGCGACCGGGAGCGCATCGCGATTCGTGTCCGCGTAGTGATGCATGGCGAGTCCGATCTGGTGCTGGTTGTTGTGACAACTGATTCTCGCGGCCGCCATCCGGACTTTCTGCACCGCGGGGAGCAAAAGTCCCATCAGGAGGCCAGTGATCCCGATGACGACCAGCAATTCGAGGAGAGTGAAGGCACGGCGCACGGCAAGAACCTCCGCAGGGCGAAGCACGGAGAAACGTTACCAGCGCGGGGATGAAATGGTGCTGAGGCGGAGGTGAGGGGGTGGTGAGTTAAAGACCCATGAAAAGCCAGATCATTCACCCCGCAGGGAACCCAAGAGGTCTGCCACTTCCTGATCGGTGTATTTGCCCTTGATCACGAATCGGCCCGTCGTGATCGGTTCGTTGACCGTTGGGGCCGCGACCACCTTGCCGTGAATGAGTATGGCAAGCGAGCGGACGGTCGGAATCCCCGGCTGGATTTCGGTCGGATGATTGCGCGTGGTCAGCGCAGCAAACTTCTCTGTACCGGTCTCGTCGAGCGAACCGTAGAAGTAGTGGAATCCGTCGACGGCATCGTGTGGATCCCAGTGGATGTAGCGGACCTCCTCAGCCCGGATGGCCTGGTCGCGCGGTTCCTCGCGAACGAGAAGAAAGTACTCGACACCCCCGGGCCATCCGTTTCGCGGCGGCCGCTCGCGGCTCCACCAGATTTGGGAGCACTTCCCGCTGTCCCATTGCCGGTCCTCGCGGTAAAGACGACCTTGTTCGCGTGCCTCTTTCAACCCGGAGTAAAGTGAGGCGCCGAGAAGACCAGGAGCCGGGATCGGCTCGAGCGAATAGCTCCGAAGCAAGCCATCCGAGACGGGAGCCCACCGGTAAGTGTACACCTCGTTAAAGACCACGAACTCCGGGCCGTCGCTGGTCGTCGGCGGCGGTGGCGGTTCGTTCGCCTCGGCCCGCTCGCGAAGTCGGGCCGCGAGCTTAGGATCGGAACGGGCGGCCGCGAAGAACTCGGTTGCCTGCTCGATCGCGTCGCTGTCGTCATCGGGATTGGCCAACGCGCATAGCTCGAGCGATCCCGGGGTGGGACGAACAAAGGAGCTACTGGGCGCGGGATTCTTCGAGCAGCCGTACGCGACGGCGAGAATGAGCACGAAGGGCACGAGGGGGAACATGCGGCGCATGGGCATGCTCCGGGGAGTTTGAATTAGCGTATCGGAACCGGCATCGCCGGCGGGGCAAATGCTCAAAACGCGGTGACGGTTTCCCCAGCCGCCTGGTCCATCACTCCGTCTCCGGCGAACGTCAGGAACCAGTCCCGCCCAATCCCGCCGGCAAGCGAGTCGACCGCGCCGCCGTCGTCCAATACGCCCGCGGCGTCCAAAAGAGTCGTCCCGTTCAACCCCCCTGGCTCCGTTCCCAACAGGTGGTTGATTCGAGTCGAGTAAGAGATGAGGCGCGTCCACTCCTTCCGGATAGCCGACAGAGCCACCGCGTTGCTGTCGTGAATCGTTGATCCGCCGAACAACAGGTCCTGCCCGGCACCACCCGAAAGGGCATCGATCCCCCCTCCGCCAATGAGGATGTCATTCCCGCCGCCGCCGGTCAATTTGTTCGACGCGGCGTCCCCAACCAGAATGTCGCTTGCAGCTCCGCCAGTCACGTGCTGCAAGTTCGTGATACCGGCGGTTCCCGTGGCCGTTCCTAGTTTCAGATTGACCGTCACTGGGGTCAAGTAGCCCGAGTAGTTCAGGGCATTGACACCGGGCCCGCCATCAAGGCTGCCGGCCACCTTTCCGCCGGACGCGAATTTGAACGTGTCGTTGCCGGTTCCGCCGATCAAGTTCTCGACACCCGCGCCCGACACCGCGTGCGCCCCGGCCGCCGCCCTCACGCCGGCGCCAATGCTGAAGTTGGCGTTCGCGGACACGGCCGACAGGTCGAGAGTGTCGTTACCGCCGGTCGCGGTCTCGGTAATTGCGTCCACACCCCAGCGATTGGCGAACTCGTACGAGTCGTCGCCCAGGCCGCCGGCCAGCTTGTCGCTTCCTTGCCCGCCGATCAGGATGTCCGCCCCGCCCCGGCCAGAGAGTTGGTCGGCACTGGCCCCGCCGTCGAGCTGATCGTCTCCGGCCCCACCGACGAGCGTGTCATTTCCGTCTCCGCCTTGCAAGTCCGCTGGCAGTAACAGGTCGCGATGGATCGTGATCAAGTCGGCGCCGCCAAGACCCCGCACGATAACCCGGCCGGTAATAGCGTTACGATCAAACGTCTCGACGACCTGCCCGTGAACGATCAGGGCGATCCGGTCCGGATTACCCTCCGGTACGATTGCGAGGACATCGGAACGACTTGTACCGCCGACGACCAGATCGCCGGCGACGACTGATGCCCACGGGACCCGCACCGTGATGGTCTGACCCGTCGTAGCGGGCGGATCGAAATCGTCCGACACGGTGACTTCGAACGTGTACTCACCCGGGGTTACCGTGCCGCCGGGCGTCCACGAGAACACGCCGGTCGCCGTGTCGATCGTGGCCCCGGCCGGCGCGCCGACGAGTTGGAAAGTCAGTCCCGAACTGTCCGGATCGGTGGCGGTGGCCGTGAATGCCAGAGTGCTTCCGCGGACCACGGTCGCCGCGGAGGGTACGCCCCCAAGCGTCGGGGCTTCATTCACTGAGCGGACTTCAACAACCTTGCGGCTCGCCCCAAGGCCGGCATCGGGCGAGCCATCATCGAGGGTGAAGATAAAGGTCCGCGGCTGGGTGTCCGGGGCGTTGCTGGTGTTTCGGTAGGTGACCGAGCGGAGGACGGCCTGGTAGTCGGCGAATGAGGCCGTGCCGGTAAGTGTGAGCTGTCCAACGGCCGGGTCGAATGTGCCCGTGATCCCGGGCAGCAACGTAAAGCCGACGACATCTTGATCGGGCCGGAAGTTCTCCACGCGGACGGTGGCGCCAATCAGGTCGGAGTTCACGCCTTCGACTAGTACGAGTTGATCGTCGATGGGCGTGGTTGGGTCGCCTTCGGTATAGATCAGGTCGCCGGCGCTGAGGATCGCGGCCGGGTAATGTTCGTTGTGGTAGCGCGCCAGGCCGAAGTCGTGGGCGTTCGGCGAACTGAGCGTGCTCGTGTCGCCGCTCGCGCCCCCGATGACGATCCGGTCGGCGCCATCCATCGCGACGGCTGACGCTAAGTCATAGTCCCCAGTGAACGGCGTGAGAACGAGACCGCCATTTCCGAACGACTGGTCGAGAATTCCTTGTGAAGTGTAACGAGCGATGGCAAAGTCCCGATCCCCGGCGGTCGTCGCCGTTCCCACTGCAACAATTCGCTCCGCGGAGTCGATGATGACATCATAAAACTCATCAGCTCCCGCTCCATACGACGTCACGACGAACCCAGCAGTCCCAAAGCTCGCGTCCGGAGTACCGTCGGCAAGATATCGCGCCAGAACAAAATCAGTGTTCTGGCCATTGTCAATCAACCCAGCCAAAAGGATGTTGTTCGCCGTGTCGCGGGTCATTGCCTGGACCAGAATCCGGCCGCCCACGTAGTCAGTCAGGACCTTGCCATTCGTTCCGAAACTGGGGTCCAGGCTTCCGTCCGGCAGGTAACGGACCATCGCAACGTCGAAATCGAAGCCTCGATTACTGTAGCCGGCCACAAGGATCCGGCCCGCATCATCGATGTCAATGTCTGATGGCCCATCCTGCGCGCCCGCTGAGGGACTGCCATCCAGCTGCTGGAAATTCAGGAAGACCTTGCCGCCCGAGCCGAACGACGAGTCGAGTTCGCCATTGGGAAGATATCGGGCGACGACGAAGTCGTACCAAGTCCGGTCCCCGATCACGTGACCCGCAATTACGATTCGGTTCTCTGCGTCGATTGCTACCGTCTGAGCGCTATCGTCAGAGGTAAAGTTGGTCAGCACCACTCCGGCGTTCCCGAAAGTGCTGTCGAGGCTTCCATCGGGCAGATATCGGACCAGTGCGATGTCGTTTTGGTTGGCGGCAAAGCGATGTCCGGCCAAGACGATGCGGTGCGCGCTGTCGATTACACCCGATACTGGAACCTCGGAACCTCCGAGGTCGGTTCGTACCACGCCGCCAGTCCCGAACGTCGCGTCCAGGCTACCGTCCGGCAGATACCGAGCCAGGATGAAATCGGAGTTACTTACGTCTCCGCTCGATCCGATCGCGAGAATGCGGCCCGCGTCATCGATGGTTAAGTGGAAGATGACATCGTTGGGCGAACCCAAATCGGTAGTGACTTTGCCGCCCTGGCCAAACGTGGTGTCCAAATCGCCGGCGCCCGGGGTCGTACGATCTTCGAGTGTTTCGATCGCCAAGGCGCGCGAGCGGCGCGTTCGATTCAATCGTTGGACTTTCTTTGGAGGATTTGGCATGACGCCCTCCCGGATTCCGGGGCGAGAAGGGCGCGTGATAGGGGATCAAGTCGTGCAGCGAGTTATTCTAGCAATGACGGCGCGATCGGTTCAAGCCGCCCGGTCCTGTACGCATTGCGCTCGCCGACGTAGCGGACCAGTGACTTGATTGCACGCGTGGCGGCCAGTGGGGAAGAGAGCGTTGCACCGCGACGGCTTACGGAAACACCGATCGGGCTGGATGCCACCTTGGTCGTCTCGTACGCTACAGTCATTCTCGAAAGCAATCGTTCTTAATTGACCCGGTGCAATGTCCGAACCCCTGACCATCGCGCTCGTCGGCGGCGGGACCGTCGGCGGCGGCGTGACGAAGATCCTGCTCGAACACCCGGACCGCATCGCCGCCCGTGCCGGGCGGCCGGTTCACCTCCGGCATGTCGTCGTCCGCGACCCGAACAAACCCCGACCGACCATCCCGAAAGAGCTGATCTCGACCAACATCGCGAGTGCGATCAACGACCCCCAGGTCCACGTGGTCGTCGAGTTGATTGGCGGGACCGGGGTCGCCCGGCAAATCGTTCACGATGCGCTCGCGGCGGGCAAGCACGTCGTGACCGCGAACAAGGCGCTGCTGGCGGAGCACGGGCCGGAGGTGTTCGCCGCGGCCCGGCAGCACGGGCGGGCGGTTGGCTTTGAGGCGAGCGTCGCCGGCGGCATTCCGATCATCCGGGCGCTCGCCGAGAGCCTGGCCGCCAACCAGATCACGGCGATTCAGGGGATCTTGAATGGAACGAGCAACTTCATCCTGACGTCGATGGCCGACCGCGGGGTGAGCTATGCCGACGCGTTGGCCGAGGCCCAGCGGCACGGCTACGCGGAGGCCGATCCGACGCTCGATGTGGACGGTAGCGACGCGGCCCACAAACTGGCGATCCTGGCGCAGATCGCGTTCGGCGTCACGGTGCCGGTGCACCACATCGAGCGCTTCGGCATCGCCGACCTGCACGCCATGGATCTGCGCTTCGCTCAGGAACTGGGATACACGGTCAAGCTGCTGGCCGAAGCCTGGCTCGATGGCCGCGAGGTGGCCTTGCACGTGGCGCCAGTCCTGTTGCGTCAAACCGACATGCTGGCCCAGGTCCGCGGGGCGTTCAACGCGATCCAGGTCGTCGGCGACGCGGCCGGCGAGGTGATGTTCCAGGGCGCGGGAGCCGGGGCACTGCCCACGGCGAGCTCGGTCGTCGCGGACATCATTGACCTTGCCGTCGGCCGGGCGCAGCGGACGTTCCAGGCGATGAAACTCTGGGCGCCGAACGAAAAGGGGTTCACGCTTCGCCCCTCGGACGGCGTGCGCAGCCGGTTCTACCTGCGGGTGCTGGTGAAGGATCAGCCCGGCATGCTCGCGGACGTGGCCCGCGTACTGGCCGACGAGCGGATCAGCATCGCGAGCGTGATTCAGCATGAAGCGCAGGAGGACCACCAGGGCGATGTGGTTCCTCTGGTGATCATGACTCACTACGCGGAGACCGGCCGGTTCCGCAAGGCGCTGGGCAAGATCGACACCCTGCCGGGCGTGGTGCCGCCGGGGGTGCATTACTCTGTGGACGATTGAGTGCCGATCCCCACGCGTCGGTTTTAGGGGAGCTCAATTGCATTGCTTGAAAACACACGGACACCCCTGCAATGAAACGCGGTTTTGTGCAATGAAACGTGCAAAACGGCTGCAATGAATCGTCGAAAGGACCGAGGCGAGAAGACTTAGGACGAAATTCGCGCCGGGCCTGAGCCCGTCCCGGCCGGCCGAAAAATGGGTCGCCGATCCGTGCAATGGAACGCCGACAGGCGGCCGGATCCACCGCATGCGCATCATCCCCGTCCTGGACGTTCTTGGTGGAGTAGTCGTCCACGGGGTCGGTGGCCGGCGAAGCGAGTACCGGCCGATCGTTAGCCAATTCACATCCTCGACCGAGCCGGTCGAAGTCGCTCGCGCTCTTGTCGATGCGTTTCATCCTCGGGAGCTTTATCTCGCCGATCTTGACGCCATCGAAGGCGCCGAGCCGGCGTATGAGATCTACCGGACGATCCGCGGGCTTGGCATTTCGCTGTGGGTGGACGCGGGCGTGCGCGACGCGGGCGGAGCGATGCGACTCGCGGACGACGGGTATCAAGTCGTGGCCGGGCTGGAGACGGTAGCGGACGCCCAGGTGCTTTGGAGTATCATCCAAGCAGTCGGGCCGGCGCGGGTGGTATTCTCACTGGACCTTCGTGAAGGAAAGCCGTTGCGCGAATGGCCGACGGCGTCCGGTCGTCCGCCGCAGTTTTGGAGTCCGGCCTCCATCGCGGTCGGTTTCGGCATCGACCGCGTAATCGTGCTCGACCTAGCCCGCGTCGGCGGCGGGACCGGGACTGGCACCGAGGAACTTTGCCGCGAGATCGCGGACGCCTTTCCAAAAGTCGAGGTGATCACCGGTGGCGGGGTCAGTAATCCGGACGACTTGAAGCGGCTAGAAGCGTGCGGCGTGAAGGGCGTGCTGGTCGCGTCGGCGCTGCACGACGGGCGAATCAAGCCCTGACTACTTCCGCCATTCGTACCGCGCCGTCTGCCCGAAACTCTCTTCCACTTCCATGCGGATCACGTCCGGGGTCAGTTGGTGGGCGGTTCGTAATTCGTCGCGAAGCTTCCCCGCCAGGTATTTCGCCAACAGCTCCGCGGTCGTGTTCTCGATTGGCAGGAGCACGCAGTCCTCACGCGGGAAGATCCACTCCTTGTCCCGAAATGCGAGCCGCACGCTCTTCGGCCCCTCGGTCACCGCGATGAGTTTGCTGTGCGTCGGTACGAGCATGTAGTGGTCCAGATCATCAGTCAACCGGCGCATGATGTTCTTGAGCGCAATGAAGTCGAACACGTAGTGATTGTCGTCGAGCGGGGCCTCAACCTCGACGGCCACGCGCCAGTTGTGGCCGTGCATCCGCTCGCACTCGCCGGCGTGGTACGTAATGAAATGCCCGGCGCAAAAGACCAGGTAATCCTTGGTAACGCGGACGGTGTAATGCTCAGTCATTTGCCAACTTCAAAACGGAGTGTCTTCTGACATCCTACGCTCGCGCAGGGCCACGAAAAGGCACGCGGTGACCAGGTCAGCCGTGGTGCCGGGGTTGCGAGCGTGGCCGTCGGCCCGCAGCCAGTGATCCAGGTCCTCGTAGGCCGATCGGCCGGCGTCGGTGCCGACCCCGCCCAAGTCCAGAACGGTTTTGGCCCGCCGGTTTGCTTCGGCTGCCACGCCGGGGCCCCGTTTACGCACGATCAGCGAGTCCGGATGCGTTGAAAGCCACGCAAGCTGACAGTGCTGCACGGCGGGTTCGACGCGGCGAAATCGTTCCAGGCCGTCCAGCAGCGCCGGGACGCCGAGGTCGAAGACGTCCGCGAATCCGTTGGCGTATTGCCGCGCGATCATGTCGCGGGCGGCGGCCAATGCCATGACATCGCGAAGCGGAAGCGTCGGGGGCTCGTGGACATCCTGTTCGCTCACCTTGCCGAGCCCGCCGGGGGCCGCGAGCCGAATTGCCTCGAAGACGCGATGCGCATCCGCGACCGTCGTCTGGCTCAGCACTTCGCGGACCCCGGCGCGCAAATCGATTCCGTCGGCGACCTTGGCTAGCGGGGCGAGCAACAGGACGATGCCGAGGTTGGTATTGGTGCGGACGACGCTTCGCGTGGCTCGGATCGCGGCCAGAATGGTCTCGCCGAGCGGCCGGGTCGGCGCAAGACTGATCGCCGGGGCGGCCGCCTCGGCGCTGAGGATGAAATCGGCATAGGTGACGTCGGAGAAGTCGCGTTCGCGGTGGACGTTCCCGGCCTTCCGGGCGGCCGCCTCCCAAACCGCGGACCTGCGCGCCAATTGCTCCCGCTCGCGTCTGGCGTCTGGTGTCTGGTGGATCATCCCAGGTGCTCGATCATCAGCCGGGCGACGTCGACCCCCGTGGCCGGCGCCAGCGCTCGCCAACCGGGGACCGCGTTCACCTCGATCACGTACCATTCGCCATCGGGCCCGGGAAGGAGGTCCACCCCGGCCGCGATCACGCCCACGGCCTCGGCTGCGCTAATTGCCAGAGCCTCGTGTTCACCGGACAACGTAACCGGTTCTGCCCGCGCGCCCTGCGCGACGTTCGTCCGCCAGTCGCCGTTGCCGAGGCGTCGGACGGCCGCGAGTACGCGGCCGTCGAGCACAAACGCGCGCAGGTCCCAGCCGGGGTGCGGAATGAACCGCTGTACGTACAGGACCGATTGCGTGCGCTCGATGGTTCGGAATGTTCGCCAGGCGATTTCGGGGTCAGTAACGCGGACCATGCCGCGGCCTTCGCTGCCGAAGATCGGTTTGATCACCACGTCCTGGCCGAGTTGTTCGAACGCGGCCACGGCGGCGTCCACGTGCTGGCAGACAACCGTTTCCGGCACGCGCATACCGGCGGCGCTGAGGCGATTCAGCGCGAGGTATTTGTCTACGCAGACTTCGAGGGCCCGCGGCGGGTTGAGGACCGGCACCCCGCGAGCGGCCAGCGCGTGCAGCCGGTCCATCCGGAAGACGACCTGCTCAAGCGACCCCGGCGGCATGGTGCGCACAATGACGGCGTCAACGTCGTCCAGAGTCGGAGCTTCAGGCGTCGGAAGTGCGTCGGTGCCCACTGCGGCGACGACGCGGCGAAAGTCCACCGGCTCGGCGACGTGACCGAGTTCGGCCGCGGCCCGGATCAGGTCGCGGATGTGCCAGCCGTCGCCGCCGGAGAGCAGGGCAATGCGCATAGGGATGGTCTACTGACCGAAATGAGTGAGGTATACTCGCGGCATGACCCGCCGCTACTGCCTTTGGATCGGACTGTCGGTCGTTGTGGGCATTGGTGCCGGATTGATCGCGGGCCGATTCGGACGCAACGAAGCGATTCCCGAGCCCGTGGTTGAGCCACCATCCACAGTCGCGGCTCCAGAGATCGAATTGCCACCGGAACCGCCGCTGCCGGCTGGGGCGGTCGCGCGGCTCGGAACGGCACTCTTCCAGGGCAGCGCCAATCACCTCGTGTTTGCTTCGGACGGGAAGTCGTTCTTCACTTCGAGTTGGTCCGGAGCGAAAGAGATCGACCTCAGCACCGGCCGAGTCGTTCGCGCCTACAGCGCGCCGCCACTGCTTGGCGACAGCCTTGAACGCTGGGTCACTCCCGACGGGAAGTTCCTGATTGAAAAGGAAACGGCGATGGCTTGGACCGAGGAGCCGGTCCATTCAAAGCTGCGGATCCGCGAATGGCCCGGCGGGAAGCTGTTGCAAGAGACATCGGTACCGTCTGGTTCTCTCAAATTGTCGCCAGACGGAACTGTCGTCGCCGCGGCCGGCGTGGGCGGGCGAGGCTACTTCTCCGACCCGGCCGTATTCGTGTGCAAGCTACCCCATGGCCGGTGCAAGACAGTCCGATTGCGGTCCGAGAATCGAAGCCTGGTCACCGCGGCGTTCCGACCGATGACGGGTGAAGTCCTGATTGTGGACCGGGAGTACGGCGAGGACCTCAGCTACGCAAACGCACGACTCCGTCGGTGGGATTTCGGCGCCGAACCGCCGGTCGAGATTGGCGCGTTCTCGTTTCCCGGGAACGAGGCGGGAACGCGTCTCGCGGTCTCGGCCGACGGCCGCTGGCTGGCCGCGGTCGCCGACGTGGATGCAAGCGAACGCCGCCCGGGCCGGCTCCCAAAACTGTTGATCGTCCAGGACACCCGCCTCCAAATCTGGGATATCAACCGCGGCGAGCGGATCGCCCATCCCGAACTCGGGCACGAACGGTTATGGCACTTATCGTTCCTTCCCGATGGTTCGATCCTCACCGTTGGTTCTGCGGACGGAAACGGGATCGTCCGTGTCCGGGAGACCCCCGATTGGCGGCAGACGATCGGTTGGTTGGTGCCCAACTGGCAAGCCGGGTTGAGCGCGGTATCTCCCGACGGCCAGACGCTCATTCTGAGCACCCAAAGCGGACATATCCGCCGCTTCGACATCCCGTCGGCGCGCGAGTACCCGTCGCGGCCCACACACTCGGTGCCCGTCAACGAGATCACCTTCGCTGACGACGGGACGGTCGTCACCTGGGCCAAAGAACTCAATTGGCGCAAAGACGTCCCCGTATCCACGGAGTCCCTCGCCTGGGACCCCGCGACCGGAAGGCCAAGGGAAATGCCCGCGGGGATGCGGAAGCCGGACGCCGGGCCCAAATACGAGAACCCGCCCCCTGAACGAGCCCATGTCGTGCGCGAGCCGGCAGGTCGCTACACGGCCGCGGTGTGGGGCCATTGGGATCAACCCCAGACGGTCGCGGTGTGGGATAACGCGTCCGGTCGCCAACTTTGGCAGGCCGAGTTCCCGCGCGGGGTGTATCCAATGGGGTTCTCGCCGGGTGCGCGACACCTCTTCCTCAACAACCGAGCGCTCGTCGCCGTCGAGACAGCGTCTGGCCGTGAGGACTTCCGATGGGACCTGGTAGGTCGCGGCATTGTGACGCGGAATGGACTGAGCACGTGCAGCGTTTGGACTGTGCCTGGTGGCGAACAGCTCTTGGTCCGAACCTATTTCGACGGATTGCGACTGGTCGATGCTCGGTCGGGGACACTCCGCCACAAGCTCGACCCGCACGCGCGAGAGCCGCTTGCATTCTCGTCCGTCGGGCGGCTGGTGGCCGCGACCTTGTCGAGCGAGTCAGGGACAATCGCGGTCTGGAACGTCGCAACCGGCGAGCTCCGCAAGACCTTCGTGACCGACCACGGGCGCGTCTCCGCGCTGGCCTTTGACGCGTCTGGCCGGTGGCTTGTGTCGGGCGGGTACGACGGTACGGCGCTCGTCTGGGACGCGACAACTAAATAGGACACCGGTGGCGTCAGCTGCGGCGCAAAGTTTGCGGAAACCATCGTCCAACCATCAGTTCCGCCCGTTTCCGCACGTCGGGTGGGCATGACCTTGCCGAACGGCCGGGAAAGCTCGTTCCCGCCGGCGGACAAGTTGTCTGCTGCCATTTTCAATCGCAATTTTCGTTACTCGGCGCAACCCGCGGCCCATCCGTCGATTGCGCCCCTGAGGTTGTTGCCTTCGAAATTTCCGGCATGACGAGTGCTTAAGAGCCCCCCCGCCCAACCGGGCCGTTCATGTCTTTCGGTCCCGGTCGGTTCTCGTGTGCGCAGGGACGCACCCTATCACCCACACAAGTCCAGGACGGACTCGAATCGGCTGCCACAGCGCGCAGCCCCGGTGTTTGCAAGTGCCGGCGCCGGGTCGTCGCTGTTCCAACTTTCAGGGAGGTTCATCGTGATTCGTATCCTGCGTCGGTTCGCTCCCGTCCTCGCCCTGCTGGCCGTTTTCTGCTTCGCGACCACGGCTCTGGCCGCGGACGCCAAGGGCAAGATCAAGACGGTCACCGCGGACAAGAATGAGTTCGTCATGACGGACGACACGGGCAAGAGCTGGACGATCATGGTGTCTAAGGACGCCAAGGTTCAGCTGAACAACAAGGACTCCAAGTTAGCCGATCTGCAAGCGGATGACGAAGTCCAGATCACCTACGACAAGGACGGAGAGAAACTGGTCGCGAGCTCGATTCGAGCGACCCGGAAATGACGCGGCCGGCTTCGCCGGCCAATTGAGACGGATTTCGCAACGGCCGGCGGGCGACCCCCGCCGGCCATTTACGTCCCCGCACCCGGCAACGAGTGCCCCATCGGGCCCGCGGCGGACACGGAACCCAGGAGAACGTCCATGTGGAACAAGGACTCGCTTCAGGAGTTGATCCGGGACCGGCTCAGCGGACACCAGTTCTTCGTCGTCGCCAATCGCGAACCTTATCTCCACCAGTTTGTCGGCAACCGGGTCCACTGCGTGCCCCCTGTGAGCGGGATGGTGTCGGCTCTCGACCCCATCCTCCGCGCGTCCGGAGGCAAGTGGATCGCGCACGGTTCGGGGTCGGCGGACCGCCGGACCGCTGACGCTCACGGCCGCCTTGGGGTGCCTCCCGACGACCCGAAGTACGTGCTGCGCCGCGTGTGGCTGACCAAGCAGCAGGAGGACGGGTACTACAACGGCCTGGCGAATCAGGGCCTCTGGCCGCTCTGCCATACCGCGTTCACCCGCCCGGTGTTCGACCCCCGCCACTGGCCGGTGTACCGCGAGGTAAACGAGTTGTTCGCCAAGGCCACCGTGCAGGAGGCGGGCGACCAGCCGACGTTTGTCTTTGTCCAGGACTACCACTTCGGGCTTTTGCCGCGAATGCTCAAGGAGGCGAACGCCAACCTGGTGGTCGCCCAGTTCTGGCACATCCCGTGGCCGGGGCCGCAGGCGTTCCAGACTTTCCCGTGGAAGGAACAACTCCTCGACGGCTTGTTGGGCAACGACCTTCTGGGGTTCCACCTGCGCGCCCACTGCCTGAACTTCCTCGCGACGGTCGAACGAACCATGGAGGCGAAGGTCGATTACGAACGGTTCGAGGTGACGCGCCGCGGTAAGACAACAGTCGTGCGGGCGTTCCCCATCTCGATCGACTACGAGGCCCACCAACTCGAAGCCGAGAGCGCCGCGGTCAACGAAGCGGCCGAGCGGTGGCGTCACCAGCTCGGACTAACCGAAGAGTTCCTCGGAATTGGGATCGACCGGATCGACTACACGAAAGGGATTCCGGAGCGGTTCCGGGCCCTGGACCGGTTCCTCGAAAAGAACCCGGCCTACCGCGGGCGACTTACGTTCGTGCAGATCGGCGTGCCCAGCCGCACGCACGTCCCGGCCTACAAACATCTGGACGACGAAGTCGATCAACTCGTCGAGGACATCAACTGGCGTTGGGCCTACGAGAATTGGAAGCCAATCATCTACTTGAAGCGGCAATACGGACCGGCGGAGATGATGGCCCTGCACCGGTTCGCCAACTTCTGCGTGGTCAGCTCCCTGGACGACGGCATGAACCTGGTGGCCAAGGAGTTCGTCGCGAGCCGCACCGACGGCGACGGGACGCTCATCCTCAGCCAGTTCACCGGGGCGGCCCGCGAGCTGACGAGTGCGCTGTTGGTTAACCCGTTCTCGGCCGACGAGATGGCCGACGCAATCCTTCAAGCATTGAGCATGCCCGAGGACGATCGGCGGCGGCGGATGCAGAAAATGCGCGAGTCCGTGGCGGCTAACAATGTGTATCGCTGGGCGGGGAAGTTCCTCTCGGCACTCACGAAGTTCGAGTTCCCGGACGTGTCGCCGTCGGTCAACGGCTCGGCGCGCCCGCTCAAGCGCCGGCCGGTCCTGGCAGCGTGAACACAGAAAGTAGTCGGCAGTGAGCATTGCGCCGTTATCCACTGCTGACTAACAATCTTTTGGAATCGCCAGCCCACCCGAATAAAGGCCCGCCGATGAGCGTCCCGCTGTTTGACGCTTTGAACGAGGTCGCGGCGCGCGTGCAGACGGCCCCGCACGTGCTGCTCTTCTGCGACTTCGACGGCGCCTTGGCACCGGTCTATGACAACCCGGCCGCGGCCTCGCTGTCCACGGAGGTGCGCCCACTCCTGGCCGACCTGGCGACCAGCGGACGGGTGACGGTCACGGTCGTCAGCGGCCGTTCGGCTGCGGACCTGCGGTCGCGGGCCAACGTGCCCGGGATGATTGTGGCCGGAAACCACGGGCTGGAGATCGCCGGCCCGGGTTGGGACCACGTCGATCGCGCCGTGGCCAGTAGCGCGCCAAACGTGGCCCTCTTGACAGCGGCTCTCGCGAGGGCGACCGAGAACATTCCGGGCGTCTTTGTGGAGGACAAAAAGCTGTCCGCGAGCGTCCACTTCCGTCGCGTCCCGGCGGAGCAGCACGAGGCCGTGCGGTCCGCTGTCCACGGCGTGCTCGGCGGCACAAGCCACCCGTTTGTCTTGACCGCCGGGCGCATGGTGTACGACATCCGCCCGCGGGTGTATTGGCACAAGGGGGAGGCGGTCAAATGGATCGCCGGCCGCGTTCGGCAGCCGGAGGCGCTAGTCATTTTCGTTGGCGGCGACCCGACGGACGAGGACGCGTTCGCCGCATTTCCCAATGGGGTGACGGTCCGAGTTGGGGCGGGCACGGAAACGGCGGCCAGATATTATCTCGATGGACCAGACGGGGTCCGCAAGTTTCTGGAGTGGCTCCGGGAACAGGTTCGGCCCCGGCGCACCGGGAGGTAGTGAGAACCCAGACCCATGACTGATCCCCAGCCCGATTGGTACAAGGACGCCATCTTTTACGAGGTCTACGTCCGCGGGTTCTTCGACAGCAACGCCGACGGCTATGGCGACCTCCGCGGCCTCACCGAAAAACTCGACTACCTCCGCGACCTCGGCGTCGATTGCCTTTGGCTCATGCCCATCTACCCCTCCCCGCTCAAGGACGACGGGTACGACATCGCCGACTTCTACGGCATCCACCCGACACTGGGGACGGTCGAGGACTTCACAGCTCTGACCAAGGCCGCACACGAACGCGGCATGCGTGTCATCGCCGACCTGGTGCTTAACCACACTTCGGACCAACACCCGTGGTTTCAGGAGGCCCGCAAGGACCCCAACTCCCCGTATCGCGACTACTACGTCTGGAGCGACACGGACCAGAAGTACCAGGGCGTTCGCATCATCTTCAAGGACACGGAGCAGTCCAACTGGGCGTGGGACCCGGTTGCCCGCCAGTACTACTGGCACCGGTTCTTCTCCCATCAGCCGGACCTGAACTACGACAACCCAGCCGTACAGGAGGAGATCCTGAAGGTTGTCGCCTTCTGGCTGGACCGAGGGATCGACGGTTTCCGCGTGGACGCCGTTCCGTACCTGTTCGAGCGTGAGGGGACCAACTGCGAGAACCTGCCCGAGTCCCACGTCTTCTTGAAGAAGCTCCGCAAGTTCGTGGACGAGAAGTACCCCGGCACCCTGCTCCTGGCGGAGGCGAACCAGTGGCCGGAGGACTTGCTCCCGTACTTCGGGAGCGGCGACGAATTTCACATGGCCTTCAACTTCCCGCTCATGCCGCGGATGTTCATGGCCATCCGCCGCGAACAATCCTGGCCGATCATCGAAATCATGGATCGGCTGCCGTCGATCCCGGCCGGGTGCCAGTGGGCGACGTTCCTGCGCAATCACGATGAGCTGACGCTGGAGATGGTGACCGACGAGGAGCGGGACTACATGTACCGCGAATACGCCAAGGACCCGCGGATGCGGCTGAACCTTGGTATCCGCCGCCGGCTGGCGCCCCTGGTTGATGGGGATCGCCGGCAGATGGAGCTCCTGAAGAGCATGCTCTTCACATTGCCGGGCAGCCCCGTCCTGTACTACGGCGATGAACTCGGGATGGGGGACAACGTTTACCTCGGCGACCGCAACGGCGTTCGCACTCCAATGCAGTGGAACGGCGACCGCAACGCCGGATTCAGCCGGGCCGATCCCTCACAGCTCTACGCCGGGATCATTCAGGACCCGCTCTACCACTACCAGGCCCGGAACGTGGAGGCGGAACTACGAAGTCCCAAGTCGTTCCTGCAGTGGCTCCGGCGACTGATCCGTGTGCGCAAAAAATACCCGGTATTCGCCCGGGGATCGCTGCGGTTTGTGTCGTGCGAGAACCGGCGCGTCATTGCATATCTTCGCGAATACGAGGATCAGACGGTTCTGGTGGTGAACAACCTGTCGGCGTTTGCTCAGCCCGCGGAACTGGACCTGCGCCCTTACGCCGGCGCGGTGCCGGTCGAACTGCTCGGCAATCACGAGTTCCCGCGGATCACTGAGCGGCCCTATTTCCTGAGCTTGAGCCCGCATTCATTCCTGTGGTTCCGGCTGGACAAGGTGGTCGAGGAGATGACCATCCCGCTGGCGGAGGGAGACACGGCATTGGTGGGGACGACGCGGCCGGTGCCGGCGACGGCACGTTCCTGATTGGCACGCACTGGTCGATGTCGGTACCTCATCGGCGCCGTTTTGACACTCGTTCCGCGGCCGCCTTCGCATCGAGACTGAGACCTGCCTCCAGATTCGCGTCCGCCAGTTTCTGCAAAAGCGCCTTCGCTTCAACCGATTCCGTTTGCTCGAGAGTTCGCATTGCCCGCAGCAGGATGCGTTGGGGCTCGGTCAGCAGTGTGTCCTCCGCCTTGACTTTGGCAATCAGTTTCTCCAGCCGCATTCGCCACTCTGCTGAGATGCCCTCCTTCAGGGCCGCTTCGAGATACGGCAGGGCCGTCAGTCCGAACATTTCCAGCTCCTTCGTCGCCCGCTCGCGGACCGGGAACCGCGGGGCGTCCAGGTCGGCGACCGCCTTTCGAATGCGGCGCTCGGCCTCATTACCGTCCGGAATTGTGACGTGCTCGGTTACAAATGGAAGACTCGACTTAGCGCAGGCACCGAGCGCCCAAACCGATGGCTGCCGGACGGCCGCGTCCTCGCTCGCCAGATTCTTCCAGTGTTCCTTTAAGTTGACGGTGCCGAGCGACTCGGTCTTGCGGGCCCATGTCTTCGCGGAGTTCGTCACCTTGTCCAGGTCCTCGACGGTGCGGCCGAGGTAGACGTGGTCGAACAGCGCCACGCCGTCCATGCTTGTGAACGCGAACCCCGTCAGGGTAAACGGCACACGGCCGAAGTCCTCGAACAGGTCGCGGGTGACGAGTTCCCAGTCGCGCGGCGGGGCCGCGTTGACCTGCAGGGCGGGATAAAACCCGACCGCGTTCGCGCCGGCGAAGTATCGACCCCACTCGACGCTGGACACGCAGAGCTGCACCATCACCCCTTGCCCTTCTGGTTTCTTCCAGGCGAACCGCAGGTAGCGGTACTCCCCTTCTCGCGGCTTCTCGACCACGGGGTAGTTCCAACCGGGTAGCGTCTCGCGAAACCGCTGGTACCCCGCCACCTTGAGGGAACAAACGCCGGAAAAGCAGTCGTCGCCCCACGCCCCGGCACGGCCGAGGTTGGTCAGGTCCGCGCCGGGGTTGAGCGAGCGTGACAGCCGCCCCGCGTCGTCCTCAAGAAGTTCCACGACGGCCGCTTTGGAAGCGTGCGGCGGCGCGACCGGACCGAAGTCCGGTCGCACCATCACGCGTTTGCCTGATCCCGGTCCCGAGCCCGGCGCCGGGGCGCCCGCCCCGCCTGGGAGTGGCCGGCCCTGTGGCGCAGCCCGATCGCCACAGGCAAGAATGGCCGCCGGTGCTATCACCACGGCAACGATGGCCGAATTCAGAAACCACCCACGGGTCATTCGCGTTACTCCTCGATCACGGTAGCGCCTTCTCGATCTTTGTCAGCAGTTCTCGCGTTTCCGGCGTATCCACGAGCCGAAGCATCGTCGCGCACCGACGCAACCGGACGTCATCCAGCCCGGTCCGCGCCACCCAACGGGCGAGCATTGCGTTCAAACGGGCTTTCGCCTCCCCGTCGGCCGCGTCGGCCGCCTTGCGGAGGTGTGGCAACACACCATCGCCAAGCCGGAACAGTTCGTCGGCAGCCGCCTCGCGAGTGAGATGGCGGAAGTGGTTCAAGTCGTCGATGAGCGGCCGCACGGTCGCCGCATCCACCGGGGCCGGCGGGCCCTTACGCTCCGGGATCTTCACCGACTTGAGCACGAACGGGATCGCTTCGCGACGACCGGCGACAAGCGACCAGACGGCGGAGGAACTGACGACCTCGTCCGGATTTCCCAGTTCGATCCAAAGCTGTTTGAGTCGCGCATCGCTGAGCGGCCTGGCCTTGGTTTTCAGCAGTGCCGCGGTCGTGGCGCGGTCGAGGTCCGCTATCGTGCGACCAAGCATCACATGATCGTACAGACCGTCCCCGCCGTGCAGCGGAGTAAACGCGATCCCGCCGAGGGTGAACGCGCCAAAGTCCTTGAACAGGTCGCAGGTGAGGATGGTCCACTCGGCGGGCGCCTGCGCCGCGACTTCTTTTGCCGACCACGGCGGTCCGCCCCCGGCATGGTACCGGTGGCCCCAGTCCTGCGGGTCCCGCGAGCAGAACTGGATCATGATGGGGCCTGTGTCGAGCTTCTTCCAGGCGAACCGCAGGTAGCGGTATTCGCCCTCTTTCGGCTTCTCCGCGATCGGGAAGCTCCATCCTTTGACGTCCGGGTTGAATCGCTGAGCCGGGGAAACTCGCAGCGCTGCCTTGCCGCAAAAATAGTCGTTCGTTTCGATAGTCGCCCGCACGTCCTCGCCGCCCCCGATTCCACCCATGGTGAGCAGGGGAATGAGCGTTTCCGCGTCGTCTTCGAACAATTCGACCACGGCCGGCCGATCGGCACCGCAGGCCAAAGCCGGTAACGCGAACACGATGAGTAGGGCAAGGTAGCGGGTCATGACGATATGCTGTCCGCGGGCTGTTTCGGCAAGTCTATCCCTTGAGCGTGTAACAGGTTGTAACTCGCGCGTCGATGGGATACGCTAGTCACCAACTCGCAACCCTAAGTCCAATAGCCCGCGAACATTCAGACTCGCTCCGGGAGAACCTCCATGCGCCGCCGCCTCCGCCGCTCCGCCCGCCCTGCGCTCGAATCGATGGAGGAGCGCCTGACACCCGCCTTCAACCTGACGATCGACGGTGACGTGGCGACCAGCTCAAACGTCTTCACCGACTCGAGTACATTTCCGGGGATGACCGTCTTCACCGCGATTGGGACCGGAGCGGTCCTCGACGTGGACGAAGTCGAGGCCGCCCTCGCCGTCAGCAGCGTGATCATCACGACCGGCGGCGTGGGAACCGAAGCGGGCTCGATTGTCTGGAACCGCGACTCGTCCGCGGACGACCTCGACTATTTCGGACCGCTGCGAAACCTGGCGCTTCGCACGGACTTCACGGCCACGGCGGGCACGTTCACTTCCACGGACGCCGTCATGAACTTCGCCGACAACGTGAACCTGACGATCGACACAACGGCCCCGGCCATCGACGGTTTCATTGACCCGTTTGCGGTCACGGTCAACGCGGCGCGGAGCATCACCCTGCGCGCCGGGACTGCCAACATCTTCGGCGGGAACCTGAGCCTGACCGCGTTCAGCGGGAACGTCAATCTCGTGGCGGCGACCGTCGTCGGGAGCGTTTCGGTCCGGTCAATTGCGGGAAACGTCACGGTCAATGCGGGTGTCAACAGTGACTTGACTGCCCGGGCCGACGCCGGCACGGTGGAAGTGAACCGCGCCGTCGATGGCAACTTCAATCTGTCGCTGTATGGCAAGGACGTCGTCGTTGCCGCGGATATCGGTACCGGCGCGCCGCTCACCTCCGTCACGTTTGCCGGCGGCGACGTTCAGCTCGGCGCGCATACAGTGCAGGCGGACGAGATTTTTGTCGGCGACTTCATGTTCGAAACGTACCAGCCGACGCTGGCGGGGACCGGGACCCTCGTCGGCGACGTGTCGGTCGTTCAGGACGGAACCATCGCACCGGGCGGGGTCGGCACGGTCGGCACGTTGACCGTTGACGGCACGCTGACGTTCAACGGCGGTACGTATTCGGTTGACCTGGGGCCCCTCAGCGACCAGCTGGTCGTCATTGGGACCGGCGACGTCGACATTCTCTTCGGCCAGCTCGGCGATGCGCGGAGCACCGGTACGCTCAGCGGCTCGGCGAACGTGTCGCTGATCCAATTCACCGGGCTTTTGACAGGGTCGTTCAACAACGCCGCGGCCGCGGGGGCGCAGCTCGTGCTCGGCTTCGAGGCCGTTGAACTGACGAACTACGGACCGTCCGCCACCGGCGTCACCGTGGCACGGCTGGCGTCGGACGCCGACGGCGTCGTCACCGGGTCCGACTTCGACGGCACCGCCTACACGGTGCGGTTAGCTGGCGGCGGCGAACTCGTCGGATTGACGAACTTCGCGGGCGGGCCCGAGCTGGTCATTCGCGGCTCCGGTCCGCTTTCCAAGTTGACGATTACCACTCGACGCAACGCGTCCGACGACTTGATTTTCATGAGCGTGGTCCGCGTCAATGGTGGGCTCGCGTCGTTTTCCGCTCCGGCCACGCAGCTCTTCGGTTCTTTCGCGGCCACCGGCGCCGTGAGTTCATTGACCTTTGGCCAGGTCTCAGGTTCGATGGCACTCGGCGGCGCCGCGACGGACAAGACGGCCATCAAGGCCGAAGGCATCGCGGGGTCGATCACAACCCCCGGCGTCGTTTCGGCGATCACGGCCCGAGACTACTTCGGCGCGAGCGTTACCGCGGCAGGTGTTGGCGCCGTCAAGGTCGGCGGGCTATTGTTCGGCACCAGTGATCCGTGGTCGGTGACCGGGGGCATCGGGTCCATCACCGCGGGGGACATCCAGACCCTGCGCCTGACCGCGCGGAACATCGGCGCGCTGAAGGCCGTGGGCAGCCAGCTCCTGCACCTGTCCGGGAGTATCACTAACTCGACGATCACACTCACCGGCAACGACGGGACGACGGGCAAGTTTGCCATCAAGAGCCTTCTGGCCAAAGGACGCGTCGAATTCAGCACCATTGACGCGGAAGAGGGCAACGTCGGGACCGTCGTCGTCGGGCGCTTCATCAATAGCAACCTGTACGTCGACTACTCCCCGCTGGGTGCGTTTGACTCCGGCGGCGCCTTCGATAGCGCGGCCAACTTCAAGATCGCGAGCTTCCGGACA
>Ga0075418_10002270_pt1 | contig 21963 bp, 14 predicted proteins | sample SoiMetdeltSBSDD2_FD_81776 | JGI IMG/M metagenome (GOLD analysis project Ga0075418, IMG submission 81776) | Bulk soil microbial communities from a Populus tree surrounding site in Tennessee, USA - Soil MetaG P. deltoides SBSDD2 | ecosystem: Environmental > Terrestrial > Soil > Tree plantation...
CATCGTCTCGGGTTTCAGGTCGGGATTGCCGACGGCGGTGATCGGAAAGATGAACGGCGAGAGCGACGGAAGCGGCGCCAGCGCCCGCAAATCCACCTGGTTGAGGATGGCGGTCTCGATGTGGTTGTTGATGAACGACGGCGCCCGGAATGCTCGGTTGACGGACACCCGGAACGTATTCGCGGCGTTCGGCTTCATGAGGAAGGTCGTGCGCGGTGAGAACGCGGCATCTTCAATCGACGAGAACTTGTCAACGCGTGCGCCGACCACCCATCGGAAATAGTTGTTCAGAAAGATCTCGTCCTGCAGGTACCCGCCGCCCTCGCTGCGGTTGTCGCCATTGGGCGCAAGCGAGATGTCGAAGGTGTTGCGGCGGAAGTTGCCTCCGTAGCTGAGCACGTTCTTCGTTCCGATGGCCTTGACGTCGTTCGCTTCGACGTCGAACGTCTTGGTGTCGAAGTCGAGCGGCAGTGGACGGCCGTTGATGCCAAACGAGAGCAGGTTCGAGGCGTTGCCGTTCAGCAGGTTCGTGAAGAAGGCGACGCGGCGGCCGCCCTTCTGGTAACGCGTCGTGAAGTAGCTCATCCGGGAGTCGCTCGAAATATTGAACGGGCCGATCCCCGAATAAATCAGTCCCTGCGTTCCCGCCACGCCGCCTTCAAAGGTGACCGATCCGCCGTTGTTCGCGAGGTCGTAATCGACACGGGCGTCGAACTTCGGCTGTTTCGTCCCCTCGTTCACGAACGATGGATAGGGCGTATTGAACCGGTTGGGAATCGTTCCCACCGGACGCGGCAGCGGGTCCTGCGTGAAGTAGCCGGCTGCCAGCCTGTACGCCCAGTTGCCGTTGACGGCCTCGGCGTGTGAACCGTTCACGTAAAACATCGACCCGGCATCCATGTCACGCCCTGTGACATTGCGATCGAAGGTGCCGACGCCGATCGTGAGCGAAGTGGCTCTCCCCTGCATGGCCATCTCACGCGGCGTTTTCGTGAGCACGTTGACGACGCCGTTCATGGCGTTGGCACCCCAGACTGCCGACGCGGGACCGCGAATGACCTCGATCTGGCGGATTTCGTCGGGGTTGGTGGGCACGAGATCCCACATCACCATGCCGAAGAAATCGAGATACACGCTGCGGCCGTCGACCAGCGCCAGTTGGGACGTTGACAGCGTCGACGTTGCTCCGCGCGACGTGAGGTTCACGTCCCGTGCGGACACCTGCGTCACATTGACACCCGGGACGGCCCTCAGGAGATCGCCGATGTTGGTCGCGGGCGAATTCTGGATCGTTTCTGACGACACCACGCTGACGGCGGCCGGCGCGTTGACGAGTTGCTCTTCGGTTTTCGACGCCGTGACGACCACCTGTTCTTCATAGATGGGTGTCTCGTTGGCGTTCTGGTCGGCCGGATTGGTTTGTTGTGGCTGTTGCTGTGAAGCCGTGCCCTGGGCGAAAGCGGGCGCAGCCAGAGAGAGAACGAGCGCGGCGCCTGCGGCGAGACGCACGATCATGGGAATCCTCCTCGGGGTGTTGTATCGGGATGAGACGCGCGTATTGTGCGGGTCAGCGCGGGCGAACGCAAGCAGCCTGCACGAATCTGCATGGTATGATCCACGGCCGTGCGCCCGTAGCTCAGTTGGATAGAGCGCCGGACTTCGAATCCGTAGGCCGCAGGTTCGAGTCCTGCCGGGCGCGCCATCCGCCTCCGCTCGCGGTGGATTCAGGCGAGCTATGGCGAGATGATGCGTTGAGTGTTTGTGCCCCGCCGTTGCGCCGCAGTCGAGGCTATCTCATCAATACTTCGATCGCAGTGATGCGATGATTGCGTTCGCGTGAGCGCAACCGCTGCCGGCCGGTGGCAATACGCGTGGGACGTGCTCGTCGTCCTCGTCGATCGCGATCTGAAGATGCTCTACAAGCGATCGTCGATCGGACCGCTCTGGGCGCTCGCCGCTCCCCTGATGCAGCTCCTCGTGTTGACCGTGCTTTTCCGGGGAGTCATTCGCCTCGATGTCCCCAACTATGCGCCCTACGTCTTCATCGGGCTGCTCGCCTGGAACTGGTTCAGCAGCTCTCTCCTCCAGAGCACCAGCCTGATTACCAGCAGCCGGGCGCTGATCAGGCAGCCTGGGTTCCCGCTGCCGCTCCTCCCCTTCGTGACGGTCGCAGTCCGCCTGTTTCACTTGGCGATAGCGCTGCCTCTCCTGTTGATTCTGCTGCTGATGCAGGGCATCCGGCCATCGTTGGTGTGGTGTCTCGTTCCCCTGCTGCTTGTTGTGCAGTTCATTTTCATCACAGCGCTGTCGTACCCGCTTGCGGCGCTGAACGTGCGGGTGCGCGATACGCAGCACGTCGTCGGCGTCGGACTGCAGCTACTCATGTTCCTCACGCCGATCTTTTACGACCCTGCCAGTCTGCCGCCGGCCGTTCAGGCGTGGTACGGCCTCAACCCGATGGTGCCGATCATCGACGCCTGGCGTGACGTCCTGCTGAAGAGCCGCGCGCCCGATCTGCAGTCGCTGACCGTCGTCGGCCTTCTCGGCATCGGCCTTCTCTGGGCCGGTCGAAGCATCTTCGTGCGGGAAAGCCATCACTTCGTCGAGGAACTGTGAGCGCCAGCCGCATCGTCGTCGAGCGCCTGTCGAAGCGGTACTCGCGGGCGTCGCGCGTGCCGGCGCGACGCTGGCGCGACCTATTGATGCGACCGCGGCAGCTGCCGTCTCCGCGGCCACCTGCCTTGGACGACGTCACGTTTACCGTTCGCGCGGGTGAGATGTTTGGCGTCATTGGCGCCAACGGCGCTGGGAAGTCCACGCTGCTGCGGCTGCTGGGCGGAATCGGGCGTCCTACATCCGGGCGAGTGGAGGTGGTGGGACGGATCGGTGCGCTGCTCGATCTCGGGGGCGGCTTTCTGGGCGATCTGACGGGCCGCGAGAACGCGACGCTGGCGGGCGTGGTCGCCGGACTCACTCGCGCCGAGTTCGAGACGCGGCTGCCGGCGATCGTCGACTTCGCAGAGCTCCAGGACTTCATCGACGCTCCGCTGCACACCTATAGCTCGGGCATGGCCATGCGCCTGGCGTTTGCGGTGGCCGTGCACACCGATCCCGGCGTGCTGCTGGTCGATGAATTCCTGTCGGTCGGAGACCTCGCGTTTCAGGCGAAGTGCCTGCAGCGCATTCGACTCCTGCAGGATGGCGGCTGCGCCATCGTCTTCGTATCGCACAGCATGGACCAGATCCGGGAGATGTGCGATCGGGCGCTGTGGCTGCGGCACGGCGCCGTCGCGGCCTGCGATGCGGCCGACAGGGTCGCCGCGGCATTCGAAGAAGAGATGCGGGCCGAAACGATTCGGCGAACCAGAGATGTACCGCCGAAAGCGCTTCCGGCCGGCGGCGTGCTGCGCATGCACGAAAACCGATTCGGCTCGCTGGAGATGGAGATCAGCGACGTGACGCTTCGTCCCGGCAACCAAATCCGGCCGGGCGACGCGCTCGAGGTGGAGATCGAATTTCACGCGAAGGAGAGGATCGAGGATCCGGTATTCGTCGTGACGATCTGCCGCGACGACGGGACGATTTGCTTCGATGCGAATACGCAAGCCTCGGGGGCGGTGGTGCCGGCGCTCGGCGACAACGGGTCGATCCGGCTGTTGATCTCGCGGCTCGACCTGGGACGAGGCAATTACTTCGTTGACGTCGGGATCTACGAGCGCACGTGGACCCACGCCTACGACTATCACCTCTGGTCGTATCCGCTCACCGTCGAGGGAAGCAGCGCCCAGAAAGGGCTGATGGTCGCTCCGTGCCGATGGGAACTCGGCACCACTGCGCTGGCCGCTTCGATCGCGAAACACGCGCAGGTCCGCTAACGCCTCATGAAGTTATCCAAGCTGCGTGTCCCGCTGATCCCTGTGCGTTCCCCGCAGGCGGCAACACCAAGCCACAGCCGGCCGGGAGATCGGCGCCCCGATCCACCAGAAGGCGGCGAGCGATTGTTCTGCTCAAAGCCCTTCACCTGGTTCGAGGTGTCGCGCAGCACACGCGAGGGGGAGGTGTTCACCTGCTGCCCGAGCTGGCTCGACACGCCGATCGGCAACCTCGACGAACAATCCGTCGCTGATGTCTGGAACAGCCAGGCAGCCCAGGACATCCGGCGATCGATTCTGGACGGCACGTTCGACTACTGCAACGCCGACCGCTGTCCCCATCTGCAGACGCTGACCGAACCGGTGCAGCGCGTGTCAGACGTGACGGATCCGGTCATGCAGCAGATCATCCGCGACCGCGTCGTTGCCCTGCCGTTCGGTCCGCGCGCCGTCAACTGCTCGCACGATCGGTCATGTAACCTGTCCTGTCCCTCGTGTCGGACAGAGCTGATCATCGAGACCGACCGGCGGGATCAGATTTCACGCATTCAGCGCCGGATCAACGATGAGGCTCTCCGCGACGCCGAATTGTTGTACATCACCGGATCGGGTGATCCCTTCGGCAGCCCGTTCTTCCGGCACTGGCTTCGCACGATGCGGCGTGCCGACATGCCGAAGCTGCAGACGCTGCATCTCCACACCAACGGACTGCTGTGGACGCCAGGAATGTGGGAGAGCATTCCCGCCGAGATCCGCGGGCTGGTGCGCTACGCCGACATCTCCATCGATGCCGCCACAGAGGGCACCTACGCGATCAACCGGCGCGGCGGACGATGGGACGTGCTGATGGAGAACCTCCGGTTCATCTCGTCACTGCGCCGCAACGGGCCGCTGACGTGGCTCGGCATCAGCTTCGTGGTCCAAGAGAACAATTTTAGGGAGATGCGGGCGTTCGTGGAGCTGGGCCGCCATTTCGACGTCGACACGATCCACTTCAGCCAGTTGGTGAACTGGGAAACCTACTCACCCGGCGAATATCAGCGCCGGGCGGTGCATCACCCCGGGCACGCCGCGCACGACGAATTCCTGTCGCTGCTCGCGGATCCAATCTTCGACGATCCGATCGTTTTCATGTCGAACCTGACACAGCTTCGCGCTGCGCCAACTTCCGGATGAAGTCCTCGATGGTGTCGCCGCCTCGAATTTCGATGCGGGGCAGCGCGAGGAGTGGATCGGAGAGCTCGCTGGCGCCCGGGCGGCAGGACAGGCCATACAAGTACCCGCACGCGCCAACCAGATGCTGCACGGCGGGGTCTTCCGCACCGTGCGGGTATGCAAACGCCGTGACGCGAGCTCCGATTTGCCGTTGAATGGCTGTCCGCGACGCCGTGGCTTCGCGAACGACGTCCGCCGGCGATAGCGCCGTTAGAAACGGATGACTGGCGGAATGCGAGCCGATCTCGAGCCCCTCGGCATGCAGGACGCGCAACTCGTCCCATGACAGCAGCGGCGACGTGTCGCCGCGGTGCGCATCCCAGGCGTTCTGCCGACCGGCGAAATCGCTCACGACGAACAGCGTCGCGCCAAACCCGAAGCGGCGCAGTAGCGGCCACGCGTGGGCGGCAAAATCGTGGAATCCGTCGTCGAAGGTCAGCGCGACGCACCGTCCGGGCAGCGGCTGCCACGCATCCTTGGCGCAGCGCCACTCGGCGAACGAAACGGTGCGAAAGCCGCTGTCGCGGAGGTAGCCAAGCTGCTCGGCGAACCGGCCGGGATCGACTCGATATCTGTCGGAGCCCGACCCGCCACTCGCAGCGATTCGGTGGTACATGAGGATTGGAAGACGGTAGCTCGCCAGCGCCGGGATCTCTCCCTCGTCGACCGAACCGCCGGACAACAGGAATCGGGGCTTCAGATGCTCTGGCAGCTCCGCGTGCAGCGCATGCTCGATGATCACCGGCTCGCTGGCGGCGTCATTGTCGTTCTTGTTCGCGCGTCTCCGGCGGAAGCGCTGCACGCGATACAACGACGTCCGCAGCTCGCGCTCGAACATCAGCTCCGGCGTCTCCGCGATCGTCCGACCGATCACCTTCGCGCCGAACGGCACCGCCCATGCCAGTCCCGGCTCCGCGGGGTCGTCTCTGACGACGTTGCAGTGCGTGACGATCAGGATGCCGTCCGGCTCGAGCGCGTGTGCCAGGCGGCGGGCGAGGGCTCGCAACATGTCGAGGTCGTCGAGGTAGTAGAGCACTTCGCTGCACACGATCAGGTCGAATCGTCCCGGCAGATGGTTGCGAGCCAGATCGAGCTGCTCGAATCTCACGTTCGCGTCAGACTGGCATCGTGCCCGCGCCCGACTCAGCGCCAGCTGCGAGATGTCGGTCGCCACGAGCTGATCGACCTTGCCGGCAAGCCTGTGGGTAAAGACGCCCTCGGCGCACGCCAGTTCGAGAGCCCTCGCGGGACGCCGATCGCCGATCATTGCCAGGGTCTGCTCGTGCTTTTTCCGCTCGAACGCGCTGTCGTAGCGCCAGGGGTCCTCGTGCGCCGTGAAAATGGATTCGAAGTAATGCCGGTCGAATCCATGCGACACGTCACGAGCGCCCCTTGAACCGCGCGGCGCGCGTCGGCTCCCTTCGTCCGGTATACCGGCATCGGACCAGAGGATTCCAGGCGCGTAGAGCCAACGGATCGGATCCGCGCCGGACAGCACCGGCTCCCCGTCCGCGGCGGCCAGCTCCGCCAGCATCGCGCCGGTGCACAACGGCAGATGGGCGCGACGCGATACGCTCGTGCCGGACACACCCACCCGGCGGTGCGCGATGAATGCCGCGCCGGGCACATCATCGCCGTCGAGGACGAGGCCGCTGCGCCACCCCGTCGCCAGGCGGCGATCGGGCTCACCTGATGGCGCGGAAGTCGACGGCTTCGCGCGACGGGAAGTGCGATGCAGCGAGGCGAACACTCTGCGGATCGACGCCGTTCGGCTCGGACCGATCTCGAGGGTCGGCGCGCGCCGCGCGGCCGCCGCCAGACGCTGGCGCAGCGAACCCGGCGCGTCCCACGAGGCGCCAAGCAGCGCCTCGCGCACCGCGACACGGCACATTTCATACCCGCCTTCGCGCGTACAGACGCCGATGACCGATCGAGGCCGCCAGGCAGCTCGCGACTGCGGCATATGCACGACCGCAACCGGGGCCGAGCCAACCGTAAATGCCATTGAGGTGGGACGTCGCGAGCGGATGGACGGCACCTCGCCAGAGGCTTCGACGATCCGCGCTGGTACGGTGCCGGCCCTCGGCGGCGAATCCGGCGGCGCGTCGTAGAACTGTTCAAGCGTCCAACCGGGGCGTCCCCATAGTTCCTGGAGAAACACTACCCATCCAATGGCATCGTGCAGCGCAGCGGAGTCAATGGTGACATCTGGGCCAAGACGCGATGCGAGGGCAAGCGGACCGCGCCACGCCACGCCGTCCGTCAACCGGATCGAGCGATACACGGTTCGGGCAAAGAAACGTCCGAGAATCGGCCAGGCGTGATGCGCGACGATGGCGTCACGGACCACGGCACGCGGCACAATGCCGTCACACACCGGCAGCTCAATCACGCCGATATCCTCGCCTTGCACGGCAATCGCGATGATCAACCGCTCTACTTCGCCCGGCAGCACGATGTCGTCGATCGGCGAGATCACCTCGACGCGGCGGATCGCGGTGGTGCCGATCGTCAGGTCCTGCAGTGCGGCGGCCTCGACGATCATTCGTTCGAGCTCCCGCGTCGCGCGTCGGGCGAGCATCGGCGTGCCCGACGTGTGCTCCAGGGCGGCGAGGAAGGCCGCGACATGTCTTCGAGCGCCGGGCCAGATCCCGGGCCACCCGTTCGGCGAGACGCTACCCGGCAACGTACCGGATCGAAAGATCGAGGCGGCTACGGCGGACGCGTCCATGTCGGCGTCGCGATCATGGCTGACGGCGTCGAGCACGCCACGGGCGTCCTCGCCGGCACCGAGCAGCATTCCGGCTGGCCAGCATGCGAACGCGAGGCGCGCCGCACTGCGGTCCGTGGCAGGACATCCGTCCGCGACGCGCGGATCGGGGTCGGGCACGCGCGGATCGGCGTGATGGCCGCGATCGATGATCTCGAGCCCGTTCTCGAGGAGCGCTTGGATGCCCAGCCCGGCGGATCCGGCGCGCGTGCGGTAGCGCGCCACCTCTGTGTCGATGCGTATGAAGCGTCCGCCGCCTCGAGCAACGCGCTGCCAGAAATCCCAGTCCTCGCCGACCCGGTACCGCGGATCGAACGCTCCGATTCGATCCACCATGCGTCGACGCACGGTGCACGCGTGGATCGCGAACGGACAACACCTGGCGAGTGTCTCGAATAACTGATCGGGATCGGGGCGAAAGGACTCCGGCGTGATCGTCCCATCTGCCGCCACACGGCTCCACGCACCGTAGACCGCGTCGGCGTCGCCCTGACCGATGGCCCCCGCGAACGCCTCGAGCGCCTGCGGCGTCAGCCAGTCGTCGGCGTCGAGGAATAGCACCCATTCGTGGGAGGCGGCCTCAATGCCCAGATTGCGCGCCGTGGCGACACCCGAATGCCCGGCGCGCAGCAGCCGGATTCTGCGGTCCCGTTCCAAACACGCGTTTGCGACCTCCGCGGTGGCGTCGCGCGAGCCATCGTCTACGATCACCGCTTCCCAGCCGGCGAACGTCTGGGCCATCAGCGACTCGAGCGTGTCTCCCAGCGTCGCCGACGCCTCGAACGCGGCCACCACCACCGAAAACCGGACGCTGCTCACCGCCTCTCCCTCCCGGCGATGGTTTCGTAGAGCGCGGCGTAGTCGGTAGATATCCGCGGCCATGCAAGGGCCTCAGCGCGCGCACGCCCAGCCCGTCCCATCGCTGCGCGGCGCCGGTCGTCGCCGGCAAGCGCCTCGATAGCGGCGGCAAACGCCTCGGCATCGGCAGAAACGAAGAGCGCGCCATTGGCCGCATACTCGCGTAGCGACGGCAGATCGCGGGCCACCACCGCGAGGCCCGACGCCATCGCCTCGAGCAGCGCGTTGTTTGCCGTCGCATCGACAAGTGGCAGGACAAGCAGGTCCGACCTCCGGTACAGGGCACGGAGCGCCTCGTCGTCCATCCGGCGGTGCACGCGTACATTGGCCGCCTCGAACGCGGGGGCGCTCGTCGAGACCACGTGCAGCTCGATATCGGAGCGGTGGGCAAGGGCCCGCGCAATCGCGGCGAGCAGCGGCCAGTCGCGAAGATAGCTGCCCACCGTAAGGCAGCGGAACTTGCTGGCGGCAGCGCGCCCGGCGTCCGGGGCGAAGAAGTCGACGTCGATGCCGTGGAGCACGATGCTGAGCCGATCGCGCGGCAGAATCCGCTCGAAGTACTCGAGTTGTGAGGACGACACGAGCGTGACGTGATCGATCCGACGAATCACCGACGGCACGACGACGCCGGGGAGCACGGAGGGAGGCTGGTGATACGTCGCGACTATCCGCTCGCGGCGCCGCAGCATCCGGGCGATCGCCGGGACGAACTGCGCCGTGTGCTCGCCGTCGACGAAATGGACGACGTCGATCCGTCGTCGCAACATCGACCGCAGCACCGACGCTTCGGCGGCGACGTCGCTCAGGTGGTACCAGCACTGCCCACGCCACTGGACCAGACGCTTCAGTGCCGCGCGCATACGCGGCTGACGAAACGGGAACCGGCACGCCAGATCGCCGTCGCCATCGGCCACTGTCCTCACGCGGACGTGCACGCGCGCCGGGTCGAGATGCGCCGCGAATTGCTGAATGCCGGAATGCCGACCGAAATGCGGGCGGCGGGTGTGGAGGATCTGGACCTCGAGCGGCACTTATCGGCGGGCGGCACCCAGCAGACCGGCGACATGGCCGACCGCAATCCAGGTCCAGCACTGCTCCTCGAAGCGGGCGGCGTCGTCGGTGATGCGTGCCAGCGCGGCGAGCCGGCGCGGCTCGCTGAGCAACTGAGCGGTCCGTGCCGCAGCGTCTCTGATGCGCTGGAGAGACGACGGCGATTCCTCGATCAGCTGCATCACCGCATCCGAGACGCCCTGCCAGAAATAGCGGCGGCGGAACCAGTTCCGGGTGAGGCGCGCGGCGGCGACGCGATGACGGACTGCCATCGCCGGCTCGTACCAGCACGTGAAGCCCGCCCGCATCACCTGCTTGAGCATGAAGACGTCGCCGCTCGAGAGCAGGCGCGTTCCGACACGATCGAGACCCGGGTGAAATCCCGCTGCCGCCTGCAGCGCGCGGACTCGGAATGCGATGTTGGCGCCAACCAGCCACTCCAGCCGTACGTCCGTAATCTGGTGCGAACCTGGTGACCAGTCCACGATGGTGAGACCCAGCGAGACCTGATGAGACAACCAGCGCGGAGGGGGAACCTCCCATTCAGGAATCACGCGTCCGCCGACGCACCCACGCGTCGGCCCTCCCTCGTGGAAGGCTCGGACGATCGCCTGCACCCACCCCGGACATACGACGGCGTCGTCGTCGAGATACGCCACGATCGGCGCGCGCGCCTCGCGCCAGCCGCGATTTCGGGCGTGGCATAGGCCGAGATTCGCCTCATGGACGTACCGCACGGGTTCACCGTGCGCAGATCGATCGAGTACCACCTGGCGCGTGTCGTCGGTCGGTCCGTTTTCGACCACGATGATTTCCACACCGTCATCGATGCCGTCCTGCGTGAACAAGCTGTGCAGCGCCCGGGCGACGTCGCTGGCGCGATGACGCGTGCAGATAATCACCGAGAGCCGGATGGCAGACGGCGCCATCACCAAATACCGAAGCGGCGGCCCAAGCGTCGGGCCTTCGAGCCAACCCAGGAGGCGGCGCGAACCGGATGCCGGACGCCCCGCGCTGCGAGGTGGATCTTCTCGCGCGTCGGCATCTCGACGATCTCACGCACGCTCAGCCGCTGTCTGTCGGTCTCGGCTGTGCTGGCGTAGGCGTCCGACGAGGAACGCCGCGGCCATCCATCGTCGGAGAGGATGCCGACGCCTTGCTCCAACAGGCTGACGATCTCGTCGCCGCACCGGGCGACGAGCGGCCCATAGAAGGTGCGTACGAGTCGACGCACATCCATCTCACGCGTCGAACTGATGCGCGGCGTCTGTCGCGGCGCGTGAACCCCGGCGAGCAGCGCCGGCAGGGTCACGATCGTCCAGCCCTCCGCCAGCAGCGCCACCGTAAGCATCCACCGCAGCAACCCCGGGCTGGCCTCCTCTCCCAGCCATCGCGCACCCAGGAACGCTTCACGCCGGAAGACGGTGGCGGGAGACGCGTCATCGAGCACCCAAGCGTAGGGGAACGCTGGACACGGACCCGCCGTCGCTGGAAGATCGGCGACCCACGGCGATACCGCGCCTACGGACGGGCACTCGTCGAGGATCGTGGCGATGGTCTTCGCAAAATGCGGAACCGGCACGACAGCGGCCGGCAACAGCGCGATTCCGGCTACGCTGGCCGACGAGAGGATCGCGCTGGCGGTGTCTCGAATTGCGTTCATACGAGTGGCCTGTCCTGCGAGCACGATCCGCCAGCCGCTCGCTTCGGCGCGCTGCAGCACGGGGACAGACGGCGTCGTCTGGCCGACGATGATGGCGCAGTCGGGACCGCACGTCTCCCGTGCGAGAACGGCGGCCACCGTGGCTTCCGCTCCATCGATGTCGTCCATCGCGTCGACGAGAATCCCAATCCGTCCAGTCTGTCGCGCGCCGCCCCGAACAGCGCCGCGTGGGCCAAACGATGACGTCCGGTCTCTCCACAACGCCGCTGGCAGCTGGCACGACCGTGACGGGCCAGTTGCGGCGAGCGCCTGCCTGAACGCGATGTGCTGCGCGGCGATGGCAACGTTGTCGCAGAGGCGCCGAATCGAAGCGGCGGCGCTCCGCCCCATTCGTGCGCAGACGTCAGCGTCAGTCGAGATCGCGCGCCGCATGGCGTCTGCCAGGTCGTTCGAGCTCGCCGACGAGGCGATCCAGCCCGTCTCGCCGTCGCGCACCATTTCGATCATGCCGCCGTTCGGCGACGCCACCACCGGCAGTCCTGAGCACATCGCCTCGATACAGCTGTACGGGAAGTTCTCCCAACGGCCGGGAACGATGGCCGCGCGCGCACCCCCGAGCAGCGCCGGCAGCTCGGCGCGCGGAAGGACGCCGTGGAACACGAACCGAGGCCGCAAGACGGCTGGAATACGGTGATGCAAGTACTCCGCGACCGACTCGCCCCCTCGATAGGGAACGTCGCCACCGATCAGGTCGAATCGCGCCGTGGGCGTTTCGTGGGCGATGTCAACGGCGGCGTCAATCCACTCGATCAAACCTTTGCGGGGCTCTAGACGGCCGACGTAGACGAGCCTGTGCGAATTCCAGACGTCAGCAGCACGCTCGACGACGGAGACGTCACCGGCAGGATACGGCAGCACACGAATCGATTCGCGGTCGAGGCTATATGCCGCAGCGACTTGGCTCGCAAGGTATTGACTCGGACAGAGAAGTGCGTCGGCGGACCGAATGACGTACTCCTCGTTGCGGACCATCGCAAGATACTTCTGGTTGGCGAGGCTCCATTCGTTGTGACGGACGATCATCATCGTCGGCGAATGCAGGTGCACGAAGCACGGCGGTCGGCGCTCCGGACCAAGGCCGAGGGCGCGGCGAAGTAACAGATAGTAGAGTGGCGCCTCCCACTCCTGCCCTTCGACGACATCTACTCCTTCTGTTTCAATCAGCGTCTCGGCGAGCAGCGCCGCGTTCCAGGAGAAGGCCTGATGCGGAAACGCCGACTCGCGAAACAACTTGATTTCGTCGGCCGTCGAGGCTCGGCGCTGACATGGGGACTCGAAGGACACCGGTGCGTCGGTGGGCACGCGGCGCACGACCAGACGGCCGTCGCAGCGAACCTCGTGCTCGAGCGGCGCGCCTGGCCATCGATGTCCGATCACCGTCACGCTCTCACCAGCTTCCGCGAGCAGACCGGCAATGTTAGCGACGTAGGTGCCGATGCCGCCGGGTAAATAGGGCGCAGGCGGGTACTCGCGGCAGAGGATCAGGTGCCGCATTCAGCCCGCCCTTTCGAGGTCATGGCGACGTATGAATCGTGCCAGGCGGCGCGCTGCCGAGCGCACGGCGCGCGGTGCATTCTCGGATTCCGCCGCGGCAGCGGGTTGCGCGGCGGCAAAGCGGGTGGCCGCCAAACGGTGCTCGAGCTGCAACGCCACTTCGACTGCGAATCGCCGCACCGTCGCGCAATGTTCGGTGAGCAGACGCTCCCGCATCACCTGGTTCTGCGCGTCGGTCATGGTGCGATACAGGGATTCCGATCTCACGCGGTACCGTTGCAGGTACCGGGGAATCGTCACGATGGGAAAACCGCGGCCAAGCAGCCGCAGTGACAGATCCCAATCCTCGTAGTTATAGCGCTGCTCAGTCGTATAGCCGCCAAGCTCACGCAGGAGCGAGGTGCGCATCACCGCCGGCACGATGACCTGGTTCTCCACCAGAAGCAGGGGCAGCTCCGGCTGCGGTGCGTTCCAGAATCCGACCATGTCGCCGAACAGTTCCGCCCACGCACCGACCGCTCCGAGCGCCGGTTCGCGCGCGAGCAGCGACAGCGCGAGCCCGTAAAACTCGGGCTCGACCAAATCGTCGCCGTCCAGGAACGAGACGCACGTGCTGCGGGTGGCGGCCAAGCCCGCGTTGCGCGCCGCGGCGAGCCCCCGATTCGGCTGCCGAAGGAGGGTGAAGGGAAGCACCTCACGGGCCGCCTGCTCCTCCAACATGATGAGGATGTCGGTCGTCCTCGCTTCGCGCGAGCCATCGTCGACGACGATCAGCTCGTCCGGCATTCTTCGGGAAGCCCAGATGCTGCGCAGGCACTCCACCAAAGGCGGACCCGCGTCGTGGCATGGAACGACTACCGTCAGGGTGTCGGCCTCAGGGCGAGACGTCGGCATAACCAGGCGAGGAGGATCGACGGTGGCCAGCGGACGACGTGGATCGAGCTGGCGCTGCATCACGGCGCCAAGTGACACACGGCGGGGCGGGTTTTCGGCCACCGCTCGCAGTGCCATCGCGAGCGTGCGGGTGACGTCGTCCGCCTGCGACGCAGACGCGAGCGCTGCGTCGCACATCGACCGTCTGAGCTCCTCGAGCTGCGTTGGTGCCGACCTGTCCAGCCGTTGCAGCTGAGCCGCAATGGTGCGCGGCCCAGCCTCCGGATCGAGCCGCGCGAGATCGGGTATGCGATCGCCGGGCAAAAGGCCGTCGAGTGCGGCTGGAGAAGCCACCACGAGCGAGCCCGCGGCCAGCTCGTCGACGAGGTCGCTCAGATGCTCGAAGACGCTTGGCTGGAGCCGAACCCGCAGCGTGCTCACGGCACCGTGACGCAAGCCGTCTGCATCTGTGGGGTCCGTCGCATTCCACCGCCACTGTCCCGCCTCGACGAGCTCCCGCACCCAGGCGCGGCTGGACCAGTAGCCGACGAATGACTTCGGCCGCATCGGTGCGAAGACGGTGTCGATACCACTGGACTCTATCGGGCGGGTTAGAGCGGTCCCGCTTTCGCGCAGCATTCGAACTGCGTCAAGCGTTACCAGCGTTCCGGCGGCTGGCATGCACGGGCCGTCAAGACACAGGCTCAGCGCAGACATCTCACGCGACAGCGCCGCCGCCGTCCGCAATCGCTCGAGCAGTGCATGAGAGAAATGCCTCGCCGCTGGTACTGGTGCCTCCGACCCGGGCGCTCGGCCGCGTTCCGCGATGCGGCGACTCCGCGGACCGAACACCATCGCGACGTCGGCAAGAGCGAGGGACAACTCTTCTCGCTGTTGTCTGCCGATCAGCGGCCGCGTCCACCGTCCCTCCTGGTTCGCGTTCCACCGGTTCGCGGACGTATCAGTGACGACCACGCCGACCGGGATTTCGGCGAGCGGCCCGGCTTCCGCCGCGCGATCGATCTGCACCAGGTACCCGAGACCTCCCCACATCGGCACGATCAGCAGATCGATCCGACGCTGGCGATGGATGCGCGTCAGCTCCTCGCGCAGGCAATATGCGGCAAGCAGCAGCGGATCGTTTTCAGCGAGCAGGCCGCGAAGCCGCGGCGACAGTCCGTCAGCGAACGGGTGGCCGCTCTCGGGATCGCATGCCGCAATCGACTGCGTACGTATCAGCGGCGAGTTGAATTCGATCGAGTGCGAGCACGAGGGCGGAGTGCGGATGAGCCGTGTGTGGGGAGAGACCGATTCCCACGAGGTGAACGCGGCGGGCACGCGCTCGTAGGCGTACCAGGCGTCCCAGCGAAGGACGGTAGCTTCGCAGCGGAGGAGATCGACGAGAGACGCGACCGGGAGTCCGATTGCCGATCCGTCGTCGTAAGGCACAGTCGGCTCGAGTCGACCGTGGTACCCGTCGACAACGACCACGTGCTCCATGCGCGATGACTATAGCGTGTTGCTTGACTGCTAAAGCTCGACTACGCGGTCCAGAAGGCGCTCGGACACACAAGCGAAAGGACGATGAACATCTACACGACGATGGCCGTGGATCCGCGTCTCGCCGAAGCAAACAGAAAGGCTTTCGGCGAGTGACCGCGTGGCACCGCCGCGTGGCAGCGCTGCAAGTGATACGATGATTTGCGATTTGTGATTTGTGATTGACGTCAAATCGCAAATAAGAAACCACAATCTCAAATTCTCAAGCGCCCTTAGCTCAGCTGGATAGAGCGTCGGCCTCCGGAGCCGAAGGCCACAGGTTCGAATCCTGTAGGGCGCGCCAGTCTTTCGATTCATTCAGTAAATCGTGAGATCGGTCGTCCGTCCCAGCCGTTACCGACATTCTGAAGCCCGCAATTTGCGCGTGGCACACCGCGTGGCCAAGGTCATTCGCGTGGCAGACCGCGTGGCAGCGCGCGCGCCGTCATCCGTAGGGAGGACCTGTGGACGCCGAGAAAGCGATGTCGCAGCGCGCCGCCATGAGCGGTGGCACCGCACAGTGATCATCTCGTCGATCACCCCGACTGTGAGCTTCAGCATGCAGGCGTCGTAACGGTGGACGGAACGCTTAGCCCTGGCAGCGCCGGTTCGTCACGCTCGATGATCTCGCCGCCAGTGCGGGGCTCACGCGTGGCGAGTTTGTGGCGGCCATCGCGAGGGCGTCGTTCGAGTTGACCGGTAGCGTCGCGGACTTGATCGTTGCAGCAGCCGTCGACGGCACCGGAACGGCCTGAACGCGACGCGATGTTCGGTTTTTTCGTCGTCGCCGTTTCCACTATCAGGAAACTGCCTACGGGCGCCTGTGCCGAGCCTCTCGCAGAGACAGGGGGCGGCAGCGGGCGTTGTGAGCCACGTCCGTACGGCAATCAATGGCAGGAGGTACGTATGCCAGTAGTCTGTGATTTCACGAGAATTGTGGGAGATGCGACGAAAGACATCGGCAACGCGGCCGTCGAGATGAACTTCGGCACCGGCGGGCGTGAGGCTGGTGAAGATGCCCTGCTGATCTTCAGTGTCAAGGGCCTCAACACAACCGTCCCCGTCCTGGTGAACAACGTCAATGTCGGCTCTCTCACACCGAACGCCACTCAGAATCACTGGTACACCCAGATGGTCTACCTGGGCGGCAATCAGTTGAACAACGGGAACAACGAGCTGCAGCTCGAGGCGGTCAATAACGACGCGTTCCAAATCAGACAGGTCAGCTGTTTCTTCCACCAAGCGGCGTAGGTGCACGCCGAGCCGCGTTTCCGGAACGGAAACGCCCAGGAGCCGCAGACAATCGTCACGTCGGCGGCTCCGCCCTCCGTTAGCTGTTTTTTGCCTTCTCCGCTTGATTCAGGAGATCCGGGACTTCACGCACGGCACGATGCACGCGTGGAGTCGCTCCCACTCGAGCAGCGGCCGGTCGCCGCTCGTTCAAGAAATTGATTTCTGATCCAGCGCAGGCAACTCCCGTCAATCCGTGGCGAAAGTGAGACCAATTCCAACAGGCATTATTGATCCTCGTCGCCACGTCCCGGTGGTAGGCTCACCGACGATGTCCGCCTCCATTCGGGAGGTCGTCCACGATATCAGGCACCATCCGCTCCTGACCGTTCGAGCTCTCACGTCAGGATGGGTCGCCCTCCTGCTGCTCTGGGCTCTTCTGGCAATGCGTCTCGCGCACATCGACGACTGGTTGTTCGCGGCGGGACTCGCGGATATCCGCACGTTCTGGAGGGGCGGCTCGGCGCCATTCCCTCATCTCTTGATCGGAGGCGTGCTGAATGCTAGCGCGGGGTGGCTCGTCGGCAGGCTTCATCGCCGTTACAAAGCAGCGATGGTGAGCGCGTTCTTCGTATCGTTCGTGCTGCTGTCGGATGCTCGGCGGGTGATTGAGGTGGAGGCTAGCCGAATTGGCGAGCCTCCGTGGCGTGGTCTTGCTCTCTGTCTGCTGGATTTTACGTTCATGACCGTGCCGATTCTGGTCGCTGGCATCTGGGGCGTTCGGGATCCCCGACCCGAGAGGCGAGTCACAGTCGGAGCTGTCGACGCCAGCGCTTGACCTCGACCGCGATACGCCGAGCCCCTTGGCGGCGACGTGAGCGGGCCAAAGGCCCGATAGCCGATAACCTGTCGACCAGCGATAATCGACGGCGGTGTCGATTCTCATCGTTGGCGGCGGTATCTGCGGTCTCGGCGCGGCGCTTCTGCTCGCGCGCGACGGTCACGAGGTGACGGTCCTCGAACGAGATCCCGATCCGCCGCCTGACTCGCCCGACCGCGCGTGGGACGCATGGACCCGCAAGGGCGTCGCGCAGTTCCGCCAGCCGCACAACTTCATGCCCGGGCTGCGCCTGCTGCTCGACGCGGAGCTGCCCGATCTCCAAGACGCGCTGTCGCGCGCCGGCGCCAGCCGCTTCGATTTGCTCAATCCGCTGCCGCCGTTCTTCACGGATCGATCCCCGCGCCCGATCGACGCCAAACTTTGGACACTGACGGCGCGTCGCCCGGCCGGCGAGTGGGTCTTTGCCGACGCAGCCGCGCGCGAGGCACGCGTCACCATCCGGCGTGGTGTGCAGGTAGGGGGTCTGCTGGCGGGCACTTCAGCCATCGCGGGAACACCACACGTGGCTGGTGTTCGCACGGAGGCGGGCGAGGAGATCCGGGCCGATCTCGTGGTGGATGCCACTGGCCGTCAGTCACGGAGTCCGGCGTGGCTCATGGCGCTCGGCGCGTCCGCGCCGTACGAAGAGCAGGCCGACTGCGGCTTCGCCTATTACACGCGCTACTTCAGCGGGCCGCAGCCCGAGCGGCGTGCGCCCACGCTGGCAGCGCTTGGGACGGTCTCGCTGTTGACGCTGCCGGGCGACAACGGTACCTGGTCGGTCACGATCTTCACCTCGACGGGCGATCAGCCGCTCAAGAATCTTCGCCACGACGACAAGTGGACCGCAGTCGTCCGCGCGTGTCCGCTCCACGCCCACTGGCTGGACGGCGAGCCCATCACCGGTGTCCTCGCGATGAGCGGTGTCGTGGATCGATATCGGCGCTTCATGTCAAACGAGGGTCCGATCGCGACCGGGTTTGTTGCGATCGCCGACGCGTGGGCGTGTACGAATCCGTCAGCGGGACGCGGCCTCACGGTCGGGTTCAAGCATGCCCGTCTGCTGCGCGACGTGCTGCGCGACAGGGCAGGCGATCCAGCCGCGATGGTCCGCGAGTTCGATCGCCGCACCGAGACGGAGATCGCGCCGTGGTACCACGCGCAGATCGCCTTCGACCGCATGCGCTTCGCTGAAATTGAGGCGCTGCGAGAGGGTCAGGCGCCGTCGCCACCCCCCGACGGTCTCGCGCGGAACATCCTGTCGCTGTTCGTCGCGATGACGGGCAGCCCCGACCTCTTCCGCGCGGCGATGGAATACGTCGCGACGATCACCCCCGTGCAGGACATCCTCGAGCGCCCGGAGGTCGCTGCCGGTATACGCGAGGCGCGTGCGGCGATGAAGGGACCACCGCCGCCGATGCCCGGCCCGACGCGGGCGCAGTTGCTCGACACGATGCGCTAGCGCCTATCGCGCCGTTCAGAGTCGCCTGTTTCAAACACAACGCCCGGAGCATTGTTGACCTGCCGACGCCATCGCCTGATCGTCGACCGGGACACACCGAGTCGCTCGGCCGCAATCTGTGCTGGCAGTCCTGAGAGCGCTGTAGCCGTTCAATCGGTGGATGGACCTGCGGTCGACCAAGTCGCTTTCCTTCTCGCCTCGCGCGCTGCAGCCCAGAGCGTGGCGAATGTTTCTTGAGCACGGGGGACTCGAAAGACGTCCCGAAGTCAAAGATCGGCTGGGCCGCCCAAGAAGAAGCCGGACGTTCCCGAACGCTAACCGGGACGGAAGGCCGCGATGATTCGCGGCGGATTCAAACCAACACGGTGCTACGACCTGTGCACTCCTATTGCACTCAATTGTTGCTCCGCGGCGGAGGCGACGTGGCACTCGCAGAAGGCGCGAGGTCACAGAGACATTCGCACGACACTCGTCTACACGCAGGTGGTCGTGGACCCGAGATTGGCTGATGCAGTCAACCGGGCATTCACAATCCACCGCGTGGCAGCTTCGCGTGGCAGCACCGGTAAGTAACGGATACAATTATTCGCTCGCTGACGCGAGGCTTCGGCCACGCAGGCTGCTTCCGCCAATTGCGGATGCTACGACGAACCTCTCACGTTCTCCGCGCTGTAACGATTGTCACGTGTGGCTGGGGCGCAGCATGCGGCGGGACACCGACGACGCCGTCGGGAGCCGTGCTGCAGTCACTGACTGTCGTAGGACCGTCGGGAGCTGGCGGGGTGATCCTACGCCGCAATCAAACTGCCACTGGCACCGTGACCCTCAGCGCCGCCGCGCCAGGCAGCGGTGCGGTCATCACGCTGCAGACTCTTGGTACCGAGCGAAACGTGCTGATAGTCCCTTCGACGGTTACCATCGGCAGAGGCAGCACGAGCGCTTCGTTCCCTCTAACTGTCACGAGCAGCGGTGTCTCGGGACCGGCCGAGGTGACGTTGACCGCGACCTACGAGGGGCGCACCCAGTCGCTGGTCATTCGGCTCGAACCCTAGCGGGCTAGGCTACGATATTTCTCGAGCGAGCCGCTATGGCCAGAATCCCAAATATCACAGCCGACCGTCTCCGTGAACTCGCACGCACCGGTGCCGAAGTCACCCTCAAACAACTGCGCGCGGAGATTATCGCGATCGAACGTGCGTTTCCTGAACTGCGACTGACCGCCGGCCGACGTGCGCTCCGCAAATCGCTGAAGGAAGTTCGGACCCGCACACGCACCATGTCCGAAGAAGCGAGGAAAGTGGTCTCGGCGCGCATGAAGCGGTATTGGGCGGAACGAAGGAAGGCGCAGGCAAAGGTCAAGTAGTTATCCGCCCGCCACCAAACCCATTCGTTCACACAACGCGGAGAACCGTGCTTCCGATCGAAGCAGCTTGAACGCCGGACGCACGGCAATCCAGGCCAAATCGGCTGCGCGCTGCTGACAGGCTTGCTCCAGCCGGTCGAGCGTCGTCGCCACGTCGCAAACGGCGATGCCTGCCTGCGCGAGCAGCGACGCCGAAACGTATCTATTTTGCGCCAGCGCCATGAGGCCATCGAACAGTGCCTGCGCCTTCTGTGTATGACCGGCGCGTCCATACACGTACGCGGCGGCCGCGTGAATTTCGGGGTTGGCACCTGACAGGTGCATCGCCGCTTCCGCCGAGGAAATGGCTTCGTCGTGCCGTCCAAGCTCCGTATAGGCCTGCGCGAGAAACGCGTGCGCCAATGGAAAGGCGTCGTCGAGCTCCAGCGTCCTGGTAAAGCCATCGACGGCATCCGTATAGCGGTCGCTGTAGTAGGCGGCCATTCCCATGCTAGTGGTGACAGCGCGCGACAACGGATCACGTTCGAGTGCATGCCGCAGTTCGTCTTCGGCTTCCTGAAATCGCTTGAGCGGAACCAGGACATTGAGGGCGAGCCAGTGGTGCGCGGTCGGATAGTTCTGATTCACCGCGATGGCCTGCCGGAACAGACGCTCCGCTTCGGCCCAGTTCCAGTCATAGACGGCAGCAAGGCAGCCCAGCGCCGTCAATGCCTCCGGCATATGGTCAGATAACGAGAGGGCTGACTGCGCCGCTTCTCGCGCTTTCGGCGCGACGTCCGCCGGCGGAAGCGCGCCGTAAATGCCAAGGGTCAAATACGCGTCAGCCAGCCCCGCATGCGCGAGCGCGTATTCCGGGTCGTAACGTAACGCCGTTCGGAAGAACGACAAGCTCTTGAGCAAGTCGGGCTCGGTGCGTTTGTTCCAGAGATGCCGGCCTTTCAAGTAGGAGGTGTATGCCTCCAGATTGTTCGACGGCGTGGATCGCACCTCATCGTCGGCGCCGAGTTGGACGCGCAGCGTCCGGACCACCGCTTCCGCGATTTCGTCCTGAACCGCGAACACGTGTTCGAACGGTTGCTCGAAACGTTCGGACCAGAGTTGAAAGCCCGTTGTCGTATTACTCAGCTGCGCAATGACGCGAAGGCGTCCCTCGGTCGCGCGCACGTTCCCCTCCAGCACCGTTTCGACGTTCAGCGCGTCGCCAACGCGTCGAATGTCTTCCGTTCTGCCTCGGAACTGGAACGCGGACGTCCTTGCGGCCACGCGGAGCCCTGGGATCCGCGTCAGCGCGTTGGTGATTTCTTCGGAGATACCCTCGGCAAAGTAATCGAGATCCTTGTGGCGACTCAGGTCCACAAACGGCAAAACGGCAATCGACGGGATTCGTCCGAGACGTGTTCCGGATAACCGCGACCCTCCAATGGCAATCGGTCGCTGCCCACCCTGCATGTCGTCGAGCGCTTCGATCAAATCCTGTTCGAGCGTCCCGGCGCTTTCGTAACGAGCTTCCGGATCGTCGGCAATCGCCTCGCTGACCACACGGACAAACGTCGCCGGCAGATCAGGACGGGCATCGCGCAAGTTGATGGGCGGGACCGTATCGATTCGCTTACGGAGTTCATCAACCGTCTTCA
>Ga0075418_10002273_pt1 | contig 21943 bp, 17 predicted proteins | sample SoiMetdeltSBSDD2_FD_81776 | JGI IMG/M metagenome (GOLD analysis project Ga0075418, IMG submission 81776) | Bulk soil microbial communities from a Populus tree surrounding site in Tennessee, USA - Soil MetaG P. deltoides SBSDD2 | ecosystem: Environmental > Terrestrial > Soil > Tree plantation...
GAACTTCCGCGCGGTGCACACCTACCCCTTGCCGCGGCCGACGGTGTCGCCGGCGGCCGGCGACACCGGGACGCTGGCCGACGCGCGCCTGGGCGAGCGCCGCGCGTACTTCGGGGCCTTCGTGCCGACCGCGATCTACGAGCGCGCGCGGCTGCCGCGGGGCGCGCGGCTGGACGGACCGGCCATCGTCGAGCAGGGCGACACGACCACCGTGATCCCGCCCGGCGTCACCGCGCTGGTGGACGCCGCCGGCAACCTGCGCCTGCGGAGAGCCTGATGGCCATCGACCCGATCCTCCTCGAGGTGCTGCGCAACCGCCTCGACGCCATCGCCGACGAGATGGAGCTCACGCTACTCAAGAGCGCCGCGTCGCCGATCGTCAAGGAAGGTCTCGACGCCTCGGCCGCCCTGTTCAACACCCAGGGCGAGACCATCGCCCAGGCGGCGGCGATCCCCATTCACCTGGGCGCGCTGCAGTTCGCCGCCCAGCGGCTCGTGCGCGCGTTCCCTCCGGAGCGCATGCGGGACGGCGACGCCTTCCTGCTGAACGACCCCTACGACGGCGGCACCCACCTGCCCGACATCACGATGGCGGTGCCGGTCATCGCCGGCGGCCGCGTGGTGGCGCTGGCCTGCACGATGTGCCACCACCAGGACGTCGGCGGCCGCACGCCCGGCAGCGTGCCGACCGACGCCACCGAGCTGTACCAGGAGGGCGTGATCATCCCGCCCACCCAGCTCTTCCGGGCCGGCGAGCTGGACGAGAACCTCTTTCGCCTACTGACGCGCAACGTCCGCCTGCCCGACGTGTTCACCGGCGACCTCATGGCCCAGCTCGCCGCCGGCCGCCTCGGCGGCCTCCGCCTCCAGGGGCTGTTCGCCGCGCACGGCGGCTCGACGGTGACCGCCTGCATCGACGAGCTGCTCTCGCGGGCCGAGCGGCTCACCCGTGCGCAGATCGCGGAGATTCCCGACGGCGACTACGCCTTCGAGGACTGGCTGGACGACGACGGCGTCGACACCGGACGGCCCGTGCGGATCGCCGTGACGGTGCGCGTGCGCGGCTCGACCATGACGTTCGACTTCACGGGGAGCGATCCGCAGGTGCGTGGCCCCTTCAACTCGGTGCCGGCCTCGACGATGTCGGCGGTGTACTACGCGGTCCGCGCGATCTCGGATGCGTCCGTCCCGAACAACGGCGGCTGCTTCCGCGCGGTCGACGCGATCCTCCCCGAGGGGACGATCGTCAATCCGCGGGCGCCGGCGCCGGTGAGCTGCCGGACGGCCACCATCAAGCGCATCGCCGACACCATCCTGGGCGCGCTGGTCGGCGCGCTCCCCGGCCGCATGCCGGCGGCGAGCTCGGGCACGCTGCTGGTGATGGCCTTCGGCGGGCGCGATCCCGAGACCGGCCGCCCGTTCGTCGCCAGCGAGCTGGCCGCCGGCGGCATGGGCGCGCGTCCGGACAAGGACGGCATCGACGTCGTCGAGACCGACGTGTCGAACTGCATGAACATCCCCGTCGAGTCAGTGGAGATGAACTTCCCGCTGCGCATTCCCAGCGTGCGCCTGTGGACGGGCTCGGGTGGCGCCGGACGCTTCCGGGGCGGCCTCGGCCTGGAGAAGGTCTTCGAGGCGACGACCACCGAGGTGATGGTCTCTCACCGCGGCGAGCGCTTCGCGTCGTCGCCGTGGGGCCTCGAGGGCGGCGCGCCGGGCGCCCGCGCGCACGCGCACATCCTGAGGACGGACGGCACCCGCGAGGAGCTACCGTCGAAGAAGATGATCGTCCTGCAGCCCGGCGACCGGCTCTGCGAGTACATCGCCGGCGGGGCCGGCTACGGCGATCCCCTGGACCGCGATCCGGCTGCGGTGCTGGCCGACCTGCTGGACGGCAAGATCACGGCGGCGGGGGCCGCGACGGAGTACGGCGTCGTGCTGGCGCCGGACGGCGTGACGGTGGACGAGGTGCGCACGAAGGAGTCGCGCGACGCGCTGCGCCGGGCGCGAGGCCCCTGGCCGGCGGAACCCTCCCGGTGATCCCGGTGATCGATCTCGGGCCGTTTCGGGCCGGACGCCCGGGCGCGACGGCGGCCACCGCGGCCGAGCTCGGCCGCGCCCTGCAGGACGTCGGCTTCTTCGTCATCGTGAACCACGGCATTGCGCCCTCGCTGATCGCCGACACCTTCGCCGCCGCCCGCCGCTTTCACGCGCAGCCCATGGACGCCAAGCTCGCCCTGCGGATGAACGAGCACAACAACGGCTACATGATGCTGGGGCGCTACGCGGTGTGGACCTCGGACGTGAACGCCAACGACAAGCCCGACCTCAACGAGGCGTTCTTCGTCAAGCGCGAGCGCGGGCCCGACGACCCGCTCGTGCGCGCCGGCCGGCGGTTCGCCGGGCCCAACCAATGGCCGGCCGAGCTGCCCGGCTTCCGTGACACGGTCCTCGCCTACACCGGAGCGGTGGACGCCCTGGGGCGGACGCTCCTGCCGCTCTGCGCGATCGCGCTCGACCTGCCCCCGGACGCGTTCGACGCCGCTTTCGCGGAGAGCCAGTTCAGCTTCCGGCTCACCCACTATCCCCCGGTGGTGGCCGAGGCCAACCAGTTCGGCATCGCGCCGCACACCGACGCCAACTTCCTGACCTTTCTCGCCCAGAGCGAGGTGCCGGGCCTCCAGGTGCGGATGCCGGACGGCGCCTGGGTCGACGTGCCCTACGCGCCCGGCTCCTTCGCCGTGAACTCGGGCGACATGATGCAGCGCTGGACGAACCACCGGTTCAAGTCCACGCCCCACCGCGCGCTGCCCCCGGTCGGGCGTCCGCGCTACGCGATCCCCTACTTCATGGGACCGCACCTCGACACGGAGATCGCGTGCCTGCCGACCTGCCAGGGGTCGGGGAACCCGCCGCGCTACCCGCCCATCAGCTACGCCGCGTACCTCGACTGGTGGTACGACGCCAACTACAACGCCGCGCGCCAGCGCGACGTCGCCTGAGCCGGCGCCGGATCGCTCGCCGTCGGCCAGGCGGACGCGCCGCCGAACGCGAGCCCAGGGCCCGGGACGACCGCTCCGGACAGGTGAGGTCGGATCCCCGGCATACCGGTAGAATTGTCGCGAGATGGTGACGTGCTCCGGCTGCGGCTCCGAGGAGACCCCGGGGTTCGCGTTCTGCCCTCGCTGCGGGCGCCGGCTCCCGGCCCCGTGCCCCGCGTGCGGATTCGTCTGCGAGCCCGACTTCGCGTTCTGCCCCCGGTGCGGGAGCGCCCGGGGCGCAGGCCCGGTCGGGGCGCAAGCGCCGAAGACCTCGCCGCCGGCCGCGCCGGCGGTCCCGGACGCGGGGACGCCCCAGGGAGCCGGTCAGCAGCCCGACCGTCGCCAGGTGACGGTGCTCTTCGCCGATCTCTCGGGGTTCACCGCCCTGTCGGAGCGGCTCGACCCCGAGGAGATCCGCGCGTTCCAGAACGCGCTGTTCGAGATGCTGGCCGGTGTGATCACCCGCTACAACGGCTTCGTCGAGAAGTTCGTGGGCGACGCCGTGCTGGCCGTCTTCGGCGCTCCGGTCGCCCACGAGGACGATCCCCTCCGCGCCTGCGCCGCCGCGCTGGACATCGTCGAGGTGGGCCACACGCTCACGCGGCAGTGGGCCGGGCGCCTCGGCCAGCCCGTCACGCTGCACGCCGGGGTGCACACCGGGCCGGTGGTGGCCGGCCACCTGAGCGGCGCGGCCGGCGCCGCGTACGCGGTCACCGGTGACGCCGTCAACACGACCGCGCGCCTGCTGGCCACGGCCCCGCCGGGGACGATCCTGGTGTCGGCGGCCACCCACGCCCACGTGCGGCACCACTTCGCGTTCGAGCCGGCCGGCGAGCTGGCGCTCCGGGGCAAGGCCGAGGCGGTCGTGGTCCATCGTCTCGTCGGCGCGCTGGACGAGCCGGGATCCGCGCGGGGCCTCGGGGCGCTGGGGCTCGCCGCGCCGCTGGTGGGGCGGGTCGAGGAGCTCGAGCAGCTGCTCGCCGCGTTCGACCGGATGCGGCACGGCCGCGCGCAGGTCGTCAGCGTCGTCGGGGAAGCCGGGACCGGTAAGTCGCGTCTCATCGCCGAGCTCCTCTCGCGACTCGAGGCCGACGGGCGTCTGGCCGGGACGGCCGTCCGCCGGGCGTCGTGCTCGGCGCTGGGCGAGCCCCCCTACGGCGTCTTCGGCACGCTCTTCCGCGCGGCCTACGGGGTGGAGGCGACGGACTCGCTCGAGGTGGCGCGGCAGAAGCTGGCCTCCGGTCTCCGGGCCCTCGGCGCCAGAGAGGAAGAGGCGCGCGTCATCGCGCCCGTGCTGAGCTACGTGCTCGGCGTGGACGAAGCCGTCCACGCCGACATCGAGCCGGAGCAGCTGCAGCGCCAGATCGCCCTGGCGGCGAGAGTGCTGATCGAGTGGCGTCTGGACAACCAGCCCCTCCTGATCCTCATCGAGGACCTGCACTGGGCCGACACGGCCTCGGTGGACGTGCTGCGCCACGTGGTCGATCAGCTGGCCGACCGGTCGCTGATGATCCTCGTGTCGCAACGGTCCGACACGCCGCCACCCCTGGTGGCGCGCGCGGCGCAGTCCGTCGTCCGGCTCTCCCCGCTCACCTCCGAGGAGACGCGAGCGCTGGTGGCCGGGCTCTTCGAGGGCTCGGTCGACGTGCTCGACCGTCTCCAGGAATTCATCGCGGCGCGGGCCGGCGGCAACCCGTTCTTCGCGGAGGAGATCGTCCGCAGCCTGGTCGGCAAGGGCGTGCTGGTGCGTCGGGACGAGGGCTGGACGTGCACGGCGGCGTGCGAGGCGGTCGACGTGCCGTCCACGCTCCAGGGTCTGCTGCTCTCCCGCGTCGACCGGCTGCCCCTCGATCCGCGACGCCTCCTGCAGGAAGCGGCCGTGCTCGGCGTGGTGTTCGACGAGGCGCTCCTGCGCGCCGTGTCGACCCCGCCCGGGTCCATCGACGCCATCCTCGGCCGGCTGATCGAGGCCGAGCTCGTCCAGGCGGAGGGGCCCCGGCGGGAGACCGGCCGGTACCGGTTCACGCACGCGCTCGTGCGCGAGGTGGTCTACCAGAATCTCCTGCTGTCGCGCCGGACGGAGATGCACGAGCGCGTCGGGCGGGCGCTGGAGCACGCGGTCGGCTCGCGTCCGGATCGTCTGAGCGACCTCGAGGCCCTCGGCCACCACTGGAGCCTCAGCGCCGACAAGCCGCGCGGCGCGCGGTACCTCGTCGTCGCCGGGGACCGGGCTCGCGCCGTGTACGCCAACGACGATGCGATCCGGCACTACGAGCGCGCGCTCCAGACCCTCGCCGAGTGCCCCGCCTGCGAGGCCGAGGCCCTGGCCGTGCGCGAGCAGCTCGCCGACCTGCTCGGGTTGACGGGGCGGCGGACGGAGGCGCTGGGCCACTACGAGGCCGTCCGCAAGGAGATCGAGCGCTCGGCGGATCGGGTAGCGGCGGCGCGCGTGCAGCGCAAGCTCGGCGGGCTGCAGTGGGAGGCCGGCGACCGCGAGCGCGCCGGCGCCTGCTTCGCGGCCGGTCTCGAGCTCCTGGGCGACGACGGCGATCCGATCGAGCGCGCGCACCTGTTCCAGGAGATGGGCCGGCTGGCCTTTCGCGCGGGCGACAACGCGGCCGCGATCGCCTGGGCCGAGCGGGCGCTGGCCGAGACGACCCACGAGGACGAGGCCCATCCCGAGCGGGCGCGCGAGGCGGCCGCCATGTGCGCGCAGGCCTACAACACGCTCGGCGTGGCGCTGGCGCGGACGGGTCGCCTGACCGAGGCCGTCGAGCAGATCGAGCGCAGCATCGGGCTGGCCGAGGCCCGCGACCTCCTGCAGGCGGCCTGTCGCGGGTACACGAACCTCGGCGTGCTGTACAGCTCGCTCGACCCGCGCCGGAGCATCGAGACGTGCCTGCGCGGCCTGGAGACGGCCAAGAAGGTCGGCGATCTCGGATTCCAATCCCGCCTGTACGCGAACCTCGCGGTGGCGTACTGCGCGCTGACCGATCGGTGCGAGGCCGAAGGCGTGGAGGCCGCCCAGGCCGCCATCGACCTGGACCGGCGGCTCGGCTTCATCGACCACCTGGCGGTGCCGCTGATCGTCCTGGGTCAGATCCACCAGTGTCACGGTGAGCACCGTCAGGCCTTCGCGATGTACGAGGAGGCGCGCGTGCTGGCCGAGCAGGTGGACGATCCCCAGCTGCTCTTTCCCTGCTACGATGGCCTGGCGACCCTGCATCTCGACGCCGGCAACCAGGCCATGGCCGCGGCCTACTTCGCCAAGGCGCAGGAGGTCTGTGACCGCGCCGGGGTCGAGCCCGACGCCCTGATGGTGCTTCCGTTCCTCTGCTGAGAGCCCGAAGGAGCCTGACATGACGACTGCCGAATCGCGTTCGCCGGTCTCGCTCGGTGAGCCGGCGCCGGACTTCACCCTGCCGGCCGTGGACCGGCCCGAGATGGTCTCGCTGGCCGACTATCGCGGCCGCAGTCCCGTCTTCCTCGCCCTGTTCATCGGACTGTGGTGCCCGTTCTGCCGCCGCTCGATCGCGCAGATGTCGACCACCGAGGGCAAGCTGAAGGCCGGCGGGGTGGAGACGCTCGGCGTGGTGGCCACGACGCCGGAGAACGCCCGACTCTACTTCCAGTTCCGACCGACCCGGTTCCGTCTGGCCGCCGACCCCGAGCTGACCACCCATCGCGCCTACGGGCTGCCGCGGCCGGCGTCCACGCCCGAGCTCATGCAGGCCCTCGAGACCACCCGGATCAATCCCGCCGGGGAGTTCTCCGAGCCGCTTCCGATCGTGAAGGCCGCCGCGGCCATGGCGAAGGCCGACGGATACACCGAGAACCCGACGGACAAGGCCGACATGGAGCGCCAGTGGCCGCAGCTCAAGGGTCAGTTCCTGATCGATCGCGACGGCATCGTCCGCTGGGCCAACGTCGAGTGCGCGACCGAGGGGCTCGCCGGGATCGGGAAGTTCCCATCGGCCGACGAGATCCTGGCCGCGGCCCGAGCGCTGCCGGGTCGCTGATCCGCTCCGCCCGGACCGGGTTCCGTCCAGCGGCCCCCTGGTATTCCCCGAGTAATCCCTAGGTTCACCCAAGACTTCGCGCCGCCGCCGCCGTACCTCTCAGGGGACACGGCGACGACGCCCGCGCCGAGCGGCAGCCGTCGCGAGGCGCGCACCTCACACTGCGGCGACCGGTCGCACAGGGAGGAGATCGTCGATGCGGCTCACGCGGCAGCTCGTCCGGGTGACCGGCCTCTTGCGGCTGGGCGCCCTCGCTGAGCAAAGCCTGCGCATCGCCGCCCAGCTCGCCGCGGGCGACGAGCAGGCCCAGCAGCGTGTGCGCGAGGCCAGCAGCCTCGGGCAGGAACTCTCGCCGGCGAACCCGTGATGGGCCGGGCACCGGCACGAAGGCCGCGGCACACGCCGGCGAACCCCGTTGACACGCGTCCGGGGCGGTGCTAATTGATCGAATGATTAAATTGAGCGATCAATGAGACGGCCCCGACGCCCGAAACCGGGCCCACGTCCGCGCGGGCTGCGCTGCGCCGACGACCTGCCGATGCGCGAGACAATCCTCGACGCGGCGAGCCGGCGCATCGTGGCCCGGGGGCATGCGGCCCTGTCGACCCGGGCGGTGGCCAGCGAGGCGGGCGTCAACCAGAGCCTGATCCACTACTACTTCGGCACCAAGGAGCGGCTGATGCTGGCCGTCCTGGAGCGCATGAACCAGACGCTGCTCAAGCGACAGGCCGAGATGTTCGAGGCGCCCTCCAGCGTGGCCGACAAATGGGCGCAGGCGTGCCGGTTCTACGAGGCGGACCTCCGTTCGGGGTACGTCCGCCTGCTGACCGAGCTCTCCTCGCTGGGCGTGTCGAATCCGGCGGTCGGCGGCGAGGTGCGCAAGCTGCGGGCCCAGTGGCGGGCGTTGCTGGAGCGCGTCGTGGACAGCGCGCTCGAGCAGTTCGCCATCCGCTCGGTCTCCACCGAGCAGGCCACGGCCTACCTGGTGGCCTTCTGGTACGGCATGGAAATGGAAATGGTGCTGGGAGTCCCCGAGGAGGAATCGCACTACTGGGCGAGCCTGGCGACCTTCGAGCGCTTCCTGCGGTGGCTGGAGACGCAGCGTCGTGACGGGCGTCCGCTGACGCTCGCCTAGGAGGTCCGCATGCGCGCGCGGTATCCCGACCGTCACGGATTCGTCGAGCACGAGGGTGTGTCGATCTCGTGGGAGCTCCAGGGCGAGGGCGAGCGTACGGTGCTGCTCCTGCCGCCGTGGCAGATCGTCCACAGCCGCATCTGGAAGGCGCAGGTGCCCTATCTGGCGCGACACTTCCGCGTCGTCACGTTCGATCCGCCCGGCAACGGGCGCTCGAGCCGCCCGGCCTCCGGCTACGACCACGAGCGGGCCGCCGCCCACGCGCTCGCCGTGCTCGACGCCGTCGAGGCGCCGCGCGCCTCGCTGGTCACGCTCTCTCGCTCGACGTGGCACGGCGTCATCCTGGCCGCCGAGCATCCCGAGCGGGTCGACCGGCTCGTGCTCACCGGCTGTGCGCTGGACGAGGCGCCGCGCGGCGGAGCCGACTTCCACGCCCCGGTCGGCGACGCCCCCGCGGGCTGGGAAACGTTCAACGCCGGCTACTGGCGCGCTCACTACCGGGAGTTCCTGGAGTTCTTCTTCGGGCAGGTCTCCGTCGAGCCGCACTCCACCAAGCAGCGCGAGGACGGCGTGGCCTGGGGCCTGGAGACCACCGCCGAGGTCCTCATCGCGACCATCGACGAGGGGCGCTGCCGCACTCCCCTGCCCGAGCTGCTGGCCCGCGTCCGCTGCCCGACGCTGATCGTGCACGGCACCGAGGACCGCGTGCGGCCGATCGCCCTGTCCGAGCGCGCGCACACCGCCATCGCCGGCTCGGTGCTGGTCCCCATGGAGGGCTGCGGCCACACCCCCAACACCCGCGACCCCGTGCGCTACAACGTGCTGATCCGAGAGTTCCTGGCCCCGGCGTCCGGCCCCCGCCCCTGGCGCCGCGCGATGTCCCGCCCCCGGCGCGCGCTGTTCGTGTCCAGCCCGATCGGTCTCGGCCACGCGCTGCGCGACGTGGCCATCGCCGCCGCCCTCCGCGCGCAGCGGCCGGACCTCGAGATCACCTGGCTGGCGCAGGACCCGGTCACCCGGGTCCTGGAGGCTCGCGGCGAGACGATTCATCCGGCCAGCCGGCTCCTGGCCGGTGAGTCGGCCCACTTCGAGTCGGAGGCCGGCGAGCACGACCTGCACGCCTTCTACGCCTGGCGGAGCATGGACGAGATCCTCGTCGCCAACTTCATGGTGCTCCACGACGTGCTCGAGGCCGAGTCCTACGACCTCGTCGTCGGCGACGAGGCGTGGGAGGTCGATTACTACCTGCACGAGAACCCGGAGCTCAAGCGCACCGCGTTCGCCTGGCTCACGGACTTCGTGGGCTGGCTGCCCGTCGATCCCGCCGATCGCCGCGAGGCCATGCTGGCCGCCGACTACAACGCCGAGATGATCGAGCAGATCGCGCGCCGGCCGCGCGTCCGGGACGCCGCGCTGTTCGTGGGCAGCCCCGACGATGTCGTCGACGCCGAGTTCGGCCCCGGCTTGCCGCGCATCCGCGACTGGACGCGCGAGCACTTCGACTTCCCCGGCTACGTCCTGCCGTTCGATCCGCACGACTTCGCCGACCGCGACGCGCTGCGCGCGCGCCTCGGCTTCCGGGCCGACGAGAAGGTCGTGTTTGCCGCGGTGGGCGGCACCGGCGTCGGCCACCACCTGCTGCGCCGGGTGATCGCCGCGGCGCCGGCGACCCGAGCGCTCCTACCCGAGGCCCGCATCGTGATCGTCACCGGCCCGCGCATCGACCCGGCGTCGCTGCCCGCAGGGCCCGGCGTCGAGTACCGCCGCTTCGTGCCCGACCTCTACGCCCACCTGGCCGCGTGCGACCTGGCCGTCGTGCAGGGCGGCCTCAGCACGTGCATGGAGCTCACGGCCGCCAGGCGGCCCTTCCTGTACTTCCCGCTGCGGAATCACTTCGAGCAGACCCTGCACGTGCCCCACCGCCTGGCGCGCTACGGCGCCGGCACGCGGATGGACTTCGCCCAGACCGACCCCGAGGCGCTGGCCCACGCCATCGCCGACGGCCTGAAGCGCCCGGTGCTCTACCGCGACGTGGAGACCGACGGCGCCCGCCGGGCGGCCGCCCTCATCGCGCGGCTCGTGTGAGCCGTGGCGAGGACGGGGAACCGCCGTGACACAGCAGAGCATTTCCGACCCTGATCCCATCACTGACAGAAGGAGACTGACGATGAACACGTCGACCATCACCATGCTCTCGGACGAACTGATCGGCCGATGCGGAGGCCGCGCGGCGGCCTACGACCGAGAGAACCGGTTCTTCACCGAGGATTTCGAGGAGCTGCGTGGCGCGGGATACCTCAGGATCGCCGTGCCCGAGGAGCTCGGAGGCTCCGGCCTGACGCTCGCGGAGGTCTGTCGCGAACAGCGGCGGCTGGCCTACCGGGCGCCCGCCACCGCCCTGGCGACCAACATGCACCTCTACTGGACCGGCGTGGCCGCCGACATGCGGAAGGCCGGCGACAGCTCGCTCGAGTGGCTCCTCCGGGAGGCGGCCGCCGGCGAGGTCTTCGCGGCCGGTCACGGGGAGGCGGGGAACGACTTGCCGCTCTTCCTCTCCACGGCCAGGGCGGAGCGAGTCGACGGTGGCTACCGCTTCTGGGGCCACAAGATCTTCGGCAGCCTCACGCCCGTCTGGACACGTCTCGGGATCCACGCCATGGACTCGACGGACTCGCGCGGCCCACAGATCGTCCACGCCTTCCTGCCGCGCGACGCCCGGGGCTACTCGATCAAGGAGACGTGGGACACGCTCGGCATGCGGGCGACGCGCAGTGACGACACGATCCTCGACGGCGCCTTCGTGCCCGACCGCTACATCGCCCGTCGGCTTCCTGCCGGGACCGCCGATCTCTTCGTCCTGTCGATCTTCGGCTGGGCCGAGCCGACCTTCGCGAGCATCTACCTCGGCCTCGCGGAGCGCGCCCGGGACCTCGCCGCGGCCAGCGCCAAGAAGCGCACCTCGCTGGCCGTCACCCGGTCCATGGCCTACCACCCGGAGGTCCAGCGTTGCTTCTCGGAGATGCAGCTGGCGCTCGAGGGGGCGACGGCCCAGGTGGATCGCGTCGCCGAGGACTGGTCCAATCGGGTCGATCACGGCATGGCGTGGCCGATGAAGCTCGTGGCGGCCAAGCACAACGCGGTGGAGGCCGCCAAGAAGGTCGTCGATCTCGCGATGGCCGTCTCCGGCGGCACCGGAATGTTCAAGTCGAACGAGCTCGAGCGCCTCTACCGGGACGTCCGGTGCGGCGGCTTCCACCCGGCCAGTTCCCTGCTGGTCCACGAGATCGTCGGCAAGACCGTCCTCGGGATCGATCTCGGCGAGCAGCCGCGGTGGGGATGACGAGGCCCGGCCGGGCGACCACCGGGCCGCTCACGAGGACCCGGAAGCGCGGAGCCTGAAGCGCCTCGCCGCGCGGATGGCCGGCCACGAAGCTCCGAGCCGAGTGGCCGGCCCGTCCGCGCGGCCGACCTCGCGCGGGCGCCGGGACGCGGTCAGGGCCTCGCGAGGCTCGCCGGGCGCGGGGCCAGCGTCTCGACGGCCGCGTGGACCTTGGAGGCGTGGAGCAGCGCCTCCGTGCTCAGCACCGAGCGCAGCGGGTCGCCGACACCGCCGGCCTGCCGCGCCGCCTTCTGCATGAGCGTGGAGATCGTCTCGGCCGGGAGCGCCCGCGCGAAGTAGAAACCCTGCCCGCGCTGGCACCCCAGAGCGCGTAGCTCCTGCAGCTGCGCGTCGGTCTCGATCCCTTCGGCCGTCACGCTGAGGTTGAGGCTGGCGGCCAGGGTGACGATGGCGCGCACGATGGCGACGTTGTCGGGCGCCTCCACCAGCGGGTGGATGAACGACTTGTCGACCTTCAGGGTGTTCACCGGGAACCGGTTCAGGTAGCTGAACGACGAGTACCCGGTGCCGAAGTCGTCGATGGCGATCAGGACGCCGAGCTCCTTCAGGGCGCGCAGCTTGGACAGGGCGGCGGACGCGTCGGCCATCAGCACGCTCTCGGTGATCTCCAGCTTCAGCGAGGAGGGATGCAGTCCGGACTCCCGCAGGGCCTCCGCCACGTCCCGGTAGAGGCTGGCCTCCTGGAGCTGCCGCGCCGACAGGTTCACGCTCACCGCCAGGGACGGGAAGATGCGCTGCCACTCCCGCATCTGGCGGCAGGCCTCCATCAGGACCCAGTTGCCGACGGGCACGATGAGCCCGGTCACCTCCGTGATGGTGATGAAGTCGCCGGGAGGGAGCAGGCCGCGGGCCGGGTGGTCCCACCGGATGAGCGCCTCCATCTCGGTGACCCGGCCGGTGGCGAGGTCGACGATCGGCTGGTAATGGAGCGTGAAGTCGCGGCGGGCCAGCGCGCCCCGGAGGTCGATTTCCAGCTCCAGCTGGGCGACCGCCCGCTCGCTCATCCCCTTGTCGAAGACCTCGCAGCGCGCCTTGCCGTTGCTCTTGGCGTGGTACATCGCCATGTCGGCGTCGCGCAGGATGGACTCCGGCCGGAGGTCGCCGGCTTCCGTCAGAGCCAGCCCGATGCTCGCGGTGACGAACACCTCGCGCCCCTCGAGGTCGAACGGATGTTGCAGGGTGTCGGCGATGCGGTCCGCCACCAGCTGCGCCGGGGCGGGAGTATCGATGTCCTCGAGCAGCATGCCGAACTCGTCTCCGCCGAGCCGCGCGACCGTGTCGCCCGGCCGCACGCAGCTCTGCAGGCGACGGCTCACGTCGATCAGCAAGCGGTCACCCACGTCGTGGCCGAGGCTGTCGTTGATGACCTTGAAGCGGTCGAGGTCGACGAAGAGAACGGCGAAGTGTCGCCCGTCCCGGGTGAGCCGGGCCACGGCGTGCTGCAGGCGGTCCAGGAAGAGCGCCCGGTTCGGCAGCGTCGTGAGGGGATCGTGAAAGGCCTGGTGGGCCAGCTGGCCCTCCAGCGCCTTCCGCTCGGAGATGTCACGCCCGGAGACGGTCAGGCCGACGAGGTGGCCCTGCTCGTTCTCCAGGACCGCGCCCGTCCAGTGATAGGTGCTCACGGACCCGTCGGCCGACGCCAGGCTGCCCTCGACCTCGAACCGGCCCACGCGGAACGCCTGTCGGATGGCGTTCTCGATGACCGGCTGGTCCTCCGGGACGAACAGCTCGAAGAGCCGCACCCCGTTCAGCGCCTCGGTGGGGCGCTGGGTGCGGGCCTCGAGGTTTCGATTCCAGAGGTCCAGCGCTCCCCGGAGGTTGAGGATGCAGATGATGTCGGGGATCGTCTCCATGATGTTCTCGAGGTCGCGCAGCGCCTTGGCCAGATCGTTGGTCTTGTCGCGGGCCAGGCGGTCGGACTCCAGGAAGTTGCTGGTCATCCGATTGAACGCGCTCACGACCATCCCGAGATCGTCCGTGGCCGGGGCCTGCAGACGGAAGCCATAGTTCCCGCCCGCGACCTCCTCGATCGCCTCTCGCAAGCTCATGACCGTCCGGCGCAGGTACCGCGCGACGCGGACGGTCAGGACGGCGCCGAGGCCGCCGAGCACGAGCGTCCAGGCGAGGGCCAGCTGCTGCTTCAGGCGCTGGAGCGACTCGCTGACGGCGGCGAGCGTTTCCCGCTGCTGGCCTTCCGCGGCCGCGAGATGCTGCCGGACCTGGTCGAGTTCCCGGACGATCTGGTCCACGGCCCCCGCGCCGCCGGCCTCGGGGCCGGCGCCCAGCGGCTGCCGCGCGAGCGCCGCGCCGAGACGACCCAGCAGGCGGCGCTGCGTCTCGGCCTCGCGGAACGTCTCGGCCGCGCGCGCCAGCGCGTCCCCGTCGGATTCACGCCCCAGGCGGGTCAGCCAGCGGCTCAGACCGGTGAGGTCGTCGAGCTGGGCACGGTCGCGTCGCAGGCGTCGGTACAGCGCCGGCAGCGAGCCGTCGTCGATCCGCGCGGGGGACGACGCAGCGCCTTCCATCTGCGCCATGGCCTTGCGGCTGCGCGCGACGTCACGGGCGGCCCCGTAGCGCACCAGACGCGCCGCGGTCTCCCGCGCGGTCTCGATGCGTTGCAGCTCCGCCGACATCCGCAGTCCGGTGACGAGAGCCGTCCCGACGTCGCTGAGCGCCAGCAGGCCGGCGATCAGCACGGCCCATGGAACCGCCGTCATCGCCACCTTGCTGGCGATGGCGAACCGGCGGAACGGCAGCGCTCGGGCATCACCTCCTCCGCTTGCCATTGGGCGCCGGGTAGGTGCATAAAGCATGCGCACCCCGGTCCGCATCGAAGCCCTTGATTTCATGGGGCGGGATCGCGCGCAACGTGGTCACAATCTGGCCAGCGCCACCTCGAGGTGTTCTCGCACAACCCACGCGCGGGCCTCTTGTTCGCGGCCCGCGCGCTCGGTGACGATGCCGGGCCGGTGACCCTCTTGACAAGGCCGCCCGCGAGCTTAAGTTAGCCGCTGCAGTACGGACAGCCCCGGCGACCTCGCGCCTCGCACCCTGGAAGAGGAGACCGATCATGGCCCCGACTCCGCGGCGCCTGCCACTGCTCTCCCTCGCCATGCTCATCCTGAGCGTGATGGTCACGGTCGATCCGGCGGTCGCCAAGACGGTCCGGATCCCCAAGACCGGCGCCCGGTGCGCGGATGACCAGGCCTGTCACAACCGCTGGCATCCCGCCATCAAGCCCGCGGCCACGGCCGACCCCGGCGACACGGTCGTCTTCGGCACCCGCGACGCCTTCGATCACCAGTTCACGCGCAACTCGACGGCGGCCGACGTGACCGCCGCCAACCTCAACCTGGTGCACCCGCTGACCGGACCGCTGTTCGTGAACGGCGCCGAGGCCGGCGACGTGCTGGCCGTGACCATCGGCGACATCGAGCCCGACACCTTCGGGTACACGGTCATCGTCCCGGGCTTCGGGTTCCTGCGCGACCTCTTTCCCAACCCCCACATCGTGCGCTGGGACCTCACGCGGTCGGCGGCGACCTCGCCCGACATGCCAGGCGTGACGGTCCGCTTCAACGGGTTCACGGGGACGATCGGAACCGCGCCGGGGCCGAAGGAGACCGACATCATGTTCCAGCGCGAGGACGCCCTCATGAAGGCGGGCGGCTTCGTGCTGCCGCCCGAGCCGAAGGACGCCTCCCCCAGGGACGTGTGCGGCGCGACCGGCACCCACAAGGACCGCTGCCTGCGCACCATCCCGCCGCGCGAGAACGGCGGCAACATGGACGTGAAGCAGATCGTGAAGGGCACGACGCTGCTCCTGCCCTGCTTCGTGAAGGGCTGCCTGCTGTCGATCGGCGACGTGCACTTCGCCCAGGGCGACGGAGAGGTCTCGGGCACGGCGATCGAGATGGACGCCACCGTCCGCGTGAAGGTCGAGGTTCGCAAGGGCCTGGCGGCGTTCGTCCGCCAGCCGCACTTCGAGGGCGGCAGTCAGCTCAAGCGGCTGGAACCCGACAAGTTCTACGCCACCGTGGGCTTCCCCATCAAGGAAGGCGGCAAGGTGACGCCGTACCATCAGTACCTCGACGGCGTGCGCATCGGCCCGCTGATGAACCTGTCCGAGGACGTGACCCTGTCCGCCCGCGACGCGCTGCTGCAGATGATCGAGTGGATCGTGCGCGAGAAGAAGCTCACGCGGGAGCAGGCCTACGTCCTGTCCAGCGTCGCCGTCGACCTGAGAATCTCCAACCTCGTCGACGTGCCGAACTTCGCCGTCACCGGCATCCTCGACCTGGGGGTCTTCCAGAAGTAGCGCCCGTGGAGCGGCGACGACTCCTGCGACTGGCCGCCCTCGTGGCCGCGGCGGGCGGCGTGATGGGGCACTCGCCGTACCGCCAGTGGCAGGTGTACCGCAAGAGCCGGCTGATCATCGTGACCAGCGCGGCGGAGCCGGACTCGTACCCGCTGGGAGACGCGATCGCGACGCTGCTCGCGCGCCATCTGCCCGAGAGCCACGCGCTGGCGGGGCGCGCGGGCGACGCGCTGGAGATCGTGAAGCTGCTCTCCAGCCGTCAGCTCGACCTGGCCATCCTCACCGCCGGGGACGCCCGGGACGCCCACGCCGGGCTGGGCCGCTTCGCCGTGGAAGGCGCCCAGCCCCTGCGCGCGCTCGCCGTGCTCGGATCCCACCTGCTGGTCTGTCGCGACGACTTTCCCGCGGCGACGGCCCAGGCCATCGCGAGCACGCTGGCCGAGCACTGGCGCGGCGCGGGGACGTCGGCCCCGACGATTCCGTTCCACGCGGGCCTGCCGCCGGCGTTTCCGGACGTGGCAGCCAGGGTCGTGGACGCGTTCACGACGGAGACGGGCGGCGTTCGCAACGTGCGCATCGACATGCGCCGCCGCGACATGGCGCCCGAGGCGGATGTCACGCTCGTCGGCGTGCTGGGGATGGACATCAAGCCCAGGGACGGCGCGGCGTGGTACTCGATCCGGCTGCTCTTCGGCCAGCGTCACGGCCGCTGGAGCTTCCTCAAGGCGTACCACGAGCTGCCCGCCCAGGGGCCCGTCTGGACGGAGGCGAGTGGGTGGTACCGGACCGTGGCCGAGCGCGCGCTCGGCCCGTGAGGCGCGGTCCCGCCGGGTGGGTCGTGCTCCTGGCGAGCGCGGCGGCCTGGCTCACGGCCGCCTCCGGTAGCGCCCATCCCGCCAACGTCGCCCGCGCGCGCATCGCCGTCGAGGACCGCGCGGTCGAGGTGGCCCTCAGCCTCAACCTGCTGGAGCTGGACCTCGTGCTCTCGCTGGACCACGACCTCGACGGCCACGTGACCGCGAGCGAGCTCGAGGGCCGTCGCGCCGAGGTGATCGGCTATCTCGGACGCCACGTCGGCGTGTCGGCATCGGGCCGTGACCTGCCCATGGAGCTTCTGGCCCTCGGCGTCGGTCGGAGCGGCGACGGCCGGGCGGTGGTCGAGGCCACGCTGGTGTTCCGGTCCGGGCAGACGCTGCGCGAGCTCGCCATCCACTGCGAGCCGCTCGCGGAGCTGGGCGCCGATCACACGACCGTGGCCCGGATCGACGCCGGAGGTCAGGCCCGGGAGTTCGTGTTCCGTCCCGGCGTGACGTACCGGCAGGCCCCGGGCGCGCTCGCCCGCGCCGTCGAATTCCTCCAGCTCGGCGTCGTGCACATCTTCCTGGGCTACGACCACATCGCCTTTCTGCTCGGTCTCCTGCTCGCGGGCGGCTCGACGCTCGCCATCGTCAAGATCGTCACCGCGTTCACCGCGGCCCACAGCGTCACGCTGTCGCTGGCCGTCCTCGACGTCGTGACCCTCGACCCGGTCCTCGTGGAGGCCGGCATCGCCCTCAGCATCGTGTACGTCGCCGCCGAGAACCTCATCACGCCGGGGCGTCACGGGCGCTGGCTCGTCAGCTTCGGATTCGGCCTGGTCCACGGGTTCGGCTTCGCGGCCGTTCTCAAGGAGCTGGCGCTGCCGTCCCCGGCGCTGGTCACGTCGCTGGTCACGTTCAACCTGGGAGTCGAGCTGGCCCAGGTCGCGATCGTGGCGCTGGTGGTCCCCGCGCTGTACGGGCTCAGCCGCACGCGCGTGCACGCGCCTCTCACGCGCCTGGCGTCCGCGGTTATCCTCTCGCTCGGCCTGTTCTGGCTCTACCAGCGGGTGATGGTGTGACGCGCGCGCTGGCGACGCTCGGCCTGGTGCTGGCGCTGGCGTACCCTGCGGCCGGCCACGACGTCGAGGAGGCCGAGGCACGACTCGGCGAGATCGCCGCCCAGCGGCGCACGGTCGCCGTCGGCCCCACCGACCGCGAGCGGGCGGAGGCGCTGTTCAGGCTCGGCGAGGCAGCGGAGGCGCTCGTGGACGCGCTGAACCGCGACGTGACCACCCACGGCGCCCGCGACGTTCTGGCCGATCTCGTGGTCAGACGGATGCAGGTGCACGGCCTCAACGTCGCCTGGGCGCCCGGCCTGAACCGCTACACGTACGACCTCGCGGCCTTCGTCGTGTACCTGCGCCTGGCGCCGCGAGGCCGGTGGGCGCCGGAGGCCGAGTTCCGGCTCCTGGCCGGGCGGTTCTACGCCACGCTCGGCGCCGATCCGGCGGTGGTGGTCGGGACGGACGTCGCGGGGCTGGTCGAGGCCGTGGCCGGCGCGGAGCGGTTCCTGCGCGAGCACGGGTCGCACGAGCGCGCCGGGACGGTGCAGTTCTTCCTCGCGGTCGACCACTACCGGATCGCGCGCAACGTCAAGGACCCCGCACGCGGCCGGGAGCACGAGCGCCTGGCCCGCCAGGCGCTCCAGCGAACGGTGGAGCGTTCGTCCGAGCCGCTCGAGGTCCGCGCCGCCCAGACGCTCCTGGAGACGCTCGCCGCCGGCGGCCGCTGACCAGCCGCGGGTCTCAGGAGGGCACGATGACCGCCTTGCCGGTGGTCTGCGTGTCGAAGAGCTTGTAGGCCTCCTCGGCTTGCTCGAGCCGCCAGCGGTGCGTGAAGAGCTTCTCCACGTCCACCTTCCGGTCGGCCACGAACTCGGCGCACTCCGCCTGGCCCTGCCTGGAGAACGTCCAGGACCCCACCAGGGTCACCTGCCGGCGCAGGAGATCCGGGCTCACGTCCAGCGTCACCTGGCCGCGCTCGCCGACGAAGCAGGCCGTGCCCCACGAGCGCACCGAGCGCACGGCCGCCGCCCGGGCCTCCGGCGCCGAGGAGGCGTCCAGCGTCTTGTGCGCGCCCTCGCCGTGCGTCAGGTCGCGGATCGCCGCCACCACGTCGCCCGCTCTCGGGTCGATCACCTCGTGGGCCCCGAACTGCCGGGCCAGCGTGCGGCGCTCCGGCGCGACGTCGAGCGCAATGACGCGGGCGCCCATGACGACGGCAAGCTGCGTCGCAGACAGGCCGACCGGACCCTGTCCAAAAATCGCGATCGTCTCGCCGCCCTGCAGGTTGAGCCGCCGTAGCGCGCCCCAGGCCGTGCCGGTGCCACAGGAGATCGCCGCGCCCGTCACGAACGACAGCGCGTCCGGCAACGGCACGAGCGTGGACACCGGCACCTTCATGTACCTGGCGTGACCGCCATGTCCGCCCGAGCCGTAGACGACGGTGCCCTCGAGGCACATCTGCGTCCAGCCCGCCCGGCAATGCTTGCAGGCGCCACAGCCGTCGTAGTGGTGGTCCATGACGCGCTGGCCGACCCTGGCCTCCCGCTCGGTGACGCCGGCGCCGACCGCGGCGACCACGCCGCACGGCTCGTGGCCGGCGATGACACCGGCCTGCCGCCTGATCCCGCCCGTCACGGTCCCGGGCGCGTGGGCCGGCGCGCGATAGTTGTGCAGATCGCTGCCGCACATGCCCGAGGCCTTGATCTCGAGGACCACGTCGCGGGGCCCCGGGGTCGGATCGGGGAACTCCCGCAGCTCCAGCTTCCGATCTCCGAGGAACACGACGCCTCTCATGGCTTCCTCCGGCGCACGATCCCCGTGCGCCCCGCGATTCTGCCACCACACCCCCTCCCGCGCTCGGTTTCTTGACCCCCCGGGCCGGGTGCCTCTCTACGACACGCGCTGCACGAAGGAGCGGTCCTCGACGAGGATGACGCCCGCCTGCCCGGCCCGGCGGGCCACCTCCAGGTGCTCCGGGTCGGCGGCCAGCGCCTCGCGATACCGCTCGTAGGCCGCCAGGCTTGGGAAGTCGATGAGGGAGAGCGCGCTGTTGGTAGGGCCGGCGAGCTTCGTGGGCGCGTAGTAGCCGACCACCTTGCCGCCGCAGCGCTCGATCGGCCCGGCGACGCCTCGCGCGTAGGCCTCGAACTCGGTGAGCTTGCTCGCGTCGAGCGTGTAGCGAATGCAGAGCGTGATCATGGCCGTCCTCCTCGGCGTGTGGGATGTGCCTCGAGCCGCAGTCTCTCGTCGCGCGGCCTCCGCGTCCATCCCGAACGCTTCGACGCGGGTCGAACCGTCCGCCCTTGCCCGCCGGCGGCGCCGGGCCTACTGTGTGGCTCATGGACGACTCCGACCTGCTCGCCGACGTGGCCGGGCTGCTCGGCGAGCCCGCGCGGACGCGGATCCTCACCGCGCTGATCGGCGGCTGCGCGTTCACGGGAAAGGAGCTGGCCTACTTCGCCGGGGTGACGGCCGCGACGGCGAGCAGCCACCTGTCCCGGCTCGTCGCCGGCGACCTGGTGGTGATGGAGAAGCAAGGCCGGTGTCACTACTACCGCCTCAAGTCCGCCGACGTGGCCCGCGCGATCGAGGGGTTGATGACGGTGGCGGCGGCGGCCCCGGCGGGCTGGCCGCCCGGTCATCGCGTGGAGCCTGCCCTTCGCGATGCGCGCATGTGCTACGACCACATGGCCGGCCGGCTGGCGGTCTCGCTGTGCGACCTGATGCTACGACGCGACTACGTCGTGCTCGTCGACGGTGGCGGCGAGCTGACGGACGTAGGGGCCCGATTCCTCGCCGACCTCGGCGTCGACCTCGCCCGGGCCGGCGGCGCCAGGCGACGGTACTGCCGCTCGTGTATCGACTGGACCGAGCGCCGGCCGCACATCTCCGGCACCGTGGGCGCGAGCCTCGCGGCGACGTTCCTCGGGCGCAGGTGGATCGCGCGCATCCCGGACAGCCGCGCGCTGACCATCACGGTGGAGGGCCGGAAGGCGCTGGCGGAGATCGGGGTCGCGGACCACCAGGCTGCGTCCGCGCCTCCGCGCGTCGCCCTGGCCGGAGCGCGCCGCTAGCGGAGACGCGGCGTGGCGAGCCCTCACGACGCGCTCGCGCTCGTGCCTCTCGTGGTCTTCGTCGCGTACCTCGTATTCGGCATCACGGGGTTCGGCGCGTCGCCGATCACGATTCCCGTGCTCGTCCATCTCCTGCCCCTGGCCTTCGTGCTCCCCCTGGCCGCGCTCCTCGATCTCGGCTCGGGGCTGGCCCTCGGCATCCACACGCGGCGACAGGCCGATTCCCGCGAGCTCCTGACGCTCGTGCCCTTCACGCTCCTCGGGCTCACCCTGGGCGTCACGCTGCTCCTCCGGCTGCCGCGCCAGGCGACGCTGCTGGCACTGGGCCTGTTCGTGTGCACCTACGCGGTGAACCTGCTCCTGCGTCGCGAGAGCCGGCGGCGCCTGAGCCGGTTCTGGGCGGCGCCCGCCGGCGTCGTGGGCGGGCTGGTCGGGGCGCTCTTCGGCATGGGCGGCCCGCCGTACGTCGTGTACCTGGCCGGCCGGATCGCCGATCCGGACGCGCAGCGCGCGACGATCTCGCAGATGGTGATTCTCAATGTCGGCCTGCGGGTCGTCGCCTTCGCGCTCGCCGGGCTTCTCGTCTCCAGCGCGCTCTGGCTCGCGCTCGCGGCCCTGCTGCCCGTGGCCTGGGCCGGAGTGTGGGTGGGTCACCGCGCTCATCTTCGCCTGGCCCCCGCGACCGCCGCGCGGATCATCGCCGCCGCGCTGTTCATGGCCGGCGCAACGCTGGTGGCGCGGACGCTCTAGGAGGCCGGGCGACCAGCCGTCCGCCGAGGTCGCGCCAGCATTCAGCCAGAGGCCTGGCGAAGCCGGGGTGTCGAGGACCCCGGCGATGGTAACGTTGGGACGCCGACCATCATCGACCAGGAGATCTGCTCATGTCACGCCTAGGCTTCGGCGCGTTTCTCGCCCCCCACCATCCCATCGGGGAGCATCCCATGCTGCAGTTCCGCCGCGATCTGGACCTCGTGGAGCATCTGGACAGGCTCGGGTACGACGAGTTCTGGTGCGGGGAGCACCACTCCAGCGGCTGGGAGATGATCGCCTCGCCCGAGATGTTCCTGGCGGCGGCGGGCGAGCGGACGAAGC
>Ga0075418_10002274_pt1 | contig 21942 bp, 14 predicted proteins | sample SoiMetdeltSBSDD2_FD_81776 | JGI IMG/M metagenome (GOLD analysis project Ga0075418, IMG submission 81776) | Bulk soil microbial communities from a Populus tree surrounding site in Tennessee, USA - Soil MetaG P. deltoides SBSDD2 | ecosystem: Environmental > Terrestrial > Soil > Tree plantation...
ACCTTGCGGGTGGGATGATAGCGCCAAATGCCGCAGTTGATTTGCTTCCGCTGCGACGGTGCCGCTCCGGGCGGACCGACGCTTGAGGTGGCGAGAATGCCGTGGCGGCCGTAGAGCCAGCCGTCGGGCCCCCATTTGAGGCCGTTGACGATGTTATGTCGCACGGCGGAGGCGTCCCAGCCGTCGAGTAGCACCTGCGGCTCGCCGTCCGGAATGTCGTCGCGGTTCTTGTCGGGAATGAAGAGCAGATGCGGAGCGCAGAGGGCAAACACGCCACCGAAGCCGACCTCGACGCTCGTCAGCCGCACTCCCTGATCCCAGAAGACGGTTCGCTGGTCGTGCTTTCCGTCGCCGTCGGTGTCGGCGAGGATGACGATCCGATCGCGGAGCTTCGTCTCGAAGCCGACTTTGCTCTCGGCATAGGTGTAATTTTCGGCGACCCACAGCCGGCCGCGCTCGTCGAACGTCATGCTGATCGGATTCTGCACGTCCGGCTCATGGGCGAAGAGCGTCGCGTGGAAACCGTCCGGCAGCTTCAAGCTGGCGAGCGACTCTTGCGGCGTGGAGAGTTTTCGCGGGTCGGGCTCGGTGTTGAAGACCTCCACGGGCTCCTCGGCCAGGGCCGACGACGCAAAGAGGGCGAGCAGCAGCAGGTATATTGGATGGCGCACTGGCAAACTCCTGGTTAGGGCTGGAATGCCCCAAAATAACTGCCGCCCCATGTTCGCTCAATCGCTTGCCGACCGATTCCCTAAGCGGGCCACGTCCTGGCGGCTGATCGATCGCACGCTCGAGTTCGGTAAACTGCCGCTGCTGATGGGGATCGTCAACGTTACGCCGGACAGCTTCTCCGATGGGGGCCAGTTCTTCGCGCGGGACGAAGCCGTGCGGCAATCGCTGAAGCTGCTCGACGACGGGGCGGACATCCTGGACATCGGCGGTGAGAGCACGCGGCCCTATGCGACGCCGGTGGAAGAAGAGGAGGAGCTGCGGCGGGTCATACCCGTGGTCGAGGCAGTCCACAAGGCGCGGCCGGATGCGATCCTGTCGATTGACACGTCGAAGGATTCGGTTGCCAAAGCGGCCATCGAGGCCGGAGCGCAGATCATCAACGACATCAGCGGCTTTGAGCAACCGGCCATGATCGCCGTGGCTAAAGATGCCGCCGCTGCCGTCTGCGCCATGCACATGCAGGGGACTCCGCAAACGATGCAGGACAACCCCTTCTACGAAGACGTGGCGGAGGACATATATTCCTGGCTCCTGGCCCGCCGCGATGCATTGCTGACCGCCGGCATCGACCGCGACCGCATCTGCCTCGACCCCGGCATTGGCTTCGGCAAGACGCACCAGCACAATCTGGCACTGATGGCTAACTGCTGGCGGTTTCACGATCTGGGCTGCCCGCTGCTGGTCGGCCACTCGCGCAAGGGGTTCATCGGCAAAGTGCTTGGCGACAAGGAGGCGGACCGGAAGTTTGGCACGATCGGAGCCGCGATGGCTCTGGCGGCGCAGGGCGTGCAGATCCTCCGCGTTCATGACGTCCTGGCGGTGCGGCAGGCGCTTGGGCTGTTCGCAGCCTGTGGGGGAATCGATGGAAGCGAAGTGCAAATCACTTAGCACACCTGCCGCCACGTCAGCGGTGAGTCTTGCCGAATAAGATGCCGACACCGGCGGCCCCCACGGCTGCGGCCGCGATGGCGAGCGGAAACCAGGCGTTGGATTCATGCAAGATGAATCGCACGATCGCCAGGCACGTGGATACGCAGACAATGCATAGGAACACCCGCCATAACTCGAATTGAAATCTCATGTGCCGATGGCTTGTCATTGTCGGGCGCGTTTTGCGGGCCTAGGATGGCGGCAGTTGCTCAATCTAAACTCCCTTCGCTTTCGTATCCATGCGTCTCGGCATCTTCGGCGGTTCGTTCGACCCGGTGCACTGCGGCCACTTGCTGCTGGCGGAAACTTGCCGCGAGCAATGCCGGCTCGATCAGGTGTGGTTCGTGCCGGCCGCAATGCCGCCGCACAAGCAAGCGAGGGTTCTCGCGCCGGCCAAGGCGCGAGTCGAGATGCTCGAGCTGGCGATCGCCGGCAACGAGCACTTTGCCGTCTCGACGATCGAGGTCGATCGGGGGGGCGTGAGCTACACGGTGGAGACGCTGCGGACCATCACGGCCCAGCAACCTCGCGCCGCATTGTTCTTCCCGATGGGGGCCGATTCGCTGCACGAATTCGTCACTTGGCGCGAGCCCGCGGAGATCTGCCGCCTGGCTACGCCGGTCGTCGTCCACCGGGCCGATTCGCCGCCGCCGGATTTCGCAGTGCTGGACCAACTTGTTTCGCCCAAGCGTCTGGCTGCGATCCGCGAGCACCAGGTCGAAATGCCGATCATTGATCTCTCCAGCACCGACCTGCGGCAGCGAGCGGCGGAAGGCAAGAGCCTCCGCTACCGCACGCCGCGAGCGGTGGAGAAGTACATTGAGGCGCAGGGGCTGTATCGGTAAGCAAAAGTCGAGCAAGGCCCCGATTGATCGTTTACTCATATCCAGAAATTGCAAATTGAGAATTGAACAACGCAAATTGCAAATTGTTGACGCACAGATTCAATTTGAAATTTGCAATGATCAATTTGCAATCAACAATTCGCTGACCTCGGACCTCTGACCGCTGCCGTGATCCAATACCACGACTTCGTCCCCAAGATGACCGCCCCGCCGGGGTTCTTTTCCCCTGGCGAATATGAGACGTTCGATGCCGCGCTCGAGGCGGCCAACGCCTGGATCAAGGAAAACGATGTGCAGGTGATGCACGTCGAAACGGTCGTCCTCCCCAACATCTGGCACACCTGGGAGGAAGGCACGAGGGACGGGGCCCTCGGCACCAGCGGCGAGTCGCCCAGCCACTGGCACCAGATCGTGCGGGTCTGGTATCGGGTCGGGGTGTTGGGCTAAATCTTCAGGAAAATCTTCCGCCGGTACATCCAGTAGCAGATTAGCCACAGGGCCACGATCGCCACGATGCTTTCCACCAGCGGCACAAACTCCGGCCGGAGATAGGGGAGCTTCAAATTGGGAATGTGGCTGTTCAGCCAGGCAATGATGTCCTTGCCGCTGAAAATCTCCTTGCCCAGGTGCAGCCGGATCGTACCGAGGATCCAGCCGCGGATCAGTTTGTCCAGGCAGTAGATGGCGATCGAGTTCATCCCCACGACTACCAGCGGAAAGGCCCACGACCGCAGCCGCACCACTTCGATGACCAGATAAAAGCCGGCCAGCATCCACAGCGTGCAGCCGGCGGCGAACAACGTCCAGCTCGGCGTCCAGATCCGCTTCACCAGCGGACAAATGCCGAAATGATTGAGCGCCAAACCGGCCGCAATGCCGACGGCGCCAGGCAGCACCAGCCAGAGAAGCTTTTTGCCGTGACCCAGACCGCTGCGGAGCAGTTCCCCGGCCAGCAGACCAAAGATCATCGTGGCCAGCGACGGAACGAAGTTGAGCGTGGCATATCCACCCGCATCGAAGGCGAATGGTTCCTGGCGGGGAAACAGATTCATGAACCAGCGGTCAACATCGGCCGCCAGGTTCGTGTTCTTGTCCCAATGCGCGGCCATGCCGGTCAGGTGCTTCCATCCGGGCTCGATCCCCAGCGCGGCGTCGTTGATCTCCTCAGAGAGCGGATAGAGATAGAACGCCAGCCAATAGAGCCCCAGAATCCCAATGGCCCACAGGAACTGCTCGATCGGCCGTTGCCCTGCCAGCAGAAAGAGAAAGAAGTAGCCCAGGCCGATTTGCGAAACGACGTCCACAAACATGAAGTTCGTCTGCTCTCTGCCGACGGAGCGCAGGAAGACGCCCAAGAAAACCAGCGCTATCGACCGCCACGCCGCATGCAGCGCCATGCGCCTCCAGGATTGCCCGCGCTGTGCCCGCGCTGCAACCGAAAAAGCCATCGCTACGCCGACCATGAACATGAAGGACGGTTGGATCAAATCCCAGAACGAGCAGCCGATCCACGGGACGTGATCGAACTGATACGCCAATCGCTGCCAGAACGGGTCGCTGGAGTATCCCGGTTGCCGGGCGATGTATGGCAGACCAAAGCCGTGCGACACCATGGCGAGCATGACGAAGCCGCGATAAGCGTCCAGCGACGCCAGTCGCTGCGGCTGCGGATCGAGAAGCGGCTGAATAGTCGTCGGCTGCGAGCGAAAGCGATCAGTCTGGGGCATTGGAGGACCTCCGCAAATCGGGATTCCAAAAGCGTACCTGCGCCGCCCTCATTGATCTAGCGCAATTGTGATGGACCAAAGGGAATAGCTTCGCCTCGCTCGACTTGCAATCGCCCGTTTCCCATTGGAAAATGGCAGCCGCCGACGCCCACTCCCCGCCGTTCCCAGGAAATACCATCATGTCCCATCTCTCCCGAGGCATTTCTCTGTTTGCGCTTGGTCTCGCGTTTCAGGCGCTATCCGCTGTGGCACTGGCCAAAGGGCCGGCCTACACCGATCCTGACAAGGCGGATGCCGACTTTCCGTTTGTCGGTGAGTACGTCGGCACAATCAAGAACGACGACGGCGACGTGAAGATCGGCGCCCAGGTCATCGCCTTGGGAGGCGGCAAGTTCCGCGCGGTCGCGTATCCCGGCGGTTTGCCCGGCGACGGGTGGAATAAGGAGGAAAATCCCCGCCAGGCGGACGGCGAGCGCCAAGGAGACACCGTCGTCTTTAAGACCGACAACGCCAGCGCCGCGCTCAAGGACGGCGTCATCAAGGTCATGGATACCGACGGCAAGCCGATTACCGAACTGAACAAGCTCAATCGCTCCAGCCCGACGCTCGGCGCCAAGCCGCCGCAAGGAGCCGTCGTGCTGTTTGACGGGAAGAATGCCGAGGCCTTCGAAGGTGGCAAGGCCGAGGAAGGCTTGCTGCTCCCTGGCTGCACCAGCAAGCAAAAGTTCGGCAACCAAAAAGTGCACATCGAGTTCCGCTTGCCCTACCAGCCCGAGGACAGCGGCCAGGCCCGCGGCAATAGCGGCATTTATCTTCAAGGCCGCTATGAGGTCCAGATGCTCGACTCGTTTGGACTGGAAGGAAAAGATAACGAGTGCGGCGGTCTATATTCGGTGAAAAATCCCGACGTCAACATGTGCCTGCCGCCGCTTTCGTGGCAGACGTACGACATCGAATACACGGCGGCAAAATTTGACGACAGTGGAAAACTTGTCGCCAAACCCCGAATAACGGTTCAGCACAACGGGGTCACGATCCACAAGGATGTGGAACTCCCCGGCGACCGCGGCACCACCGCCGCCCCGGTAAGCCCCGGCAAGGATCCAGGACCCATCTATTTACAGGATCACGGCAATCCCGTGCGGTATCGCAATATCTGGGTAGTGGAAACCAAGTAGCCGACCCGGCACTTTTGATTTTGCCGCCATAAATCGATTGGCCGAGGGGCGAAAATCAACCTGCCGCAAGATCGTGGAAATTATTTTAGAGAAACTATTGCAAATTGATTCCCGCCCGGTACATTGAGGGGCGTGGGCTCTTCGGAGTCTGCACAGGCGGCCTTGGATTTCCTGCCCCAATCCAGGGCCGTTTTTATTTCTTGAAGTGCTCTCGCAAGTGCTTTGTGCCCAGCGACTGCTGATGGCGTTAAACTGTAGGGGATGAGCCCGAACAAGCCGTGCCTGCGCTGCGGTCACGAGATGGCCGGTCACTGGTCGCATATCTGCCCCCGGTGCGGCAAGTTCTTTGCGTTTTACACTCCCGCACAGGTCGCGGCGCTGGTAATTGTTGGCACGATCGTCGCCGTGGCGGTCAACGTGGCCATCGTGGCAGCTTTGTGGTTTTGGGCCTGACCGCCAATGCAAGACGACGGACCTGCCGGCTTGAAGGGAGGGCCGACGATGAGCGATCCGCTCGCTTCTCCGCCGCCATCGGACGCGACCGAGCCCGAGCCGATCGAGGCCCGCATCGTGGAGCGGCCGGCCGACGAACTGCGGCTGCTGCCCCCCGATTGTCCGTCGAGCGATCAATTCCTGCGCCAATACGCCGTTGCCGAAGAACCGGAGCCGCCGCCTCCCCCTCCCCCGCAGCGCTTTCAGTTCTCACTCGTGGATCTCATGGTGGTGATGATCGGGGTTGCCGTCGGCCTGGCTGGCGGCACGTGGATGCCCGCGGAGCAATTTGCCGGCATTATGGGGCTGCTCATCCTGCTCGGCCTGGTCCTGATTCACTTTTATCCGCTCGAATCGCATGGGGCGCGGCTGGCCTGGGGGACGTTCATCCTGGCCTATTTCGTGGCCCTGGTGGCGGCGGTGTTTGGCCGGAGATCAAGCTGAACTTGCGGTGTTGGCCCGCCGGTTGCTCCACCCCCGTGGGTTGGCGGAAACGGGCCAATCCGATAAGGTTGCACTGGCTGTCAAAGCTTCGCCTCCTCTGACTCGCTCATGAGCCTCACCACCCTGCTGGTCATTCTCGCCATGCTCCTTCTCAACGCGCTCTTTGCCGCGTATGAGCTGGCGCTGGCCTCGGTTCGCGTCGATCGCCTCAAGCATCTGGCCCAGCAGAAGCGGCGCGGCGCTGCCACGGCACTGCGGATGAAAAACCGTATGGAAGGGAGCCTGGCCGTCGTGCAGCTTGGCATCACGCTGGTCGGCGCCATTGCCGCGGCGGCCGGCGGGGCCAGTGCCGAGGAGAAGCTGGCGCCGCAATTGGCGGACTGGCTGAAGATTTCGCCCCATCTGGCCGATATCCTGGCGCTCACGCTGGTCGTGATTCCGCTGTCGGCGATTACGATCATCGCCGGCGAGCTGATCCCCAAAGTGCTGGCGATCAAAAACGCCGAGTACTTCTGCACGCTGCTCAGCCCCGCCATGTGGGTCTTTACGCTCGTGGTCTATCCGGCGGTCTGGATCCTGGAGCGGATCACCAAGATTTTCGTCACGCTTGTCGAAAGCGTTTTTCCCTCCCGCGGTCCCGACGACCATCCCACCGGTCTGCACGAGCTGCGGGCCCAGGTGAATCTGCTCCGCGCCAGCCAGGTGATCGGCATGCAGGAGGAGCGGATCATCCTCCAGGCCAGCCGCCTGTCGAGCGTCAAGGTCGGCGACATCATGATGCCGGAGGATGACATCGTGATGGTGATTGCCGACGCGCCGCTTTCCGAGAACCTGGTGATCGCCCACATGGACCTGCACACGCGGTTCCCGGTGACCGCCCGCCGTGGCGATCCCCAGGCGATCATTGGCTACGTCACCTTCAAGGACATGGTATTGCTCGCCAAAACGCACCCCGGCAACCCGGTGATCCGCGAGATCGTGCGGCCGCTGATCAGTCTGCCCGTGGACATCCCACTGAGCGAGGCCCTGCGGCGGATGACGGCCGACCACCAGCACCTGGCGCTGGTTCGCGGCGACGGCGGCCGGGTCGTGGGCATGATCACCCAGGAAGACATCTTCGAAGAGCTGGTCGGAGACATTCAGGACGAATTCGATCGCCTGCCAAAACACATCAGCCCGTCGGGCAACCAGCTCGTGGTGGGGGGCGGCGTGACGCTGGCGCAGATGCGCACGCAGCTTAAGCGCCCCGATTTGGGAGCTTCGCTACCGCCGACCGCCACGCTCAACGACTGGCTCAATCACGGCCGCGAGGACCCGCTCAAAGGTGGCGACATGGTAGTGCTCGACGGCGTCTGGGCCCAGGTGCGCAAAGTCCGCCGCCGGCGGGTGACCGAGGCGCTGCTCGATCCGCTGGGGAATCCGTTTGAAAAAAAAACGAGTGAGACTGGCAACGGCGCCGGGGCCGCCTCCGCAGCCGCGCCGACCCTCGCCGCCGATCGTGGCCCGGCGTGAACAGGCCGGAGGGGTCTGACCGCTGAGTGCGCAATTCCGGGTGTCAGTCGGCTCGTCCGTCGTGCTCGCCGTTGGCGGTCAAGCTGGCAAGTAACTCATCTCGACGCGCGCGGCGGCGGCCAAGGGAATACCCACCGCCATTGTCATTTCATTTGCCTGGACAGGTTGGAAGCCTGTCCTACGGCGGCAGGCCGCTACTTCACATAGTCCGCGGCCGATTCCGGCGGCGCGGGACCGTACTTCCGCTCGGGGGTCCGTGCCTGACGGCAGATCGCTTCGATCTTCGCCAGCACGTCCGGTTTCTCCTTGGCCAGGTCCCGCTTCTCGGCCATGTCGCTGGCCAGGTCATACAGCTCAAAAGGGGCACTAGCCCGATTCTTGACCGCTTTCCAGTTGTTCCACCGCACGGCCTGCTGCGTGATGTCCTGCTTGGCGCCGTCCGCTTCAAAGTAGAGGTATTCGTGCTCCTTCTGGCCGCTGCGCGAAAGCAGCGTCGGGACGAAGGAAATGCCGTCAAGGTTCTGCGGCAGCTTGTCCCCCGCGCTGGCCAGTTCCGCCAGCGTCGGCATCACGTCGGCGAAGTAGCCGACGAAGTCGCTCGTGCTGCCAGCTTTGATCTTCCCCGGCCAGCGGACGAGCAGCGGCACGCGAATGCCGCCTTCGTAGAAGTTCGTTTTCGCGCCGCGGTAGGGCCCATTGCCGTCGAAGTAATCGACGAAAATGTCGCTCCACGCGCCGGGCTGCGGGCCGTTGTCGGAGGTGAAGAAGACGATCGTATTTTCTTCGAGCCCCAGCTCTTTCAGCTTGGCCAGCACCTCGCCGATCAGCTTGTCGAGATACGTCACCATGCCGGCAAAGTCGGCCAGGGCATCGTCGGAATCGATGTATCCGGGCCGCGGATCGTCTTTGGCCAGCTTGGGGAATTTGCCTTCATACTCCTGACGCGCCGCCGGCGGCGCGACCAGCTCCACGTGCGGCATGATGTACGGCAGATAGGCAAAGAACGGCCGGTCCTGGTTGGCCTCGATGAATTCGAGCGCCTCCTGGTGGATCACGTCCTGCACATACCGGCCGCGGCGTTTCCCTTCGTTCTCCGGGAGCGGCATTCGCTCGAGGTTCTTCATCACGAAGTACGGATAGTAGAAGTGGGCGTGCGTCTGGCTGTATTGGCCGACCCAGATGTCAAAACCCTGCTTCACCGCGACGCCGGGAGTGTCCTCGCGCCCCAGTCCCCATTTGCCGAAGCCGCCGGTGGCATAGCCGGCCGCCTTGAGCACTTCAGCGATTGTGACGTCCTCGGGATAGAGGTGGCGATTGAGCCCGTTGTTGCGGACGGCGGTGTGCCCCGTGTGCAGCCCAGTCATCAAGACGCTCCGGGACGGGGCGCAGACATTGGCCCCGGCATAGAAGTTGGTGAACTTCATGCCGGCAGCCGCCAGCGAGTCGATGTGGGGTGTGCGAATCTTCTTTTGGCCGTAGCAGCCACAGTGCCCACGCCCCAAGTCGTCGGCCATGATGAATACGATGTTCGGCGGGCGGCCCTTCGTCGGCTCCGCCGCGGTGGCTACCAGCGGCAGACAGAACAGCGTGATCAGCAGGATGTGTCGCATGAGAGCACCTCAATCGTGGTCGCCTGGAGTGCGGTTTGCAGCCAATTTGGGCTAATGATTTCGCATGCGCCTGGCGATGATTGCCGTCGCCACGGCCGCGGCAATGGCCAGAAAGATCGCGCCGGCCATCAGTACGATAAACCACAAGTGAACTTGGAAGATCACGACGTCGGAAGATTGAACGGTCATGTGGGAATTTCATTCGGCCAGCATTCACGGCGCCGGCGGACAGTTCAAGTATTGCAAACGATTAGACTTCAATCACTGTCCGGTCCCTTCCAGCAGTTTCTTCATCCCCGCCATCAGCACCGGTTCCACTTCGGGGGCGACGCTGGAGGCGCGGGGGCTTGTTTCGTAGCCCCCTTCGGGGTAGGCGCGGGCGGTGCCGATGTAGCCGGGGCCGTAGTCGCCGTAGGCGGCCATGGCGATGTGCAGGTCCTTGCGCATCGCCTGCGCGGCAAGCTGGTACTCGACGAACAGCTCTCCCGGCATGTGCAGCACGCGAATTTCGCCAAGCGACAGGCAGGACAGGTCGACCTTGTGCCCCTCGTGGCAGCGAACCAGCCAGGCGAGCTGATCGGCCGCGGCTTGCGAGACGGCCGCGTCGCCGACTTTGGCCAGGTCGGCCCTCAGTTTGGTCTCGTCAAGATGTGCCGCGGGCGGCAAGGCGACCGGTTCGGTCCGCCACTGAATCTGCTGCGGCGTAATTGGCACCTTCTGGGTCGCGTCCCAGGCCCGCTGCATGCCGTCGGCCAGCTTCATCGCCAGGGCCACGCGGTTGACCTTGGAGCCGTCGTTGTATTTGCCGGCGCCGATGTTGCCGCCGGCGCCGTTGAAGTGGACGTGCAGTGCTTCGGGGACCGCCTGGCCGCGGACGAAGCGGGCAATGCCGGGGAAATCCGGATTGGGAATGCCGGTGCGGTAGTAGCTCTGCGGATGGCAGGCGTAGTAACTGAGGACGGTAATGGGCTTGTCGGCATTCCAGAAGCTGATCAGCGACACCTTGGGGTCGATAGTCCCTTCCGGCTCGGCCCGCAGCGCCGGATCGGGCGTGGCGGTGTAGCGTGTGGCCCGCACCTTTCCATCGGGGCCTTTGATCCGCCGGTTGGAAGCGACTTCTTTCACCTCCGCCTGTCCCCAGCCGACGTGCGTGACCGGCTGGGCCTTGCCGACGGCATCTTTCACTCCCGCCGCTGCGCGGGCGATCAGCTCGCGAGCAAAGTTCCCATCGAGCTTGCCCAGATCGGTCGCTCCCGCCTCCTTGAGCAACTTCTCGCCGGTAAAGTCGCAGGTTGGCGCGTCGTGCTGGTGCAGCGTGTGGACCGCGACGCGGGAGAGCGAAGTGCCCGCCGCCTCAGCCAGGGCGGCGCGGAACGCATCGTGCCCCTCGTTGGCAATGCCAATCCAATCGACCGCACACAGGACAATGGGCTCGCCCGCGCCGATGAGCACGACGCCGCGCAGCCGCAGCGGCAGATCGTCGGTGCGGATGACCTTGTCGTAGGCCATCATCGAGCCGACCGGCGGCGTGGCGTCGACATCGAAGGTGGCGAGCTTCAGCGCCGGAGGATCTGCCGCGAAAGTGGAAGTGGCGGCGAGCAGAAGCAGTGTCAGGGAGAGGCAGCGAAGTGGGAGATTCATGGTTGTTGTAGCGAAGCTGAATTAAAAGGCATACAGAGTAGCAGGATGATTGGGACAGGTTGGAAACCTGTCCTACGTGTAAAGCGCCTCGATGGGCCGCCCCGTGGCGATCGGAAACGGCCGGCCGAGCGGGTCGGTATAGTGCCCCGCCGGATCGATTCCCAGTGCGTGGAAAATCGTGGCGGCAACGTCCCAGGGGCCGTATCGCTCGGTGATCGCCTCCCCGCCGAGCCTGTCGGAGGCCCCGACGACGGCGCCGCGCTGGACGCCCGCTCCGGCCAGCGCAATCGAATACACCGTCGGCCAGTGCTTGCGCCCTGGCGTCGCGCCGGCAAATTTCGGCTCGAGGGCCACGCGCGGCGCCCGGCCGAATTCACCCATGCAAACAACCAGCGTCTGCGCAAGCAGACCACGCTGGTCGAGGTCCTCGATCAGCGCGGAGAAGCTCTCATCGAAGCGCGGCAGCAGCCGGTTTCGTAGCGCATCGAAGATGTCGTTGTGCGTGTCCCAGCCGTACTGGTCGGTATCGTCGGGGTGCTTGTCCTGGCCGCGGTTGGAATGGTTCCAGATCACGTTGATGTAGGGAACGCCCGCCTCAGCCAGCCGCCGCGCCAAAAGCAGCGCCTGGCCGGATCGATGCCGGCCGTAACGATCGCGCACGGCAGCGGGCTCAGCCTCAAGGTCGAATGCCTGTCGCGCTTGCGGCGAAGAGAGCATCTGATAGGCCTGACCGTAAAGGCGGTTCATGTCGAGCGCCCGCTGGTCGCCCGAAAGCTGCTCCCAGGCGCGGTCGAGCGATTCCTTGAGTGACAGCCGATCGCTCATGCGGACCGTCGGCAGGTCGGGCTGCATGTCGAGCGCGGGGAGCGATTCGCTGGGCACGGTAACGTCGCCGATGACCAGCGGCTCGTGTGCCCGGCCCAGGAAGCCGCCGTCCTGTCCTGGAGACGGCGTCGTCGGCACGAGTGCCGGCCCGTTTACGTGAATGGCATCGGAGACAAAACGGCCGGTGGAGCGGACACGAAGGAGAATTGCCCCGAGCGTCGGTGCGTCGTTTGGACTGGGGTCCGGATTTCCCGAGCGGCGGGCGTGGTAACAGCCGGTCAGCGCCAGGTAGGCCGCGGTGCCGTGATCGAGGTCTTCGTGCGACATGCTGCGAACGAGCGTCAACCGGTCGGCGATCCGCGCAATCCGCGGCATGTGCTCGCAAAACTGGACGCCAGGAAGCGCGGTGGAAATCGGTGCAAACGCGCCGCGCACGTCGAGCGGGGCGTTGGGCTTTGGGTCCCACATGTCGATCTGGCTCTGGCCGCCGCTGGCAAAGACGAGAATCACGGACCGCGCCCGGCCGAAGCCGGCGGCCCGCTTTGGCGACTGCTCGCCAGCGATCAATCGGCCGAGGGACGTCGCCGACGCCAGTCCCGCCAGCGATCCGGCGCAGAGCCACGCGCGCCGCGTGATGCGGCCGGAGCGGAGCCGGTAATCATCGACCAGGCGCAGCATGGCGACTGCGATTTTACCTCAAGCGGGCGCCCGGCGACAATTTGCGCGCTACGGCTGGCGTCCATTTCCTCCGCCGGCGGCCGGATTGGTCTCGAACGATGCCGGCAGTTCGACTTGCCCGGCCCCCATCAAGTAGGCGACCAGGTCGCGGACCTGCTCGCCGGTCAGCGGCTGCAAAATTCCGTCGGGCATCGGGGACAAGGTCGTCGGCGCGATCTGCTCAATCTCTTCGCGCAGGATCGTGAACTTCTCCTTGGCGGTTTGAAGCACCACGCGGCGATCGTCCTGGCTAAGGATCAGCCCGTTGAGCACGCGACCGTCATCGACGCGGACGATCGACATGCGATAGTCTTTGTTGACGACGGCGCTGGGGTCCACGATGTTTTCCAGCAGATAGGCCAGATTGTGCCGGCCGGAGCCAGTCAGATCGGGTCCAACGTCGGCGCCCGCGCCGTACAGGCGATGGCAGTTGGCACAGTTCGATTGGAAAACGCCCCGTCCGCGCCGCAGGTCGGCAGTGGCCAGACGCTTGGGAGTCAACTGCTCCTTAAGCCGCTCGATCGCCTCGTGCCGCTCGCGGGGCGAATCTCGCAGCTCGCCCCACACCTCCGACAAACGTGCCGTCAGCGTCTCATCGCCCAGGCTGCGAATCTGGCGAGCATGCAGCGCGCTGAGATCGGAGCGGGGGATTTTGCCGGCTTCGATCTGCTCCAGCAGGGGCCCGGCAAAGGTCGCGCGAGAAACCAATGTCTCGATGACTGCTGGCCGCTCGGTCGGATGAAACGAGCTGTAGTTCTTTGCGAGCTGCTCGCCGATCGCGGGGTCGTCAAACAGCGTCAGACCGGCCAGCGCCGTCGTATTCAGGAAGCGAACCCTCAGCAGCTTCTGGCAAATCTCGCGGAGATCATCCGGCCGCGCGTCGATCAGCGTTTTTAGCGCGGCTTGCCGCTCAGGAATCCGCGCCTTCCCGTCCAGCGCCACCTGGCGAACTTCGTCCAAGGCCAGGCCGTCGCCAAACACGACGCTGACGCGGCGAACGAGATCGCGGATCGCTGGGTCTGCTTCTTTGAGGCTGGCGGCAAACGCGTCCCAGCTCGGCGGAGGATCTGCCCGTCGGTGCCCAGCCAGACCTGCGACCAGTCCCCGCACGACGTCCGCTCTCGCCGTCTCGATTTGTGGCATCGCCTTTTGGAGCAATTGGTCGAGCGCAGCACGATTGCGGTCTGGATCCTGGCCAAGAGCAGCGGCAATCCACTGGCGCGTCAACGGAAACTTTCCCTCGGCGGCAATCCGCACAAGCGCTGCTGCGTCTTCCTTGACCAGCGGCGCAAGACCATACCACAAGAGCTTTGGCAGATCATGGTCGTCGGCATTTTCTTCATGGCTGGCCAGGGCCGCGGCCAGCTCGGAACGATGCGCCGGTGGCAGTCGCTGGAGCGTGGATGCCAGCACCAGTCGCATCAGACCCGAGGAATCTTCGCGTGCCATCGCCGGCAGTCGTGCGGCAAGCGCCTTGTCAATTGCTGCAGGCGACGATCGCACTTGTCCATGAACGGTATCCAGCGGCCAGAAGTCGACGAGCAACCGCAGCCCACAGACGCGGAGGTGCTCGTCAGGATCAGCGAGCAGTTTTTCCAGGTCACGGCGACTAGTTGCACCCAGCGTATAGAGCGTCCACAGCGCCCGCAGCTTCAGCACCGGATCCGCGTCAGGCTTCGTCATGAGCTGCACGAGCTCGGTTTTCGCGCTGGTCAGTTCGACGCCAAGCGCGGCGCGGTTGGCCAGCTCGCGGCGCGCCTGGCGAACAAACCACTCATTGACATGAGAATGCAGTGCAGCCAGCTCCGCTGTGCTCCGGCTGGTCAAGTCGCACACCTGGCCCGCGGCGGCATCGCCGTAACTGATGCGAAAAACGCGGCCCGACAGGCGATGAATGCCGTCGTGCTCGTGGCATTCGCCCGTGTCGCTCCAGTCCAGCATGTAGACGCTGCCGTCCGGCCCGTACGAGAGGTCAATGCCGCGGAACCAGGTATCGGCAGCGTGCGCGATGTCGGGCTCGTGGCGGGCGGCATATCCGCATCCTTCCCGCTCGAGGCGATCGACGTTGATTCGCCGGCCATGCAGGTTGAGCGTCATCAGTCGGCCGCGATATTCCTCCGGCCACTGGTCAGCCAGGTAGATCATCGCGCCGCAGTGCGCGTGCCCGCCGCCGTAGCCGTCGTGCGTGCCAACGTTTTCGCTGTCGGCCAGTCCCCGCCCGGTATCCCAGTGGAGGTGGTCGGCATGCGTGTCGATCGGCGCATAGACCCAGGGATTGACCGTGACGGTGGCGCTGCGGGTGTAATGCGCCCCGGGGATCATGTGAAACAGATGCCCGGTAACGGTGTTCACGAAAAACAGCTCACCATGAGCGTCCCAGTCGTGCCCCCAGGGATTGGTCGTGCCATGGCAGAGCGTTTCGAAGATGTGCCGCGTGGGATGATAGCGCCACAGGCCACCGTAGATCGGCACTCGCTCGGCATCGGTTGCGCCGGGCGGGCCAATGCGGCCCGGGCTCGACGCGCCGCAGCGACCATAGAGCCAGCCATCGGGACCCCAGCGCAGGCCATTGGCACAGTTGTGGTAGTTTTCCGGGGACGTCTCGAAACCGTCGAGCACGACCTCGGGCGGTCCATCGGGGATGTCGTTTCCATCGCGATCGGGAATGAACAGCAGCCGCGGCAGTGCGATCAGCCACACGCCGCCCAAGCCCACTTCCACACTCATGAGCTGCTGGACGTTGTCGCAGAACACCTTCCGTTCGTCGGCACGCCCGTCGCCGTCCTTATCAGCCAGGATCAGCACGCGGTCGCGGAGCGTCAGATCATATTTCTTTGAACGGTCGGCATACGTATAGCATTCAGCGACCCACAGGCGGCCACGGGTGTCCCAGGTCATCGCCACGGGGTTTTGCACGTCGGGCTCGGCGGCAAAAACCTGCGCGCGAAAACCTTCGGGAAGTCGAAACCCAGCCGCCGCCCGAGTCGCGTCCAGCGGCAACTCGTCGGCGCCGGCGCCGCTGTTGTAAGGTGCTGGCGGCTGCTGCGCGTGAAGCGATCCCGGGCCGCCAAGCAAGCAGCCGACGACGACCAGCAGGCGAAGACCAGCTCGCATGAGATCATTCCGCAATACGACTTCGCAACCGTCCGCCGCGGTTGCACTCAGAATCATAGCATGGACCACTTTTGGCCGCACTTGTCGGGCCGTTGGCAGTGAAAGCGCGGACTTGCCTGCCTGACATTTCACTTGCTCCGCTGGTCGGCTACAGCGACAATGCAGCCGAGAGAAGGACACATGCGGTGAACGACCAGTGGTACTTTCGAAAGAGCGGCGAAACGTGCGGGCCGGTTTCGCGCCAGGAGCTCGCGCGGCTGGCGCAGGTTGGTGAAATTGACTCCGCGACGTTGGTGTGGCGGGAGGGATTTTCTGACTGGGTTTCAATTACCGCGCTCGGCGCGAAAAGTAGTGCGCAGGCGCCGCCTCCGCCACCTCCCCCACGGACGCCCGCCAGTGCCCCGTCGCCGCGAGCTGCGAACCCTCCTCGGTCAGCGCGGCGGCCGCCGTCCGATTCCACCGGCTGGATCGTGCTCGGCGGAGTCGGCCTGGTGATGCTGCTCGTGGCTGCCGTCGCAATCGGCTGGATGGCCCGCGGTTTCACCAGCAATTCCCGCGGCGGGCTCAATGTCGCGGCGAAGGCAGGCAGCACCGGCGTCCAGCCTGCGACACAATCAGGCAGATCGAAAACGCAGACGCAGCGCGCTACCGAACGTCGCAGTCCGGCGCCCACCAAGGTTTCGCAAGCTACTGATGTCAAAGTCGCGCCTGCGCCCTCGACGGATATAGCCTCACCACCGGCAATCGCTCCGTCTGCCAAAGAACTGCCGGAGAATACCGAAGCTCCTGCCGCGCCGCCGAATCCGGCTCCGTCCGCGCCTGCCCCGACAGCCGACAGCACAACGGCCGCGCCTTCAACCGTCAGCGGCGAGAGTGCCCCAGCCAGCAAGCTGGAAACGTTCTTTCAAGAGGTTGACATCCAAAAAAATCCGACGTTTGCGATTCTGGGAACTGAGTCTTCTCAGAACATACATTATCAATTGCTCTCGGAGCTGCGACTCGGCCCGCCCGATGAACGCGGGATTCGAAAGGTGGATCAGATCGTCAAGAACGCAAGGCTGATCAGTGCAGATGATCTATCGCGAGGGTACTACGAAGAGTCGCTGCGAAAAATCGTCGGCTGGCAGTTCAGTTATCGTTTGAATGCCGGCGGGGAAGTACTGGAGCTGACAAGCAGTCCTGCGGACGGCCGACGGGCGGTGCGAGTCGAGCCCAAAGGTCTCGAGGGATTTCTCCTCACTTCGGTCATGGATGAGGCTGGCTGGAAGGAATTGGCCCAGCTCTCGTTTTTTGTCCCCAATCAGCAGGCCCGCAGCAATCAGCCGATGGTGCGGCAAATGACCCACGACTTTGGGTCACTGGGAAGCTGGTCCGGCACCACCAGCTTTCGTCCTCAAGGGACTCAGAAAGGAATCCAGCGGTTTGATTACGTCCACGACATGACGTACAAACCGCCGGAGAAGGGAGCGGGCGATTTGCCATTTGCCGTGGCGGATGCAAAGTTTGTGCCCGACGTGGCCGGCGGCAGCATCTACTTCGACGCGAAGAAAGGGCGAGTCCAAGCGGCACAGGAACGCTTCCAGGTGCGCGGGGAGATTTCCGCCGATGTACTCGGCCAGGCGGCGGCGATCCAGGTCCAGGAGCAGCAGGCGATCAGCGTGCGTCTTTTCGATCAGGACCCGTGGATTCAAGACAGCGGCGCGGCTGGCTCAAGACGGCGAATGCCGTAATTGGAGGGGCCCCGCTCCCTGGCTGGCGGTCAGCAAGCTACCGCCTTCGGCTCTTTTTTTGAATTGCCGAAACGGCCGCTGGGGGGTCGTCGTCTTTCTTGGTATCCCAGCAGTCCGCCGCGATTGGCGACGGTATTCTTCCGCCGGCAAAAGGAGCCGCCCATGTCTGCCTGGCTACGCCCCTGGCTTGCGCTTGCCACTGGTTTTTGCGTCTTCGGCGTTTTCGGAGCAATGAGAGCCAATTTGGCCGCCGACGCTGCACCGAGCGACCAGTCGCCCGCAGTGGAGCAGTTCGTTTCCCAAGGCGCGCTGCGGATTTTGCAAAAAGACGGCGGCATCGTCGAATGCCCCCTCAAGCACACCAATGTGCAGGCGGAGATTTCCGGGTTCATCGCCCGCGTCAAGTTGACGCAGACGTTTCACAATCCTACCAAGGAGAAAATCGAGGCGGTCTATGTCTTTCCGCTGCCGCACGAAGGGGCGGTGGACGACATGACCATGGTTATTGGCGAACGGAAGATCGTGGGCGTGATCAAGCGTCGCGCCGAAGCCCGCTCGATCTACGAGCAGGCGCTGCTCGCCGGGCAAGCCGCGGCGCTCTTGGAACAAGAGCGGCCCAACATCTTCACCCAGTCGGTCGGCAACATCGAGCCGGGGCAGGAAGTGAAAATCGAAATCTCCTACGTGGACGTGCTCCGCTACGACATGGGGACCTATGAATTCCACTTCCCGATGGTCGTCGGCCCGCGCTACATCCCCGGTACGCCCAGCGGCGGCGGGCAGCCGCCCCCCGCGGAGCTGAAGGGCAAGGTCTCTCCGCCGGTCGCCAATACCGACCGCGTCCCCGACGCCGAGCGGATCAGCCCGCCGGTGCTCAAGCCGGGCGTTCGCAATGGCCACGACATTTCGCTGTCGGTGAAGCTCGACGCGGGGGTGCCGATTCAGAATCTGCTCTCGGCCAATCACACAGCGGAGATCAAGAAGGACGGCGATCGCGCCGCGGCAATCAAGCTTTCACCGGCCGATTCGCTACCCAACAAGGATTTCGTGCTTCGCTACGGCGTCGTCGGCAAAAAGCCGGAGCTGGCAGTCCTGGCCCATACGGGCGATTACTCGGGTGATCGGCAAAAGCTCGGTAACGGCTACTTCATGCTGATGATCCAGCCGCAGGAAGACGAACGGCTGACCAAGAGCCCGCCGCGCGAAATCGTGTTTTTGGTGGATGTTTCCGGATCGATGTCGGGTGAGCCGACCTCCAAGGTCGTGGAGGCCATGCAGGGGATGCTCAAGCTGTGTCGCAAGAACGACACCGTGCAGGTAATTACGTTCGCCAGCCAGGCCCAGAAGCTGTTCGACGCGCCGGTGCCGGTGACGGACGAGAATATTGGCAAGGCGCTCGGCTTCACAGCGGGGCTCCAAGGCCGCGGCGGCACCGAGATGCTCAAAGGCGTGCAGATGGCCATCGACGAGCCGATCGACAAAGAGCGGCTGCGGATCGTCGTCATGCTCACAGACGGATACATCGGCAACGAAGCTGAGATCATCGAGCACGTGGGCAAAAAGTGCGGCGACCAGATCCGCTTCTGGTGCGTGGGCATCGGCTCGTCGCCGAACATGTTCCTGGTCGATGGCGTCGCGAAGCAAGGAGGCGGCATGGGAAAAAAGCTCGGCCTGCCCGATGAGACCCAGCCGCTGGTGCAGGAGATCATGACCCGTATCCAGCGGGCCCAACTGGCGAAGATCAAGATCGACTGGGGCAAATTCAAGGTCAGCGAGACTTATCCCGCAAAGATTCCCGAACTGTGGGCCGGTCGGCCGGTAATTGTTTACGGTCGGTATGCCGGCGGGGGCCCGAGCGAAGAAGAAGTGTGGCATTCGCAGGTTACCGTCAGCGGCAATGTCGAGGGGCAGGACGTGAGCTGGCCGCTGGCAGTCCAATTGCCCAAGAAGCAGGCTCAGCATGAAGTGCTGGCCAAGGTCTGGGCGCGGCAGAAGATCGAGGACTTGATGCACCAATCGTATTACCAGGGCTCGCCGGCCGTCGAAGAAATGGTCACGGCGATCGCCCTCGACTACAAGCTGATGAGCCAGTACACAAGCTTTGTGGCCGTCGATGAATCGAAGAAGGTGGAAAGCACCGAGCCGCCAAAAATGCCGCGGCGGATGCTGGTCCCTGTGCCGCTGCCGGCCGGTACGCGCTGGGAAGGTTTCTTTGGAGAACAGGACGGCGAAGAAGGTTTGGTGCGCCTGGGGGCCGTATTGTCGGTAAGCGAGAAGAAATCGCTGAAGGACAGCATGGCCAAGGGCGCCATCGAGCTGGGATTCAAGGTTGACAAGGCAGAAAGATCGGACCGGTTTTCGTATCGCCGCAAGTTCGCGCACCCTGCCAGTTCGGGACCCGCGCCGGCAGCGGCGTTTGCCTCAGCCGCACGCGTCGTCGCGCCCGGGGGCGGCGGTGGGTTTTCCTATGCCGGTGATTCCGCGCCGGCTGACGGACGATTCCGCAGTCGCGGATTGATGGTGGCCGGCAATGGCCAACCTGCGCTGCTCAAGCGACTGGAGGCCAGTAAGCAATTCTTCGGGCGCGGCGAAGCGCTGGCGGAACTCGATGGCACGGCCGTGCTTAGCCAGACCGGTTCCACCGCTGCGGCCCTGGCGACTCACGGCAGCAAGACAGCCGAAGCCGCCCGCAAGTTGCTGGAAACAGCGACCGGGAAGGAAGCTCCCTCCGACCAAGAAAAACTGCGGTTGATGCTGACCCAGGCCTGTCTGCTGGATAACGCTGTTGCCAACGTCGGTCAGTCCGACGGCACGGTTTCCGCGCAGGCCATTGAGCGGCTCGCCGAGTTGCACAAGAAGGATATCGAGGATTGGGCGGCCAAATTGCCGTCGCTTCAGACAAAGCTCGATCTGGTTTTGCGGGATGTAACGCTGGCGGACGCGCTGGCGCAAGTTGGAAAGGCCGCCGGGATCGACATTCGCCTTCTGGAAGGGAGCGTGGACGATGCGTCGGCGCTGGTCGATTCCGACACCTCGCGGATCAGCTACCTCGATCTGCGCCGCGCGACTGCTGCCCAAGCACTCGATTGGATCCTCCAACCGGCGCGGCTCACCTGGTGGAAGGGAGACAAGGGCGTGATTGCCGGCAGCGAGCGCCGCCGCGAGGGCGACTCTGGCTGGGTCTACGACGTTGCGGCCATCGCGCTGCCGCTGGATGACGACCTGCCGAAAGACGATTACAACAAGGCGGTGGCCGAGGCTCAAAAAGCGGCCGACGAGTTTCTGGCCGCCATCCGCCAGTCGCTCAAGGTGGAGGACGAGAATTCCGTCGGCTGGTTTGCCCCTGGTCAATTGCTCGTCTTCGGCACGCCCGAGCGGCATGCGGCCGTGGCGCGGATCGTGGACGCGCTCCAGGGAGGCAAGACGCCGGCAGATCGCTCGCTGACGAAGCTGGCTGAATTGACGACGAAGCGTTTCGCCGCACGTAAGGAACAACTGGCCAAGGCACGGTCCGCGCTACAAAAGCTCGACGTCGCCGCCGCACACGACCAGTTTAGCTGGCAGCTTTTGGCGGCGGCTGCAGGCGGCGAACTGGATCTCGAGGCGCTGACCGAGTTGCAAATCGCCTGGAAGAGCCGTGAGACTGGCGAACTGCTCGCCGGTGGATCGCGCCCGCTCGTGCTGCGCTCGCTATGGGCAATTCGTGCCGCCGCCCGCGCTTTGCCGGCGGAAAAGGAGCTGGCGGCACTGGCGGCAGACGCACGTGAAAAGGCCCAAGCGGCAGCGACGGCGGCAATTACCGACTTGGAAAAGAATCGCGGCGACCGCGGCGCACTGGCGAGCGTCATCTATGCGGCCCTGGCCGAACCGGACAATCGCCAGTACCGCACGAAGGTGGCGCCGTTTTTGGCCGCCAAACCGGAGGATGACGCCGCCGCGGCGGAAGTGCGTTTGCTAGGCGCGCTGCTAGTCGGCCAGGCCACGGACGCCGAGCGGCAGAAGCTGGCAGAAACGCTCCAGAGCCTGGCGGGTCCGGACGCGGTGACGCTGGCCGCGCTGGCATGCCGGCAGGCTGGCGGGGAGTTGTGGGAAAAGTTCCGCGCTGAGTCGCGCGACCTCGTGGGCAATCAGCCGCTGCCAGGGGAAGTGGTCGTGCTGGTGAATCGGCTGGCGCTCCCCGGCGTGTCGCTGACGAAAGCAGATTGAGGCTGAGCCTCTTGACTCAGGGTATCGCCGAGGCGAAATAGGAGGTCGGCGGCGCAGCACCATGCTGCGCCGCAGGAGGACCTCGACGTGAATTTTCGCCTCCCCAGGTCGGGCGCCGCGCTGGCGATCGTGCCGCTTGTTGTTCTGCTCGGCGTCCAGGTTGGCCGGGCGCAGAGTGCCGCTGCCAGACCCAACGTGGTTATCTTCCTGGCGGACGACCAGGGCTGGGGGGACCTGAG
>Ga0075418_10002275_pt1 | contig 21941 bp, 20 predicted proteins | sample SoiMetdeltSBSDD2_FD_81776 | JGI IMG/M metagenome (GOLD analysis project Ga0075418, IMG submission 81776) | Bulk soil microbial communities from a Populus tree surrounding site in Tennessee, USA - Soil MetaG P. deltoides SBSDD2 | ecosystem: Environmental > Terrestrial > Soil > Tree plantation...
AACGACTAACGACTGACTAACGACTAACGACTGACTAACGACTCTGACTAACGCCTAACGACTGACGACTAGCGACTAACTCCGAGTCCGTAGACAATATGTGAATGCCCCGACCCTCTCCGGCCGTTCTGGCTTGGCTGATTGCCGCTTTTGTGTTGACCACGGTGTACGAAGCCAGGCAGTCCTGGCCCCCGACGCTTCACGCGATGTCGGACGACTCGCCGGTGTTGACGCCGGAAGCGGCGCTGAAGACCTTCCAGCTCCCGCCCGGGTATCGTCTCGAGCTCGTCGCGAGCGAGCCGTTGATTCAGGACCCGGTCGTCATCGACTGGGACACAGAAGGCCGGCTCTGGGCCGTCGAGATGCCCGGCTACATGCGTGACATTCAAGCGGCCGGTGAGCTCAACCCTATCGGTCGCATTGTCGTTCTCGAAGATACAGACGCGGACGGCAGGATGGACAAGCGCACCATCTTCGCCGACGGTTTCGTGCTGCCGCGCGCACTCAAGGTCCTCGATCGCGGAGTCCTGGTGGGCGAGCCCCCAAATCTGTGGTTGCTGAAGGACGCGGATCGCGATCTCCGCATGGACGGCAAGGAGCTCGTGACCGACACGTACGGCCGGCGCGAGGCCAACGTCGAGCACAACGCCAACAGCTTGCTGTGGGCGCTCGACAACTGGATCTACACGTCCGAAGTGGACACGATGCTGCGGCTGCACGACGGCAAGTTCGAGGTCGTCAAAACGTTGGCGCGCGGCCAGTGGGGCGCCACTCAGGACGACGTGGGACGCGTGTACAGGAACAACAATTCGTCGGCCCTTCACGTGGACCTGGTGTCGGGACAGTATTTCATCCGCAATCCGGCGCTCGTGCGGACGCGCGGCAGCTTCGAGTTCCTCGGTGGAACAGACGATGCGTTGAACACCACGTGGCCGGCGCGGCCGACGCCTGGCGTGAATCGCGGCTATCAAACCGGCGTGCTTCGCGCCGACGGCAGTCTGGCATCCTTCACCGCCGTGAGCGCGCCGACGGTGTACCGCGGCGATCGTCTTCCCGCTGAGCTCTACGGAAACGTTTTTCTCGCCGAGCCTTCGGGCAACCTCGTGAGCCGCGTCATCGTGACCGACAACGGTCGCACGCTGCACGCGCGCAAAGCGTACGAGCGTGGCGAGTTCATCACGTCGACCGACGAGCGCTTCAGGCCCGTCTATTTATCGTCCGCGCCCGACGGTAGCTTGTACATCGTCGACATCTATCGAGGAATCATCCAGCACAAGGGCTACATCACGGAGTATCTGAGGGACCAGATCCTCTCCCGCAAGTTGGAGCAGCCGACCGCCCGCGGGCGGATCTACCGCGTGATGCACGACACAACGCGTCGGGATCGCAATCCTTCGCTGTCGTCCGCGCCGGCGACGCAGCTGGTGCATCTTTTGTCTCATCCGAACGGGTGGTGGCGCGACACGGCGCAGCGCCTGCTGGTCGAGCGGAACGACGCGTCGGCTGTCGAACCATTGAGGAAGCTGGCTGTCTCTGCTCGCCAACCGCGCACGCGTCTGCACGCGCTTTGGACACTCGATGGAATGGGGCAACTCGATCCGGCCGATGTCTCCCTAGCGCTCCACGACTCATCGCGCGACGTGCGGACGTCAGCGATCCGTTTATCGGAGCGATGGCTGCGCGAGCCGAACCATCCAATGCACGCGGCCGTTCTCGCGCTTACGAAGGATCCAGACTGGGCGATTCGCCAGCAGCTCGCGGCGTCACTCGGAGAACTGCCGCGCGATGAAAAAGAAAAGGTGCTGGCAGGATTGCTCGACCGTTACGCGAGCGATCCAGTTTCGCTCGATGCCGCTCTGAGCGGGCTGCGCGGAAGCGAATCAGCCGTTCTCGAGAAGCTGCTGACACCCGGTCCCGAAACCGCCCCTCGCGCGACGGCCATCACGATGCTCGCGGCAACGATCGTCGCACGCGGTGAGGATGATGCGGTGCAGGCACTGCTCGATCGCATCTCTGATACGAAGCGGCCGGCGTGGATGCGCTCCGCTTTGCTGCGCGGCACCGAGGTTGTACTGCTCGCTGCGCTACCACCTGGATCGCCACCACGGCGCGCCAATCCGGAGGAGACCGATCCGGCTGCGCCAGGAGCGCGCGGTGGACCTGGAGGAGCGCCGGCGTTTCCGCGAGGCGAGCGCGCCGGTGCGGCCGCCGCGGGACGCGGGCGCGGCCGTGGAAGTGCGAGAGCCGGTCTCAAGCTCACACGCGAGCCGTCGCTGACGGCAGTTGCCAGTGCCAAAACCGGAGACTTGTCGACGCGGGCGTCCAACGTGCTCGCGCGCATCGAGTGGCCGGGAAAACCGGGAGCTCGCGTGGTCGCACCGCTGTCGGCCGAGGAACGTGCGCGATTCGACGCCGGTGACGAGGTCTACCGCAACCTGTGCACCGCCTGCCATCAAGCCAACGGGCAAGGGCTCGAAAAGGTGGCGCCAACACTCGTCGGATCGGACTTCGCGCTCGCCTCACCGCAGATTACCGTGCGCATCTTGCTCAATGGAAAGGAAGGCACGACCGGTTTGATGCCGCCGCTTGGTTCGGTCCTGACCGACGATCAGGTCGCCGCGGTGTTGACGTACGTGCGCCGCGCCTGGGGGAACGATGGATCGCCGGTTAATAGTTCCGAGGTCGCACAGATTCGCACATCCGCCGCCGGCCGCACCCGGCCGTGGACGAATGCTGATCTTGCAGGCCTCCGGGGCGGTCGCTGATGTCGTCGCACGAGAGCGCGCTCGACCGCGGTCCAGGTGCGGTTGACGGTGTCGCCGGCCGGCCAAGCGCCGTGCATGACGAGGCAATCACGACGTACCACTGGCTCGTGGTTCTGATTGCATCGGCCGGATGGACGTTCGACTGCATGGATCAACGGCTCTTCATTCTTGCCCGAGAGCCGGCGGTCAAGGAGCTCCTCGGTGCGACAGCTGCAGCCGCGGAGATCAAGCAGTACAGCGGCTACGCCACCACCGCGATGATCCTCGGGTGGGCGACCGGCGGGATCTTCTTCGGGATGATGAGCGATCGGTGGGGCCGCGTGAAAACGATGATGGCCACACTGCTCGTCTACTCGGGGTTCACCGGATTGTCGGGCCTGTCCACCGGCTGGATCGACTTCACGATCTATCGATTCCTGGTTGGCTTGGGCGTCGGCGGCATGTTCGGCGCTGCGACGACGCTTGTCGCTGAAAGCGTCCCGGGCCGAGTCCGCGCCGTGGCTCTCGGTGCGCTTCAGGCACTCTCCGCAATCGGCAACATCATCGGCTCGATGATCAGCTTGCAGATTCAACCCGGAGCCACTGACGTGCTCTGGGGCTACGCCGGTTGGCGGCTGCTGTTCTTCGTCGGCATCGTGCCGTCATTGCTGGTGCTGCCGATTGTCCTCGTGTTACGTGAACCTGAGGTCTGGAAGCGTGCGAAGGAGGAAGCGGCTCACGGCCTGCGCCACAAAGTCGGCTCGCCGATCGATCTCTTTCGGTCGCCCCAGTGGCGCCGCAACAGCATCGTCGGCCTGATGCTCGGCGTGTCGGGAATGATCGGACTGTGGGGCATCGGGTTTTTCTCGCCAGAGCTGATCTCGACCGCGCTCGCCGGGGCGCCGCAGCAAACGATCGATCGAGTTCGCGCATGGGGCACGGCCCTCCAAGACGTGGGCTCGTTCACGGGGATGGTGGTGTTCACCGTCGTTGCCTCGCTTATCAGCCGGAGGCTCGCGTTCTTCTTCGCATTCCTCGGCGCCATGTTCGTCACGTCGTTCGTGTTCACCTCGCTCGAGACCGCGACCGACGCGTACTGGATGCTGCCCATGATGGGATTCGCGCAGCTCTCACTGTTTGCCGGCTACTCGATCTATTTTCCTGAGCTCTTCCCGACACGGCTGCGCGGGACCGGCGTCGGATTCTGCTACAACACCGTGCGCTACCTGGCCGCGCCCGCGCCCATCCTGCTGGGCTACTTGAGTACGCTGCTCTCGTTTCGAACCGCGGCGGTCCTGATGTCGTCGGTCTACGTCATTGGGTTGGTCGCGCTCATCTGGGCGCCGGAGACGAAGGATCGGCCGCTGCCCGAGTAACGGCTTGTCAATTTCAGCTTTGTTAGCCGCGAACAATTCTGACGCCGCCTTCCAGCCTGACGAGTTATACGGCCAGTTTCCGGGGTCGTTCTGCGTGGTACGGGAGTTGCCCGAGGCACGCTCACCGTGCGAGAACGTACGTCACGGCTGATCTCTTCCGCCGGTTGGCGGGCGGCGATGTGCCTCGCAGTCCTGCCGCTTGTGACCGGTTGCGCTGAATACGTTTCTGACGACAGCGCGTGCCGCAATCTTGTCTACGAGGACGGCGGGCTGTCCCGCCGCGTTTATCTTCCCTGCGCTGGTGAAATCATGGCAGCGCTCGACGTCGTCGATCCCAAGACGCGATTGGCGCTCGAAGGCGATCAACAGGCTCGCGCTGAAGGGGCGGCGGCCCTGCGCCAAGCGAAGGCCCTTATGCAGACGGCGGGCGGACGGAATCTGTTGGAACGATGGGATGACCGAGCGCTGACGAGCATGAACATCTCCATCAGCAACGCCGTGAGTCACTACGAGGCGTTCTACATGCTGAGGGTGTACGACAAGCCGCATCCGTACGCCTCCAAGATGCGCGAAGCGGCTGAAAGCGAATACCGCGGCGCGACGCGGACCTACCATGAGGCACGCAGCCAGTATCGGAATCTCAAGTAGATCGGTCTGTTCCAGCGTCGCGATGGCGTGCCTGGTTGTCCAGGGATGCAGTCAGGCTGTGCCGTACTCGATGCGGCAGACCATCGAAATGGGCCAGTTTGCGTTCGCCGTGACCTCGGCGGAGAAAGGAAACACCTGGCAATCGTCCGAGGGTCCGTTCCACGAGATCGTCGTCCGTATCCGGGTCGAACGCGACGATACCAAACCGTACACCACGGATTTTGGTTGGTCTTTCGTCGATGCGTTGCGGATTACGGACGCGGCCGGCAACAGAATCGGCTGCAGCCCGAGCGCCATCGACGCCGAATATCTACGAGGCCGTTACCGTTCGAATTATTATCGCTGCCTGTTCCGCTACAGCCGCTCGCTCGACGGCGTTCGTGACTTCGAGAAGATCGGCACGAAGCCATCAGATTTTCAGTTGGTCATCACCAACCCCGAGCCGAAAGACGGTCAGCCGCGTCAAGTGACGATTCAGCTCGAGTAGTTCGGTTGCCGTGGTCCGCTATCCGCGTCGTCCGTGGCTCGCGTCGCCGTCGAACTCTCGCACGGGCGCCGCTTGCTCCAACCCGACGCGGCCTGGAACGATCTCGGCGCGCGCGTAGCTTTCCGGCCGAACCGGCGCCCCGTGGATGCCTCGAAGCATCGCGAGTTGGCCGACGTGCGTGAGTGCATCGGCAAGCGGGCCCTGAATCAATTGCACGACTGACTCGGCCGACGGAGGTGCGGTCGCGATCTCGCGATCGAGCGCGGCGAGCCCATCGAAGAACCGCTGCACTTCGGTGCTCCAGTCCTCGCTCCCGGCCGCCTTCCAGACGTAACCTCCGCGCGCGAGCGACGTGCCCCACGCCATGAGATCCGCCAGATGCGCCACGATCTGCACGGGACGACGGGCGGATGCCGCGACCGTCATCATGTCGAATCCGACCGGTACATCGCGAAGCACTTTCGCCGCGCGATATGCGAGCGTCGCGGAGAGCACGCGGACGACGTCGCGGGCTGTGTCCGGGCTGGAGAAGCTGGGCGTGTCCATGGTGGCAGTGTGCATCCGCCGCTTGGAGCGACGCAAGCGCCAAGCGGATGGCGGACTGCGGATAGCGGCCCACGGCCAGCGGAGAGCGGTTACTCCGCCCGAATCGCTGCCACCGGATCGACCTGAGACGCCCGCACGGCTGGCACGAGGCAGGCGATCACCGTCACGCCGAGCAGTAGCACAAACACCGCGAAGTAGATGAGCGGATCGAGCGCGTTTGTCTCGTACAGAAACGACGCCAGCGTCCGTCTCAGTGCAAGGGAACCGAGCAGGCCAAGCACCGCGCCAAGGGCGGCCGGAGCGAGGCCGCCGGTGAGCACGATCTTGAGCACCGCCGCGGCGTTGGCGCCAAGAGCCATGCGGATGCCAATCTCTTGCGTGCGCGCGGCGACGGACTGCTGCACGACGCCGTAAGCGCCGACGACGGAGAGGATGAGGGCGACGGCGGCGAGTGCGGTGAGGAGCATCATCTGCAGCCGCCGCAACGCGACGGTGCGCCCGAGCCGCTGTTCGACGGTGATGATGCCGTAAGGCGGGACGGTTGGATCGAGCGCGCGCATCTCCGCGCGAATCGCATCGCGCAGGCGATTAGGGTCGCCGCCGGTTCTCACCGCAATGTCCATCTGACGGATGTATCCGGGCTGGAACATGTAGGGAATGGCTGGCTCGTCGAGACGCTGGCGCCGCATGTCGGCAACCACGCCGACCACGGTCTTCCATGGGTTCTTCGCGCCGGGATCGAGTCCGTACTTCAGGCGTTTACCGAGCGGTTCTTCACCTGGCCAAAAACGGCGCGCCATCTCTTCGTTGATCACGATGACCTGCTGCGCGCCCTTCGCGAGATCGCCGTCGTTCAGCGCGCGGCCGCGCAGCACCGGGATGCGCATGGCTTCGAAGTAGCCGGGAATCACCTGATCTTCGGTCAGCGGTGGTGCGGGATCTTCAATGCGCTGAATGGGTCGACCTTCGACCGCCACGCGGTAGTCAGGTTGGCGATGGATGAAGAAATCGCTGACGGCGCCGACCGCGAGAACGCCCGGCAAGGCGCGGAGGCGCTGGATCGCGGACGTGTAGAACGCGGCGATTTTCTCGATGTTGTCGTACTTGCCGTGCAGGTCGACCTGAAGTAGCAGCACGTTCGTAGAGTCGAAGCCGCGGTTGGCTGACTGCACGCGCAGGAAGCTGCGAATGAGGAGACCTGCGCCGGTCAACAGGACGACCGCCAGCGCGATTTCGGCGACGACGAGTCCCTGGTTCACTCGGCGTCCGGTTCGTCCACCGAGCGAGCGCGGTCCGCCCTCGCGCAGCACTTCGGCCGGGTTCGCTACTGACAGTTGCAGCGCCGGTAAAAGTCCCGCGAGGAGTCCGCTGGTCAGCGACACCACGAGCAGGAAGAGCAACACGCCGCCATCCACGTGAATAGTTTCGGCGCGCGGCAGCGCGCCGGGGGCCAGGTTGCGCAGCAGCACCGTGCCGCTCCAGGCAATCAGCAACCCGACGAGTCCGGCGAGGATCGCGAGCAGCAGGTTTTCAGTCAACGATTGCCGGATGAGCCGGCCCTTGCCGGCGCCGAGCGCTGTGCGGAGCGAGAACTCAGTGCGTCGTGCCGCGCCTCGCGCCAGCACCAGGTTCGCGACGTTGGCGCACGCGATCAGCAGCACGAACCCAACCGATCCGAAGAGTAGCCACAGCGATCGCTCGGTCGTCGAGCCAATCACGCGTTCCGTCAATGGATCGGTAATCACGCCAAAGCTGGCATTGGTCGCTGGATATTGGTCGCGCAGCCTCGCCGCAATCGCGTCCATCTCCGAGCGGGCAGACGCAAACGTGGCGCCCGGCGCGAGCCTGCCGAGCACGATCAGCGCGTCGGCCGCGCGGCTGCCCTCGCTCTGCCATTGCGGGCCGAAGAAGATCGGCCGCCACACTTGCACATCGGCGGTCGGCAGCTCGAACTCCGGTGGCATCACGCCGATAACCTCGACGGTCATGTCGCTCAGCTCGATCGACTTGCCGAGGACCGCCGTGTCGCCGCCGAACCGCTGCCTCCACAGGCTGTGACTGATGACGACGCTGCGCGTGATGGCCGTGAAATCACGATCCTCGAAGGTTCGGCCGAGGAGTGGCGGGGTGCCGAGCAGTTGAAAGAAGCCGGGACCGACCTGTCCCGAATAGAGCCGCTCGGCTCCGGCTTGACCGCCAAGCGTGTCCCTCGTGAATTCCGGGCGGACGTACGCCGCCATCTGCTGGAACGTTTTGCTCTGCGCCTGCCAGTCCCGAAAGTTCAGGTACGAGGAGCCGTCGGGCAGGTTCTGACGAATGTTCTTCGTCCACATGACCGCGATGCGGTTGGCGTCGTGATACGGCAGGTCGCGAAGGACGACCGCGCGCAGCACGCTGAAGATTGCGGCATTAGCGCCGACGCCGAGCGCGAGCGTGAGAATCGCGAGCGTCGCGAATCCTTTGTTCTTGTAGAGTGAACGCAGCCCGTAGCGGAGATCCTGGGTGATGCTCGTCATGCGGCCTCGCTGTGGAGTGGCTGGACCATTAGACGGCACTGGCGGTGTTTCTGTTTGAAATCCCCACCTTGCCCAGCTTCGGCACGCAAGGTACACTGACAAGATGTTGCGGCGAGCACGGATACATGTGATCTGTGCGATCCGCAGCACCAGACGGGCTGGCGCACTGCACCGCGGCCCGGAACCTGTGCAATCTCAGCCTGCGAACCGCGTCAGGGCCGGAAGGCAGCAGCGCTAAGCAGTCACTGACATGTGCCGCAGGCTTCTCCGGGTCGCGGTGGAGCACGAACTAGGGCCTTCTTCAAGATTCACAACTCATGTCCTACGTGGTTCTCGCCCGCAAGTGGCGTCCGCAGCGATTTGACGAGGTCATCGGCCAGCGCGGCGTGACCCAGACGCTGCGCAATGCCATTGCGGCCAACCGGATCGCGCAATCGTTTGTCTTTGCCGGGCCGCGCGGCGTTGGCAAGACGACGACCGCCCGCATCCTGGCGCGCGGACTGAACTGCGTGAACGGGCCGACCGCCGACCCGTGCGGCGTCTGCGATGCCTGTGTCGAGATCGCGCAGGGCCGTGACATCGACGTGCTCGAGATCGACGCGGCCTCGCACACCGGCATCGACAAGGTCCGCGACACGATCATCACCGGCCTCGGGATCGCGCCGGTCCGCAACCGCTTCAAGATTTTCATCATCGACGAAGTGCACCGGCTGTCACAGCAGGCGTTCGACGCGCTGTTGAAGTCGATCGAGGAGCCGCCTGCGCACGTCATTTTCATGATGGCGACGACCGAAATCGAAAAGGTCCCGCCAACGATTCAGTCGCGGTCGCAGGTCTTCGAGCTCAAGACGATCGGCGTGAAGTCGATCGCGGAACAGATTAGAAGGATCGCCGACGCCGAGCAGATCCAGATAGACGACGAGGCGGTGACGTTGCTGGCGCGCGCCGGCGACGGCAGCATGCGCGACGCGCAGAGCGCGTTCGATCAGGTCATCGCGTTTGCCGGCACGACGATCACCGCGGAAGATGTCACCACGGTGCTCGGCTTGGTCCGCCGCGACCTGCTCATCGAGATGGCCGACGCGGTGGCCCGCGAAGACGCCGCGGCAGTCTTCGCGCTGGCCGGCCGTGCGGTCGAGTCGGGCTACGACCTCCGCCTCGTGATCCGCGAGCTTGCTCGCCTGACTCGCGATCTTCTCGTCGTCAGCATCGACTCGTCGCGATTGAACGATCCCGAGATCGCCGCCGAGAGTGAGCGAGAGGCGCTGAGAGCGCTTGCGCTGCTCTTTTCGCACGAAGATCTGATGCGTGCGTTCGATGTGCTGACAAAGGCTGAGTACGACATCCGTGCATCGCTGCAGCCGCGCTACCATCTCGAGCTTGCCCTGCTCCGCTGGGTCCATTTGCGTCGTCTCGTTCCGTTGTCGGACATCATCCAAGGGATCGACAAGGGCGGCTCGGGATCGCGACCGTCCTCAACAGCGCCAGCCGCCAGACCCGTCGTGAAGCCGCCGACATCGAATGCGGCGACCGTTCGCGCGATCGAGGCCAGCCGCGCTGAGTCAAAGCAAAAAGTGGAACCGGCGCCGACGGCGCCGCTCGCACCAACGGCAGCACTCAAGGACGCCTTTCTCGCGGAGATCCAGAAAACAAAGAAGCTGTTTTACGGCACCGTCATCGCGCAGGCACAGCGAATCGACGTCCAGAACGATCGCGTGGTCCTGATCTTTGGTCCGCAGCATCGGGTGTTCAAGCAGCAGCTCGAGCAAAGCCGGCCGTGGCTCGAGGAGTTGGCGTCGCGTCTGGCCGGTCGTCCGATCTCAGTGGTGAGCGAGGACGGGGAGGGTAGCGCGCCATCGCGCGCCGGCGATGCCGCCCGCGGCGCCTCACCCGCATTGAACGAAGCGGACAAGCAGACGGCACTCAAGCAGAAAGCGATGGCGGATTCCGGCGTTCAGGCCATGCTCGACGTGTTCCGCACGGACATTAAAGAAGTAGAGGAAATGTAACCCGGCACCCCGGGACCTACGAGGATCAAGAGCCGTGAACATTCAGCAGATGATGAAGCAAGCGCAGCAGATGCAGGATCGCCTGCAGAAGCAGATGGCCGACCTCCGCGTGGAAGCCACTGCCGGCGGTGGCATGGTCACCGTCGTGATGAACGGTGCGAAGCAGATTCAGTCGCTCAAGATCGATCCTGAAGCCGTGTCCAAGGACGATGTCGAGATGCTGCAGGATCTCATCCTGGCGGCGATCAACGACGCGCAGCGAAAAGCGGAAGAAGAGCTGCAGAAGTCCATGGGCGGACTAATGGGCGGCCTCAAAATCCCCGGGATGTTTTAACGGCGAGCGGCCAGCGGCCAGCGGATAAACGGCCAGCGAATAGCGGATAGCGGCATGATGCACGTACCTGAATGACACGTCCTGATCCTCTCACGAGACTGATCGAGCAGCTCCAGCGGCTTCCCGGCATTGGCGCCAAGAGCGCGCAACGGCTGGCCTTCCACGTGCTCAAGACGCCGCGCGAAGAAGTCGAGCGGCTCGCCGACGCCATGCGCGAGGTCAAGGACCGCGTCACCTACTGCTCGGTCTGCAGCAACTTCACCGACACTGATCCCTGTTTCTTCTGCACACATCCCGCACGTGACCACCGGGTCATTTGCGTCGTGGAAGAGCCGGAGAACGTCGGTGCGATCGAAAAGACTCGGGATTTCAAAGGCGTGTATCACGTGCTGATGGGCGCACTGTCGCCGCTGCACGGTGTTGGTCCCGACGACCTCAAGATCAAGGAACTGCTCACCCGCGTCGGCAACGGCGGCGTGGAGGAAGTCATCCTCGCGACGAATCCAAACGTCGAAGGGGAAGCGACCGCCATTTACCTCGCCAAACTGCTCAAGCCCCTCGGCGTTCGCGTCACGCGGATCGCGATGGGTGTTCCCGTCGGCAGCGACCTCGACTATGCGGACGAAGTCACGATGCACAAGGCTATGGAGGGACGGCGGGAAGTGTAGGTGAAAGTCCGAAGTCTGAACGCTGAAGTCTGAAGTTTCCAAGTTTGAAATCTGAAATCGGAACTCTAAAATCCCCATTCACTTCAGACCTCAGACTTCGTACTTCAGACTTTCACTCCGTTAGTTCCTGGTTACCCCTCGTTTGACGAACAGCAGCGTACCGACGAGTACCCAGAACACCGTGCGTACTTTGCGGACGATGGCCAGCGTCGCGCCAAGCGTCGGACCGTAGCCGAGCATCGACGTGAACGTGCCAGTGGTCACCTCGTCAACGCCGGCCCGCAACGGTACCGGCTTGAAGACGACCTGTACGAGCCGGTTCACGCCTTCGAGGATGAATGCCGTCAAGACCGCGACCGGGGTGGGCAGGATCAGCAGCAGCGTGACGTAAATCTCGAGAACGCCCAACGCGTGAAACATCGCCTGCACGGCGAGCGCTTTTGCGACGGCATTGCGTCGCCGGGCGGCGAACGTGTAGATCTGCTGTTCGAGGTCGTGAATCTTCGCTGACGCCTTGTGGATGCGCGATTTCGCCGGCACGATCCATGACAACGCGCGGCCCAGGATTGCCGGGCGTTTCCACAGGATCCAGGCACACACGCAGAAGCCGGCCGCGATGACGGCGACCGACATCAACGCCGCACGACGCATCGGCGGAGGAAGGTTGACGCTCAGCAGCAGCGCCACCGTCGAACCGGCGATCATCGCGGCAACGGTGGACGTGTAGAGGATCGTTTCAATGGCGACCGCGGCAACCGAGGCGCCGAGCGGTGCATGTTGGCGAAGAAAGGCGGCCTTGGTGGGCTCGCTGGCAATCAACCCGAGTGGGGTGACGTTTCCGAGCGTGTCGCCGGTCAGCACCGCCGTGAACGCACTCGAGAACGGGACTCGGTACGGCGGCTCAAGGCACATCATCAGGCTGATCGCTCGCAAACCGAACCGCGCTCCGGCAATGGCGATGATCGGGATAAAACCCCATCCGACCGATCGCAGGCCATCCCAGATTTCAGACGGGCCGACGCCGCGGACGTACCAGGCGAACAACGCCACGCCCAGCACCGCGCTGATGAGGCCGCCGATCGTGAGGCCGCGCGGACGGTCGTTCTCGAGCGGGGCAGGCTGCGGCACGTCGATCGGCACGCCGTGATCATATAATCGGCGGCTATGCTTCCCGCGTCGTTCCAGATCCCAGCAGCGATCATTCTGGTCGTCGGCGGCCTGGTGTCCTGCTTCGCGGGTTATCGCGTCTTCCGGATCGTCCTGGGCTTTTTCGGGTTCGTCCTCGGCGCGCTGCTCACCAGTTCGTTCATGGGCACCGAGCAGACGCTCTACATGGTGATTGGCGCGATCGTTGGCGGGATTGCCGGCGCGCTCATTCTGATGGCTGCATATTTCGTCGGCGTCGCCTTGATCGGCGCCGGTGCCGGCGCTCTCGCCGTCAACGTGATTTGGGCCGGCCTCGGACGTGAGCCGCATATCCTGATCGTGATCCTGTTCGCGATTGCGGGGGCCCTCGGAGCGCTCGCGCTACAGCGCTACGTCATCATCGCGGCCACATCGTTTGGCGGCGCATGGACCGCCCTGGTCGGCGGCTTGGCGCTGATGGGCGATCGGTTGGCGATCGAAGCCGCCGCGCGCAACAATGTCTGGTTGGCGTATCCGACGAATCCGGCTCCAGGTCAGCGGTGGGTCATCTTCGCGTGGCTGGTGCTCGGGCTCATCGGGGTCGTCGTGCAATTGACCGTGACAGCAAAAGGAAAAAAGTAGGAACTGGAGATATCAATGGCGACATTCTCGAGAAGTGTGACTGTGGATTGGGCAGGGCCAATCATGGAAGGCAAAGGGCAGGCGAAAGCGGGCACCGGCGCGTTCACATTGCCCGTATCGTTTCCGTCCCGGATCGGTGAGCCGGCGGGGCAGACCAGCCCTGAAGAGTTGATCGCGGCAGCGCACGCCTCGTGCTATGCCATGGCGCTCAACGCTACGGTTGGACGCAAGGGTGGATCGATTGCCAAGACGCAAGTGACGGCTACGGTCGTCGCGGATAAGAGCGATGCCGGAATCAAGCTGACGACGTCGAAGCTGAACGTCGTGGCCGAGGGCCTGCAGGGGATCGAGAAGTCGCAGTTCGCCGAGGTCGCGAAAGAGGCGGAAGGGAAGTGCCCCATCTCGAATGCGCTTCGCGGGAACCTCCAGATCGAGCTCGTCGCCGAGGCGAAGTAGGCGGTTCACCCCTCGATAGTCCGCTTCGCCCCTTTCCGTTCTCCTTCAGGGCCGCGCCTCCGCGATCGTTCGCGGTCAAGGAGGCGTATATGTACAAAGCAGGTCGAATCGGGCTTTGGATCTGCCAGGCTCTGCTGGCGCTCCTGTTTGTGTTCGCTGGCTCGGCAAAGTTCACGGGCCCCCTGTGGGAGCGAATGTTCGCACGGTGGGGCTATCCGGATCATTTCTACTTAGTCATCGGTGCAGTTGAAGTTGCCGCGGGCCTGGCCCTCCTGGTTCCTAGGCTCGCGGCTTCCGCAGCGGCGATCCTCATCGTCGTCATGATCGGCGCCGGCGCCACCCACGTGCTTCATAATGAGCAGCGGCGGCTGCCGGAGATTGCCGTGTTGATCGTGATGCTCGGTCTCGTCGCGTATGGACGCCGCGCTGAAGCGTACTGGCCCAAAGCCATCCGTTCGCCCGCATGAAGCATCGCTGGGTCGTCTGGGCGTGGACGTGGATCGGCTGGACCGGCCTGGCCATCTTCCTCGGCCTCAGCTCGTCGCTGGCCTACATGGCCGTCGGCAACCCGCCTCGATGGTCGCTGACGATCCGGATGTCGCTCGCCGAGATCTACATCTGGGGCGCCATCGCACCGTTGGTGGTGCGCCTCGCGCGATGGTTTCCGTTCACGCGCGCGCGGCTGTGGCGAGTCCTGCCGGTTCACCTGACCGCCAGCCTGGCGATCAGCCTTCTCAAGTTGATCGTGGATTCGGCGATTCGCCGGTCGTTGTTCGGCTTCCGCAACTACGTGCTGATTACGAGCCTTGCCCCGAACGTGCTCTTCTATTGGGGCATCGTTGCCGCGACGCATGGGATCGGCTATTACAGGTCCAGCAAGGAGCGCGAGCTGCGCGCTTCGCAGCTCGAGGCAAGGCTCGCGCAAGCACGGCTTCAGCTGCTGCAGATGCAGCTGCATCCCCACTTTCTGTTCAATACGCTCAATACGATTTCTGAGCTCGTGCACGAAGATCCCGAAACCGCCGATCGCATGATCAGCGGGCTGAGCGATCTGCTCCGCGAAGCGCTTGCCGCCGGAACGGTGCAAGAGGTCCCAATCCAGCGCGAGCTGGCGATGCTCGAGCGCTACCTCGAGATCCAACGAACGCGCTTTGGCGACCGCTTGCGCGTCGACGTCGACGTGGAGCCGCACGCGCTTGACGCACTGGTTCCACAGCTCGTGCTTCAGCCGGTCGTCGAGAACGCGATTCGCCACGGAATTGGTTCGCACGCCAAACGCGGGCACATCACGATCGCTGCAAGGGTGACAGGCGAATCCCTACATATCGATGTCGAGGACGATGGCCGCGGCCTTCAGCACGCGAACGCGGAGATGAGCGAGGGGATTGGGCTTTCAAATACCCGTGAACGCCTCGAAGCGCTCTACGGCGACGCGGCCCGCCTGAGTCTGCGAGACCGTCCCAACGGTGGGGTGATTCTGACTATAGTCGTGCCGCTCCGTCGAGCGCAGCGGGGGTCGAACGGCACGCCGTCACAGGCCACATGATTCGCGCGCTCATTGTGGACGACGAGCCTGTTGCGCGACGCCGGATCCGGCGGCTGCTGACAGGCGAACAGGATGTGGTCGTCGTTGGCGAGGCTGGCGACGGACGCGAGGCGGTCGACGCGATCAACTCCATGCATCCCAACCTGGTGTTTCTTGACGTGCAGATGCCTGAGGCGGACGGCTTCGAGGTAGTGAAGAGTCTCGGTGCGAGAATGCCGCAGGTTGTGTTCGTGACTGCTTTCGATCAGTACGCGCTGAGCGCCTTCGAAATCCACGCGCTTGATTACTTGTTGAAGCCGTTCAACCGCAGCAGGTTTCAGCAATCCATGGCGCGGGCGCGAGCGGCATTGGCAGCGGCAGATGACAGGCAGCTGCGCGGCGATTTGAGTGGCCTGCTGGCGGAGTTGAGAAGCCGGCCCCCGTACCTGCAGCGCTTCGTCGTTCGCGCGCAAGACCGCGTTGTCCTGATTGACGCGTCGGCCGTGGATTGGATTGAAGCGGCCGACAACTACGCGATCCTGCATGTCGGCCGGTCGTCCCATGTGGTCCGCGACACAATGACCCGTCTGGCCAGCGACCTCGATCCGCGGCGCTTCGTCCGCATCCACCGATCCACGATCGTTCAGCTGGATCGCGTCCGCGAGTTCTTGCCGGCTTTTCACGGCGATTTCGTCGTGGTGTTGCACGATGGGACGAGGGTGACGCTGAGCCGCAACTATCGGGCTGATGTCGAGGGGCTGTTGAAAAGACGGTTGTAGGCGTTGAAGTCCGGGGTCTCGGGGTCCGGAAGACCGGAAGTCCGGAAGACCGTTGCGTCCGAGCGAACTTCCGGGCTCCCGAACTCCCGGCCTTCCGACCCGTCACCGAGCCAACCCGAACGCCACCAACTTCGTATCCAGCTTCGAGAACGGTGTGTCGTGGCCACCCGCGGCGATGACCAGCATCTGCCGGCCTTTGTCGGTCGTGTACAGGAGCGGCGTGGCGCGGGCGCTCGTCGGCAAGGGTGCCTTCCAGACTTCCTGACCGCGGGTCGTCTCGAACGCGCGAAGAAACGGGTCGAGCGTCGCGCCGATGAAGACGAGTCCCGTTCCTGTGGCGATTGGTCCGCCGAGATTCGGTGCGCCGGTTGGAGTGGTCGTCTTCAACGACATCGCGTGCGTCATGTCGCCCAGTGTCGATCGCCACGCGATCGCTCCGGTGTCGGCGTTCACCGCCACCAGTTCACCCCAGGGCGGTGCAACGCAGGGCCGGCCCAATGGTGAGAGGAAAAACTGACGCGACATCGCGTACGGCGTGCCGGATTGTTCGGTGGTCTCACGCTCGGGATGCGCGCGCCGCTGCTCGTCGAACTGGGCGGTTGGTATCAGTCGAACGATAGCCGGAAGGCGATTGACAGGTGCGATGAGCAGTCGGCGCACCGGATCCCACGCCGCACCGCCCCAGTGCAAGCCACCAATGTTGCCGGGCACGATGATCGATCCGCGAACGCTCGGCGGCGTGAATGCACCCTCGTTGCGAAATTCCTTGAACATCGCACGGCACGCGTCGAGTTCCTCGGGAGTTGCGCCCCACAGATCGGTTTCGCGAACCTGCTGCGGGACGAGACTCGGCGGCTGCGATGTGAAGGGCTGGGTGAGCGCGGCTTTTTCGCCGTCCACATCGCTTGGCGGAACGGGTCTCTCAGCAATGGGAAAGAGGGGTTTGCCAGTGAGGCGATCGAACAGGAAGAGATGTCCGGTCTTCGATCCGACCGCCACGGCAGGTCCAGACTTCGCTCGATAGAGCAGCGGCGGCGAGGCGACATCGAAGTCCCAGAGATCGTGATGAGCGGTTTGAAAGTGCCAGACGACCTCGCCGGTCGTGCCACGAAGGGCGACGATCGAATTGGCGTAGCCGTCCGATCCGGCTCGCAAGCCGCCGAAGTAGTCTGGGCTGGCGCTTCCGGTTGGAAGGAACACCAAGCCATTCACGGCGTCCACGGCGATGAGCGACCACGTGTTGGCGCCTCCGGCGGCCGCGTCACTGGGGAGCGGGTGGAATGTCCATCGGAGCGCGCCGGTGTTTGCGTCGAACGCGCGAACTTCGCCGGAGGCCATGCGCGCCCGGCTGTTGTCAGCAACAAACGAGCCGACGATGACCAGATCGCGATAGATGGCAGGCGGGGAGCTGACGCCGTACTCACCCGCGTACTGCGGTGGCCGTCGAAGGCCGGCGGTGAGATCGATCACCCCGTCACGCCCGAAGCCCGCGCAGCGTTCGCCGTTCGTGCGCTCGACGCACACCAGACGCGCGTCCACGGTACCGACGTAGAGGCGGTTGCCGCGCGCGGCCAGCCCGCGGCTCGTGAACTCGCTGTAGTTCGCGTCCTGGCGCACGCCGAGCTCGACACGCCAGGCTTCCGCACCCGTGTCAGCGTCGAGGGCGATGACCGCACCGCGCGGCGTCGAGAGATAAAGGCGTCCGCCGAGATACACCGGTGTGGCTTCGAAAGCGGGCCGCTTGGCGCCGCCTTTTAGTGCGTTCGTTGATTCGCGCGTGTCGTAGGTCCAGGCCGGCGCAAGGCGGCTGACGGTGTTCGGAGTAATCCGTTCCACCGAAGGTTGAAGGGATGCGGCCGAAGCTGCCAGGAGCAGGGCGATTGTCAGATAGATGAAGCGTGGCATTTTCTTATTCTTCATTTTTTGGCCTTCAGCGGCGTCACATGTTTTTCACATCTTGGCCCCATGCGTGCCACAAGCCCAGCGTCTGAATCAGCAGATGCGAGCGCTTGTTCTACCAAAATGGGGATATCGAATGAAACGCACACGTGTTTTCACATTAGCCGCGGTCCTGGCTGCCGGACTGCTTGCAAGTACGACGCTGGCCCAGGTTCCTGACGCAGGAGCCGACCGTCGCGGTCCAGCCCGGTTCGGTCAATTTGGACGTGATGGCGGCTTGCCATTGCGGGCGCTGAATCTGACAGACGCGCAGCGCCAGCAGGTTCAGGCGTTGGTGGAGCAGTCTCACGAACAGAATCGGGATGTTGTGTCGCGGCTGCGCGAGGCCCGCGACGCGCAGCGCAAGGCGACGGAAGCCGTCCCGTTCGATGAACAGGCGATTCGCTCGACGACGCAAGCGCTCGTCGAAGCGGAAACGAACGCGGCGATTGCGCGGGCGAAGCTGCACGCCGAGATCTTTGCGTTGCTGACGCCGGAGCAGCAGGCGCAAGCGGCCAAGCTCAAGACGGAGCGCGAGGCGCGCCAGTCCCAACGCGGCCCGCGCGGCGCTAGGGGCTCGGCCGGGGTCTGACCCCACCCGCCGGGGTCTGACCCCACCCGCCGGATTTTGGTTGGGTGGGGTCAGACCCCAACCACGGCCCCACCCGCCAACCCCAGCCATTAGTGCATACTGGCTCGAACATGGTCCGAGCTATTGGGTTGGCAACCGCGGTTTCCGTCCTCCTCTTCCCCGCCATCGGCGCGGCGCAGACCATCGAGCTGGGGCCATTTGGCGGCTACCGCTTTGGCGGTGACTTCTTCGAGCGCGTCACCGGTCAGCCCGTCGATCTCGATGGGGCGGCGGCCGCAGGTGGTGTTCTCAACGTCGCGATGAGCGACGGCTTATGGTTCGAAGGGCTCTTCACCCATCAACGAGCCAGCCTCAGCGTGCCAGCGAGTGCGATCGCACCACCCACACACTGGACGATCACCGTCAATCACTGGATGGCCGGCGGGCTTCAGGAGTTCGACTACGGCCGCGCGCGACCATTTCTGACTGGACTGCTCGGCCTGACCCACTACAGCGCCGAAGGCGACGACGAGATTCGGTTCGTGATCAGTGCTGGCGGTGGTGTGAAGCTTTATCCGTTGCGCCGCCTGGCGCTACGGCTCGATGGACGCGTATTTGCCACGTTTGCCGATGTCGACGGGCGCGCGCTGGCGTGCACGCCGGGATTCTGTCTCGTGGCGTTCGACACCGACATCATCTGGCAGGCCGAGTTCACCGCCGGATTCGTCGTCGCATTCTGACCGGCTTGCGCAGGCTTTCGCGAATCCGCTACACTTGGGGTTCTCCCGAGACGGTCCCAACGCCGTCAGAGCGGTTCAGCGCTCGCTGTTCCTCAGTAGCTCAATGGTAGAGCATCCGGCTGTTAACCGGAGGGTTCCTGGTTCGAGTCCAGGCTGAGGAGCCATCCTTCGAAAAATTCGACGCAATTCTCAGCGAGCCAAACAGTTGGCGGTTCTAGACTTGTGATGTGAAGACGCCGAACCAAACCCGCCGTCTTGCGTCAATCGGTGCACTGGCTCTCGTCACTATCATTGCGTGTTCACAGCAGCCGTGGTCGACGTCGTCGAACGATAGCGTCGACCGACTCTTTGCTGAATGGAATAAGCCCGGCACACCAGGATGCAGCGTTGGAATCAGTCGAAACGGCACGACGCTGTATGAGCGTGGATATGGAATAGCCAATCTGGATCTTGGCGTCCCGATCTCGCCAGCATCCGTCCTCAACGCGGCGTCAATCTCGAAGCAGTTCACCGCGATGAGCATTCTGCTACTTGCTCATCGTGGGCAACTGTCGTTGGACGACGACGTGGGCGAGTACATTCCAAACTGGGGTGCGTGCACACCGGATTACGATTCGCCATCTGCTGTCGCACACCAGCGGGCTGCGGGACGCGTTCATTCTTCAGGGCCTCCGGCCGGACCACCCGGACAACATCAACGGACAGATTGTGAGCATTCTGGCGCACGCGCGGGGCCTCAACTTTGCTCCAGGTTCGCAGTTCGAGTACAACAACGGCGCCTATAGGCTGCTCGCGGCAATCGTCGAGCGCGTAAGCGGCCAGAAATTCTCCGTGTCCGTCGACGCGAACATCTTCAAGCCGCTGGGCATGGCGCACTCGTATATGCATGACGATGCAGCTCAGGTCATCCCGAACCGCGCGACCGGAAAGTTGTCCAGACTGGTGAGCCATCCTTCGCGGGTCCTTTCCGAGCCGAGTAGTGGCAGTCCTCGGCCTGCTCTACATCCTGCACTTCTTCGCGCCCACTTCGTCCAGCCAAGCCGCTGGCGGCGCGTTTATTGAGAGGCTTGCACAACGAACCGAGGATCTAGACACCGCGTCTGGACCGGACGTCGTCGCCGCACAGATGACGGCGTTCCGTGAGTGGGAGCAATCCCCCGGAACACGCTTCGGCGATCTCAAGGACATCCATCAGCCCACCCTCGTCGTCAATGGCATCCACGACGAAATGATTCCCGTCTCGAACTCGTATCGGCTGGCCGAGAATCTTCCGAACGCCGTACTGCTCGCGTACCCGGATTCCGGACACGGGTCGCTGTTCCAGTTTCACGACTCTTTCACTCGGCAGGTTGCGGCATTCCTTGCGTCGGACTCGCCATTCGCGCCTTACTGAGTCGTCATCACTTGAGGCACACCTCAGTATGCGAACGCCGACGGTGATGCGTCGGGCCAGGAACCTCGAAGACCATCAGTCGATCGAAGCTAGCGCGTGCACGGGTCCGGCGTGGACGCACCGGGCGTGAGCGTCTATGCGTGCTTGAACCTGTGCGTTGCGCAAAGAAATCCTTAATCCAGTATCCTTGCCGAGCGCGAGCCAGGATCCCGCAACGAACTTCGATTCGGGAGGTCTATGACGAGTGTCGTACACGCGTTGAAATGCGCCGCGGCGGTGTTCGTTGCCCTCGCGGCTTTGCCCCTCGCTTCGAACAGGCTGACATCTGCACAGACGCCGATCCAGGTGCTTCTCGTCACCGGCCAGAGCAACCGGTATCACAACTGGGAGGTCAGCAGCCCGATCGTCAAACGGCAGTTGGAGGAGAGCGGGAGCTTTGCCGTGAGCCTGAAGACGACGCCGCCGAAAGGCGCGACGCCGAATCAGGATATGTCGAGCTTTGCACCGAGGTTCTCCGACTATCAGGTCGTGGTGCTGGACTACGAAGGCTTCGAGTTCTCGGCGCCGGTCAAGCAGACGTTGGTGGATTACATTAAGAACGGCGGCGGGCTCGTCGTCCTCCATGCGGCGGATAACGCGTTTCCCGGCTGGCCTGAGTACAACGAGATGATCGGCGTCGGTGGCTGGGGAGGGTTCACACCCGGTTATAGCAACCGGACCGAGCGTGCGGGTCCGAAGATCCGGTGGCGCGATGGCCGCATGGTGCTCGACAACGCCACTCCCGGGACCGCGCAGCATCCGAGCCCGCACGATTTCCTCATCACGAATCGCGCCCCCGAGCACCCGATCATGAAGGGTTTGCCGTCCGCGTGGCTGCACGCCAACGACGAGGTCTATAGCAATCTCCGCGGCCCGGCGAAAAACGTCACTGTCCTCGCGACGGCGATGGCTCCGACGTCGATGCCGAATGGCACGGGAGAGCACGAGCCCATCATCATGACGATCACCTACGGCAAGGGACGCGTGTTTCACGACACGCTCGGCCACGTCGGGGCGACGCAGAAAGAGCCAATCATCAGCATGAATTCCGTCGACTACAACGTGCTGCTTCAGCGCGGCACGGAATGGGCTGCGACGGGCTCGGTGACCATCCCGGTCCCGAAAGACTTTCCCACCGCGGACAGGACCTCCATCAGGTAACCGCCGAGGTCATCAGGAGTTATGATCGCCTTCGCCGCCCGACGACTTATGAAAAACAGAGCCCACGTCGTCAGCACCACGATCCTGTTCCTCGTCGCCGCTGCCGCAGTGCCGGCCCAGGAGAAGCCCCAGGGACCTCCGCCCTCGCAGGGTCGCGGCAACATGGGCAGGCCCATCGTGCTCGGCCCCGACGATGTCCGGGCGTTCCCCGACGCTCCCCCGGGCTTCAACACCCGGCGCGCCG
>Ga0075418_10002279_pt1 | contig 21931 bp, 16 predicted proteins | sample SoiMetdeltSBSDD2_FD_81776 | JGI IMG/M metagenome (GOLD analysis project Ga0075418, IMG submission 81776) | Bulk soil microbial communities from a Populus tree surrounding site in Tennessee, USA - Soil MetaG P. deltoides SBSDD2 | ecosystem: Environmental > Terrestrial > Soil > Tree plantation...
GCCGTGCAGTCGGGTCGTACATGCGCACGCAATGCGTGAATGCGCGCGGGTTTCCCGACTCGTCGGTGAGTCGCAGCTCATCCTCGATGCCCCAGCCATCCAGCGCACGCCATGCCTTCCACGTCCCTGGGAATTTCGGGCTCCCGTGGATGCGCGCCGCCAAGCCCTCGACACGCGGTTGCGCCACGATCTCCCATTGCCCAACGAGGAAATCGAACTGGGATGCCTCGCGCGGCGCGGTGCGAGTGGGTGGCGGCGAGCCGTGGCCGTGCTGCGCCGCAGCTGGCGCGGCAAGCGCGAGGAGCACGAGCAAGGCGGAGTGTGTGCGGACGCGCATGGAATCCTCCCGTGGATGGCTCCACGTTGGAGCCTACCGCGGCCAGCGCGCATGCGGGGCGGTTTTTCGCCGAACGGTCTCATGATCCAGCCGAACGGGGCGTCGATTCGGCATCTGCGGCGCGTCGCTCGCGTATGGTGGAGGCATGAGCCAACCACTGATCGTCCTGCGTCATGTGAGCAAGAACTACCGCACCGCTGCAGGTGACTTCACGGCGCTCGCGGACCTCGATCTCCACATCGACGCGCGTGCCTTCGTCGTCGTGGTGGGGCAATCCGGCAGCGGCAAGTCGACGCTGTTGAACCTGCTCGCGGGGATCGACCGGCCCACGCGTGGCGAAGTGATCGTGGGGGATACGGCCGTCCATACGCTGTCAGAGCGCGCGATGTCGACATGGCGCGGGCGCAGTGTCGGCATCGTGTTCCAGTTCTTTCAACTATTGCCGACGCTCACGGCGGCGGAGAACGTCCTGCTGCCCATGGATTTCTGCGGCACTTGGCCGGCGCGCGAGCGCTGGGACCGGGCACTCGAACTCCTGGAACGTTGCGGCGTCGCCGATCAGGCGCACAAGCTGCCCGCGACATTGTCAGGCGGGCAGCAGCAGCGGGTGGCCGTCGCGCGTGCGCTCGCCAACGCACCGGCGCTGTTGCTCGCGGACGAGCCCACCGGGAATCTCGATTCCCGCACGTCCGAGACGATGCTGGAGTTGTTCGCGGACCTGGTCCAGGAGGGGCAAACGGTCGTGATGGTCACGCACGAGCGCGGTGCCCAGCGCTACGCTTCCCGCACGATCACGTTGGCCGATGGCCGCGTCGTGGCCTCCCATGCAGAGTGACGGCAAGCAGATCCGCCGCGGCCGAGCGCTGCTCGGCCCGCGCTGGACCAAGGTGCGACGCGATGTGCTGCAGCACAAAGTGCGCACAGTTCTCGTCGTGCTGGCCATCGCCATCGGGATCGTCGGCGCCGGAGCAGTGCTCGACACCTGGTCGTTGTTGCGGCGGGTGACACGCGGCGAGTTCGCGAGCAGCAACCCGGCATCGGCGACGCTCGATACCGAGTCGATCGACCCGGCGTTGCTGGAACGCATCCGCGCCATGCCGGCGATTCGTGATGTGCAGGCGCGGCGCACGGTGTTGGGCAGCGCCCGAACAGCGAGCGGTTGGCGCACGGCCATTTTCTTCGCCGTCGATGACTTCACCGCCATTCGCATCGGGATCGTGAAGCCGGAGTCCGGCGCCTGGCCGCCGCCCGACGGTGGGGTGGTGGTCGAAGCTTCGTCCGTGGAGTTCGCGGGCACGTCGGTGGGCGACTCGCTCTCGATTCAGCTGCGCGATGCGGTGCAACCACGAATGCTGCCGGTCGCGGGCATCGCGCGCGACGTCGGCCTCGCCCCGGGCTGGATGGAGCACGTCGTCTACGGCTTCGTGACACGCGCGACGTTGGCGCAACTGGGCGCGCCATCGTCGCTCGACGAACTGCAGTTCGTCGTCGCAAATCGCGGCCTCGATCGCGAGGGAGTGCGGCGAATCGCATTCGATGTGCGTGAGGTCATCGAGAGCACCGGCCGTGAAGTCACGAACGTGGATGTGCCGGTGCCGGGCCGGCACATTCATGCCGGCCAGATCGATTCGCTGCTCTTCACCCAAGGCGCATTTGGCGTTCTCGCGCTGCTCTTGAGCGGGTTCCTCGTCGTCAATCTGATCGCCGCGATGTTGGCAGGCCAGGTGCGCGAGATCGGCGTGATGAAGGCCATCGGCGCGCGTGAGGGACAGATCGCCTGGATGTACCTGGGTCTCGCGTTCGGCCTCGGGCTCGTCGCTTGCGCGGTCGCGCTCCCACTGGCTGCCTTCCTCGGCCAGCAATATGCCGAGTTCACCGCCGACATGCTCAACTTCGACATCGCCGGCTTCCGCATTCCGTCGCAAGTGATCCTGTTGCAGCTCGCAGTCGGTGCACTCCTGCCGGTCGCCGCTGCGGCGATCCCGGTCACGCGCGGCTGCCGGATCTCGGTCAGTGAAGCGCTGCGCGACTTCGGCATCGATCACTTGTGCGGCAGCACGAACCGCAGACTGATGCGATACTCCCGCGGTTTGTCGCGGCCCATGCTGTTGTCTTTGCGCAACGCGTTCCGCCGCCGCCAGCGTATGATTCTCACTCTCACGACGCTCGCAGTCGGCGGCGCGGTCTACCTCGGATCCATCAATTTGCGCGCGTCGATTCGCGGCTCGGTGGACCTGCTCTTCGAATCCATGCGCTTCGACATGGTCCTGCGCTTCGATCGATCCTGGCCGGCCGACAGCCTCGAAGCCGCCATCGCCGCCGTGCCCGGAGTGGCGCAGGTCGAGGCGTGGGGTGGAACGCAGGCGGCGTTCGCCGGGCCGGATAGCATGTTGGGCAACACCTTCCCGCTCAGCGCCCCGCCCGCTGCATCGCGATTGTTCGTTCCTTCCTTGCGCAAGGGCAGAGGGCTCGAGCCTGGTGACGGCAACACATTGGTAGTGAATCGGCGATTGCTCGCGGACGAGCCGCGGCTCGCCCTCGGTAGCGAAGTGATGCTGCTCATCAACGGCCAGACGGCGCGCTGGCGCGTAGTCGGCGTCGTCGACACGGGGCCTTCGCCGGCGGCCTACACCTGGCGGGAGACTCTAGCCAAGGTGACCGGGGATAACCGGATGGATCGTGCCGTCGTCGAGAGCACGGTCGGCGGTGCCGCATCGCAGCTCGAGCTCGTCCAGCGCTTGCGCACGGAGCTCGAAAGCCAGGGCTTCGCGATCCAAACGAGTCAGCTCATGGAGCAGAGCAGGCGTGTGATGGAAGATCACTTGCTCATGGTCGCGGGGTTCTTGGGAGTCATGTCGCAGCTCATGATCGTGGTCGGCGGACTAGGCCTGGCGTCGACGATGAGCCTCTCTGTTCTCGAGCGCACGCGGGAGATCGGCGTCCTGCGCGCGATCGGCGCTTCGCACCGCGCCATTCTCACGATGATTCAATTCGAGGGGCTCGTCGTTGCCATCGCGAGCTGGATCCTCGCGCTGCCGCTCTCGATCCCCATGAGCGTCGTGCTCGGCAAAGCGTTCGGACGCATCATGCTTCCCGTTCCCGTCATCCTCGTCCCCGAGCCGAGCGGCGTCCTGCGCTGGTTGGCGGTCGCGCTCGTCGTCTCGATCGCCGCCTGCGCCTGGCCCGCCTTGCGCGCCACGCGCATCACGACCGCTGCCGCGCTCGCCTACGAATGAATGGCGCAGGCGCCGCGTCGAGCTCACGTGGGTGCAGCCAGTCACCGGAACAAGTTCTTGACCTGGCTCCAAGAGGTGCGCTCGACAGCGAGCACGCGCAGGTCCGAGGCGATCCAGATGTTGGCGTAGCCGGAGCGATCGGAAACGAACGCGATCTCCTTTCCATTCGGAGACCAGGCGGGGTCGCTGTCGTATCCAGGATCGTCAGTCACTTGGAAAAGTGCGCCATCTTCCACACGGACGACCCACACTTCCCAGTCGCCGCTCCGGTCGGAGCCGAAAGCGATGAAGCGACCGTCGGGCGACCACGCCGGCTCGTCGTCGGCTGCTGCGTCCTGTGTCAGCGCGCGAGGTTCACCGCCGCTCACGGGCACGATCCAAATGTCGCGCTGTCCGCCATGCGGCGTCGCATAGGCCAGCCACTGGCCGTCGGGGGACCACGCGGGACTGATCCCAGGAGCGCTGGGCGCCGGCGTGCCGCCCGTGGCGGGCATCATGCAGATGCCCCCGCAGCCTTCATAAGTGATCTGCAGGCCATCGGGCGACCAGGCTGGTTTTCTCCCATACGTGTACAGGGGAACGAGTGTCGTATCCGCGACGTTGCCGATCCACAACTCGTTGGTGATCGTGAAGACGAGGCGATCTCCAGTCGGAGACCACGACGGCGACGAGACGACCATGTCGAGATAGCCAGGTGGTAGTTGGCTCGGGAACTGAGTCCCCCAGCCACCGTCCAGGTTCCCGACGAAAATATCCGCGAACAGGAAATTCCAATGTCCTGGTTCGACCCGCCAGTAGGTGTAGGCGAGACGTGATCCGTCAGGGGACCAGGCAGGCTCCCCAATTCCAGCGTCGTACCCGATGTCGAGCGTCGTGAGCTGGCGAAACGCGACGCCTGCCACGGGCGGCGCGACGAGCACAAGCGTTGCGAGAAACACGAGTAGAAAGATGAACGGACGCAGCATGAGCACATCACCTCATTGCGGACCGGGCGAACGCCGGCATCGCCTCGGCTCGAGGACCTATGATTGTGCGCTCGAAGCAAGAGAAGTTCAAGACCCTGCTCGCGCCATGCCGCCCACGCCCTTCGGCATGCGGAGAATTACTTCGCAGCAGTCGCGTGTATCGGCCGGGGCAACGTAGGCTCTTGTCTTGGAAGCTGCGAGCCCGCACACTTGCGGTACCGGGCTCTTGATCCGTCCGCGTGGTAGCGATGACATGAACGTGCGACGACTGAGACTGCTGCTCTGTGTTATCGGCCTGGTCGGGGCTGGGTTCTTTTTGGTTATCCATCCGAGCCGGCCGCTCACCATGTGGCACAAGGCAGTCGACATTGTCTCGGCGGACGGCACGGTTCTCCGCGGAACGCTGTCGCTTCCTCGTTGGGTTCGGAGACCGGTACCGGCGGTCGTCATCGTTCATGGGTCTGGCCCACGGACTCGGGACGATCTTCGCGGCGATGTACGCCGGCTCGTGCGTGAGGGATTCGGAGTGCTCGCCTATGACAAACGAGGGGTTGGGGCGTCGCAAGGGGTGTATCCGCGGAGCGACGCGATGGACTCCGAAGCAATCTTGCGATTGCTCGCGCAGGATGCAGCTGCCGCATTCGACCATGTTCGCCGGGAGAAAAGCATCGATCCCTCTCGACTCGGATTCTTTGGGGCGAGTCAGGCGGGTTGGATCATCCCGCTCGCTGCCCAACAACTGAGCCCGCAGCCGCGCTTTCACATTGTCCTCTCAGGTGCCGCGGTTTCAACCGGAGTCGAGGAGCTCTACAGTCAACTGACGGGCGACGGGCTCAGGGATCCCCAGCTGACTGATCCGGCCGAAATCAAAGAACGAGTCGACGGCTTTACTGGCCCGAACGGATTTGATCCCGCACCCTTGCTCCAGGCGCTACAGGTGCCGACGTTGTGGTTGCTCGGTGAAAGAGACGAAAGCGTCCCTACGTTTGCAACAGTGCGCGCGATCGACTCGATCCGAGCGTTCGTAACCACTCCCACACCGTGATCGTCTATGCAGAGGCTGATCACAGCCTGCGTAGCGTGAAAACAGGAGAGCCGGCGGCCCTCTGGGATGACATGCGTTCATGGTTACAGCAGAATGGACTCACGAATACCGCGAACGAAAGATAGCTCCCAGCAGTTGCAGGACGGTTCGATCACGAACTCTGGCCTGGGTGGCGGCGACCCTGTCGATCGCGAGAACCACGAAGCGGCTCTATTCTCATATTTTCGACGACGCTCGAGTCGCGACGGAACCGGATGCCGCGGCCGGTGGGGTCGCGGGTGCGAGCAGCGCGGTGGCGCGGTCGATGTGCGCGGTGTACGCATCGAGGATGCCGGCGGCCACCGTCACTTGCACTTCCGCTTCCTGCCAGCGGCGGAGCTCGAGCGCTTCGCGCACACCCGGGAGCGTTTTCACGCCATAACCGGTGTATTTCCCTGGGGCGTAGACATGGTGCACGTACCAGGGACGGCCCGGCAGTCCCTCGGATCGCGTGAGGGCGCGCTCGCTCTGCATCAGGATCGCATCGAGCGCACGTCGCGTCGCGGCCGAGATGGCTGCACCTTGCTTGCCGAACGCCTTGTCGTAGGCCGCGGCGCTTTTCTCGAGTGATTGCACCGCGTTCTGGAGCGGTGCGAAGTTGAGGTGCGGCACCGGATCGTCCGGCTTCGGAGCCACGTATGGTTTGTGGGGATTGGAGTACGCCGTGAACGTCCCCTCCTCGATCCTGCGATTTTTCTCCTCGGATTCCTCGCGCATCGTGTCGGCGAGCTTCTCGACTTCATCGGCATAGCGCTTCACGGTGGCGGCGAGAGCGGTGAACTCGAAGGGCAAAACGTCGGCGGACGCGAGGCGTAACGTCGCGCGCCCGGTCGTTTTGGCGAGCGTGATGCCGTACTCGAACGTGGGATCCATGAAACGCACGTAATGATCGTAGGTGTCGTAGATGGAGTGATACTGGCCGTACTCGTCTTCGCCACCGTACCCGAGGTTGAGCGCGGCGATTCCGAGGTGCTGGAGGAAGGGCGAGTAATCCGATCCCGCGCCGAGGGCGCGAATGCGCAGGTCGGATCGCTCGCGTGCAGCGGTGCGTTCCTCCGGCGTCCCGTTCAGGACGACTGCAGCGCGGGCGCGTTCGAGGACCGGGAGGTTCTTTTCGGGATCGACGACGTCGCGCGCCACCTGGTTGATGAATGGTTCGAGAGTGTGTGAACCGGCGAGCTCGATCATTCCACGGGCACTGCTGTCGGTGTTGATGTAGGCCACGGCCTTGCGGCGCAGGTCTTCGGCATGCGTCTCGACCCACTCGGTCGAACCCAACAAGCTTTGTTCCTCGCCATCCCAAGCTGCATAGACGATCGTCCGGCGCGGCTTCCATCCGCTGCGCACCAGCTCGGATACGGCGCGAGCTTCCTCGAGGAGCGCCACCATGCCGCTCGTCGGATCGGTGGCGCCGTTCACCCAGGCATCATGATGATTGCCGCGCATGATCCATTGATCCGGCAGCTCGGCGCCGGGAAGTGTCGCGATCACATCGTGCGCCGGCACGAGCTTCCAATCGAACGCGATCTGGAGATGCACAATCGCCGGCCCGGGACCCAGGTGATAGGGAACGGGCATGGCGCCGCGCCAAGTCTCGGGCGCGATCGGGCCGCCGAGCGCGCTGAGCAGCGGCAACGCGTCGCCATACGAGATCGGCAGCACGGGAATCTTCGTCAGCGTCCTCGCCTTCGCGAGATCGGGCTTGCGGGGTCGATGCGGCGCACCGACTCCCGGCGTGAGCGGGTCACCGGGGTAGAGCGGCATGTCGGCGACCGAACCGCGCTGCACCGATGCGTCGCTCCTCCAACCACCTTTGGGATAGACGTCGCCTTCGAAGTAACCATCCTCGCGCGGATCGGAGAAGATGATGCAGCCAATGGCCCCGTGTTCGGCGGCGACTTTCGGCTTGATGCCGCGCCAAGAGCCGCCGTATCGCGCCAGCACGATCTTGCCGCGCACATCGATGCCGTGCCGCTCGAGCTCCTCGTAATCCTTGGGGACACCCTGATTGACGTAGACGAGCTCGCCGGTCACGTCGCCATCCACGGAGTAAGCGTTGAACGGGGGCAACTGCTCGCTCTTCTGGCTCGACGTCGCATCCTCGGAGAGTGGCGGTTCGTCGAGGGAGAGCTTGCGGTGCTCGGGAGCGACGAGCTCCACCAGGCGGGATTTCGGCGTCGGGAAGAGAACGTAGAAGGTTTCGATGCGCGTCTCGTAACCCCAGGACTGGAAGAGACCGGCCATGAACTTGGCGTTCTCCTCTCCGTAAGGCGAGCCGACGTGGTGCGGCCGCGCCGAGAGACGCTGCATCCACAGGCGCAGGTTCTCGCGGTTTAGTGTGGCGTCGAATCGCGCCTCGACGCCACGTTGCTCCGTTGCGCGCTCGTCACTGAACCCGAGGAGCGGCTGCGCAGATCCGGCGCGCACGATGCCCGCTGCCAGCACCGCACCGAGGAACATGGCGTGAACAACAGGTGTCGTGCGCATTGCCAAATCCTCCCTCGACTTCATTTCGCGGCCCGTTGTGGTTTGCCGGCGGCGCGCGCCGGTCTGTTGCCGGTGCGAGCGGCGCGGTCAGTTGCGTTTGCCGACGGCGACCGGTGCGTTCTTCAGATGTTGATCGCAGAAATCCAGGATCGCCTTATATCCGACGAGCTGGTTCTTCTTGTTCCGGAATCCGTGGCCCTCGTCGTCGAAGACCATGTATTTGACCTCGACACCGTTGGCCTTGGCCGCGGCGACGATGTCGTCCGACTCCACCTTGAGCACGCGCGGGTCGTTGGCGCCTTGCAGCACCATCAGCGGCCGGCTGATGCTCTTGGCGTTGAACAGGGGCGAGATGCGACGCAGGCGCTCGGCATCGGTCTTCGGGTCGCCCATCTCGGTGTACAGCGCCTTGCGCTCCGATTCCCACCACGATGGGATGTTCTCCAAGGTGCGCACCCAGTTCGAGATTCCGAAGATGTCGACACCGACGACGAACTCTTCGGGCTTCAAGGTCAGCGCCGCGAGCGTCATGTAGCCGCCGTAGCTGCCGCCGATGATGCCGATGCGTTGCGCGTCGACATAGCCGAGGCCACCGAGGTAACCTTTGCTCGCCACGCAGTCGCCGAGATCGGCCTCGCCGTGCTTGCGGTCGTCCATGGCGAAGAACGTCTTGCCATAGCCGGAGCTGCCACGATTGTTGATGCCGTACACGACGTACCCGTGATTCACCAGATACTGGATGAGGGCGCTATAGTTGACGCGTGTCTGGCCACCTGGGCCGCCATGCACCCACACGAGCGCGGGGGCTTTGGCGCTGGAGCTCGCCGCGTGCGGCTTGAAGAGGATGCCCGGGATCTCGACGCCATCGTACGACTTGAAGCGCACGACCTGCGCGTCCACCAAATGTTCCGGGTCGATCTTCGGGCTCAGGTTCTGTGTCAGCTGCTTCGCCTGTCCCCCGGCCATGTCCCACACGTAGAGGTTGCTTGGCGACCGGCTGCCGTTGAGATAGAAGGCTATCCGGCTATCGTCCTTGGCGATGCGCACCGCGGTGATGTCGCCTGCCGGCAACTTCGGCAGCTGCACCTGCTTCTGCGTGGCGACCTCGACGATGTGGATCTCCGTGCGCGCATCCTTGTTCACGTTCACCAAGAGATATTTGCCGCTCTTGGAGAAGGCCGCCGACTGCACGTCCCACTCCGGCTTCTCGACCATCGTATGCGCCTTCGTCGCGAGATCCACCTTCACCAAGGCTTTGAACTCGCCGCCTTCGGTGCTCGTCATGTACAGACTCTTGCCGTCGGGGGCGAAGCTCTGCACCTCGTGCAGGACATCGCCCTGGTGCGGCGTCAGATGCTGCATCTGCTGCGTCTGCTGGTCGTACAGGTAGACTTCACTGTCGTTCGTGGTCACCGGCTTGTCGAAGGCGAGCCAGCGTTTATCGCGCGAGATGGTGCCGAAATCGTACCCGGTCTCGTTCTTGTACACCATCGTGCGCGCGTAGCCATCGATGGCGTACTCGTAGATGTCGAAGAACTTGTCGTCGCGCTCGTTCGACTGGACGAAGAAGGACTTCTCGTCGTCCGCCCAGCCGAGGAACTCGGCCTTGACGTTTTCGCCCGGCGTCAGGTCCTGGGCTTTGCCCGAGGCATCCTGCACGTACAAGTGCGTCTTCTCGTTGCCGCCTTGGTCCTGCAGGTAGAGGAAGCGCTCGTCGTTCGGGAAATAGCTGCGCACCGTGATGGCGAAATCGGTCGCGCGCGTGAGCTGTACCGGCGCGCCGCCGGCCACGGGGACCGCGAAGGCGTTGATCACGCCGGTCTGGTCGCTGCTCACCAGGATCTTGGTGCCATCGGGGGAAAACGAGGTCCCCGACATGATCGTCGTCGCCAAGAAATCCTCGATGCTGTATTGGGGAACGTCTCGCGCCAGGGCCGGGTGGGTGAGCGCGAGCACCAGGAGTGCGATTGCGGCTGCGGAGCCGCTGCGGCAGGCGAGACGTCGCATGGGGTCACCTCGTTGGATTCCGATCCGATCGGCTGAATACGGCGCAGAAGAGTGCTTGCAGTCTAGCACGGCACACCAAAGATTGGACGAGGTTCGTCCTGGGGTTTGCTGGTTGCGATTTCGATGTTTCATTAGAATGGCGCCGGGAGCACGATGGCGGTGTGGCGGTTCAGGAGACCAGGAGCGCGACGGATGGCGGACCAGCCAGTCGAAAAGTCGGCAGAGGATCTGTCTCCCTGGACGTCCGGGACGCTCGAGCGCCCCCTGGCGGTGCTGGATCTGGAAACGACGGGGACACAGCCGCACCTGGATCGCATCGTCGAGATCGCTGTCATCAGAATCCTGCCGGATGGCCGCAGCGAATCACGTGCGCGGCGGGTGAATCCGGGCATTCCGATCCCACCCGAGGCGACGGCCGTGCATGGAATCCATGACCTCGACGTCGCCCATGAACCCCCATTCCATCAGATCGCAGCCAGCCTGGCCGAGTTTCTCGCGGGGTGCGACCTCGCGGGCTTCAACCTGGTGAAGTTCGATCTGCCGCTCCTGCGGCGCGAGTTCGAACGCGCCGGCATGGAGCTCACGCTCGCCGGCCGGCGTGTGATCGACGCCAAGACGATCTATCACTTGAAGGAGCCCCGGGACCTCGCGGCGGCGCACCAGCTCTATTGTGGCAGGGCGCTCGTCGACGCACACACGGCCGAGGCCGACGCGCGCGCTGCATATAATGTTCTCGTCGGTCAGCTCGAGCGGTACCCTGATCTGCCCCGGTCGCTCGACGAGCTGCACCGGCTCTGCAACCCTGTCGACGTCGTGGACGCCGAGGGCAAACTGGTGTGGCAGGGAGACGACGCGGTCTTCAGCTTCGGCAAGATGCGCGGTCGCCTGCTCCGCACCGTTCTGGCGGAGGATCGCAGCTACTTGCAGTACCTGGCCGAAGGCGATTTTCCCGCGGATTTCAAACGCATCTTGACCGCGGCGCTCCAGGGACGGCTGCCGCAGCGCGACCCGAACACCGGCGTCGTCGAGGACAAGAAGGACGCGGTGCAAACGCACTTGCCCTTTCCATGGAGCCGCTCATGAGCGGCGAGAAACAGCGAGCGATGCGACAGGTGCGCCCATGAGCGAAGTCCTGGTCAAAGTGCGCGGGCTGCAGGTGCACTTCCCGGTGCGCCGGAGCATGCTCACCAACCGTCCACAAGGGCTCGTGCGCGCGGTCGACGGCGTGGACCTCGACATCCACAAGGGCGAGACCTTGGGTCTCGTCGGCGAATCCGGCTGCGGCAAGTCCAGCACCGGGCGGGCCATTCTGCAGCTCGTCCGTCCCACCGCCGGCAGCGTCGTGTTCAAGGATGTCGAGCTCACGCAGTTGCGCGGCGCCGCGATGCGGCGCATGCGCCGCAGCATGCAGATCGTCTTCCAGAATCCGTATTCATCGCTCAACCCGCGCATGACGGTGGGGTCGATCATCTCCGAGCCGCTGCAGGTGCACGGCTTGGCGCGCGGCCGCGCCTTGCAAGCCCGCGTGCGCGAGCTGCTCGAGGTCGTCGGCCTCGATCCATCGCACCTGCGGCGCTTCCCGCACGAATTCTCCGGCGGCCAGCGCCAGCGCGTCGGCATCGCTCGCGCACTCGCGCTGCAGCCAGAGTTCATCGTCGCCGACGAACCGATCTCGGCGCTCGACGTGTCCATCCAGGCGCAGATTCTGAATCTATTGCAGGACTTGCAGCAGAAGTTCGGTCTCACCTATCTCTTCATCGCCCACGATCTCGCGGCGGTGCGACACATCAGCACACGCATCGCGGTCATGTATCTGGGCAAGATCGTCGAGTTGGCGGAAGCCGAGCAACTGACCGCGCGCCCGTTGCATCCGTATACCCAGGCGCTCATCTCCGCCGTCCCGGTCCCCGATCCGGAGAGCGAGCGCTCGCGCCAGCGCATCGTCCTGCAGGGCGATGTCCCGAGCCCGGTCAACCCGCCATCCGGCTGTCGGTTCCGCACCCGCTGCATGTGGGCTTTCGACCGCTGCACCAGCGAGGAACCGGTGTTGCGCGAGTGGGAGTCGGGCCGCGCCGTCGCCTGCCACTTGTTGGAAGATACCGACCCACCACATCTGCGCGGCGCGAACGTCCCCGCCATCAATGCTTGATCGCGTGATTTGCGCCCGCGAGGGTCCCGCCATCAATCTTGATCGCATGATTTGCGCGGCCCGGGGTTTCCCTATCAGTGTTTGAATGAACGGCGTCAGAAGCGAAGGCCGAGTCGCACCGGAATGAAGTGCGTCGATTCGCCGACGGTGTTGGCCACGTGGTAGGTGGCGTCGACGGTAAGGCTCATGCTTGGTGAGAGCGGTGTGTGCACACCGAGACCGATGAGTGTGCCGAAGACCGTGTCGTTCAACGACATCGTCACTGGGTCGGCAGCGACATCGGCCTCGAGAGCATCGGAGCCGGGGCCGCTGGCGGTGAAGTCCGTGGTGCCGAACGTGTAGACGCCAAATCCGGCCCGCACGTAGGGCTTCACCACCCCCCACTCGAGGAGATCGAGCTCACCGATGACGCTCACCGGCAGGGCCCAAAGATTGCGCCCCCCGGTGCTCACGTTCGGATACGAGTCGCGAATCATTGCCTCGTACGCGTCGGTGTCGAGCGGGTGGCGCATGTAGCTCACCTCCACCCCGAGTGCCAGAACGGGTGCAGCTTTCCACATCAGCGCCGCGCCGAGCGTGAATCCGGTGCTCCACGCGTCGCCTGCGCCATTCTGGCCGGGGAAGCTGGCGCCTCCGGCGAGCGCGAGGATCTGTCCGGACGGGAGCGCGTTCGCCGCGATCGCCAGGTTCGACACGAGACCGACGGCAGCGGCCAGGGCTCGGAGGCGAGTGCGAACCCCTCTTCGGCATCGTGCCCTGTCGCGCATCACAACCATCCTCGCGTGTCCTGCCCAAAGCCGGGCGCACTCGGCCGGCAATCGCCCCAGCCCTGCGGCATCTTCGCATCCGCCGCCTCGAGCCGGCAAGACAATGGGAGTTGGACGAGATCGTTCAACGCTGGCGTGGACTTCAGGAGGAGGGGCAAGACTCTGCCGAGCGCGAGTGGCCAGTTTGGTGGGGGTGGCCAATCGAGCAAGCGGAAGGGTCTTCAACTCCATGCCCTCAGAAAGCATGGATGGATCGGCTCGTCACTCATCTATTTCGTGACAGTTCTCAGCTTTGATTTCAGCAGTTGAGCGAAGGGCAAGCACAATCCAGTCACGCTGCGGCGATTCAGCGCGACTCAACGAGCCTTGCGCGTTGGGAGCGCTCGAAGACCCTTCCCTCACGTAGCGCTATCCGCTAGTGTTCCACGTCGAGCGCCAGGTGGTTTCTCTCGAAGGGACCGGACAGGGAGGATATGGACCCGCTTTCGGAATTCCGTAAGGGGATCGATCGCCTGAATCAGGAGATCCTGACGCTCGTTCAAGAACGCGCCGAGATCGTTCGACAGATCGCCCGATACAAGAGGGAGCATGGGGTCGCGGCCTACGATCCAACCCGCGAAGAGGCCATGCTCCGAGACTTGATGAGAGGCCGACAAGGCCCCTTTCTGGCCGCGGATATTCGAGCCGTATTCACCGCCATTTTCCGCGCATCGCTCCACTTGCAGCAGCGCGAGCGCATGGGGCGCCGCGTTCCGGTCATCGACCCGGTCGTGACGCCGGTGCGCGTCGGACCGGTCGTGGTCGGCGCCGACGAGCCCGTGCTGTTCTTCGGGCCGTGCGCGATCGAGAGCGCCGACCAGATCGAACAAATTGCCGCGTTGGCGAGTTCCCTCGAGGCTCCCGCGGTGCTGCGTGGCGGAGCATACAAGCCGCGGACCCATCCAGAATCGTTCCAAGGTCTGCGGGAAGAAGGCGTTCGCCTGCTACGGGCGGCGGGCAAGAAGCACTCGATCCCGACCGTCACCGAGGTTCTCGACGTCTCCGCGTTGGAGTTCGTGGCGGGCGAAGCCGACATGGTCCAAATCGGCACGCGGAATATGTACAACACCGAGCTCCTCAAGGCGATCGGCCGCATGGGGGTGCCCGTGTTGCTGAAGCGCGGATTCATGGCGACTCTAGACGAGGTTGCCGCCGCCGTGGACTACGTGCGAACAGGCGGCAACGACGCGGTCGTGCTGTGCGAGCGAGGCATCCGGACTTTCGACTATCGAACGCGCAACACTCTCGACGTTGCAGCCGTTCCGTTGCTCCGGGCGGAGATCGGCCTTCCAGTGATCGTGGACGTGAGCCATGCGGTTGGGCGCACGGATCTCCTCCTGCCGTGCGCCAGAGCCGCTCTGGCGGCGGGTGCGGACGGGTTGATGTTCGAGGTGCATCCACAACCAGAAAAGGCACTGTCGGACGCGATTCAACAGATCGATCCCGAATCATTTCTGCAGCTGGTCGAGGCTCTTGATCTGGGCGCCACGCGCCGGCGTCGGCAGCGCAGTTCCGCCGGCGCCGAGAGAGATCGAGCGGAAGACATGAAAGTACTGAAATGACCGACGAACCGAGACGTGTCGATGTGGAGCCACGGCGAAAGAGCTCGACCGCCGCCGCCCAAGTCGTGCGAGGAAGGGCGGACCATCTGTTCGCGGAGAAGCAGCGCAAGATCGACGACTTCGACTTCGGGGAGAAAACCGCTGCGGTCTTCGACGACATGCTGCATCGGTCGGTGCCGTACTACGACGAGATCCAACGGATGCTGGCCCACTTGGCGGCGGACTTCGCCGTGGAAGGAACGGCGGTCTACGATCTCGGCTGCTCGACCGGCACGACGCTCGAGCGCATCGGTAACCTGCTCGACGGGCGGAGCGTGCGCTTGGTCGGGATCGACTTGTCCGAGGAAATGCTGGCGATCGCGCGCGACAAGCTTGCAGCAGCTGGTTTCCAAGACGTGGAGTTGCGGTGCCAGAACCTGGACACGGAATTCGGCATCGACGGGGCCTCGGTGGTCCTCCTGGTGCTGACACTCCAGTTCATTCGGCCGCTGAACCGCGAGAGAACCCTGCAGACGGTGTTCGACGGCCTGAACGAAGGGGGATGTGCCCTCTTGGTCGAGAAAGTGCTGGGAATGAACTCGACCTTGAACCGGCTGTTCATCGAGCACTATTACGACATGAAGCGGCGCAATGGATACAGCGAGCTCGAGATCGCGCAAAAGAGGGAAGCGCTCGAGAACGTCCTCGTGCCCTACCGACTCGACGAGAATGAGGCGCTCCTGCGCAAGGTTGGATTCCGATCCGTCGACGTATTCTTCAAGTGGTACAACTTCTGCGGCCTGGTCGCGGTGAAGTGAATACGGCGATCGTCGAGATGCGTCGGCTCCCCGGCATTCTCATCCGGCCGGGCAACGCCTTGTTTCGCCGAAGGAACCTGATCTTCCCGGTCGGCTTCGTGGTTGTGATGCTGGCCGGCCGACCGCGATTCCCGTTCGGTTCCCAGCACGCCGATCAGTGGATGGACGCCTTCGGCGTGCTCACCATGCTCGCGGGACAGTTGATTCGCGCCATGGTGATCGGGCTGGCGTACATCCAGCGAGGCGGCAAGGCCGGACGAGTCCACGCGGAGTCGCTGGTCGAAGAAGGCGTGTTCGCGCACTGCCGCAACCCGCTGTACCTTGGCAACATCTTGATCTTCCTTGGGATCTTCACCGTCGTGAATTCATGGGCCGGGTGGATTGTCGGTGTGCCGGCCGTCCTTTTCGCCTATCTGGCGATCGTGGCCGCCGAGGAGGATTTCCTCCGTCGGCAGTTCGGCAGCAGATACGAGGACTACTGCCAAAGAGTGCATCGGCTCTGGCCTTCGCTCCGCGGCCTGAGAAAGACGGCCGAGAGTTTTCATTTCAATGGGCGTCGCGTCGTCAGAAAGGAATACGGCTCGACGTTCGCATGGACAACGATCGTGCTCGTGTTGCTGGTGCTGGAGCGGATCGCGAACGGCGGGGCCGAGAGAGTCCGCACGACCTGGGCCTTTTACGCCGGGGCCTGGGGCCTCCTCTTCATGGCCTACCTCACGGCGAGATTCCTCAAGAAGACGGGCAGGCTTTGACTCCGCGCTGTGATGCCGATCGGCTTGTCACCAGATCTCTTTCCAAAGGCAGGCGCAATGGGAGGACCGCACACGTATTCCCGAATCCAGGTGCGGCATGAGAACGACGAGCAAGTATTGTGGGTCGCACTCGATGCGCCTCCAGGGAATGTCCTCGACCTCGAGATGATCGAGAGCCTGCGCGACATGCTCGCGGGCGCGGCGCGACGTTCGCACGTGAAGGCGATCGTCTTCTCCGGCACCGGCGCACACTTCTCCTATGGCGCGAGCATCGAAGAACATCTGCCGGAAAAGGTCGGTGCGCTGCTTCCCGCCTTCCATGGTTTGTTTCGCGATCTCCTGGATGTCGCACGGCCGACGCTCGCCGTCGTCCGCGGCCGCTGTCTCGGTGGTGGGCTCGAACTCGCGTCTTTCTGCAACTGGGTGTTTGCTGCTGCCGACGCCCAGCTCGGCGTGCCCGAGGTGACGTTGGGTGTGTTCCCACCGCTCGCGGCGCTGATCCTTCCCCAGCGTGTCGGACGGCCACGGGCCGAGGACCTGTGTCTCACCGGACGCATCGTTGGCGCCGAGGAAGCGCGCGCGATCGGTCTCGTCGATCAAGTGAGCGAGGATCCCGAGGCCGCCGCGCGCCAGTGGATCGCGCGAAACCTGCTGCCGAAGAGCGCCGTCGCGTTGCACTTCACCACACGCGCCGTGCGCGAGCCACTGCGCGCGCGGCTCCTGGCTGACTTGGATGCGCTCGAGCGCTTGTACCTGCAGGACCTCATGCAGCGCACCGACCCACGTGAAGGGATTCGCGCCTGGATCGAGAAACGCCAGCCGCGGTGGACGAACGAGTGAAGCGCCCCCAGTGGACGAGCGGTCGAGCCCAGGTCGACGAGGGATCGAGCGTGGGTGGAGGAGCGATCGAGCGCAGGTGAAGGAGCGATCGAGCACCCAGGGTACGAACAACTCCTCGTGCCTGTGACTGTAGTCCGGGGGCGCACGAACCCCTGGAGCGCGCGGTCGCGAGGCTGTATCATGGAAGCCTCATGCGACTTGCAGCCGTGGTGGTCTGACCGGCCGCCGCGACGGAATCACAGCGGAGGAATCATGCGCGGCTGGCTGGCAATCCCAGGCATCGTTCTTTTCATCCTGCTGCAGCCGGTGCATGTCTCCGGCGAGTCGGCCCCGATCTTTCTCGACGGGTTCTTCACCGATTGGACCGGCACCGTCGAGCACGCGGATCCTGCCGGTGACAACGGCTCCTCGGGGATCGATTTCAGCGACGTGGATCTGGCGAACGACGCCGACAATCTGTTCCTCCGCTTTGCGATCGGCGTCGAGCGTGGGTTGCAGGTCGCCAACAACATCGAGCTCTATCTGGACACGGACCTCAACGCCGCGACGGGTCTCGTGGTCGGGAACATCGGCGCCGAGCTGCAATGGCAGTTCGGCGCGCTCGTCGGACGCTACTATCGTAGCAACGGGACGAGCGTGCAAATCCGCCAGGACGACCTGCGACTGCGTCAGCTGCCGTCGGTTTCTTCGACGGTGTTCGAGGTTTCCATTGGGCGCGATGTGCGCCCCGACGGCACGAACCTTTTGTTCCCGGGCACATCCATGCGAGTCGTGCTGCGCGACGTGGGCGCGAGCGGCGACCGCGCCCCGAACACGGGTCTCACGCTCACCTATTCCTTCGACGCCACACCCGTGTCACCTCCCGATCCGATTTCCTTGGCGCGGGTGAACGGCTCGGATGTCCGTGTCGTCACCTGGAATGTGCGCGATCTCGAGGGCACGACCAACGGCTTCAACTCGGCCGTGACACCGAATGCCGACCGCATCTTCTCCGCTCTCGATCCCCAAATCGTCAGCTTCCAGGAGATCTACAACGCGACACCGGCGCAAACGGCAGCACTCTTCGAGAGCTTCCTGCCGTCGGGCGCGGGCCAAGTGTGGCACGCGGCCGAAGTGAACGACTGTATCGTCGTCACCCGCTTCCCGATCCTCGGCCAGTGGGCGATCGACCTCAACAACGCGGTGCTCTTGGACGCCGAGGCGGCTCTCGATCGCGACATCCTGCTGGTGAATGCTCACTTGCCTTGCTGCACCAATGATGCCGGCCGGCAGAACGAAGCGGACGCCATCATGGCGTTCTTCCGTGACGCAATGACCGCCGGCGGCACCGTCACCGTCCCGGAAGGAACGGTGCTCATGATCACGGGGGATCTGAACCTCGTCGGCTTCGCACGACAGCTCGTCACGTTGCAGACCGGCGACATCGTCAACAACGGCAGCTTCGGTCCCGATTTCGCGCCGGATTGGGACGGCACGGATTTCGCCGATGTCGTGTCGAGCCAGACGGAAAGGCGCTTCGCCTACACCTGGAGGAGCGACGGATCGACATTCGCTCCGGGCCGTCTCGATTTCTTCCTCTACACCGATAGCGCCGTGCGCCTCGAACGCCACTTCAGCCTCTACACGCCGGAGATGTCGCCGGCGCAGCTCGCGGCCTTCGGCCTGCAGGCGAACGACGTGACCGCGGTCTCCGATCACCTGCCGCACGTGGCGGATTTCCGCCAACTGCGGACGAGCGCGGCCGAGGAAGTGCCGGCCGCGTCGGGCGGTGTGCGTATCGCCGATCTTTCCAGCTCGGCGCCAAGCGGTGTGCGTTTCGCCGTGACCCTGGAACAGCCCGCGCATCTGCGGGTGCAATTGTTCGACGTGCGCGGGGCGCTGGTTGCGACGTTGCACGACGACGGAACCGGTGTCTCCGCTGCGGGCGCTCGAGTTTTCGACTGGGATGGGGCCAGCCGCCAGGGCACGGTGGCTGCGAGCGGCACCTACTTCGTGCGTGTCGTCGCGGCCCCGCTCGCGCCCGGCGCGCGTGAACAGTCGGCGGTGGCGAAAGTCATCTTCATCAAGTGACGCCGTGTTCCGCCGCCGCCAGGCCTGTGCGAGATGCAGCATCCGGAAGATTCGACTACAGTGAGAAGGGAATCATGACCGCTCGATCCTCTTCGATGAACTCTTCGCTGCGCAAAGCCTCCTGGATGTCGACCACGTGCAGCTTCCTGCTGGCCCTCGTGTCGATCCAGCTCGGCCGGCGCTTGAGCATCGCCGAGCACATGTCGATGTTCAACTGGATGGCAGCGGTCATCCTGGCGCTGGTTGTTGCCGGCTTCGTCGCGGCGCTGATGTCACTGGTGAAATCGCGCGCCAAGAGCGGTTCATCCTGGCTCGCTGCTGGGCTCGCGCTCCTGCTCCTTTTGTCGTACCTCTTCGACGATTGAATCGGAACGACCTCAGCCGAGCTGAAACGGATCCGTCCCGGCAGACAGAATCGGAACCATCCCGGCCAGACAGAAGTGGATCTGCCGCGGTGCTGCCATCCGGCGAGTTTCCTGGGTTTCTCATTTCGCGCGAGTCCCGCGCCCCTTGATGTTGGCGATGATCGAGTGCAAGGTGGCGTTGTCGTTGTCGAAATCGCCATGCATCGTACTGCCGCTTTGTCGCGAAGGCGCGGGGATTGCGCGCACGAATCGCCGCACGTCGCGCAGTCGCGGCCGTTGCACAGCCTCGTCGAAGAACTTTTCCATGCCGAGAATCGGGATGCGCGTTCCGCCCTCGAACGCTTCGGATACGAGGTAGAGGAGCGATCTCCCATAGCCGAACAACGGCCGGCAGCTGGGGTCCTTTTCTTCGGCCTCCGCGCTCAGGTGGTACTGGTGGTACTCCCGCACCTGTCGCGCGCGAAGACACGGCAGCAGTGTGGCATCGAAGACGTCCGTGCGGACTGCCGGAGCCATGAAATGGACCGAATCGAACTGCCAGCCCAATCGCACCAGAGCATCGAGCAGATGGCAGTGAACGATCGAGCCCGCCGAATGGCCGATCAAGTGTAAGCGCACACGCGACGGGGCGAACTCGGGCACCGACAGCCCGAGATCGAAGAGCTGATGCACGCCGCTCGTCGGGCGCTGGCCAATCGCCTGCGCGTTCTGCTTCATCTCGTCCCAAAGCAACGTCCCGGGCCCAGCGAGAGTCCGTTCCAGTCGTGTGTTCCACCACTTGGACACCGCGTCGCGCCAGCCCGTCGCCGCGCTCGGTGTGTCCTCGAGCGCGTCGGCGACGCGGTTGCGCAAGGTCGACAACACGTCGGTCTCCCACATGAGAAAGATCGGAAAGATCTGAGCGTCGTACAGCGCTGGGATCCAGCGGGCTGCTGCTTCGGAGGCCGACTTCTCGCCCGTGAGCCCTCCGTGCGCGTAGAGCGCCACGTCCACCGTGGCGCGCTTGCCGCGCTTCCACAGCCGGCGCGCGGAATCGAAGTGAGTCTCGAGCAGAGTTTGGAGATCAGAGCGCAGGGTGCGGAACTTGCCGCTCCGGCTCAGGTCGCCGTTGTTCTCCATGTTGACGATGAAGGGAGCGATCTCGCGCTGGCAAAGGACGGGCTCATTCGCGAGGGTGACACGTCCACGCGCATCCGTGCGCAGTGATGAGCTCGCAGAAATGGCCTGATGTTGCACGGTGCTGACGCCGAGCTGCGCCACCCAGCAATCCATCGCGTGATCCATCCAGTCGGAGTAGGTGAGCGTGGCGAAGCCGCCATCACCCCAGCTGGTTCCCCAGGAATTGAGCACAAGAAAACCGCGTGCATCGTAGCCGATGATGACGAATGCATGGCCGCCGTCAGCTGGTGTCGCGCCACGCGGTGGCACGAGCCAGTCCTTGCGCGCGGCACCACGCAGATCGAAACCTTCCGCCCAGCCCTCGTGACAAATCGCGCTGGCGTAGAGCACGCCGACCTCGTTCAAAGCGATATGCATGTCGGTCACGGAGCGGGGATCGACGCGATAGTAAGCGCCCAGCGGCCTCTTCGCGGCATCCTGCCACCAGTCCCGTTTCGGATCGGGATGTGCGTCCGGCATGCTGATCTCTGTCCAGAGCGCCTGTGCGGAGGCGCCGTGCCGGTACCAGCCTTTCATGGCGCCGCGCAGGCTCGAGCCCACCTCGGCGTGCGCGCCGGGGAACTCGTCGTAGCGCCGGGCCATGGAGTAGAGCATGAACGGAGACACCGAGGCATCGGGCTCGCGCTTCGATTTGCGCAGGAGGTAGTTCACGACATTGGCGAGCGCGAAGCCCGTGCAAGCCGACGTCTCGCCCTGATCGAGAACGGGCAGCCGATCGGCGGCGCTGGCGACGAGTCGTGTGGTCGGCGCAGTGGCGATGACGGGACGATACGGGCGATCACGCAGATCGAGCCGGTCGGGTACCACAGGGCGCAGCCGTTGGCGTGGACGCGTCGCCATAATGCGCGGAGTCTAGCACCGATGACACCAGTCGCCCAATGGAGAGTTGCTCCAACGCCGCGGCCCTGTCTGCAGCCCCGCTCACAACCCGCGAGCACCCGCTGTCCACTGTGTTTACAGCGTCCTCACCAGCGCGCGCTCTCTGTCCTGGCGCTTGCAACGTCGCGCTACTGCTCACGGGGTGTACACATCGTTGACAGCGAACCCGTAGAGGTGCCCTTGCAATCATCAACTCAATCCATCAGCATCGTATCAGCTGCATGATTCTCGCGTCGGCAAGGCGCGGCACGACGCGGCCCCCCGCTGCACGTCGCTTCGCTGCACTGCACTGCACTGCACGGCGCTGCACGGCGCTGCACAGCGCTGGACAGCGCGGCACGAATATTGCACTAAATATCTGCATGGCTCTTCGAGTCCTCTCGTTAGCTACTTGACATTTGTATCGTGCTTGTCTA
>Ga0075418_10002280_pt1 | contig 21931 bp, 25 predicted proteins | sample SoiMetdeltSBSDD2_FD_81776 | JGI IMG/M metagenome (GOLD analysis project Ga0075418, IMG submission 81776) | Bulk soil microbial communities from a Populus tree surrounding site in Tennessee, USA - Soil MetaG P. deltoides SBSDD2 | ecosystem: Environmental > Terrestrial > Soil > Tree plantation...
CAGCATGCCGACGCTGCCCGCTGGCTGGGGTGGCTCGGGCACGTCGTACAAGTACACGACCACGGCTGCCGGTACGTTCGTGATCTGCGGCACGGGTGACAGCACCGGTGCCGACAGCAACGGCGGCGCGCCCACCGCTTGCCCCTAAGGAGCGGTCAGAGCTGAACGCAACTTCCCGGCGGCCGGGATCCCCCGGTCGCCGGGATTGTTTTTTCACCCCCACGCTTCGCCTGAGGGAGTCTGAGCCGGCATGGTCGCAGCGGTCGTCGTCATCATCGGGTTGGTGATCGGCAGCTTCTTGAATGTCGTGATCGCCCGGGTCCCCGAGCGTCGCAGCCTGGTTCATCCCCGCTCGGCCTGCCCCGGATGCGGCACGATGATCGCCTGGTACGACAACCTCCCGATCCTGTCGTTCCTGGCGCTACGCGGGCGCTGCCGTACCTGCGCGATGACGATCTCCTGGCGATATCCACTGGTGGAAGGCCTGACCGCCGCGCTCTTCCTGGCCGCCTACCTGGCGTTCGGACCCACGCCGGACGCCGTGGTGGCGGCGGTGCTCCTCGCCGCGCTGGTGGCAATCACGGCCATCGATCTTCAGTGCCAGATCATCCCCGACGTCATCTCGCTTCCCGGCATTCTGGCAGGCTGCCTTGCCAATGTGGCGACCGGACGGGTCCCCTGGGTCGATTCGCTGCTCGGAATCGTGGTGGGCGGCGGGCTGTTCATGGTCATCATCCTCGCAAGCGGCGGCGGCATGGGCGGGGGGGATATGAAGCTGGGCGCTATGCTTGGTGCCTTCCTCGGTTGGAAAGTCCTCCTGGTCGCGGTTTTCGTTGCCGTCATCCTCGGCGGCACACTCGCGTTGGCCTTGATCGCCTCTGGCAGACGCGGACGCAAAGATCCCATCCCGTTTGGTCCTTTCCTTGCAGCAGGAGGCGCGGCCGGACTGTTCTACGGCGAAAGGGTGGTGCGGTGGTACCTCGGCAGCTTCGGCGGATTCTGAGGGAGACGCCCGGCTTCACGATGACGGAGTTGATCGTCGTCGTCGCAGTCATCGGCATCATCACCGCCGTCGGCGCTCCGACGCTCTGGACGTACTTCCGGACCGCGGCGCTCCGCGGCGCGGCCGAAGAGCTCGTCACGGTCCTCAACGGCGCGCGACAGCTCGCGATCCGCGCGAACAGCACGGTGTGCGTCACCAACGACGGCACGCGCGTGCAGTACCACCTGAGCACCTGCACCGCCACCACGTGGAAGGGCCCGGGCACCGACGCCGCCGGCAACATCACGCTGTCCAACAGCATCCGCGCCGGCGGCACCAACAACGTCTGCTATAGCTACCTGGGCGCCACCACCGCCACTCCGGCGCCCTGCGTGAACAACGGCACCCTCACCGTCACCAATCCGGTGGGCGGGAGGACGATGTCGGTGACCGTGGCCACGACCGGACGGGCCCGCATCCAGTGACGACCCTTCTGCGCGACGACTCCGGCCTGACGCTGGTCGAGATCCTGGTCGCCCTGGTCGTCATCAGCGTGGGGCTGGTCGGCATCGCCGTGATCGTTCCGGTCTCCAGCGAAGCGATCCAGCACGGCGGGCAGCTCTCGCGCGCGACGTTCCTGGCCGAGCAGACGATCGAGCAGGCGCGGATGGCGACCTGGACGGCCACGCCGGCCGTCGATTGCCTCGGCGTCTCGACGGGCGCGACGCCGCCGGCACCGACCGGACTCGGATGCCACGGCTCCAAGGCCTCGCGGTTTCCCGATGAGCCGGCGGTGGGCGGAGACCCCACCTATCGCCGCATCCTCCGCGTCGTCGACTGCAGCGCCGTGCCGTGTGCCGGCGTCACCGACGCCGCCCTACGGTTGGTGACGGTGGTCGTGACCTACCGGACGCCGGGCGTCGCGGGTGAGTCGTCCACGGACAAGGCGGTGACGCTCGAATGGTTGGTTTCCCGCAGGTGATTCGGCGCGAGTCCGCGGCCTCCGGAAGGCCCTCGGGCGCGTGCGCCCCGGGACCGGGGCGCGCGAAAACGTTGGTGGCGACCGTCAGGAAACCTATACTCGAACTCAGCGAGCTGAAAAAACTTGTTAAATAAAATCTTCGGAAAACAGCGCGACAGCTTCGGACTGGACATTGGTTCCAGCGCGGTGAAGGTCATCCAAATTCGCGAGAGCGGTGGCTTGCGGACCTTGACCGCCTTCGGCATGGTTCCGTTGCCGAACGACACGATCACCGACGGCGCCATCAACGATCCCGGCATCGTGGCCGACGCCGTGAAGGAAGCGGTGGCCAAGGCGGGCGTGAAGGGCTCCGACGCCGCGATCTCGATCTGCGGACGCGAGCTCATCATCAAGAAGATCCAGATTCCCGAGGTGCCGCCCAAGGAGATCGGCGACGTGGTGCGGCTCGAAGCCGAACACCACATCCCGTTCGCCATCGACGAGGTGTTCCTCGATCACCACACGGTGGGCAAGCACAACGGGCAGCTCGATCTCATTCTGGTGGCGGTGAAGAAGGCCAAGGTCAGTGACTACATGAACGTGGTCGAGCAGGCCGGCTTCTCGCCCACCATCGTGGACGTCGACGGCTTCGCCCTCGGCAATCAGTTCGAGGCCAACTTCCCGGGGGAGGACGACGAAGCGGTCGCCCTCATCGACATCGGCGCCTCGATCATGAAGACCAACGTGCTGCGCAAGGGCGCCACGATCTTCGCCCGCGACATCCCCTTCGGCGGCAACAACTACACCCAGGCCATTGCTCAGCGCTTGAACATCTCGTTCGAGCAGGCCGAGGCGGCCAAGCTCGGCAAGGACGTCGGGGTGAAGTGGGAGACGCTGGTGCCACCGCTGGAGGCGGTCTCCCGGGACCTCTCGCTGGAGGTGCAGCGGACCTTCGATTACTTCGCGTCGACCGCCGAGTCCGAGCGGATCGGCAAGATCGTGCTGGCCGGCGGCTGCGCCCAGCTGCCCGGCCTCAATGAGTACCTGTCGTCGAACTGGGGCATCCCGGTGGAGCTGGCTCGACCGTTCGAGCGGATCCAGGTCGCGTCCACCTACGGGGACAATCTCAACGCGCTGGCGCCCGCGCTGGCCGTGGCCGTAGGACTCGCGCTGCGGCGCCCCAGCGACAAGGAAGAGCCCAAATGATCCGGATCAACCTCGCGCCGCCCGAGACTCGCCGCAGCCGACGGTCCTTCAGCCTGCCGGTGCCGTCGATGAATCTCGGGCTCCTCTTCGGGGTCCTGTTCCTGCTGGCCGCCGGTGGTGTCGGCTATTTCTGGTGGAGCCTCACCTCCGAAGAGGCGCAGATCGCCGGCGAGGTCGATCGCCTCAACCGCGAGCTGCAGTCGCTCAAGGCCACGCTGGGCCAGAGCGCCGGGGTCAAGGCCCAGCTGGCCGAGGCCAAGCGCCGGGTCGGCGTACTCGAGGACCTGACCAAGGGCCAGGGCAAGTCGATCATCCTGCTCGATTCGTTCATCGACACCGTCCCGCGCGATCTCTGGATCACGGGCCTCGAGCAGAAGGATGCCCAGCTGAAGCTCAGCGGGACGGCCTTCTCGACCGCGGCCGTCTCCGACTTCATGTCGAACCTGAAATCGTCGGGGAAGTTCAAGGACGTCGAGATCGTCGTCTCCCGACAGGCGCTCGACAAGACTCCGAGTCTCGTGACCTTCGAGGTCACGTGCAAATTCGAGGGTTGAGATGGCGCTCCCAGCGCAGCTACAGAGTTTCGTCGACGGACCCAAGCTCCCCAAGGTCGTGCTCGGCGTCGTCGGCCTGGTGGCCATCCTCGGCGCCGGCTACTTCTTCCTGATCTCGCCCGTGCAGGCCCGCGTCGCGGAGCTGGTCCAGCGGCGGAGCCAGGTGACTGCCGAGGTGACCCAGGCGCGGGCCCAGGTCGCAGAGATCGAGCGCTTCCGGCGCGAGATCGTCGAGCTCGAGAAGCGGCTGGCGCTGCTTCGCGACCGCCTGCCGTCCGAGAAGGAGACGCCCACGCTGTACCGGGCCGTCTCCACCGCCGCCGAAGCGGTCGGTCTGGGCGTGTCCCTCTTCCAGCCCCGCGAGGCGCGGCCCAAGGACGTGGTCAGCGAGATTCCGATCGTCGTGACCGCCGAGGGCAGCTACCACCAGCTCGCCGAGTTCTTCGAGCGCGTGGCCGCGCTGCCACGGGTCGTCAACGTGAACGATTTCAAGATGACCGGCCAGACCAAAACGAAGAACTCCATGAAGGCGGACCTGACCCTGGCCACCTACATGTATCGGTCGTCCCCCCCGGCGCCTCCGGCTCGGCCCGGCGCGCAGACAGCGCCGCCGCCGCCGAAGCCGGCGGCGGCGCTGCCGGCGGAAGGGAACCGTTCATGAGCCGCGCGATCGCGCTGGCCGGCCTCGGCAGCCTGTGCGCCGCCCTGACGGCGTGCGGCGGCGCGCCGCCTCCGCCTCCGGCGGCAGTGGCCAAGCCGGTGGCCGCCGCGCCCGCCGCGGTGCGGACTCAGCCCCCGGCGCCGACCGCGGCGACCCCGAGCGCGACACCCCTGGTGGCGTCTCCGGCGCTGCCCGACGCGGACGGCAACCAGTACGACCCGAAGAATCGGCGTGATCCGTTCATGTCGCTGGACGTGACGAGTGGTCCCAAGGGATTGGAAGTGGCGACCACGAAGTTGACCGGGATCGTGCGGGGCGCGGGAACCACGCTCGCGCTCGTCGAGACCCAGGACGGTATCGGCTACATCCTCAAGCCGGGTGACACTCTCGGTGACGGCCGATTGGTCGAGATCGGCGCCGACAATGTCATTTTTGCCGTTGCTGCCAAGCCGGGGTCTCCCAGCACTAACCGCGTGGTCTTAAAATTGGCGGCCAACTAGATGACTAAGGCACGGGCGGGTTTTGTGCGGCGGGTAGTCGCGGTTGCGCTTCTGCTGCTCCTCCTCCCGGTGAGCCCCGGCGCGATCGCCCAGCAGGCGACCGGTGTCGAGCTCCGCGACGTGACGGTCACCACGCAGCCGGATTCGGTGACCGTGATGGTCAAGACGTCGGGGGAGCCGAAGTATCAGGCGGAACTGATGGACCACCCGTACCGGCTCGTCGTCGACTTCAACGACACCAGCTACGGATGGCGCAAGACTCCGCTGAGCGTGGACTCCGACCCGCTCAAGCAGATCCGCGGCAGCCAGTACAAGCGCGGCGTCGCTCGGGTCGTCGTCGAGCTCACGCGCAACGTCGGCTACGCGATCCGCGAGGAGAGCAACGGGCTGGCGATCGTCATCCCGACCGCAGCGGCCCCGGGCGGCGCCGAGCCCGTCGCCACCGCCAAGCCGGCCGCGAAGGCCGCCGTCGCGCCGAAGCCGGCCGCCACGGCCGCGCTCGCCGTGAAGCCCGAGGCGAAGACCGACACGGCCAAGCCCGAGGCGATGAAGGCCGAGCCGGTGAAGCCCGAGACGGCGCGGCCCGATCCGATGAAGCCGGTCGCCAAGCCCGAGCCCGCACCGCTGCCGGCGCTGCCGCAGATCGCCCAGGCGCCGGCCGCTCCGGTGCCGCCGGCTCCGACCGCACCGCCGCAGCCCGCGCCGAGCATCACGCCGTCGCCGACGGGTGGCGCGCGGCTCATCTCCCTCGACTTCAAGGACGCCGACGTCGTCAACCTCCTGCGCATCCTGGCCGCCGAGAGCGGACGCAACGTCGTGATCGGTGAGGACGTCAAGGGCAAGATGTCGATCACGCTCCGCAACGTGCCCTGGGACCTGGCCCTCGATACGGTGCTGGAGGCCAAGGGCCTGGTGAAGCTCGAGCGCGACAACGTCATGCGTATCGTCAGCGGTGAGCAGCTGGCCAAGGAGCGCGAGGCCAAGTTCAAGCTCGAGGAGTCCAAGGTCAAGGCCGAGACCGAGATCCGGACCAAGCAGGCCGAGGCCGTCCTCAAGGAGCAGGAGGCGCTGGCCCGCCAGGTGGCCGCCCAGCAGGCCGCCGAGGAGCTGGCGGCACGCGGTCCCCTGAAGGAAGAAACGCTCCGGCTGTCATATGCCGACCCGGAGGAAGTAGCCAAGACGCTCGAGGGCATCCTCGGTCTCGCCCCCGGCGGTACGGGTCCCTCGGCGCCGACGTCAGGCCCCGGCATCATCCCGGCTCCGCCGTTCTCGCAGCTGTTCGGCCCCGGCCAGACGCCGGTCGTGCCGCCCTCGCCGTCGGCCGACGTGCTGGCCAAGGGCATCACGATCCGGGCGCACAAGCCGACCAACTCGCTCTTCATGCGCCTCTACTCGGCCGACATGGACCGGATCAAGGTCCTCATCCGCGAGAAGCTCGACATCCCGCTGCCTCAGGTGAAGATCGAAGCGCGGATGGAGATCCTGGCCCGCAACGACCTCTTCGCCCTCGGCGTGCAGTGGGGCGGCGGCGGCGTGGCCACCGGCAACCAGGCCACCCTGGTCGGTCGCGGCTTCACCAGCCAGGTGGGCAACACGCTGAACTCCGGCGGTATCGCGGCGAGCGGTCTCGGGACGCTGCCCAACCCGAACCTCAACGTGGGGACTCCCGGCGTCGGCACGCCGCTGCCCGTGAGCTCGCAGAGCGGCCTGCCGACCGGCGGGAACCTCGTCAACCTGCCGATCAGCTCCATCCTGCCGGGCGTGGTCTCGTCCGGCGTCGCCGGTATCGCCTTCGGCATCGTCGGCAGCCGTCTGAACCTGAACCTCGCCCTCGAGGCGCTGAAGAGCGAGGGCAAGACGCGCACGCTGGCGCGGCCCGAGATCGTCACCGTCGAGAACAACAAGGCCTCGATCTCGCTCGGTGAAGAAATTCCGTACGCGACGGTGAGCTCCGCCGGTACCCAGATCCAGTTCAAGGAGGCGGTGCTCAAGCTCGAGGTGACGCCGACGGTGGTCCGCGAGGGCGATAGCAACCGGATCAAGATGACGGTCATCGTCGAGAACAACTCCCGCGGCGCGGTGGTCGACCTGGGCTCGAGCGGTGGTCAGCCTCCGGCCATCAACAAGCGCAAGGCCGAAACGCAGGTCCTCATCAAGGAGGGCGAGCGGCTCGTGATCGGCGGCGTGACCAACAGCGAGTCGGAGACGGCGAACCGCCAGGTGCCGCTGTTCGGCGACATCCCGGTCCTCGGCTGGCTGTTCAAGCAGCGCGGCGACCGCAACGCCTCGACCGAGCTGGTGGTCTTCATCACGCCCTCGATCGTGCGTCGCGACACGACCGCGTTCGTGCCGGGCGGCGCCACCCCCAAGCAGTAGCCTTCGTATTCGCCGGCTCACCCGGATCCCAGATCCGGGTGAGCCGGTGATCGACGCAACAAGCTCCCCCGCCTGTCGTACCATAGCCCCCGGAGCCGCTGACCGCGCGGCCGGAACTCGCTGATGAACGTCTCCGTCAATCTCGGGACCCAGTCGTACTCCGTCGTGGTCGAGGCCGGTGCCCTCGGCAGCGTCGGTGAGCGCCTGCGCGCCATCGTCGGGGGCCGGCGGGCCGCGCTGCTCACCGACGCCGGCATCCGGCGCCTGCACGGGGCTCCGGTCATCGCCAGCCTCGAGGGTGCGGGATTCTTGGTGACGGTGATCGAGGTCCCGGAGGGCGAGACCGCCAAGACCCTGGCCGTCGCAGAGTACTGCTGGGACCGCCTGCTCGCCGCCGGCCTCGACCGCAGCTCGACGGTGCTCGGGCTCGGCGGGGGCGCGGTCGGCGACCTGGCGGGGTTCGTGGCCGCCACCTACATGCGCGGCCTCAACTTCGTCACGCTGCCCACCACCATCCTGGCCCAGGTCGACGCCTCGGTCGGCGGCAAGACCGCCATCGACCATCCCAAGGCCAAGAACCTGATCGGCGCGTTCCACCAGCCGCGCCTCGTCATCGTCGATCCGGCCGTGGTACGGACCCTGCCCGACCGGGAGTTCCGCTCCGGACTCGCGGAGGTCGTCAAGCACGGCATCGTCCTGGAGCGCGCCTACTTCGACGAGGTCGAACGCGACCGCTATCGTCTGCTCGGCCGCGACCTCCCCGTCCTCGAGCGAATCATCGGCGGCTCCTGCCGGCTCAAGGCGGCCGTGATCGAGCGCGATCCCGAGGAGAAGAGCGACCTGCGCTTCGCGTTGAACTACGGGCACACCGTCGGCCACGCGCTGGAGGCCGCTACCGGCTTCACCCGCTGGACCCACGGCGAGGCGGTCGCGCTCGGCATCGTGGCCGAGGCGCGGCTGGCCCGGCGACTCAAGCTCGCCGACGACGCCACCGTGGCGCCGCAGGAGCGCCTGCTGGCATCCCTCGGCCTGCCGGTGCACGTGGGGACGGTGGACGTCGAGGCCGTGCTGGGCGCGATCACCCACGACAAGAAGGCGCGTGACGGCCGCGTGCCCTTCGTGCTGGCACCCCGTCTGGGCGAGTTCAAGGTCGTCCGCGACGTGCCGCCGGACGACGTGCGCGCCGTCCTGCACGAGCTCGCCGGCGAGGCCCGCGGCTAGATGGTCGACGAGCGGGGTCTCGTCGACGCGATCCGGCGGCACGAGGAGCGCCTGGCCCGCGACCCCGACTCCCTGGCCTTCGCACAGCTCGCCGATCTCTACCGCAAGGCGGGCCGGACGGGCGAGGCCGTGGCCACCTGCCGGGAGGGGCTGCGGCGCTGGCCGCACTACACGACGGCCCGGCTGATCCTGGCCAAGACCCTGCTGGCCGAGGACCAGCACGAGGCCGCCCTGACCGAGATCGCCGCAATTCTCCAGACGAGCCCGAAGGACGTACAATGTCTGCGTCTGGCCGCTGAGATCCACCGCCGGGCAGGCCGGCTCGACGCCGCGGTGGAACATCTGGAGAAGGCGGTGGGACTCGATCCCGGAGACCGCGAATCGACCGCGCTGCTGTCGTTGCTCCGTGCCGACGCGGTTCCCGGGGAGGCTGCCGGCCTGGGCCGGGTGCTGCGGGATGACACGTTCATCACCCTGGCCTTCGGCACGCTGTGCCTGGAGCAGGGGCTGGCCGACGAGGCGGCGCTGGTGCTGACGCGTGTCCTGCGCCGGGATCCCGACAATGCCGAGGTGCGCGCCCAGCTCGAGGCTGCGCTGCGCGCCCGCTCACGACGGAGAGGGTAGAGCTCAATGGTGGTGTCGACCGCGGAGTTCAAGAAGGGGTTGCGCATCGTCTACGACGGCGCGCCGTACCAGATCGTAGATTTCCAGCACGTGAAGCCCGGCAAGGGCGGCGCGTTCGTGCGGACCAAGCTCAAGCACATGCGCCAGGGGAAGGTCATCGACAACACCTTCCGGGCCGGTGAAAAGGTGGAGCTCGTCGAGTACGAGGAGAAGCGGATGCAGTTCCTCTACAAGGACGACCGCTACAACTTCATGGACACCGAGTCCTACGAGCAGCTCTCGCTCTCGGCCGACGAGGTGGGCGACGCCCGCGACTACCTCAAGGAGAACATCGAGGTGGACGTGCTCTACATCGACGGCTCTCCCTCCACGGTCGAGCTGCCGAACTTCGTCGAGCTGGCCATCGCCCGCACCGATCCCGGCGTCCGGGGCGACACCGCCCAGGGCGGGACCAAACCCGCCACGCTGGAGACCGGGGCCGTCGTCCAGGTGCCGCTCTTCCTGAACGAAGGCGACGTCGTGAAGGTCGACACGCGCACCGGCGACTACCTCGGCCGCGTCGCGGTCGGCAGCTGATGGGCAAGCCGCGTCGCACGCCGGCCCCGGCCGCCGTGTCCCCCGGGGGCGACGAGCGAGTCGTCGAGCTGACGCGGCGCCTGGCCTCGGTGCTCTCCGAGCTGGGACTGTCGGAGGTGGAGGTGGAGTCCGCCGACGTGCGTGTGCGCGTTCAGCGGACCAGCGTGGTGGCCCCCGCGGTGATCGCCCCGGCGGCCGTCGCGCCGGCGGCCGGAACGGCGGCGTCGGATCGCCCGCTCGTGGCCGAGGTCGGCGGGCCCGCGCTGGTCACGGTGGAGGCGCCGATGGTGGGGACGTTCTATCGCGCCTCCTCGCCGACCGCCGACCCGTATGTCCAGGAGGGCGACGTCGTCAAGGAAGGTCAGGTGCTCTGCATCATCGAGGCGATGAAGCTGATGAACGAGATCGAATCGAAGACGGCCGGGCGCGTCGCCCGGATCCTCGTCGAGAATAGCCAGCCGGTGGAGTACGGCCAGCCGCTGTTCTTGATCGATCCCCAGACCTGAGCCTGGCCCGTGACCGGGCCGCGCGCGCTTCGCGCCCTCGCCGCCCCGGCGCTGATCCTGGCCGTCGGCGTCGCCACCGGCTGGAGTACGCGTGACGAATCCCGCCCTGCCGCGCCCGCGCCGAGCGTCACGCCGGCGGCCTGGGTGAGCTCGCTCACCGACGAGGGCATGCGTCTGTACGGGAGCGGTCAGTTCGCGCGGGCCTGCGACCGCTTCAGCCGCGCCTGGGACCACGAGCCGGGTAGCGCCGCGCGCCGCACCGACGTGGCGCGCTGCTTCGAGGGCTGGGGGTGGGACGTCTTGCGCCAGGGACGTCCCGAGGAAGCCATGCTCCTGTTCCGTCAGGGACTCCGCCAGGACCCGGACACCCCGGCCCTCCTGCGCGGTCTCGGCCTGGCCGCCGTGCATGCCGGCCGCGCGGACGAGGCGCTGGCGCCGCTGGAAGCCGCGGCCCGATCCGGTGACGATCCCGAGGTGAGCGTGCTACTCGCTCAGCTCTACGACCGGCGCGACGATGGCGGCCGGGCGCTGGAGCATCTGCGCGCCGCGCTGACCGCCGATCCCGCCCACGCCGCCGCCCGCCGCCTGGCGGACAAGGTAGAACGGGAGGCGCGCGCCGAGGTCTCCTTCCAGCGCGAGGTCACACCGCATTTCATCGTGAAGTGGCGAGCCGATCTCGACCCCGGCTGGCGCCGCGCCCTGCTGACGGGCGCGTGGTGGGGCAGCTCGGCGAGGCACCCGGTCAGCGCGTGACCGTGGTCCTCTACGAGGCCGCCGAGTTCCGGGAGGTCGCTCGCGTCCATGCCTGGGTCACCGGCCTCTTCGACGGCAAGATTCGACTGCCGGCCGGCGGCCCGCTGCCCGCGCGGCGCGAGCTCGACCGGATCCTCGCGCACGAGTACACCCACGCCGTCGTGCACGACCTCACGCGAGGCCGCGCGCCCCGCTGGCTGCACGAGGGTCTGGCGCAGGCGCTCGACGGCACGCCCGCCGATCCCCTGCTGAGAGTGCCGGGGCGGCCGACGCTCACCGGCCTGGAGGAGATGCTCGGCGATCCGGACCCCGTCCGGGCGCGCGTCGGGTACGACATCGCGCTGTGGGTCGTTCACGATCTGCTCGACCGCGGGGGCATGCCGGCGATGCGCAGCTTCATGGCCCGGCTCGGCCGGGGCGACGCGATCGCCAGGGCGGTGCCCGCCGTCTACGGCGTGCCGCTCGCCGAGCTCGAACACCAGTGGCGCCGCGTGCTGGGTGGGTGACCCTGCCGTGTTTCACAAGATCCTGATTGCCAATCGAGGCGAGATCGCGCTGCGGATCATCCGCACGTGCCGGGAGCTCGGCATCCGCACCGTGATCGCGCATTCGACCGCCGACGCGCACTCCCTGCCCGTGCGGGTGGCCGACGAGTCGATCTGCGTGGGGCCCAACGACGCGCGCGGCAGCTATCTCAACATCGCCGGAATCATCTCCGCCGCCGTGCTCACCGACAGCGAGGCGATCCATCCCGGCTACGGCTTCCTCGCCGAGAATCCGTCCTTCGCCGACATCTGCCGGGCCTGCGGGCTCACCTTCATCGGCCCCTCGCCGGAGGCGATCCGCCTCATGGGCGACAAGGCCCAGGCCCGCGTCATCGCCAAGCAGGCCGGGGTGCCGGTGGTGCCGGGCAGCGAGGCACCGCTCAAGGACGAGAACGAGGCGATCGAGGTGGCCGACGCGGCCGACTATCCGGTGATCCTGAAGGCGGCGGCCGGTGGCGGCGGGCGCGGCATGCGCATCGTCCGCAACCGGACCGAGGTGGCCCAGGCCTTCGCCGCCTGCCAGGCCGAGGCCGGCGCGGCCTTCGGCTCCTCGGAGATCTACTGTGAGAAGTACATCGAGGAGGCGCGGCACGTCGAGGTGCAGGTGCTGGGCGACAAGAACGGCATGCGCGTGCACCTGGGTGAGCGTGACTGCTCGGTCCAGCGTCGCCACCAGAAGCTCGTCGAGGAATCGCCGGCGCCGGTGCTGCCCGCAGAGACGCGTCTCGGCCTGCACAAGGCCGCCCTGGCCGCGGCCGCCGCGGTGAACTACGTCAGCGCCGGTACCGTGGAGTTCCTGGTGGACTCCCGCACGGGCCACTTCTACTTCATCGAGATGAATACGCGCATCCAGGTCGAGCACCCGGTCACCGAGATGATCACCGGCCTCGATCTGATCCGCGAGCAGATCCGCATCGCGGCCGGCGAGCCGCTCGGCTATCGCCAGGACGCCGTGCGGTTCGAGGGGCACGCGATCGAGTGCCGGGTCAACGCCGAGGACCCGGTCACCTTCGCCCCCAGCGCCGGCCGGGTGACCGCCTGGCTACCGCCCGGGGGCTTCGGCGTCCGGGTGGACAGCCACCTGATGGCGCCGTACGCGGTGCCGCCCTTCTACGACTCGCTGCTTGCCAAGATCATCGTGCACGGCCGCGATCGGGCCGAGGCCATCGCGCGCATGCGGCGGGCGCTGGCCGAGACGGTCGTCGAGGGCGTGAAGACCACGATCCCCTTCCATCTGCGGGTGCTGTCCGACCCCGCGTTCGTCGAGGGCGGCTTCACGAGCGTCGACGGCGCCCGCCTCGCCAAGGGTTAGCGTGGATCCCTCGCTGTACGTCGTGCTGGACCGCACCTCGGCCCGCGGGCGCGACCTCGTCGAGCTTCTGGCCCTGGCCCTGGCCGGCGGCAGCCGCATGATCCAGCTGCGCGAAAAGGAGTGGCCGTCGGGCCGGGTCCTGCCGCTGGCCGAGAAACTCCGCGAGGCCTGCACGGCGGCCGGCGCCACGTTCATCGTCAACGACCGGGTGGATCTGGCCCTGGCGGTGGTCGCCGACGGCGTGCACCTAGGTCAGGACGACCTGCCGGCCCGCGCCGCGCGGCCGCTGCTGCGGCCCGGCATGATCCTCGGGATCTCCACCCACAGCGTCGAGCAGGCCCGCGCGGCCCAGGCCGACGGCGCGGACTACGTCGCCGTGGGCTCGATGTTCGCCACGACGAGCAAGGCCGACTTCCAACTGGTGGGACCCGATCTCATGCGGAAACTCCGGGGCGAGATCCGAGTTCCCTTGGTAGGGATCGGCGGCATCACGCCCGACAACGTGTCCGAGGTCATCCAGGCGGGCGCCGACGGCGTTGCCGTCATCTCGGCGGTGTGTGCGGCGGCGGATCCGAAGGCCGCGGCCGCGCGCTTTCTCACTCAAATTCGGGCCGCGCGGAACTTGACCGCGGCCCGGCGCACGCTATAGATTGGCGTCGCGCTAACTGCGTGATTTTAACGACCAAGGAGGCATTCATGGGTTCACACTTCATCCGCGGCGTCCTGGTTCTCTGCCTGGCGCTCGCCGTGGGCTTCGTCCCGGCGGCCTCCCCAGTGGACGCCCAGGGCAAAGGCACGGTCAAGATCGCAACCCAGAGCCCGCTCTCGGGCGGCCAGGCCGCACTCGGTGAGGGCATCAAGCTCGGCACGCAGCTGGCCGTCGAGAAGTTCAAGGGCAACCTGGAAAAGGCCGGCTGGAAGGTCGAGCTGGTACCGTTCGACGACCAGGCCAAGCCGGACGTCGGTGTCGCCAACGCTAAGAACATCATCGCCGACAAGGACATTCTCGGTGTTATCGGCCACCTCAACTCGGGCGTGGCCATCCCGTCGTCCGAGGTCTACAAGGAAGTCAACCTGACGATGATCTCGCCGGCCAACACCAACCCCACCGTGACGGACCGCGGCTACGCCAACGTCTATCGCGTGTGCGGGCGTGACGACGTGCAGGGAGTCGTCGGCTCAGAGTTCGCGCACGGTTCGCTCAAGAGCAAGACCGCCTACGTCATCCACGACAAGACCACCTATGGGCAGGGTGTCGCGGAATTCTTCAAGGCGGATGCGGAGAAGAAGGGAATCAAAGTCATAGGATTCGAAGGCACGGAGGAGAAGTCCAACTTCGACCCGATCATCACTCCTATTAAAGCCAAGAACCCCGACCTCATCTACTTCGGCGGGATCTACGAGCAGGCGGCGCCGTTCTTCAAGGCCGCGCGCGAGAAGGGCATCAAGGCCAAGTTCCTCGGCCCCGATGGCCTCGACTCGTCCGACCTGACGAAGATCGCCGGCAAGACGGTGGTCGGCATGCACTACACCTCGGTGGCCGGCCCGGTGTCGGTCTATCCGCAGGCCAAGCAGTTCGCCGATGAGTACAAGAAGAAGTTCGGCAAGAACCCCGAGCCGTTCGCGGCCCAGGCCTACGACGCCACCGCGATCCTGCTCAAGGCCATCGAGGCCTCCGCCAAGGGCGGCAAGGCGCCGACGCGTGACTCCGTCACCGCCGCCGTCCGCGACGTCAAGCACACCGGGATCACGGGCACCGTCGAGTTCGATGCCAAGGGCGACCCCAAGAAGGCGCTCTACTTCGTCCTCCAGGTCGCCAGCGACAACCCGGAGAAGTGGGGCGACAACAAGGAAGTGAAGCGGCTGACCATCGCCGCGCCGGCGGCGCCCAAGAAGTAGCTCGCGTTCGGGAGGGGTGAGGGGCCAAGGACCTCTCACCCCTCCCTCCCTTTCCCTCTCCCTCATCCGACCGTTTTAGGCGATAGTCCCCCTCATGGACTTCGACCTCCTGGTCGGCATCTTCCCCCAGGTCCTCCTCGACGGGCTCATCCTCGGCTTCATGTACGCGCTCATCGCGCTCGGCTACACGATGGTGTACGGCGTGCTCGAGTTCATCAACTTCGCGCACTCCGAGATCTTCGTGGTGGGCGCGTTCGTGGGCGTGGAGATCCTCCTGTCGCTGCAGTCGGCCGGCTGGCTGGAGCGGGCGCCCTGGATCCTGGTGCTACTCGCGGTGCTGCTGGCCGGCGCGGTGATCAGCGGTCTGCTGGCGGTGACGATCGAGCGCGTGGCCTACCGGCCGCTGCGCACGGCGCCCCGCCTGATCCCGCTGATCTCGGCCATCGGGGTGTCGTTCTTCCTGCAGGACGCAGTGCGGCTCGTCGAGTCCATCTGGCGGAATGCCTTCAACCTGGTCTATCCGCCGATGGACGTGCTGAACGAGCGCTACGAGCTCACCTCCACTATCGATGTCTCGATGAAGTCGCTGGTGGTCATCGTCGCCGCGCTGCTGATGCTGTGGGGGCTCCACGCACTGGTGAATCGTACCAAGATCGGCACCGCGATCCGCGCGGTGGCCGAGGACCAGGCGGCGGCCAGCTTGATGGGCATCAACGTCAACCGGATCATCTCGCTCACCTTCCTGATCGGTGGGGCGATGGGCGGCGCCGCCGGCGTGCTGTTCGGCGTGCAGTACGGGCTGATCAATCCCTACACCGGCTTCATTCCCGGGCTGAAGGCCTTCACCGCGGCGGTGCTGGGCGGGATCGGCAACATCCCCGGCGCGATGGTCGGTGGCCTCGTGCTCGGACTGCTGGAGGCCTTCGCCGCCTCCTACATGTCGCTCCTCACCGGCGGGGCCTTCGGGGCCGAGTACAAGGACATCTTCGCGTTCTCGGTCCTCATCCTGATCCTGATCTTCCGGCCCAAGGGCCTGCTGGGCGAAGTGGTCCGCGAGCGCGCATGATCGCCCCGCTGGCGGCAGCGTCAGCGGTTGCGCTCTCGACGGTGCTGGTCTCGGTCTTTCCTCGATCCATCCTGGCCTTCCTGGCGTTCCAGGCCTCGCTGCTGTACGTGTACGTCTCGGGCATCCCCGGCTGGCTGCGAGCCAGCCTGCTCGGCATCGCGCTGCTGGTGCTGATGCCGATCATCGGTCTCTCCAACGGCTACTACCTGGAAGTCGCCACCCAGGTCGGCATCTTCGTGGCGCTGGCGCTGGGACTGAACATCGTCGTCGGCCTGGCCGGCTTGCTCGATCTCGGCTACGTGGCGTTCTTCGCCGTCGGCGCCTATTCCTGGGCGATCGTCGGCTCGCCGCACGCCAACCTGATCTTCGGCAGCGGCTTCCCGCTGGCGCCCATCTGGTTCTATCTGTTCCTGCTCGTGGGGCTCCTGACCGCGGCGGGGACCGGCGTGCTGCTCGGGCTGCCCGTGCTGCGCTTGCGCGGAGACTATCTGGCCATCGTCACCCTCGGGTTCGGCGAAGTCATCCGCGTGCTGGCCAACAACCTCGACAAGCCGATCAACCTCACCAACGGCCCCAAGGGCATCACGCCGATCGGCCGACCCCCGGTGCCCTTCGGGCTGCCCTACGCGGAGACTTTCTACTTCCTCGTGCTCGCAATCGTGGTCGTGGTGATCCTGGTCAACCGGCGCCTGGAAGACTCCCACATCGGCCGCGCGTGGGAGGCCATGCGGGAGGACGAGCTGGCCGCGCAGGCCATGGGCGTGCCGCTGGTACGCTCCAAGCTCCTGGCCTTCGCCTGCGGCGCGTCGTTCGCCGGCGTGATGGGCGTGGTCTTCGCGGCCAAGCAGGTGTTCATCAACCCGGAGTCGTTTACGTTCCTGGAGTCGATCGGCGTGCTGGCCATGGTGATCCTGGGCGGGATGGGCTCGATCCCCGGCGCCGTGCTCGGCGCCACCGTGGTCACCGTGCTCAATCTCCAGGTGCTCAAGGGGTTGTCGCTCTGGCTGAACGAGCTGAAGAACGCCGGCGTGACGGTGCTGGGCTACAGCCTGGCCAACCTGCCGACCCAGCTCGAGCCGGCGAAATACGAGCGCATGGTCTTCGGCATCATCCTCGTGCTGATGATGATCTTCCGGCCCCAGGGGATCTTCCCCGCCCGCCGGCGCCAGCGCGAGCTGAGCAAGACGTGAGCGCGCTCTTCGAGGCCCGCGAGGTCACCAAGCGCTTCGGCGGATTGCTGGCGTTGAGCCGTGTGGACTACACGCTCGAGCGCGGTATCTCCTCGATCATCGGGCCCAACGGCGCCGGCAAGACCACGCTGTTCAACGTGTTCACCGGCCTCTACACGCCCGACGGGGGCACGGTCACTTTCCGCGGCCACTCGCTGGTCGGCCTCCGGCCGGATCAGATCACCGCGCTCGGCGTGTGTCGCACGTTCCAGAACATTCGTCTCTTCGCCAACATGACGGCCATCGAGAACGTGCTGGTGGGCATGCACGCGCGGATTCCGCTCGGCATGTGGGACGTGCTCTCGCACCGACCGCGCTTCCGCGAGGTGGAGCGCGGCCTCTGGCAGCGTGGCCACGCACTGCTGGATCGCGTGGGCCTGGCCGCCAAGGCCAACGAGATCGCGCGCAACCTGCCGTACGGCGATCAGCGCCGGCTGGAGCTGGCCCGGGCTCTGGCCTCGGAGCCCGCCCTGCTGCTGCTGGACGAGCCCACCGCCGGCATGACCCAGGGCGAGGCCAGCCAGCTGATGGTCCTGCTCCGGCGACTGGTGGGTGATCTCGATCTCGCGATCCTGCTCATCGAGCACAACATGCGGGTCGTGATGGAGGTGTCGGACCGGGTCACCGTACTGGACCACGGCGAGAAGATCGCCGAGGGCGTCCCCCGCCAGGTCCAGAATGATCCCCGCGTCATCGAGGCGTACCTGGGCCGACGGGCGTCGCGGAGTGCCAGTGCTGCGCCTTGAGGGCCTCGACGTCTACTACGGACAGATCCGGGCCCTCAAGGACGTCTCGCTGGAGGTGCGCCGCGGCGAGATCGTCGCGCTCCTCGGCAACAACGGCGCGGGCAAGACCACCACGCTCAAGACGATCTCCGGCCTGCTGGCACCGCGGCAGGGCCGGATCCACCTGGAGGATCGCGTGCTCACCGGCAGCCCGCCCCACGCCGTGGTGGGCCTGGGGATCGGCCACGTGCCGGAAGGGCGGCGGATCTTCAACCGCCTCACCGTGCGCGAGAACCTCATCATGGGGGCGTTCTTGCGGAACGACGCCGGGATCTCCGACGATCTGCAGCGCGTGTTCATGCTGTTCCCCCGGCTGAAGGAGCGCATCACGCAGGTGGCCGGCACCCTCTCCGGCGGCGAGCAGCAGATGCTGGCGATCGGACGCGCGCTCATGGGACGGCCGCGCCTGCTGCTGCTGGACGAGCCGTCGATGGGATTGGCCCCGGTGCTGGTCGAGCAGATCTTCGACACCATCGGCGCGGTCAACCGTCAGGGGACGACGATCCTGCTCGTCGAGCAGAATGCCGCGATGGCGCTGAGCATCGCCCACCGGGGCTACGTGCTGGAAACCGGCAGCGTCGTGCTGTCGGGCACCGCCGCCGAGCTCAGCGAGAACGCCGAGGTCCGCCGCGCGTACCTCGGCGAGTAAAGGGAGCGACCAAGGAGCCGCCATGCGAAGCGAGGGAGCGACCTTCGAGCAGCACAAGATCGGCGACGTGCACCGCACACTGGCCCGCACGGTGTCCGAGACCGACATCGTCACTTTCGTAAACCTGTGCGGCTTCACCGAGCCGCTGTTCATGGACATGGAGTACGTCAAGCGTGAGTCCGTCTTCGGCCGCCGGGCCGCGCCCGGCGCGCTCACCTTCGCGCTCAGCGAGGGCCTGATCATGCAGACCGGACTCATCCACGGCACCGGCATGGCCTTCCTCGGCGGCACCATGAAAGTGGTGGCCCCGGTGCTGGAGGGCGACACCATCCGGGTGGAAGTCGAGATCACGGACAAGCGCGAGACCAAGAAGACCGATCGCGGCATCGTCACGTACGTCCACCGCATCCTCAACCAGCGCGACGAGGTCGTGCTGGAAGCCACCATCCAACGGATGATCCGCCGCGGCTGAGCGTGCGGCGCCCCGGGGCGCCGAGGCTCCGCCGGGGGCGGGCCCCAGCCCGACAGCGCTGGCCGTCGACGCCGGTGCCGATCTCGCGCGCACATCGTCGAGCTGCTTGCCGAGGAAGTCTTGATCGAGCGATCCTGATCACGGCTACAATCGCCCCGTGAGCGACGGCCGGATCGTGCAGCTGAGCGTCTCCGCGGGCGGTGTGCCGAAGCTCGCGGTGCCGGCGGCGCGGCTGACCGGTCTCGGCCTTCAGGGCGATGCCCACCGCTACGAGCATCACGGCGGTCCGGAGCGCGCGGTGTGCCTGTTCTCACTGGAGGCGATCGACGCGCTGGCCGCCGAGGGCCACGCCATCGAGCCAGGGGCGATCGGCGAGAACGTCACCGTCGAGGGGATCGACTGGAATCTGGTGACGCCGGGGGTCCGGCTGCGGCTCGGCGAGCGCGTCGTGCTCGAGGTCACTCGCTACACGAGCCCGTGCTACAAGATCGCCCCCGTGTTTGTCGGGGGCGAGTACAGCCGTGTGTCGCAGAAACGGAACCCGGGCTGGAGTCGCGTCTACGCGCGCGTCCTGGTGGAAGGCTCGCTCCGCGTCGGTGATCCCATCCGCGTGCTGGGCGAGCGCGAGGCCGCCGAGGTGGGCGCCGCGCAGTCGTGATCCGCACGGCCGACGTCGTGATCGTCGGCGGCGGAGTGACGGGTGTGTCGATCGCGTTCTCCCTCGCCGCGCGCGGCGTCCGCAACATCCTGGTGCTCGAGCGGCGCTTTCTGGCCTCCGGCGGCACCGGCCGCTCGGTCGGCATCGTGCGCCAGCTCTACCCCACCGCCGAGACCACGCAGATGGTCGTCCGCTCCCTGCGCGTCTTTCAGCAGTTTCGCGAGGTGACGGGCGGCGACGCCAACTACGTGGCGTGCGGCTGTCTCATCGCCGTGGCCCCCTCGATGCGGGAGACGCTGCAGGCCACGGTGGCGCGCCAGCGTGCGCTTGGCGTGAAAGCCGAGGTCCTCGCACCGGCCGACGTCGCACGCGTGGAGCCACGCATCGATGTCGCCGGGCTGGGCGCCGTGCTGTGGGAGCCGGAGTCCGGTTACGGTGACCCCACGGCGGTGACGCTCGGCTACGCCGATGCCGCCCGCCGGGCCGGCGTGACGATCGAGCAGGGCGTGGAGGTGACCGCGATCGACTGCCCGAGCGATCGCGTGCGCGGCGTGACGACCGCCGCCGGTGAGCGCGTCTCGGCGCCTACGGTCGTGATCGCCGCCGGTCTGTGGTCTCCGGCCGTCGCGCGGATGGCCGGCGTGACCTTGCCGATCATCGTGGGCCGGCATCCGGTTTTCGTCGTGGAGCGCGACGCCGGCTTCGGCCCGCCCCACGTCGTCTATCTCGATCTGGCCGGCGGCGCCTACGTGCGGCCCGAAACCGGCGGGCTCACGCTGACGGGCTCGCTCACCGATGACGAGACCCAGCACCCGATGGACCCGGATGCGCTGGGCGGCGACGTCGGAGGCGACGAGGCCGCGCTGACGCTGGAACGGACGGCGCGCTCGGTGCCGCGGCTCGCGGAGGGAACGTTCCGCCGGGGCTGGGCGGGGGCGTTCGACATCACGCCCGACTGGATGCCGATCCTCGATTGCGCGCCGGTGGACGGGCTCTGGGTCGCCGCCGGCATGAGCGGCCACGGCTTCAAGCTGTCACCGGCCGTCGGCGAGATGATGGCGGCGTTGATGACGGGCGCCGAACCGCCGGTGAGCGCCGCGCCGTTCCGTCTCGACCGGTTCGCCACCGCGTCGGCGGGCGGCACGTTCGTCGCCTCGTACCTGTCGTGACCCCTGGGGGATCAGCCGGGTGACGCCGTCCGTCGCCGTCGTCCTCGTCACCTACTACGGCACGAAGTACCTCGAGCGTCTCTGGGCGAGCCTGCAAGCTCAGGCCTATCCCCGCGACTGCTGGCAGATGATCGTCGTCGAGAACAGCCCCGATGGCAGCGCCGCGGCGTGGCTCCTCGAGCGCGCGCCCGGCGCCCGGGTGCTGGTGCCCGGCAGCAACACCGGCTATGCCGGCGGCAACGCGCTCGGGATGCAGGAGGCCCTCGCCGCCGGGGTCGACTACGTGGTGGTCGTCACCCAGGACACGCACCTGGCGCCCGACGTCCTCGGCGCGCTGGTCGACGTGGCCGAGCGTCATCCCACGGCGGGCGCCGTGCAGCCTAAGCTGATGCGTCGCGAGCCCGACGGGCGCGCGGTGATCCACTCGCGCGGCAACGAGCTGCACTACCTCGGCGTCGGATTCGTCGGCGGCGACGGCGAGCCCGATCGCCCGCTCGCCGAAGCGCCCATCGCCTACGCCAGCGGCGCGGGCGTGCTCTACCGCACGCACGCGCTCCGCGAGGTCGGGCTGTTCGATCCGGCGCTGTTCATGTACCACGAGGATTCCGATCTCGGCTGGCGGCTGCGGCTGGCCGGCTGGGAGAGCGTGCTCGCGCCGGGCGCGGTGATCTATCACGACTACGACTTCACGCGCACCGCCGCGAAGTTCTACTGGGTGGAGCGCAACCGGCTGATCAACGTGCTGACGCACTATCGCGCGGCGACGCTCGCGCTCCTGGCGCCCGCGCTGCTCGCCTTCGAGCCGGTCAGCGTGCTCTACGCCGCGCGCAGCGGGTGGCTCGGTCAACGCCTGAAGGTCTACGGCTTCTTCGCGCGTCCGGCCAGCTGGCGCTATCTTCGGACCAAGCGACGCACGGTGCAGGCGCTGCGCCGGCGGCGCGATCGCGAGCTGCTTCCGTTTCTCGTGTCGCGATTCCGATTCGGGCCGGTGGCCACGCCGGCCGTGCGCTTCGTCCTCGATCCGGTGTTCGCCGCCTACTGGAGAATGGTCAGCCGGCTGATCGCCTGGTGAGCGCAGGCGCGCCGGCCAGCGCCTGGTGCTCGCGCTCGAGCGTCGCGGCGCTGACGGCCGGCGCATAGCGCTCGGCCGCGAAGCGCCGGGCGCTCTCGCCCAGGCGGTCTCGCTGCGCCGAGTCCCGGAGCAGCTGCGTCACCGCCGCCGCGAAG
>Ga0075418_10002281_pt1 | contig 21925 bp, 17 predicted proteins | sample SoiMetdeltSBSDD2_FD_81776 | JGI IMG/M metagenome (GOLD analysis project Ga0075418, IMG submission 81776) | Bulk soil microbial communities from a Populus tree surrounding site in Tennessee, USA - Soil MetaG P. deltoides SBSDD2 | ecosystem: Environmental > Terrestrial > Soil > Tree plantation...
CCGGCGATTAAGCTCCAATTTGGCGCGTTGGTCTTTGCGTCTTGGCGGTCCTTTGCGTCTTTGCGCTAGACAAGCGATTGGAAAGTTACGTACAGCGCAAAGACGCAAAGGACCGCCAAGACGCAAAGAACAACGCGCCAAATTGGAGCTTAATCGCCGGGCGCAGTCGTCGAGCCCTTCATCTTAGGCTTTCCTATCTTAACGATCCATATTCCGGTATTGATATCGTTGAAGTAAATCAAATCGCCGTGAGGCTGAGCGCCCCACGCAAACGGCTGGTTGGGTCTGTATCCCGCAGGGTCACCGGTCCACAACCTTCCGATTTCCCTGCCCTGGCTGTACAGATCACCTCTAAGCTCGCCCGACACATCGACCACTCTAGCTCCGCCGGAGTAGTAGCCCATACTCAGCACGTCATCTTTGACCCAGATGTTGTGAGCTCCGCCTTCGGGTACCGTATATTCCGCGACCTTCCTGGGATGATTGATATTGCTTACATCAACTATGTGCACTACTCCTCGCACCGGAATCCGGTTTCTTGACTGGATATCGAATACTCCGGGAAAGACTTCATCGCCGACAAAGACATAGTTCTTGTATCGAAAAACCGCGTGCGCGCCGGCGAGCCAACCATCGCCGTACAGCTCGTGATAATTCATCCGAAGCTGGCTCACGAATTGTGGCTTCTCGGGACTGCCGCCCTTGATCCCGCTGCCGACATCCAGGATCACCAACCCGTCTCTCCAATAAGCAAGATAGGCCAGGCCGTCCTTGACTTGAACGTCGTGAAGGTATCGTCCAGCAGTTGATTCTGAACCATCCGCGGCGGTTATCTGTCGCACCAGTGGATTCTCAACCTGCCACCGTCCGACCTCCTTTGGGTTTTTTGCGTCCTTAAAATCGATGACTCGCATCGAGCCGGTTGCATCATCGGTCAGGTAAACATAGTGGCTGTCGATGAACGCGCTGTGAACGCCTCCGGTTACCGTCGCCGTGTAATCTGAAATAATCTTCGGATGTGCGGGATCTGATGTATCGAGGAAAACGATTCCGTTTTTTCGGCTCGACGCGCCTTCCCGAGTGAGCACCGCTATCTTGCCGTCGGACGTCGTGCTGATGTCATTGATGTGCCGGGCATCCACCTTCACCGTATCCGTCTGCCTGGGGTGAGCCGGATCCGAGATATCATAAACGAGCAGCTTTTCGGACATCGTCGAGACGTAAGCAACATTGCCGATGATCCACTGTTCCGCCGTCTGCAAATCCTTGAGCGCCGCGCGGCCAATTACAGTTAATTCGCGCTCGGCGTTTCGAGGAGTGACGATCACCGATGCCAGAGCCTGCCGATCTCCGACCGATGCACTGATGACGTATGAGCCCGGTCTTTCGGCGACGAATGCGCCGTCCGGTTCAATCACCGCGCCTTCTCCGCCAACGGCCCAGCGCACTTCATCGCAATGGACCGCTTTGCCCGAGCTATCGGTCGCGGCGGTGGAGAAACGAATCACATCGCCGGTGCGCGCGTTCGACGACCTCGGTTCAACGACAAGCGACGCGACCGGGTTCGCGGTCACTTCAACTGCCATGACAGCGTTCGCTTGTTCGCTGACCGCCTTGATGTTTGCCTTGCCGGGTTTTAGCCCGATAACCATACCAGCGGAGTCGACGGAAGCAATTGATGGGTTTTCGGAGGACCACGATATAGCGACATCCGCGCGTGGGTTACCTGTCGATGTCTTAGCGGTTGCGGTTGGCCGGATCGCGCCGCCGACCACCACTTGATTCTTTGATGGCAGCTCGATAGTAGTTACTGGCGCGGGTTTGACTCTGATTCGCACCGAGACCACCTTTCCAGCGACCACTGCGCCAACTTGAGCCTCGCCGGGATTGTAAAAGGAAACATTCCCCGATTTGTCGGCGCTGACCACGTCAAACGGCGAACCGAACCAGGTCGCCGGCTGGATGTCGATTGTCTTGCCGGCCTCGTCTTTGGCAATCACGGACATTTTCAACTGCTGCCCGACCTCAGCTTCGGTGACAGCGGGAGTGATCTCGACGGTTTTAACCGGCGACTGTGGACGTGCCAAGGCGACGGTGCCGATCAACGCGATAACAACGAAAACTTTTAGCTTCACGCAATACCTCCGGAGGATTCTTCTGGTTTTCGGATTCTATTCTCTGAACGAAGCGGTTGCAATCGCGAAGAGCGGGGATGTCGCGAAGAGCGGGGCAAGCCGCCCTTCCCGACCTCTAGCATTCCAATATCTTAGGGTGATCCGTGCGCGCCAGCATGCTTGAGGTTGGGACGGGTGGCTTGGCTGCCCCCGCCCTTGGTTGCCGTCTGGACAACGAAGGTTTCTGGCTTGAGTTTATTGACATTCCCGAATGCGATCGCAACCGACGTCCCCGCCAGGGGTCGCGCACGATGCCTCGGTCGCCGGTTTGCTTGCCCACGGGAGATCGTATTCAACCTTGGCGCTTGAAGTATTGCACCGCGCGTTCGTGCTTTTTCGCGGCTTCGCGCGTATCAAACGTCCCGAGATTTCTTCGCTTCCCGGTTTTCGGGTTCTTCTTCACCGAGTATAGCCGATACTTGCCCGACTTCAGTTTCCGAATCATCAACGCTTCCTTCGGGCCCGGTCTGAAACGACCGAGCCCAGTGTCATCGTGTTTGTTAAGTCATCAGGCCGCACGACGAGCGCGGGTCCGCGCCGCCTTCCGTGCTGAGGCCGATCGCTCAGCGGCGGGACGTGCCGCGGATGCCTTGCCTCCCTTTCTGCCGCCTTTTTTCGCCGCAGCTTTCTTCACCGGCTTACCGCGACCTGAGCCGCTCTTCTTTCCGCCGCCGGTCATGTCATTCACCGTCGCCCAAGCGCGACGTTCGGCTTCGTCTTCGGATACGCCGCGCTCTTTGTAGCCCTCCTCGATGTGCTCGGCCTGGCGTTTCTGTTTGTCCGTGTATTTCGATTTGTCTCCTCTTGGCATTCGTTCGATCCTCCTTCCTCGAAACTCGAAAGCGGCCGCCAAAACACAAAAGGCAAGATGCGTTCCGGCTCGGCGACCTCTGGAATGCTGATTGCGCGAGCATTCAGTATGGCAGAGATAACCAGCGTAATTACGGAAATGAGACAGGTTCGTGCACTCAATTAGAACGGGCAAAGGGTAATCGAGAGCAGGAACTGGAAAAAAAGGGAGGGTCCGATGTCAGATGCAAAGGTTACAACCGAACACGACAAGATCAGGAACTGGGTCGAAGAGCGCGGCGGCAGACCCGCAGCCGTGAAAGGAACCGGCAAGGGAGGTGACCCGGGCGTCCTCAGGATCGACTTTCCCGGTTACACCGGCGATGAGTCGTTGATGCCAATCACCTGGGAGCAGTTCTTCGAAAAGTTCGAAAAGGAACGGCTCGCATTTCTCTATCAGGAAGAAACGAAGGAAGGAGGAGAAAGCCGCTTCTCAAAGCTGACGAACAGGGAAGAAGCTAAGAAGACGCTCGGCGCAAAGAACCAAGGACACTGATGCTTCGACGTAGGGCGTCGTATGCGCGTCGCGTTGCGCCGCCAGCTGTCGGCTCGTCGCAGCGCAACGGACGGTTCTTTATTCCGGGGTCGCTTGATAACATCGTCACGTGACTCTCGCACCACGCAGACTACAGGTGATCCCTGTAATCGTAGGCCCTACGGCTTCCGGAAAAAGCGACCTCGGCATAAAGCTGGCTCAGACGCTCAACGGCGAGATCATAAATCTGGATTCGGTTCAGGTCTATCGCCGTATCTACATCGCTACCGCAAAAGTCCCGCCTGCGGAGCGGTGCGGTGTGCCGCATCATTTGATCGATATAGTCGACCCGACTGAGAATTTCACTGCAGGCGACTACGCAAGGTTGGCCGCGCAAACGATCCAGGATGTTGAAGCTCGCGGTCATACGGCGGTTCTCGTTGGCGGGACCGGTTTCTATTTGCGAGCGCTGGTGAAGCCTCTTTTCGAAGGACCGCAAACCGACACGGCGCTTCGCGAGCGGCTTTCAGGTTTGCGCAACAAACGCGGTCCCGAACACCTGCATCGAATGCTGACACGCGTCGATCCTCAAGCTGCTGAGAACTTGAGTCCCCGTGACTGGCCGCGCACGATGCGTGCGCTGGAGGTGTTCTTTCAGACCGGCCGTCGTATCTCAGCGTCTCAACCTGTAACTCCACCGGCTCCGGAGCTCGCGGCGCGAATCCGAGTGATCGCGCTCAACCCGCCCCGCGACGAGCTCTACGAGCGCATCAACACCCGCGCCGATCAAATGTTCGCGGCGGGACTCGTTGATGAAGTCGAGTCATTGATAACAACCGGAATCCCGGCGTCGGCAAAGGCGTTTCAGGCCCACGGGTATCGCCGAGTTGTTGAATACCTCCAGGGCAAACGAACTCGCGAGGATGCGCTGAATCAAATGAAGCTCGATACACGGCATTACGCCAAACGACAATTGAGCTGGTGGCGTTCCTGGAATGGCGTGAAGTGGATCGATCGATTTGGAGACGAGCCGGAGGCGTTTGAGACGGCCAACAATCATCTGAAGGGCGAAGAATTTTGAGATTCTCCACCGCGGCAAGCACAACCCGCATTAGCTTGCTGGATTGACCTTAAAGTGTTGTTAGCTGCTGGACCACATCTTCGAGACCAAACTGTTCAAGCTCCGCTTGCTGTCGTTTATGCAGCTTCCAAAGGTCTTCACTGACATATGAACGAAATCTGTCCGGGTACGCGGTTGACTGCATAACCGCATCGATTGCCAGCTTGAGCGCCGCGGTCAAGCCCTCAACAAAGTTATCGGCAGTCGCACGTCCAACGAAAACGATTTCACCAGCCAGGTATTCGAACTCGCCAGCGAATGGATCGAGAAACGGGAAACGGTCGGCTATTCTCAATTGTCCGGCACGCAGCGACATCGAGAAGCTGTCGGGCCGGCCCACTGATTGAGCAGCCTCTTCAATTGTTCGAGCTATCTCGCCCATTAGTCGTTTTATTTCCGACATCTGCTCCACTTCTTCTTCAGCAGCAGGAGCGAGATCATCCTGCGCAAGCAACAGTTCTTCGGCTGGCGGTTCAATGTAGTCCTCGCGCAGAACCGGCGTCGCGGTTTCCGGCGCAGGGCCGGAGTGGGTCGAAGCAACAGCCGCCATCGCGCTCGGCGAAGCTTCGATTTCTGCTGCGTCCTCGATGCCAGGTTGAGCAGCTACAAACTCGAAGACCTGCGGCTCTGACTCGCCAGGCAGCGCGTACGGAGGCTGCTCATCAGCGGCGCCAGCCTCGTCGCCGCTCACTTCAGCCGTGAGCTCAAAATTCTGGTCATGCTCTTCGAACGGCTCGTCCGTTGGCGGGATTAACGATATTCGTTCCGGCGATAGGTGGTCGGGATGAACTGGCTGAAAATACTGAAAGGCCTCGGCTGCCGGCTTTGTGAAGTAGACGTCGAAGGTGCCATTGCCGCGGTTACACTCATCGATCAGATGCGCGAGCGCGGAATTGCTCCCAAGATCCAGGGCCCCGGTATCAGAGACTCCGGACTCGCCGATTATTCGGCACTCGTTGTCACGCATATGTATCAGCGCACGCGGACCGCTTTCGGTGTTGACGTCAATAAACCACTCGCGATCTCGCTCGCGAAGAAGCTTCGAAATCATCTTCTCGAGATCAGTAAACTCGGTACTTAAGCCTACGTAGAGCGGTTGAGCGTTTATCCGCCCGGCCACTGCGTTCGCAATCGACAACGGGTATGCATGGATCGAAAGGCGACCTCGTTCTCGACGCGACCGCGCGGCAATCTCTTCAACGGTGGTTTGAGCGTATCCGCCGCTCTTGCCGCCGTTCGACTGGCTGTCGCGCTTTTCTATTGCCGCGGAAACAATACCATTGGAAATAACGATAAAACTGTCAGTGTCGCGCAAAACCACGGCGACGACGCCCGAAAAACCGCCTTCACACAGATCGCCGCAAAGCGCGTCCACAAGCACGTAGCTGGTCGCGAGACTTTCGTGGATGATTTCTCCGGGAGGGACGAACAGGGTATTTACCATTTTCTATTGGTCAGTGGTCCGTAGTCCGTGGTCCGTGGTCCGTAGTCCGTAGTCGCCGGTCCGTAGTCCGTCTACCGATGAGAACCTCGGAGAAGCTACGGACTACGGACTACGGACTACTTTTTTACCGGCGATTTGTACTTTCCTTTTTTTATCGCTTCGATGATTCGCCGGGCGTGGTTGCGAGCGATCAATGGTTGTGTATCGTCGCCGGCGATCTCGATCAACACTTTCAACACCCGCTCGGGTTCGGCTATCCACTCGAGTCTCAAATCACTCTCAAGGACCTCGAGCTGCTTTGGTAGATCCAGCGGTTGATAGCGCTGGGCGTTGTCGATGTCAAACAGCGATATTTCCTGCGTCGCAATTCCGCGAAAGATATCGCCTAACTCCTTCATCTGCTCGTTGATCGTATGGTTAAATCGAACCTTGCGTTCTCGCGCGCCCTGCTTCGCGCCGATCGTGATCCAACCCAGATGAGACATGTCTATCTTGTCTTGATACTCGTTCGTCGAGCCGAGAAGGTCGGCGACTTCAATCAGGCTACGTATGCGGGCGAGAGTCGCCGGAAGAAGTTTTAGCTTGCAATCAAGCAGTTCGTCGGACTCGCCTCGAACAAACCTCAGTTCACCGGCGCCATCGGCGGCTATATCGATCTCGATCACCCGTAGATGGAATCGCGGGTTCTCGAATTTGTAGCTAAAACGAACCTCGCCGGCAGGGGCAGACCCGTTTATGCTCTGGGGGCTCTGACCCGCCAGGCAACAGGTCGCCGTAAAAAGCACACACAGAACAGAAGGATTAAGACGATTTAGACGCATACCCCTCGAAAACTCAAACAGGGACGATCAAGATAACAAGGACAATTAGAATCCATCCCCGGTTATCCTGTCCATCCCTGTTTTGTAAGAGTCCTACTCGAACTTGACCGAAACCAGCTTAGAGACTCCCGGCTCTTCCATTGTTACGCCGTACAACGCGCGGGCGGCTTCCATTGTTCGCTTGTTGTGTGTGATCACCAGGAACTGCGTGTCGCTGCTCATCTCAATCACTTTTCCGGCAAACCGTCCCACGTTCACTTCGTCAAGAGGCGCGTCCACTTCGTCTAGTATGCAAAACGGCGAGGGCCGATACTCGAAGATCGCCAACACCAGAGCTATGGCCGCCATCGCCTTCTCACCGCCGGACAACAGCAACACATTCTGCAGTCGCTTGCCCGGAGGCTGTGCGATCAGATCTATGCCGGACTCCAGCACGTCGTCTTCATCGATCAGCATCATCTCACCGCGGCCGCCGCCGAATAGCTCTACAAACATGCGCTGGAAGTTCTCATTAATGTGAGTAAACGCGTGTTTGAACCGCTCGCAGGAACGACGCTTTATTTCAGCAAGCGCCTCCTCGGTCATCTTTATCGAGTCCAGAATGTCGCGCCGCTGCACAGTCAGGAAACGAAATCTCTCGTCCGCTTCTTCAAGCTCTTCGAGAGCCATCATGTTAACCGGCCCGATGTCATCGAGCTTGATCCGCAGTTCGTCATGCCGCGCGCGCGCTACATCAATGTCAGAGGTCAGATCGGGCTGGTGAGGAGCAGAGGTGCTGAGGGGCTGAGGGGAAACCCCCTCCGCTCCTCCGCTCGTCTGCTCCTCTTCACTTGTGTCCGTCTCGATCACGCCCGCAGAAGTGGCCAGCTCAACGCTGGTTACCACATCGTCGAGCGACATAGCCAGCTCCGAGAAACAGGTCTTTGTCAGGTGCTGGGCTTCAGATTCGATCCGCGCGCGTTCGACTTCGATTTGACCTCGACGATCGTGAGCAGCGCCGGCGGCCTGCCTTAGCTCGCCGAGCAACTTCTCAAGCTCGTCGCTCCGCGCTCGCGCAGCTGCAAGTTCTTCGCCGCCGCTGTTGATCAGCTCGGCAAGCGCAGCCCGATCGGCTTCCAGCCGCAGCGCTGCATCCGCACTTTCCTCGAGCGACGACGTGAGTGACTCGGTGCGGCCGTGACTGTCGTACAACTCCAACCGGTTTCGATTGATCCTGGCTCTCAACTCCTCGGCTTCGCTCTCCGTCCTCCGCAATTCAGCTCGCGCCGCATGCAAGCGTTCCGCGCGTGCCGCAACAGAAGCACGCACGGCGGAGACCTGTTGCGACAGCTCTTCGAGGTGCGCGCGCATTTCGATGAATCGGGCCCCGGCGTCCTCGAGCGCGCGTTGAACAGCTTCGCTCGACGCTTCGGCATCGGCCAACTGGCTCCCGAGCTGCTCAATTCGAGGCTCAAGCTCGGCCCGCTCTGCACGCGCCTGCTCAAGCTCAGCTTCAACCACGCGAACATGTTGCGCCGCTCGATCCAGGTCGCGCGCCAGTCCTTCCAGATGAGACGTGCGTGCGGCGGCCGCTTTTTCGTGCTCGCGAAGCTGCTGGTCGAGCGATGACGCCTCTGACTCAACCGAACGCAGCCCTTCTTCGGCTGCGCTCATCGCCTGCGCCATCAGTCGCTCTTCTTCGGCGCCGCTCTGGCTTTGCTCGCGAAGCCCTTTGATCTCTCGCTTCAATCCCAACAGCGAGGTTCCCTTCTGTCCTGCCTGGGCGCCGGTGACAATCAACCGACCGTTAACTACCTGCTCGCCGTCGTAAGTTACATAAATCAACGAAGCGTTTTCTATCGATAGATGAAGCGCTGCTTCTATGTCCGGAACAACCGCGGCTCCGCATTTGTCGGGAAAAGCGCGCTCGACCACCGACTTGATCTCCGGGCGTATCCCAAGCAGATCGATTGCCCGCAGCACGTCTAGCTGAAACCGCGACGCGTGTGCGGTGGCCTCGTCATCAAACTGGCGGGCGGCCGCTCGATCATCGATTCCCGCCTCTTCAACGCGGGAATCCGAGATGAGCGGCTGCGTATCGGCATCGAGCCGAATCACGATCGCGTCAATAGACGAGAGATCAGCCGGAGGTAGTTGACGGTCTTCGGGTACGTATTCAGGGTAAGACCGCAACGCTTCGCGCTCATCATCGGTGGCCACCAACCACTGCTCTATTCCGTTTTCGGAGTCTATCGAATCGTCCCCCCCGAATCCTCCGTCCTCCCCGTCAACACGTTCGTCTGCCTCGGGCTCAGGATCGCCCTCACCGCCGTGCAGCCCGACAACCAGAAAAGCGCCTCGTCCCAATCCTTCATTCTTTATGTATTCAACGCCGGCAAGCGCGTCATCGATCGTCGGCACCAGGACGCTTTGAAGCTCACGAGCAAACAGACTTTCGATCAAAGGCTCGTATTGCGGTTCGACCTCCACAAAATCGGCGAGAGTCCCAAGCGCATTTATTCGGATCGCCTGCTCGCGCGAGAGAACGTGTTGCACCGCATCAGAATAGTAGGCGTGATGGGCGTCGAGATCCTCAAGCGAAGTCAGTCGGTGCGAAGCTGCCTCGCGCCGGGCGTGGGCGTCTTCAAACTGCGTTCGCATCGCGGTGGCCTGGTTTCTCAGGAGATCGAGGTCGGAAATGCGCTCGGAGATTCTCGAATTCAATTCTGTGAGCAGTTCGGCGTCGCCCTCGACCTCGACGCGGACGCGGCTAAACTCGCTCGAGGCTTCCTCGCGTCGAGCGGTGGCTCGTTCAAGCTCCGTACCCAAACTTGCTCGCTTTAGCTCCAACCGCCTCAGGGCGTCCTCGAGATTGGCGCTCAGGTTTCGCAGCCGCTCGGTCATACCGATCTCAGTCAGCATGCGTTGGCGCATTTGTTCGATCGCCGTCTCCGCTTCTCGAACCCAGCCCAATTCTTCGAGATATGAGCCCTCTCGAGTAGTCAGATCGGCTTGCTCGGCGGTAACTTCGGCTTCAAGTGTTTGAAGGTTCGCGGTTCGCCGCTGCGCCTCCGAATCCAGCAACACAAGCCGTTCGTCGAGCAATTGCTGATCGCGATCAAGCTCTTCGATTCGGGCGGCCAGTTCTTTGATTTGTTGCTCCTCAAAGCTTCGACGATTGCGAGCCCGGTCCGCCTCAAGCTCGACCGCCGCCGCTCGCTCGCGCATCTCAGCCAAATAGTCCTCGGCAGTGCGAGCCTGAGCTGAAGCAGCCCGGTTCTCTGACTCGAGCTCGGATAGCCGGGCGTCCAGCTCTGTCTGATTCCTCCCCGCCTCCTCCAGCTCACGGGTCACTCGTTCAATTGCCTCGTTCAAACGGTAATAATCGGCGGTAAAAATCACCTTAAGGAGCGAGCGCATCTCTTCGCGCAGCCGTCGGTAGCGGCGTGCCTTCTGCGCTTGACGCTTGAGGCTGTTAACCTGGCGCTCGACTTCGCTGATGATGTCGTTCAGCCTGATAAGGTTCTGCTTTGCCGACTCGAGCTTGAGCTCGGTGGCGCGTTTCCGCGACTTGAACTTTGTGATCCCCGCCGCTTCTTCGATGAGACCTCGACGATCGAGCGGCTTGGAAGAGAGGATTTGGCCGATCCGGCCCTGCTCGATGATTGCGTAATGCGCGCCCCCCAGACCTGTGCCGGCAAACAGATCCTGGATGTCACGCAACAGACACGGCCGGCCGTTCATCAGGTAGTCGCTGTCGCCGGTGCGATAGAGCCGCCGGCCCACTGTTATCCGTTCCCCGGCGGATATTGCGATCGTTCGGCGCTTGCTTCGATGACGTGTCCGCTTTCTCTCTACTGCGCTCTTCTTATTCTGCTCTACGCCGTGCTCGGCCTCGGAATCGTTCTGCAGTTCCAGCGGCGCGTGGGATTGAGCGCTGTTAACACTTGCCGATGCTTCGCCGGCTGGCTCGTAAGGCTCGGCCGGTTGCTGTTCGAGGATTTCATCAGAACCGGCAGACTGATTGTCGTCACCCGAAGCGACGGCTTCGTTCTCTGGCGGCGGAGTCAAATCCTGAACCAGGACACGCGCGGCATCCGCTGCGTGCTCGGCGCTGGTAAGCGCGTCCTCGTATTCCTGCTCGTCGTCCTTGTCTGAGGTCTCAGTGGCGGCTATGTCTTCGATGGCAACCATGGTCAGAACCACTTCCGCCATCCCCGTCGGCTTACGGTCGCGGGTGCCGTTAAAGATCACATCTTCCATTTTTCCGCCGCGAAGGTTCTTGGCGGATTGTTCGCCGAGCACCCAGGAGATAGCCTCGGCGATATTGCTTTTGCCGCAACCATTGGGACCGACGACTCCGGTTATGCCTTCGCCAAAAACCAGCGAAGTTCGGTCGGCAAAAGATTTGAAGCCGCTTATCTCAAGTTTCTCGAGTCTAAACATTCACTGCTCCGTGGCGGGCGACTGCCGACCACTACATAATAGGGTTATGATCAAGTTCTGGCACACTATAGTGTAGAGAGTTCGCGCTAGTCAAATCTTTAATCCTTTTTGAATTGAGGGCGGTAATCATCGCCGATTTCGTGTCGCCGGCCTGGCGGCGAGACTCGCCGAAAGGCTTTGGGCTCGACAGGTCTCGGCCGTTTCTGGTCTGATTGCTAGCAAATAGAGAATGTCTGGAACCCTGTACATCGTCGCGACCCCGATAGGAAATCTTGAAGACATCAGTCTTCGCGCGCTGCGCGTCCTTAAAGAAGCCGACCTGATCGCCTGTGAAGACACCCGCCACACTCGCAAGCTTCTGGCGCACTATCAGATTTCAAAACCTACCGTAAGTTATCACCAGCACAACGAACGTGAGCGTTCAGCCGAGCTGATAAAGAAACTGGACGCAGGGGTCAGTATTGCGCTCGTATCAGACGCGGGAACACCGCTGGTTTCCGATCCGGGTTTTCGAATTGTTAGAGAGGCGATCGATCGAGGCATTCGGGTTGTTCCTATCCCGGGTCCTTCGGCAATGATAACAGCAGTGTCCGCGTCGGGTTTGCCGGCGGGCGAGATAGCCTTTTTCGGATTCCTGCCTGCGCGGCGCGCGGCGCGGCGGGCGCGTTTCGAGGAGATCGCCGGGATCGAATCGACGCTGGTTTTCTACGAAGCTCCACATCGGATCAAACAGACTATAGCCGACGCCGCCGAAGTGTTCGGCGACCGCGAATGCGTCATCGCGCGCGAGCTTACGAAATTGCACGAAGAGTTTGTGCGAGGTTCGCTCTCCCAATTGGACTTGCCGGAGTTCTCAGCGCGGGGCGAAATCGTCCTGTTGATTGGTCCTCCAATACAAGGGGAGGCGAGGCAACCCGGGGCCAAACACTCAGCTTCAATAAGTGATGAGGTCGAACGGCTGATCGAAACTGAAGGGCTCGACACGAAAACCGCGCTTAAGCGAATAGCTCGCGCCCGCGGTATCAGTAAAAGCGAGGCTTACCGGCTGATGATCGCCGAGCGCGGAAGGAGTGAATCTGTATGACTGTTTTAAAGAGACTAACCGCCAGGGCTGGGCATGCGCGCAGAGGTTATCCAGTTGCCCGATGCCTTCTCGCGTTGTTTTCCGTGCTGTGGCCCGGCGTCAATGGAACCGTGACCGCGCAAAGCGGTGCGGGCGGCGTCAGATCTGGCGGGCGCGAGTACGCTGCGAATCTCACTTTTGCCGTCTACCAGTACGACGCGGAGCGTTCGCCGGCGATGGATGAGATCACGCGTCTATCGGGAACTCACTCGACAGCTCAAGAGGAAATCGCCTACGTGAAGGACAAGCACAAGCTTCAGGAAATTGTCGTGCGTCACGTTCGCGCGGTTGGATTACGAAGCGGCGAGACGTTTAACGATGCTGTCTTGCTGGGTCCGGAATATATGGTTTTCACTCTAACGCCGCGCGAAGTGGTCCGAGGCTATTTGAAGCTCGATTTTCGAGTTCGCTATGCAAACGAACCGCTGCTTGATGCGAAAGGAGTCGAGTTCGGCAACTTCGAAACTGTTATTCTGCGCGGCGGTAAGGGGATGTTTGGAGTGAAATACTTCGTTGGAGGAGGCGGGCGCCAGGAAAGCGTGCCTATCGAGCGCACGCTGCTGGTTTCGGTGACGCCCGAAATAGTTCCGGTAGCAGGTCTTCGAAATCGTCCCGCAGAGCTATCTCAGCCGGTTAACCAATATGGAGGGCCGATTCAGATGAACGCGGGCGACCGCTTCACTCCTCCGATTCCGCTGGAGCGAGTCGTGCCTCAATTTGAGTCCGGTCGAATCGTGCGGGGCGCCGTATTGTTAAGCGGCGTGGTTACACCGGAGGGCAACATTACAAATATACGCGTGCTGAGGTCACTGGATCCCGTAATTGACGAGAGAGCTGTTGATGCCTTTCGTCAGTACAAGTTCTCGCCGGCCCAGCTTAATGCGCAACCGGTGTTTGCGACTTATCGTGAAGAGTTGACCTTTGCTGCGCCTCCTCCCTCCCTGCTGGAGATTGAAGAGGAACAGCGCAAACAGCGCGAATTGGAGAAGGAACGGCAGCGACGGAAGAAACCGTGATGCTGGGGGAGAGGGGAGACGGGGAGGGAGGGCGACGGGGCGAGGGGCGACAGAAGAATTGAAAATTGCGAATTGAAAATTGAAAATTGAAAATTGGTCACGGATTTAACGATTAGATCCAATTTGCAATTCTCAATTTGCAATTTTCAATTTGCAATTTTCAATTCTCCCAATCCCCTTCTCCGCTTCTTCCCTTCTCCCTCTCCTCCTACAGTCGAACCACTTTTCCTTCGTGTTCCGGCATCGCCAGCCTGCGCGTCACATTCCGCGTGTCCACGACCAACGGCGCCAGCTTAAGCACGCGACCGTAATCAACATCGGAGTGGTCCGTGACAATCACTGCGCAGTCGCAAGCACTCAAAGTCTCGTCGGTAAGGGCGACGCTTGCGAGCGCGCCCCGACCGTCTACCGACATCTCGGGTACGAAAGGGTCGTGATAGCTGACCGACGCGCCCTTGTGGATCAACTGGTCGACGATCCCGAGAGCCGGCGATTCTCGAACGTCGTTGATGTCCCGTTTGTAAGCGACACCCACAACGAGGATGCGCGAGCCCTTAACCGGCTTGGTCTGCGCATTCAACCCGTCCTGCACAAGCTGCACAACGTGATTTGGCATATGCGAATTCACGTCTTCCGCCAATCCGATGAACCGGGCTTCGAACCCGTGCAAGCGGGCCTTCCACGAAAGATAGTGTGGGTCGAGTGGAATACAGTGGCCTCCAATTCCAGGGCCTGGATAAAAAGCCATGAACCCGAACGGCTTGGTCGCCGCTGCCTCGATCACCTCCCAGGAGTCAATCCCAAGGTGATAACAGAGTTGAGCCATCTCGTTCACCAGCCCAATGTTGACTGAGCGATAGGTGTTCTCCAGCAGCTTGGCGGTCTCCGCCACCCGCGCGCTTGAAACCGTGTGAACCTCGCCTACGATCGTCTTATAAAGCGCTGCGGCAGTCTCGGTCGACGCAGCCGACACTCCGCCCACCACCTTCGGTATGTTGTGCGTTTGGTATTGTTTGTTTCCGGGATCAACGCGTTCCGGTGAAAACGCTAGAAAGAAATCTTTGTCGAGAGTGAGGCCAGTATCCTTGAGCATCGGCAACACCACTTCGTCGGTGGTCCCCGGGTATGTAGTGGATTCCAGCACCACGAGCTGCGGCGAATGAAGATAAGCCTTGACCTCCTCCGCCGCGGCGAGAATGTAAGAGATGTCCGGCTCCTTTGTCTTTCGCAGCGGTGTTGGCACGCAAATGATCACCGCATCGGTCTCAGCGAGTCGCGAAAAGTCCGTTGCTGCAGCGAGATTGCCGCGCTCTACCAGCGCTCCAACCATTTCCGTTTGCACATCCGGAATGTATGATTGCCCCCGGTTGATCGAGTCGACACGGGATTTATCCAGATCGAAACCAATCACCTTCAAGCCGCCGCGCGCGAACTCAACCGCTAGCGGCAGACCCACATAACCGAGCCCTATTACTCCCACGACCGCGCGGCGCTCCTTAAGTTTGACAAGCAACTCAATGCTCATTGTAGAACCCCATTTGTTAGTTGTGTTGTATTAATCCTGGTTAAACAGTGGCAGGCACCACCTTGTATTGAAACAACCTCCCTGACGCTTCGTCAAGAGAAGACTCAGATCGCCTCAAGCAGCTCGTCGCGCGTGAGCGACGCGGTTCCTAACTTGCCAACCACCACACCAGCGGCGTGATTCGAGAGGACGGCCGCCTCCTCAAGTGACGCCCCGCTGGCAAGGGCAAGCGCCAGAGTAGCTATAACAGTATCCCCGGCGCCGGTTACATCGTAGACTTCCCGAGCCACCGTCGGGATGTGCGTGATTCTCGCGCCAACAGCATCGTCTCTGTGGAACAGGGCCATCCCTTCTTCTCCTCGAGTGATCAGTACTGCTCGGGTATCAATCGAGCCAAGAAGTCTCCGGCCAGCCTCGGTCAGACTCTGCTCGTCTTCAATCGGAATGCCGGATGCGTCCGACGCTTCTTGATTGTTAGGAGTGATGACCGTGATCGGCTGATAGTGAATAAAGCTTCGCATTTTGGGATCAAGGCAAACAATCAAGCCTCGTTCGTGAGCCGCCTTGAGCGTTTGCGCCAGCAGGCCGGACGTAAGCAACCCCTTACCATAGTCCGAGACGACTACCGCATCGGCCGACTCGATCCGCTCGACAAAACTCGCGGCGACCTTGTCTTCAATAGCTGCAGCGATCCGCGCACGGCTCTCGCGATCAGTTCGCACCACTTGTTGATTGTGCGCGATGATTCGTGTCTTTACGGTGGTGGGCCGTGCCGAATCAGCGACCAACGCGTCCGTCGTCACATCCAACTCGGCGAATGCGTGACGCAACCGATCTGCATCAGAGTCATCGCCGATCACTCCGACCGGGGTGATGCGGGCTCCCAGCGCAACGAGATTCGACACCACGTTGCCCGCCCCGCCCAGAGCAAGCGTCTGACGATCCACTTCAACTACCGGGACAGGAGCCTCGGGCGATATCCGCCGCACACGGCCCCAAATGAACTCGTCAAGCATCAAATCGCCGAGCACAACAATGCTTTTGCCGGCGAACCCGGAAGTCAGTGTTTTCGCACGTTCACGGCTGAGGTTGCTCATAACTTGTCAGGAAGCAGCGCGAGATGCAGCGGACTCAATTACTTCGTCCAAAGCGGCAGTTACGTCGCTCACCGAAATAGCTTCAATAGACCCGCGGACATCGCTGTCGGGAGTGCCTCGCTCGCCGCCGATGACCCGATAAACATTTCGGGTCCACGGATGCCACACGTCTGGATTGGATGATCCAAAGATAGCCAGCACCGGGCAACCGAGAGCGGCGGCGATGTGCATCGGTCCGCTGTCGTTGCCCACGAATACCCTGCCGAAGTTTCCAATAACCGCTTCCAGCTCGGCGAGGCTGACATTCGACAACACACGGGGATTAGAGTGCGACAAGCTTGCGACTTCGCTTGCAAGTTGTTGCTGACCTGGCCCGGCGATAACGATGCTCTCAAGCTGCCAGCGGCTGTCGAGATGATCAATGGCCGAGGCAAAGTGTGGCGCGCCCCAGCGCTTTGACTCAAAGGCAGCGCCGGGCGCTACGATCGCAAATCGCCCCGCTGTTAGCGACGCTGCCGTCAGCCCTGCGGCAATCAACTTCGATCGGGCGCTGGCGGCCGCTTCGCACGAGATCGCGATGCTAAGCACAGGCTGAGGAGGTATCGGCACGCCTGTAAATCTGAGTAATGCGAGTTGCTGTTCGACGCTGTGGATTCTTGTGCGTCCCAATATCACTTCCGGCGCCGGCGCTCGTTCTCTGAGCAACCACGACATTGGCTGATCCCTGAAGCCAATTGTGTGCTTCGCTCCGAACAGAGCGGTTAGCAGCATTGCGGTTGAGCCTCCGTGGAGGTTGAACGCAACATCGAAGTCTTCTCCGCGGAGCCGCGCGGCCAGACCTAACCTGGACGCGAGTGTCCTGCTGGCCACAAAAAGATGATCAAGAAGAGGATGACCCTCGAGCACGGGTGCAGCAAGCGGCTCAGTAACAACGCTGGTCTCAACGGTAGGTTGAAAATCCTTGAGCGCTTGAAGGCACGGCGTCATCAGTACGGTGTCGCCAATCGATCGCAGGCGAACGAGCAGCACCCTTTTAACTCGCGACCAGTCCAGGGGTGTGCGCGCGCCGCTCGGTGAGCTGCTGGCGTCACTCTTCAATTACTGCCTCGTCTACGAGCATCACTGGGATATCATCGCGTATGGGATAAACGCGTTTGCACTGGGTGCATTTCAGCCCGCTGCCGTCAGACTTCAATTCAACCTTCACCTTGCAGACTGGGCAGGCAAGTATCTCGAGAAGTCTCTCGCTCACCGGCATCAAAGTGCCTCCTTTGTTGAGGCGTCAAGTCTACCATCTAGATTCTCGGAGCGTCAATTTCTGGCACATTTCGGGGTGTTTTTGGGGTTCACACAGGCGGTCATCGACAACACCGAAATACGATTGGCGTTGGGACGGATGGTGGTTTAGAATAGGCCCGTTCCCAACAATCTGTTGACGGGCCAGCTTCAAAATAATACTGGTGCCCGGGAGTTTCAGATGTCGAAGACTAGTAAGCAGGGATTGAGCCGATACGTTGAGCGCATTATGAAAGAGAAGCACCTTTCGCGGCGGGATGTGAAGCTGCGCTCCGGGGGCGAGATAACCGACAGTTATGTCAGCGGGATCATCAGCGGCAGCTCGACGAACTTGAGTGTCGACAAATTAAAGGCGCTTGCCCGCGGCTTGAGAGTGCGGGAGATGGAGCTGATTCGAGTGGCGTTTGGGCTATCGGACGAGCACCCGCCCCGGGAAGACGACGATCAATCCCACAATCTGTTGCTTCTGGACATTACAAAGAAAACGGTAATCAGTAACGACGTTGCGGAAATCGTTCAGGAATTGATCCGGATGTCGGCGTCCGAGCGATCGGTGGTCCTTCAGTATGTGAAGAGAGTAGGCCGAGCGGATCGCCGGGCACAGCGCAAGAAAACGTCAGTCTAGTCTATACTTCCTCGGTCCGAAGGCTCGAGGGTAAAACGACCTTGTAACCTCCAATTCGGGTGTCCGTAAAGACACAACCTCTCCAGGCCCGCAGCAGGGGGTGCTCGGGTGCCGAGAGACGCAATTTCTGCGCGCTTATTTGTGACGATCGAGCGCAGCCACTTAGCAGATCATGGCTGGTCAACTATGGTTTAGCGATGCCGAGTGGCCACGCCCGATCGTTTCAGGTGTTGGAGCGAATGTGCGAGCTTCAACAACGCTGATTTGTGTAACGTTAGCGACGAATGCGTTTCCAGATCAGAAGTCCGGTTCCGATAAAGAGTGCTGCGGCCGGGACATCGGAATGCGAGGAGCGCACGGGCGCGCCGGTTGAATTGACGTCGCTGCCATGTGTCTCTTTGGCTCCTGGAATACACATGTCAATCTGCTCGCCTGGATCGCAAATGCAGCCGGGGCAACCACACTGGCAGTAGCCGCCGGTCGTGGTGTGACCAGCAAAAGCGTTCGAGGCGAACGGCGTGTTTCCGCTTCCGCCAGACTGAAGCGTCGCGGTGATGATCGGGAATGCAATGATCATAAGTGAACAAGCGAAAATGCGTTTCATTGGTCCTCCGAGTTGACAAGGTTTAGGATGCGCACCGCGTAACCCCGAGTAAACAGAGAAATAACCATAACATTTGTACGCGATGCGCTGATCTGACTAGGCGATGCGGATTATACCAGTGGAATAATTCTGCGGGTAGGATTGGTGGAGTATGAAGCCAGTTAAGATAGCGTCTCAGTTCGGCCCTTGACAACGATCTGTTCCACAGCTTCGAGAATCCTGTCGATAGTCTCGTCGTCCGTTTCATCGTGCGAGATCAAATCCATCAGTCTTATGAGCTTTTCGCCTGTCGTCATCCGGGTCCGTTTCTCCGACGGGACCCCTTCGGGACTTGTCCGACTTAACGATTTAATCCTCCACTGCTGGAAATTGAGAACACGCGCGGGAAGCACATGCGGATTAAGAGCCGTTGCTTCTGTCTTTGAACTTGTTCGAGTCAGTTCTACGAGGTTGTTATTATCGGAGGTGGGTTCTTCAATCCGTCGTGTACGAGCAGTAGCCCAACGCACAGCAACGATCGAATGCGAGGCTCGCCGCTGTTTCAAGGCAATTTCATTATACGTTTCCTTCCACTCCGGGTAGGCTGCCGAAAAAGGAGACGAAATCGCGATTTTAGAGGTACGCGCAGCCTCTTCGAGACGACCTACATTTGCCAACTCGACTGCAAGACTGTTCAAGTAGTCGTAGTATACGTGGGGGTGGATTGGACCAATCGCCCGCACGAAGGGAGACAATCGCTCCAGTTCGGCAACAGCTCTTTGATGATCACCCTTCAACCCGTGGATTGTTGCGATATTCTTCTGCGCGAAGACCGATGCCGAAGCGAGCCGACCATTCTCTCCTGCGCAACGAGCGGCTTTAGAATAGACTTTTAGCGCCAATTCATAATCGCCCAGATCTTGAATCACCCCTCCTAAAGATTGAAGGGCCCTCGCGGAATACAAATGTTGCGGTTCGGACGCCACCCTCTCAAGAACTGAGTTGCCGACTTCCTGTTGCCCCCGGCGTCGGAGCCCCAACGCAAGAAAGAATCGAGCCGCGCTCTGATACTGTGAAGGGAGAGGTAAAGCAAGCAGCGTTTGGCTGAGCTTTACTAATGCGTCCCCTTGCCGAAGTCCGTAAGCATGCTCAGCAAGACCTACGAGCTTGTCGCCCAAGTCGACAAGCAACCGCTCGGTATAGAACCCGCGTACTATTTGTGCACTAATCTGCTTATACAATGGCGAGGCAACGAGTTGCTGATTGGTATTAGTCAACCCCGTCGCGCATTGCAGGGTTTCAATAACGATTTTATCGATTCCAGCGCTTCGCATGGTACACCTGACGATGCCGTTAACCTAACTTCTCATCAGATCAACTCGCCCGCCGCGAAAAAACGAGCGGCGTTCTCGCAACTAAAGTTCGTTTCGGATGATGATGGTGCTTGCGTTCATCGGAGTGGGGCGTCAGCGTGGCGGCGCTGGCAACGCAATCTCCAAACTGCTAATTCTGCGATCCGCTTCCGACGGTTTCAGCCCAGGGTGCTTGGCTTCAACTACGCTTGGGCATTCTACTATAGATAGGGCTTAATTACACAAGAGGAATTAAGGGGCTTTGAGAAAAAATACGGGGACGACTGGCCCTGGTCGGACCCGGACTGTCGATTTAATGCGAATTTCTGTGATTTTCCGAGATTTTGTAGTTTAGGTTGCCAGGATGTTTTGTCTCGCAATGAGAGCAAAACTACGAAGAACTCCGAGACCCGAGGGTCTCTTATGCTTGTGTGGGCTGCAAGGGAGGCCCTTCGCTGCCGCGGCCGGTGTTGTTCCGAATGAACCTGATAATGTCCTCCATCCTCGCGCCGGGCGTAAAGACTTCAGTAACACCGCGCTCTTTCAACCGCGGGATGTCTTCATCAGGTATTATGCCGCCCCCAAAAATAATCACATCATCGAGTCCTTCCTGACGCGCAAGCTCCACCACGCGTGGGAACAACGTCATATGCGCGCCCGACAGGATCGAAAGACCGATTGCATCGACGTCCTCCTGAACAGCCGCCGCTACAACTTGCTCCGGCGTCTGACGCAACCCCGTGTAAATGACTTCCATCCCCGCGTCGCGAAGCGCTCGCGCAATTACTTTTACCCCGCGGTCGTGCCCGTCCAACCCGGGCTTCGCGAGAAGCACTCTTATCCGTTCGTCTGACATCCTAGTTATTCGTTACTGGCCGCCCGATGACTTCACCAGTCTTCCCTCAGTATCGTACACCTCGACCGTTCCATATTGCTTGAGCACATCGGCGATCTTAGTGGCGTCGCCAACTGCGACGATCTGCAATCGGCTCAGATCGACGTACTTCCTTGCCACTCGTTGAACGTCTTCCGGGGTGATGGCCGCGATCTTCTGTGTGTAGGTGTCCCAGTAATCCGCGGGCAATCCGTACAGTCTCTGAGTCATGATGTTGTTCAGCAAAGATTGGGGCGATTCCAACTGCAGCGCGAAGCCGCCAATAATAGTGCGTTTGGCTCGCTCAAACTCCTCCTGCTCGACTTTCTCATCGCGGATGCGCTTGATCTCGTACATCAACTCGTCCATCGAGCCTTTCGTTACTTCAGTCCGAACTTCGGTGTTCGCGCGAAAAGTACCGCGATACTTCAACGCGACTAATGCGCTATACGCGCCATAAGTGTAGCCTTTGTCTTCGCGCAGATTAAGAAATAACCTCGCGCTTGCGTTTCCACCTACTACCTGATTCATGACATCGAGAGCAAAGTAATCCGGATCGGTGCGCTCAATCGCCAGAGTCCCGAGTATCAGATTTGTTTGAACTGATGAAGGACGATTCACAAGATGGATCTTTGCCGAGCCGGTCTCATTTACCTTGGGGACACTTGTTTGAGGAACGTCACCGCGCTGCCAGGCCCCGAAAGTCTTTTCGAGCTTGGCGACGATCTCCGCGGGATTGACATCACCGACAATGGCAAAAATGGCGTTGTTCGGTTTGTAGTGCGTCGCGTGGAATTTTTGCAACGCGTCCGGGTTCAGTTTTTGAATCTCTTCCGCTGTGAGCGATATGCGCGCCGCCGGGTGCGATCCGTACAATACCTTCTGGAACATCTCGTTTGCCAGAAAGCCCGGGTTTGAACGCTGAAAGCGAAGCTGCGCCAGCGAGCGTGTCTTGAGCTTGCCGAATTCATCAGCGGGGAAACTCGGATTCAGAATAACATCCGCGAACAACTCCATAATCTGATCGAAATTGTCCGTCAGTCCCGAAGCCGAAACATTGCTTGTTGGTGAGAACAAACCGGCGCTCGCTCCAACCGAGGCGCCAAGTGAATCTGCCAGCTCGGCG
>Ga0075418_10002282_pt1 | contig 21920 bp, 4 predicted proteins | sample SoiMetdeltSBSDD2_FD_81776 | JGI IMG/M metagenome (GOLD analysis project Ga0075418, IMG submission 81776) | Bulk soil microbial communities from a Populus tree surrounding site in Tennessee, USA - Soil MetaG P. deltoides SBSDD2 | ecosystem: Environmental > Terrestrial > Soil > Tree plantation...
TCACCATCTCGAGCACAGCGTCTGCGAACCTCGCGGGCAGCGTCACCGACGACGGGCTGAACGCCCCGCTGGCGATCCAATGGAGCCTGCTCTCGGGTCCTGGCACGGCGTCCTTCACGGCGCCCACGCAAGCCACGACCAACGCTTCGTTCTCGGCGGCCGGCAGCTACACCTGCCAGCTCAGCGCCTTCGACGGCGAGTTCACGCGCACGGACACGGTCGTCGTCACGGTGCAGGCACCTGTCAACCAGCCGCCCGTCGTCAATGCCGGACCCGATGTCACCATCTCGAGCACAGCGTCTGCGAACCTCGCGGGCAGCGTCACCGACGACGGGCTGAACGCCCCGCTGGCGATCCAATGGAGCCTGCTCTCGGGTCCTGGCGCGGCGTCCTTCACGGCGCCCACGCAGGCCACGACCAACGCTTCGTTCTCGTCGGCCGGCAGCTACACTTGCCAGCTCAGCGCCTTCGATGGCGAGTTCACGCGCACGGACACGGTCGTCGTCACGGTGCAGCCAGCGCCCGTCAACCAGCCGCCTACGGTCAATGCCGGGCCCGACATCACGATCCAGGTCACAGCGGCGGCGAACCTTGCGGGCACCGTCACCGACGAGGGGTTGAACGCGCCGCTGACGATCCAATGGAGCCTGCTCTCGGGTCCTGGTACGGCGTCCTTCACGGCGCCAACGCAGGCCACGACCAACGCTTCGTTCTCGGTGGCCGGCAGCTACACGTGCCAACTCAGCGCCTTCGATGGTGAGTTCACGAGAACCGACACGGTCGTCGTCACGGTGCATCAACCCAACCAACCACCCGTCGTCAACGCGGGACCCGATGGCACCGTCCAGATCACAGTGGGGGCGCACCTGGTGGGGACCGTCACCGACGACGGGCTGAACACCCCCCTGACGATCCAATGGAGCAAGGTGTCGGGTCCTGGCACGGTGGCCTTCACCACGCCATCGCAACCCGTGACCGACGTTTCGTTCTCGGCGCTCGGCAGCTACATGCTCCGGCTCAGCGCCTCCGATGGCGAGTTCACGCGAACGGACTCGGTCGAGGTCACGGTGGACGGGGCCGGCAGCCTCGTGCGAGCCATCACGACCGGTCACGACGACGCCGAAGAGTTGGCGACCTCGGTGACGCGTGGCAGCAGTTCACTCGACCTGGTGGTCGACGGTACCGTGACCCAGGTCGTCGGAATCCGGTTCCAGAACGTCACCATTCCGCGTGGCGCCGTCATCACGTCCGCATACGTGCAGTTCACGGCCAAGGGAACGTCGTCAGCTCCGACCCAGCTTTCGATCAGGGGCCATGCGGCCGACAACGCCGGCACGTTCGGGACGACGGGTGGCACCATTTCGAACCGACCCAGCACCGCAGCTACCGTGCCCTGGGCTCCCGCACCTTGGACGATCAACGGCGAAGCCGGTCCCAACCAGCGCACCCCCGGCCTCGCGAGCATCGTGCAGGAAATCACGAGCCGTCCCGGCTGGAATTCCGGCAACGCGATGGTCTTCGTGATCACTGGCACCGGGACCCGCATTGCGTCCGCCTACGACAACAACCCCGCGCTCGCGTCACAGCTGATCGTCAACTATCAGTGAGCGGGCGCTCGGCCCCGCGGGTCCTGGTTGCAGGGCGGCCTAATGCGTGCCGACGAGGACGGTGCCGCCGTTGGAGACCACCACGCCAGCCGGGTTGGTGCCGATGTCGGCAATGAGACCCTGCACGTAGAACTGCGACCCCGCGACCGCCGGGTTGTTCGGGATCGCAATCGTCCAGTTGCACTCGCCGTTCTGGCCGATCAGCAAGCCCGAGAAGTCGAAACTCACATAGAGCCTGCAGTCGGTCATGCCGAACACCGCCAGGGGCAGCGGCAGTGGGAGCGGGGGCCAGACCGTGTTCGAGAATCCAATGATCGCGAGAATCGGGCTGAACTCGGTCAACGGCAGCGACGTGAACTGCAGGTCCAGGCCTTGTCCGACAATCGGCTTCTCGTCAGGGAGGGCATCGATGCGTGGCCGGCCTCCCGATCCAGGACAGCCCTCGCCAAACGTACTGAATGCGCCAGAGGGGCCCACTGGGCCGCCCCACCATTCGAGGTCGATCGGGCTACCCTGGTTCGGGTTGTCACCCGCGGCGACGACCGCAAGGATGCGATTGGCGGGTGTGCCGGGGCCCACGGTGATGATGCGGTCGAGGTTGCAGCGACCCGAACCGCTGAGCACCGTGGCGCTGGGGTTCCAGGTGCCGGAGGCGCCTGGTCCCATGTACTTGTGGTAGGCCACGGCCCGATCGTCCCCGTTGTCGCCGACGCAGAAGAACGCGTACAGGTCATTACCGATCAGCTGGACGGCCACATGATCGTCGCCGCCGAACGGCCGGTTGCCGACACCGCCCGGCGGTGCGGTGGCCGTCGACCAGGTCTCCGTGGCGATATTGAAGACCCGCAGCACGAGGTTGCCAGCGCCGTTGGCCGTGCTGTCCGTATGCACGAGGTAGACGAAGCCGTTCGTCTTGTCGACGGTGAAGCCCCAGTCCTGGTCGTGACAACCCAGGAGGTTGACGGAGGCCACTGGCCCGAAGCCAGCAGGCTCGCTCACGATCGAGTAGCGAACGTCCGTCGCGTTGGTCTTGTACCAGAGCACGAGCGCCCGGTTGCTACCGAGCCCGATCACATGACACGCGCGGCCCTCGGGAGCCCCCATGTCCGCGACGGTGCGGGCTGGCTCGAACGACGACACGCTGTTCGGATTGGTCGCACGCCGGGCCCACACGGTGCCGCCGTTGTTGACGACGCCCGCGAGCCAGACGTAGTCGCCATCATCGACGCCGATCCCATTGGCCTCGTCACCGAAGTTGGCCGTGACTGGCTGCTCGAGGTCCCACGAGATCGACGTGCCCGCGATCGTGCCGCGGCGAAGCCAGCGCGTGGTGATGCCATCGTCGGTGCCGAGCAACACGAACACGGTGTGGGTGCCGTTGATGCTCTCGACCCACTGGCGACTGCGACCGTCGTTGGTGATACCAGAACACGGCAGGCTGTCCGGCGACGACCACTCGCCGCTCCCTGTCCAGTGTCGATAGAACAGCCTCGAACCGGTCGCAGCACCGGCAACCGTGTAGAAGAACCAGTATCTGTTGCCGTCGAACCAGAGTCGCTTGTAGTCGCCGATGCGCAGCTCCTCGCACAGGCCCTCGCTGCCGAAGTGGTTGCCCACCGAGGTGACGACGTGCGTGCGGTCGAAGGCCGAGATCGTCACGCGCGGGTAGCCGGCGGCTGAAGGTGCTACAGCGACGCCGTCCCAGACCACACGGAAGTACCACGTGCCGGTCGTGGGCCAATGGCACTTGACGGCGAAATCCACTTCGAGAGCGGTTTCGAGGGCTGCGATGCTCTCTATGCCGATGGCTGTCTCGTGGTAGCGGCCGAGCGTGTGGCCGGCGGGCAACAAGAAGCTGCCGAGGAGGTTGCCGTTGGTCGCGGCGCCATTGACGTAGAGGAACGGCACACCTCCCGAGGTCGTCTGCGCCGCGACGTCGGTCCACGTCGTCAGGTCAGCGCTGTATTGCAGCATGACGATCCCGCTGGCATCGCCGAGGCCGCCAGTCTCGCCCAACCGCACGCGCAATCGGATCGTGCCGTTCTGCACGAACGCCGAAGCGAGCCTCGTGGGTGCGTTCAATGCCGCGAGTGGCGTCATGGCGCCTTCGAGTGCGGCGTCGGTGTAGAAACGCCAATCTGTTTGCGTCAGTTGGGTGGTCTGCGCAGCCATCGGCGCCGCGCCTGTGCACATTGCGACGAGCAGCGAAGCGAAGGCATGGAACCGGACTCTTCTATTTGCCATGTTGCAACTCCGAGGTGCTGATGCAACCGAGAACAGGGGTGCTGGTCCGCGCGAGGATACTGCGGTTGTGAATTCTGACAGTACCCGTTAGAAAATCATGACGTTCGGGTGGCTCTGCATTGGTGGCCGCCATCCACTGCACCTGTCATGCGCAGAGCCGCAACCATGTCGCGCTCGAACCAGGCTGTAGTGATCAACCAGGGTCGAAGAGGGGCGCCTGTCGACTCGTCTCCGGGAACCGCTGCTGCAGAGCGCGCCGAAATGAGACGCTGCGGGTCATCACCACAGTCGGCTCTGCTCGGACCACACTCTCAGAGCGCATCCGACCTACCAGGTCTCACCTACAACTCCTGGTGCACGGCGTCACAGACCCGCGACAAGGCGCGTTGTGATCGGGAGTTGGTTGCCTGATTGCGGGCGCCGCTCCTGACAGCACCCCGACTCGCCTTCGGACCGCGTCGGCTCGCGAGTGCGTCTCCAGGTCAAGGCTCGACGGGCAGCAACGGAACTGGGGGGTAGGCCCCGGCAACTCGATGGTCTTCGTGATCACGGGCACTGGCTGCCGCACTGCCTCCGCCTACGAGCACAGTCCCACGGCCCGCGGCAAAGCTCATCGTCACCTATCAGTAGTCGGTCCTCGGATGTAGCAAGAGTGCACCCGAACCAGCGCAGTGTTCGCTCTGCTGGTCGTCCCCTGGGTAGCCGCCTCTTGCTTGTTTGCGCTCTACCGGAGGCGCGCGCCCATGCGCTCCTATCGCATCAGGGCCAGATCGTCAGCGCGGAGCGATCTCTCAGTGCTCGACTCGCGTCGCGACCGCGATGCCACCGGCCGTGCGTGCCGTCGACACGGCAGCAAGCAAACGTCCACGGTGCTATCGTCACGTCACGCTTCCCCCACTCGGAGCCCTCCTGAGATGCGCACAATTCTCTCCATGACACTGGCCGCAACGGCTCTCGTTGCACAAACGAGTACGGTCGTTGCACCACAACTCGCAGCTGCCCTCGCACCACACACTGCCGCGCAGTTCCTGCTGCCGTTCCACGGTTTCTCTGCGACGCAGCTCGCATATGCACCGGTGCCTCGTCCGGCGCTGCGAAGTGGTGCGTCGACCTTCCAGATCCCGGACCCGCTGTTGTGTTCGGCAAACTACGTTGGCACCGAAGTGGCGCAGCTCGTGTTCGCGTTGCCGCAAGGCGCCATCGTGCTCCTCGATACCTCGTCGTCGCTCGCGTTGCACGTGCTCGCTGTTCCTGCTCCTACGTGGACCTCGCTGGCCGGAATCTGCATCGACGGCGAGCACGAGCAGGTCGTGCTGCTCGATGCCGCTGGGCCGAACCTGCTGCGCATCGACATCGCGGACCTGCTCGCGGGCCAGGCCCAGTTCCAGTCGACGTCGTTGCCGCCAGTGTGGAGCACTGTCAGGGGCATTGCCTTCGACGTCGCGCGTGAACGCATCGTCGGCTTCGTCCCGGCAACAGGCAACCTGCTGCAGCATTCTGCCGTCGATCCGAACACGAGGGCCGGGCTGTTGCGGCCCGTGCCCGAAGTGCTCGCGTTCGGCTTCGCGCCGGTTGGCGCCGGCGACCGGGACCTGTTCGTCAGCAGCGGCGACCAACGCATGCTGACCGCGCAGTGGACGTGGAATCCCGCGGGGCCCGATTCCCTCAACGCAACGTTGCGAGCCATCGTGCAGACGGGTTCGTGGTCGCCTTCCAGTCCGGATCCGTCGGCGATCACGTACGATCCGCTCTCCGATCGGGTGGTCGTCTCCGACGGCGAAGTCGACGAGATGCCGATCTACGCCGAAGTCAACCTGTTCGAGACCAGTCGCACCGGCATCGTGGCGCGTACGACTACGACGCTGGAATACACGCCCGAACCGTCTGGCATGACCCTCGACACTGCCACGCGGACGTTCTACTTCAGCGACGACGACCGCGACAAGATCTACGTCGTAGCGACCGGACCGGACGGGTTGCTGCACACCGCGGACGACCTCGTTCGTTCGTTCTTCGTACGCAACTTCTGCGTCGACGCCGAGGACGTCGCCTTCGACAACTCGACCGGTGAGCTGTGGATCATCGGTGGCGACACCGTTCTCGCGCACAAGCTCCAGCGCGGTCCCAACGGCATCTTCGACGGCACCGCACCGTACGGCGACGATGTGCTCGTCAGCTACGACCTGGCGCCGTTCGGAGCGACCGATCCAGAGGGTATCGCGGTTCATCCGACCGATGGCGGCATCTATGTGGCGGGCATACCCAGGACCCTGCTCTTGCACATCAGTACGACGGGGCAGCTCGTTCGGTCGATCACGCTGCCGCCGACGGGGCTCCTGAAGCCAGCGGGCATCACGTTTGCGCCGAGCACGGTCGGCACGGGTGTCAGCTTGTTCCTCGTCGACCGCGGCTTCGACAACAACTACGACCGGCGAGAGAACGACGGCCTGCTGCTCGAGTACGAGTTGCCGCCTTACGCGCCCGGCAACCAACCGCCCGTGGTCCATGCCGGACCCGATGTCACCGCCGTGATCACGGCGCCGACGAACCTGGCGGGTACCGTCGAGGACGACGGCCTGCCCGGTGGTCCCCTGACGATCCAATGGAGCCTGCTCTCGGGGCCTGGCCAGGCGAACTTCACGGCGCCCACGCAACCCGTGACCGGCGTCACGTTCTCGGCCCTCGGCATCTATACCTGCGAACTCAGCGCCTCCGATGGCCAGTACACGACGACGGACACGGTCGTGATCACGGTGCTCGCGACTCCGCCGCCCGCCAGCTTGGACCGGGCCCTCGCGCACATGCACGACGACGCCGAAGAGGCGCCGACCGGCGTCGTGACTCGCAGCAGCACCGATCTCGAGCTGGTGGTCGACGGCGCGGTGACCCAGGTCGTCGGGCTCCGATTCCAGAACGTGTTGATTCCGGCCTCTGCCTCCATCCAGTCCGCGTACATACAGTTCACTGTCGATGAACCCGGGGCGATCGCGACCCAGCTCACGATCGCGGGCCAGGCCAGCGACAACCCCGGCGCGTTCACGACGGCGACCAACAACGTCTCGAGCCGACCTCGTACGACGGCCACGGTCGCCTGGACTCCTGTGCCTTGGACCACCGTCAACCAAGCCGGCCCTGACCAGCGCACGCCCGACCTCGCGAGCATCGTGCAGGAGATCAGGAACCGCCCTGGTTGGAGCTCCGGCAACTCGATGGTCTTCGTGATCACAGGCACCGGCTGCCGTACTGCGGGGGCCTACGACAGCAGCCCCGGCGTCGCAGCACGGCTCATCATCAGCTACCAGTGAGCGGGCGAGCGGCCGCGGCTGGGAAGGACAAGGGTGCGCTCGTCCGCATGATGCTCGGCTCGATTACTCCGTAGATACATCGCGGACAACGTCGCGTTGCGAGTGGGACTTCAGCGATGCCCTGCGCGACTCGACATGGGGTTCGCGTCGGCCGAGCTGCCCGACTTGCGCTCGAGCCGGCACCGGCAACGCGAGCACGTGATACCGTTTCTCATCCGACTGGTATTGGGAGTCCGCCACGTCGCCGCTTGAGCCTCCTCGATGCGCACCATTCTCGCCATGTGTCTAGCCGCAACGGCTGTCGTTGCACAAACCAGCCCAGCCCCTGAGCCACATCTCGCCGGCGTCCTCGAGCCCCTCGACGCTGCGCAGTTCCTGCTACCGGTTCATGGGTTCAGTGCGACGCAACTCGCATTTGCCCCGGTGCCTCGTCCTGCCCTGAGAGCCGGCGCGACGACACTCTACGCGCCTGATCCTCTGTTGTGTTCGGCGAACTACGTCGCTGACGAAGTCGCGCAGCTCGTGTTCGCATTGCCGCTCGGGGCCATCGTGCTCGTCGACGCCTCGCCGTCCCTCGCGCTTCATGTGCTGGCAGTTCCGCCTTCGACGTGGTCGCTGCTGGCGGGAGCCTGCATCGACAGCGAGCACGAACAGGTCGTGCTGCTCGACGCCGCCGGGCCGAGTTTTCTGCGCATCGACCTCGCGGATCTGCGCGCGGGAAGGGCGAGGTTCCGATCGACGTCGTTGCCGCCAGCGTGGAGCACGATCCGCGGAATCGCCTTCGACTTCGCGCGTGATCGCATCCTCGGGCTCGACCCGGAAACGGGCGATCTGCTGCAGCATTCTGCCACCGATCCGACCACGAGCGCCGGGACGTTGCCGCCCGTGCCTCGCCTGCTGGCGTTCGGTTTCGCGCCGGCCGAGAGCCTCGACCACGACTTGTTCATCAGCAGTGGCGACCCCCGCATGTTGACCTCCCAGTGGACATGGAATGACGCGGGACCCGACGTCGAGACTGCTACGCTGCGAGCTACCGTGGCGACGAGTTCGTGGTCGCCTCCGAGTCCAGACCCGTCATCGATCACCTACGACGACTTCCGCGATCGGCTGATCGTCTCCGACGGCGAAGTCGACGAGATGTCGATCTACGCGGGCTCCAACGTGTTCGAATGCAGTCGCGCCGGCATCGTGTCGCGCCGCAGCACGACCACGAGCTACAGCCACGAGCCGGTGGGCATCACGTTCCAGAGCGCCACGCGGACGTTCTACATCAGCGACGACGACCAGCGCCGCGTCCACGTCGTGGCCGCGGGACCTGATGGGTTGCTGCACACTTCGGACGACACGAGGCGCTCGTTCAGCGTCAGCAACTTCACCACGGACCCCGAGGACGTCGCCTTCAGCAACGCGACCAACGAGTTGTGGGTCGCCGGCGGCGAGACGAATCGTGTGCACAGGCTGCGACCAGGCCCCAACGGCATCTTCGACGGAACCTCTCCGAACGGCGACGATCAGCTCCTCACGGTCACTGTTTCCTCGTTCGGGGTGAGCGATCCAGAGGGTATCACGGTCCGTCCGAGCGACGGGGGCGTCTATGTGATCGGCCAGCCGAAGACACTGCTGCTGCACTTGAATGCCTCGGGGCAGTTCGTGCGGACGGTCAACCTGCCGAGCACCGGGCTCCGCAAGCCCGCGGGACTCGTGTTCGCGCCCAGGTCATCGGGGACCGGCGACAGCCTGTATGTCGTCGACCGCGAGGTCGACAACGACACCAGCTCGAATGAGAACGACGGCATGATGTTCGAGTACGGAGTGTCCGGGCCGACATCCACGAACCAGGCGCCCGTCGTCAATGCGGGCCCCGATGTCACGGTCCTGCTCACCGCGGCAGCGAGCCTTGCGGGCACCGCCACCGACGATGGCCTGCCTGGTCCCCTGACGATCCAATGGAGCAAGCTCTCGGGCCCCGGCACGGCGAACTTCGCGACGCCAAATCAAGCCCCGACCACCGCTACATTCTCGGCCGCCGGCAGCTACACGCTCCAGCTCAGCGCCTTCGATGGCGCGCTCACGACCACCGATACCGCCGTCGTCACGGTGCAGCAACCGACGCCTGGCAGCGGCACCGTGGAGCGAACCATCGCGGCCAGCGACGACGACGCCGAAGAGTCTTCGACGGGCTCGGTGAACCGCGGCAGCAGCGACCTCGAGATGGTGCTCGACGGCACGGTGACCCAGGTCGTCGGACTCCGGTTCCAGAACCTGACCGTTCCGCCAGGCTCCTTCATCACGTCCGCGTACGTGCAGTTCACGACCGACGAGATCACGTCAACGGCGACGCAGCTCACGATCGCGGGCCAGGCCAGCGACAACGCGCCAACGTTCGTGTCGACGGCCGGCAACATCTCGAGCCGACCTCGCACCACGGCCACGGTCGCCTGGGCCCCCGCGTCCTGGACCATCGCCAACGAAGCCGATTCCAACCAGCGCACGCCCAGCCTCGCGGGCATCGTGCAGCAGATCACGAACCGACCCGGCTGGAGTTCGGGCAACTCGATCGTCTTCGTGATCACGGGCACTGGCAGTCGCATCGCGTCCGCCTATGACCGCAGCCCTGCAGCCGCAGCAAAGCTCACTGTCGATTACCAGTCCTCGCCGCCAATCAACCAGGCGCCGGTCGTCAATGCCGGGCCCGATGTCACGACCCTGCTGACCGCGGCGGCCAACCTTGCGGGCACCGTCACCGACGACGGTCTGCCTGGTCCGCTGACGATCCAATGGAGCAAGCTCTCGGGCCCGGGCACTGCGTCCTTCGCTGCGCCAAGTCAAGCCGCGACCACGGTCACGTTCTCGGCGTCGGGCACCTACACGCTCCAGCTCAGCGCCTTCGATGGCGCGCTCACGACCACCGACACGGCCGTGGTCACGGTGCAGCAGCCCGCCAACCAGGCCCCCGTCGTCAATGCCGGGCCCGATGTCACGACCCTGCTCACCGCGGCTGCGACCCTTGCCGGCACCGTCACCGACGACGGTCAGCCTGGTCCCCTGACGATCCAATGGAGCAAGCTCTCGGGCCCGGGCACGGCGACCTTCGCGGCGCCCAATCAGGCTGGGACCACGGTCACGTTCTCGGCGTCCGGCGGCTACACGCTCCAGCTCAGCGCCTTCGATGGCGCGCTCACGACCACCGACACGGCCGTGGTCACGGTGCAGGCACTGCCACCCCCCAGCGGCACGCTCGAGCGAGTCGTCGCGGCCAGCGGCGACGACGCCGAAGAGGGACCGACTTCGGTGAACATCAACAGCACCGATCTCGAGATGGTGCTCGACGGCACGGTGACCCAGGTCGTCGGACTCCGGTTCCAGAACCTCACGATTCCGGCTGGCTCCTTCATCGCATCCGCGTACGTGCAGTTCACCACCGACGAAGCCACGTCGACACCGACCCAACTCACGATCGCGGGCCAGGCCAGCGACGACGCTCCTGCGTTCGCGACGACGGCCGCGAACATCTCGAGCCGACCTCGCACCACGAATACGATCCCCTGGACTCCCGCGTCCTGGACCATCGGCCACGAAGCCGGACCCGACCAGCGCACGCCGAACCTCGCGAGCATCGTGCAGCAGGTGATCAACCGCCCTGGCTGGAGCCCCGGCAACTCGATCGTCTTCGTGATCACGGGCACCGGCGGCCGCATTGCGTCCGCCTTCGACGACAGCCCCGCGACCGCGCCAAAGCTCGTCCTCAGCTACCAGTCCACGCCGCCTCCCAACCTGGCGCCGGTCGTCAATGCCGGGCCCGATGTCACGATCTCGCAGACCATGGCAGCGACGCTTGCGGGTACCGCCACCGACGACGGTCTGCCTGGCCCGCTGACGATCCAATGGAGCAAGTTGACCGGGCCCGGCGCGGCGACGTTCGCGGCGGCCAACCAGGCTGCGACCACCGTCACGTTCTCGCTGCCCGGCAGCTACACGCTCCAGCTCAGCGCCTTCGATGGCGGGCTCACGCGCACGGACACGGCCGTGGTCACGGTGCTGCAAACGGGCACGAACCAACCGCCGACCGTCAACGCTGGGCCGGATGTCACCATCGCGTTCCCATCGGCAGCGAGCCTCGCTGGCAGTGCCACCGACGACGGCTTTCTTGGCCCGTTGACGATCCAGTGGAGCAAGCTCTCGGGGCCCGGCACTGCGACCTTCGCGGCGCCCAACCAGGCTGCGACCACCGTCGCGTTCTCGGTGGCCGGCAGCTACAGCCTCCAGCTCCGCGCCTCCGACGGCGAGTTCACGCGCACGGACACGGTCCTGGTCACGGTGCAGCCACCCAACCTGGCGCCGACCGTCAACGCCGGGCTCGATCTGACCATCCTGATCACATCGGCAGCGCACCTGGTGGGCACCGTCACCGACGACGGCCTGCCCGGTGGCCCGCTGACGATCCAATGGAGCAAGTCGACCGGGCCTGGCACGGCGAACTTCACGACACCGACGCAACCTGTGACCAACGTTTCGTTCTCGGCGGCCGGCATCTACACGCTCCAGCTCAGCGCCTCCGATGGCGCGCTCACGCGCACGGACTCGGTCGTCGTCACGGTGGACGCGGTCGGCAGCATCGTGCGAGCCATCGCAAACAGCAACGACGACGCCGAAGAGTCGCCGACTTCGGTGAGCCGCACCAGCACCGATCTCGAGATGGTGCTCGACGGCACGGTGACGCAGGTCGTCGGACTCCGGTTCCAGAACCTCACGATCCCGGCTGGTGCCGTCATCACGTCCGCATACGTGCAGTTCACCGTCGATGAAACAGGGTCGACGCCGACCCTGCTCACATTCGCAGGCCACGCAAGCGACAACGCCGCTGCATTCGCGGGGACGGCCGCCAACATATCGAGCCGACCTCGTACGACAGCCACGGTTGCTTGGGCTCCCGTGGCTTGGACCATCGTCCACGAGGCGGGGCCCAACCAGCTCACGCCGAACCTCGCGAGCATCGTGCAGGAGATCACGAGCCGGCCCGGCTGGAGCCCCGGCAATGCGATGGTCTTCGTGATCACGGGCAGCGGCACGCGCATTGCGTCTGCCTACGACGACAGCCCCGCGGTCGCGGCGCAACTCATTGTCAACTATCAGTGACCGATCGATGGCACCTTGATGCGCGCAGGCGCATCGAGGTTGCTGCAAACAGATCCGGTGCGCTCCCAGTAGAGGATCTCGATCCCTGTCGCGGGTCGGTTACAGAACACGACTAGTGCCCGCGCATCGGCTCGTGCTCGAGCACCTCCCTGCACCGCGATCAGCGCACGCCCCTTCCTTCAGTCGTCTTGCTCATCCTGCTGATCGTGGCGGCACCGAAGCTTGTTCCCAGGTGATCCACCGGGTACTTACCCGGTGGCGGGAACATGCATGGGGGCTAGCCTTGCCCCTCCTCTCGGTGGGTGGAGTCACCTCGATGCGCACCTTTGTCGCCATGTGTCTAGCCGCAACGGCTCTCGTTGCACAAACCAGCCCAGTCCCTGAGCCACATCTCGCCGGCGTCCTCGAGCCCCTCGACGCTGCGCAGTTCCTGCTACCGGTTCATGGGTTCAGTGCGACTCAGCTCGCATTTGCCCCGGTGCCTCATCCGGCGCTGCGAGCCGGGGCGACGACTCTCTACGCCCCGGATCCCCTGCTGTGTGCCGCGCATTATGTCGGTGACGAAGTCGCGCAGCTCGTGTTCGCGGTGCCGCAGGGTGTCCTCGTGCTCGTCGACGCCTCGTCGTCGCTCGCGTTGCACGTGCTGGCAGTTCCTGCCCTGACGTGGTCTGCGCTGTCGGGAATCTGCATCGACGGCGAACACGAGCAGGTCGTGCTGCTCGACGCCGCGGGGCCGAACCTGCTGCGCATCGACCTCGCGGATCTGCGCGCGGGAAGGGCTCGGTTCCAGGCGACGTCGTTGCCGCCGGCGTGGAGCACGGTCAGGGGAATCGCCTTCGACTTCGCGCGGGATCGCATCGTCGGCTTCGACCCCGAAACGGGCGACCTGCTGCAGCATGCTGCTGTCGATCCGAACCCCAGGGCCGGGCTGTTGCGGCCCGTACCGGAACTGCTCGCGTTCGGCTTCGCGCCAACAGGCACCGGCGACCACGACCTGTTCGTCAGCAGCGGCGACCAACGTTTGCTGACTTCCGAGTGGACGTGGAATGCCATCGGGATCGACGTCGAGACGGCGACGCTGCGAGCCACCGTGGCAACGAGCTCGTGGTCGCCGCCGAGTCCAGACCCGTCAGGGCTCACCTACGACAACCTGCGCGATCGTCTGATCGTCGTCGACGGCGAAGTCGACGAGATGTCGATCTACGCGGGCTCCAACGTGTTCGAATGCACTCGCACGGGCAGCGTGTCCCGCCGGAGCACGACGGTGAGCTACTCGCGCGAGCCTACGGACATCGCATTCGACAGCTCCACGCGGACGTTCTACATCAGCGACGACGACGCTCGCCGCATCTACGTCGTAGCCGCGGGCCCGGATGGCTTGCTGCACAGCTCGGACGACACGAGGCGCTCGTTCAGCGTGAACAACTTCACCACCGACCCCGAGGGTCTGGCCTTCGACAGCGTGACCCGCGAGTTGTGGATCGCCGGCGGCGCAGACAATCGCGTATACAGGCTGCGATCGGGCAACAACGGCATCTTCGACGGCACTTCACCGAACGGCGACGACCAGCTCCTCAGCGTGAGTGTCTCCGGGTTCGGAGTGACCGACCCAGAGGGCATCGCGGTCCGTCCCAGCGACGGCGGCATCTATGTGATAGGTGCGCCGCGGACCCTGCTCCTGCACTTGAACAACTCGGGGCAGTTCGTGCGGACGATCACGCTGCCGAGCTCGGGGCTCATCAAGCCCGCGGGACTCATGTTCGCGCCAAGGGCATCGGGGACCGGTGACAGCCTGTATGTCGCCGACCGCGGCGTCGACAACGACTCGCATCCGAGCGAGAACGACGGCAGGCTGTTCGAGTACGGCGTCCCTGGGCCGACACCCGTCAACCAGGCGCCCGTCGTCAATGCCGGGCCCGATGTGACCACCGTGCTGACCTCGGCGGCGCAGCTTGCGGGCACCGCCACCGACGACGGCCTGCCAGGACCGCTGACGATCCAATGGAGCCGGCTCTCGGGCCCCGGCACTGCGACCTTCACGGCGCCCACGCAACCCGTGACCAACGTCACGTTCTCGGCGGCCGGCAGCTACACCTGCCAGCTCAGCGCATTCGATGGCGAGCTCACCAGCACCGACACGGTCGTGGTCACGGTGCAGCAACCGCCGGCCGGCAGCAACGTCGTGGAGCGGGTCATCGCGACCAGCGACGACGACGCCGAAGAGTCTTCGACGGGCTCGGTGAACCGCGGCAGCAGCGATCTCGAAATGGTGCTCGACGGCACGGAGACCCAGGTCGTAGGACTCCGGTTCCAGAACCTCACGATTCCGGGCGGTGCCACGATCACGTCCGCATACGTGCAGTTCACGACCGACGAGATCACGTCAACGGCGACGCAGCTCACGATCGCGGGCCAGGCCAGCGACAACGCGCCAACGTTCGCGTCGACGGCCTCGAACATCTCTAGTCGATCTCGCACCACGGCCACGGTCGCTTGGACTCCCGTGGCCTGGGCCACTGCCAACGAGGCGGGCCTGAACCAGCGCACGCCCAACCTCGCGAGCATCGTGCAGCAGATCGTGAACCGCGCCGGCTGGATTCCCGGCAACTCGATGGGCTTCGTGATCACGGGCAGTGGCACCCGCATCGCGTCCGCGTTCGACCGCAGCGCCGCAGTCGCGGCGAAGCTCATCGTCAACTACCAGTCCACGCCACCCGTCAACCAACCGCCGGTCGTCAATGCCGGGCCCGATGTCACCACGGCGATCAGCGCGGCGGCCCACCTGGTCGGCAGCGCCACCGACGACGGCGTACCTGGCCCGCTCACGATCCAATGGAGCAGGCTCTCGGGTCCTGGCACCGCGACCTTCACGGCGCCCACGCAACCCGTGACCGACGTTTCGTTCTCGGCGAGCGGTACGTACACGCTCCAGCTCAGCGCTTTCGATGGCGAGTTGACTCGCACCGACACGGTCGTGGTCACCGTACAACCCGTCAACCAGGCGCCCGCCGTCAATGCCGGGCCCGATGTGAGCACCGTGATGCCGTCGGCGGCGCACCTCGTGGGCACCGTCACCGACGACGGCCTGCCCGGTCCGCTGACGATCCAATGGAGCCGGCTCTCGGGTCCCGGCACCGCGACCTTCACGGCGCCAACGCAACCCGTGACCGACGTCACGTTCTCGGCGGCCGGCACCCATACCTGCCAGCTCAGCGCCTTCGATGGCGCGCTAACTACCACCGACACGGTTGTGATCACGGTGCAGGCAACACCACCGGCCAGCGGCGTGGTGGAGCGGGCCATCGCGATCGACGACGACGACGCCGAAGAGTCGCCGACGGGCTCGGTGAACCTCGGCAGCAGCGATCTGGAAATGGTGCTCGACGGCACGGCGACTCAGGTCGTCGGACTCCGGTTCCAGAACCTCACGATTCCGGCAGGTGCCGTCATCACGTCCGCCTACGTGCAGTTCACCACCGATGAGGCCACGTCGACGGCGACCCAGCTCACGATCGCGGGCCAGGCCAGCGACAACGCGGCTACGTTCGTGTCGACTGCGTCGAACATCTCGAGCCGCCCTCGCACCACGGCCACGGTTGCTTGGGCTCCCGTGCCTTGGACCACCGCCAACGAAGCCGGCCCCAACCAGCGCACCCCGAACCTCGCGAGCATCGTGCAACAGATCGTGAACCGCCCCGGTTGGAGTTCCGGCAACGCGATGGTCTTCGTGATCACTGGCACTGGGTGCCGCATTGCGTCCGCGCATGACGGCAGCGCCGCACTCGCGGCAAGGCTCACCGTCAATCACCAGTCCGGGCCCGTCAACCAACCGCCGGTCGTCAATGCGGGGCCCGATGTCACCACTCGGATCACATCGGCGGCCCACCTCGCGGGCAGCGCCACCGACGACGGCGTGCCCGGCCCGCTGACGATCCAATGGAGCAGGCTCTCAGGTCCTGGCACGGCGACGTTCACGACGCCCACGCAGGCCGTGACCGACGTCACGTTCTCGGCGATCGGCACGTACACGCTCCAGCTCAGCGCGTTCGATGGCGAGTTGACACGCACCGACACGGTCGTGGTCACCGTACAACCCGTCAACCAGGCGCCCGTCGTCGATGCCGGGCCCGATGTGGCCACCGTGCTCACCTCGGCGGCGCACCTCGTGGGCACCGTCACTGACGACGGCCTGCCTGGCCCCGTGACGATCCAATGGAGCAAGCTAACGGGTCCTGGCACGGCGACCTTCACGGCGCCAACACAAGCCGTGACTGACGTCTCGTTCTCGGCGATCGGCAGCTACAACCTGCAGCTCAGCGCTTCCGATGGCGAGTTCACTCGCACCGACACGGTCACGGTCACGGTGCAACAGCCCGTCAGCACGGTCGTGGAGCGGGCTATCGCGACAAGCGACGACGACGCCGAAGAGTCTGCGACCGGCACGGTGAACCGTGGCAGCTCCGATCTCGAGATGGTGCTCGATGGCTCGGTGAATCAGGTCGTCGGCCTGCGGTTCCAGAACCTCACGGTTCCCCCAGGTGCCGTGATCACGTCCGCGTACGTGCAGTTCACTACCGATGAGGCCACGTCGACGGCGACGCAGCTCACGATCGCGGGCGAGGCAAGCGACAACGCGCCTACGTTCGTGTCGACTGCCTCGAGCATCTCGAGTCGACCTCGCACCACGAGTACGGTTGCTTGGGCTCCCGTGCCTTGGACTAGCGTCGACGAAGCGGGCCCGAACCAACGCACCCCCGACCTCGCGAGCATCGTGCAGCAGGTCGTGAACCGCCCAGGCTGGAGCTCCGGCAACGCGATCGCCTTCGTGATCACTGGCACTGGCTGCCGTATTGCGTCCGCCTACGACAGCAGCCCCGGCGTCGCGGCAGAGCTCGCCGTCAGCTATTACTCCGCGTCGCCCGTCAACCAGCCCCCGGTCGTCAACGCCGGGCCGGATGTTGCGACTCCGATCGCGTCGGCGGCGCACCTGGTGGGCACGGTCACTGACGACGGCCTGCCTGGCCCCGTGACGATCCAATGGAGCAAGCTCTCGGGTCCCGGCACGGCGACCTTCGCGGCGCCAACACAAGCCGTGACTGACGTCTCGTTCTCGGCGATCGGCAGCTACACCTGCCAGCTCAGCGCCAACGATGGCCAGTTCACTCGCACCGACACGGTCACGGTCACGGTGCAACAGCCCGTCAGCACCGTCGTGGAGAGGCCTATCGCGACGAGCGACGACGACGCCGAAGAGTCTGCGACCGGCACGGTGAATCGTGGCAGCTCCGATCTCGAGATGGTGCTCGATGGCTCGGTGAATCAGGTCGTCGGCCTGCGGTTCCAGAACCTCACGGTTCCGCCAGGTGCCGTGATCACCTCCGCGTACGTGCAGTTCACTACCGATGAGGCCACTTCGATTACGACCCAGCTCACGATCGCGGGACAGGCCAGCGACAACGCGCCTACGTTCGGGTCGACGGCCTCGAACATCTCGAGTCGACCTCGCACCACGAGTACGGTTGCTTGGGCTCCCGTTCCCTGGACTACCGTCGGCGAAGCGGGCCCGAACCAACGCACCCCCAACCTCGCGAGCATCGTGCAGCAGGTCGTGAACCGCCCAGGCTGGAGCTCCGGCAACGCGATCGTCTTCGTGATCACGGGTACTGGCACACGCACCGCGTCCGCCTACGACGACAACCCCGCGCTCGCGGCACGGCTCATCGTCAACTACCAGTGAGCGATCGAGCTGGCCGCGGCAAACTGCCAGCACACGAAGGTGCTTGTTGGCGTCGACGGTTCTGGCGCCGGCACCTTCATGCGCACGAGCGCATCGAGCACCAGCACCGCTCGAGGCGGCCCGCACCATTTTGCTCGACTGTGGCAGCAACATGCAGGGTTGCTATGCTCCCGGCCAAGGTAGTTGGAGCCCGCCCTTCGAAGCCTTGAGCCTCCTCGATGCGCATCCCTGTCACCGTATCTCTCGCTGCCACGGCTCTGTTCGCACAAGCACCCCCGATCGTTGAGCCTCGGCTGGCAGGCCTCCTCGAGCCCCTTGCCGCTGCGCAGTTTCTGCTGCCGTTCCACGGGTTCTCTTCGGCGCAGCTCGCATATGCACCGGTGCCTCGTCCGGCGCTGCGAGTTGGTGAGTCGACGCTTCCCGTCCCGGACCCCTTGTTGTGTTCGGCAAACTACGTCGGCACGGAAGTGGCGCAGCTCGTGTTCGCGTTGCCGCAAGGTGCCCTCGTGCTGCTCGATGCCTCGTCGTCGCTCGCGTTGCACGTACTGGCAGTTCCTCCTCTGACCTGGTCCTCGCCGGCCGGGCTCTGCATCGACGGCAAGCGCGAGCACGTCGTGCTGGTCGACGCCGCCGGACCGAGCCTGCTGCGCATCGACCTCGCGGATCTGCGCGCAGGAAGGGCGAAGTTCCAGTCGACGCCGTTGCCGCCGGCGTGGAGCACGATCAGGGGAATCGCCTTCGACTTCGCGCGGGATCGCATCGTCGGCTTCGACCCGGCAACGGGCGATCTGCTGCAGCATTCTGCGGTCGATCCGAACCCCAGGGCCGGGCTGTTGCGGCCCGTGCCCGAACTGCTCGCGTTCGGCTTCGCGCCGACCGGCACCGGCGATCACGACCTGTTCGTCAGCAGCGGTGACCAACGGTTGCTGACCTCCCAGTGGACGTGGAATGCTGTGGGACTCGACGACGACGTTGCAACGTTGCGAGCCACCGTGTCGACGGCTTCGTGGTCGCCGCCGAGCCCAGACCCGTCGGGCATTGCCTACGACAACCTGCGCGATGTTCTGATCGTCTGCGACGGCGAAGTCGACGAGATGTCGATCTACGCGGGCACCAACATGTTCGAATGCAGTCGCACGGGCATCGTGTCGCGCACGAGCACGACGGTGGGCTACTCGATCGAGCCGACCGACATCGCCTTCGACAGTTCCACGCGGACGTTCTACATCAGCGACGACGACACTCGCCGCATCTACGTCGTTTCTGCTGGCCCCGATGGCTTGCTGCACACCTCGGACGACACGATGCGCTCGTTCAGCGTGGGCAACTTCTCGATCGACCCCGAGGGTCTCGCGTTCGACAACGTGACGCGCGAGTTGTGGATCGCAGGCGGCGAGGTCGATCGCGTATTCAGGCTGCGTCCGGGGAACAACGGGATCTTCGACGGCACTTCACCGAACGGTGACGACGTGCTCCTCACCGTGGACACAGCAGCGTTCGGAGTGATCGATCCAGAGGGCATCGCGGTGCGTCCGGCCGATGGCGGTATCTATGTGACGGGCGAACCGAAGACCGTGCTCTTGCACCTGAATCCCTTGGGACAGTTTCTCCGAACGGTCACGTTGCCAAGCGGCGGACTCGAAAGGCCTGCGGGCCTCGTGTTCGCTCCGAGCACGGTCGGCGCCGGCGACAGTCTGTTCCTCGTCGACCGCCGCGCCGACAACGACGTCGATCCGAACGAGAACGACGGCCTGATGCTCGAGTACGGGGTTCCTACGACCGCGCCCATCAACCAACCGCCCATCGTGGATGCCGGGCCCGATGTCGCGATCCTGGTCGTCACGGCTGCGCACCTTGCGGGTAGCGTTGCCGACGACGGCCTGCCCGGCGGTCCCCTGACGACCCAATGGAGTCTGCTTTCGGGTCCCGGCACGGCGACGTTCACGGCGCCAGCGCAACCCGTGACAGACGTTTCGTTCTCGGCGGTGGGCACCTACACCTGCCAGCTCAGCGCCTTCGATGGCGAGTTGACCCGGACGGACACGGTCGTGGTCATCGTGCAGCAACCAGCGGGCAGCACCACCGTGGAGCGGGTCATTGCTACCGGGAACGACGATGCCGAGGAATCGCCGGCTGGCACGGTGACGCGTAGCAGCACCGATCTCGAGATGGTGCTCGATGGCACCGTGAGCCAGGTCGTCGGAATCCGGTTCCAGAACGTCCTGATCCCGAATCCTGCCCTCATCACGTCCGCGTTCGTGCAATTCACGACCGACGAAGCCAAGTCGACTGCGACGCAGCTCACGATCGCGGGTCAGGCCAGCGACAACGCGCCCGGGTTCACGACGCCGACCTTCAACATCTCGAGCCGACCTCGCACCACCAGTACGGTCGCTTGGGCTCCCGTGCCCTGGACCACCGTCAACGAAGCGGGCCCCAACCAGCGCACTCCCGAGCTTGCGAGCATCGTGCAGCAGATCGTGAACCGTCCGGGCTGGAGTCCCGGCAACGCGCTGGTCTTCGTGATCACGGGTACTGGTTGCCGCACAGCGTCTGCGTTCGAACGCAACCCCGCACTCGTGGCCAAGCTCGTCGTCACCTATCAGTCGGCGGCTCCCGTCAACCAGCCGCCCGTCGTCGATGCCGGCTTCGATGTCACGACGCCGTTCGCCACTCCAGCGCACCTTGCAGGCAGCGTCACCGACGACGACCTGCCGGGCTTTCCGCTGACGGTCCAATGGAGTCTGCTGTCGGGTCCTGGCACTGCGACCTTCACTGCGCCTACGCAAGCGACGACCGACGTCTCGTTCTCGACGGACGGCACCTACACGTGCCAGCTCGCAGGCGCCGATGGCGAGTTCACGCGCACGGACACGGTCGTGGTCACGGTGCAGCCGGCGCCCGTCAACCAACCTCCCGTCGTCAATGCCGGGCCCGATGTGAACAACGTGATGCCGTCGGCGGCGCACCTCGCGGGCACCGTCACCGACGACGGTTTGTCTCTACCGCTGACGATCCAATGGAGCCTCGTGTTGGGGCCCGGCACTGCGACCTTCACGACGCCGACGCAAGCCTCGACCAACGTCTCGTTCTCTGCGGACGGCAGCTACACGTGCCAGCTCGAAGCCTCCGATGGCGTGTTCACGCGCACGGACACGGTCGTTGTCACTGTGCAGCCAGCGCCCGTCAACCAGGCGCCCGTGGTCGATGCCGGGTCCGACGTCACCACGGTGATCACGTCGGCTGCGCATTTGGCGGGCAGCGTCACCGACGACGGCGTGTCTCTACCGCTCACGATTCAATGGAGCCTCGTGTCGGGGCCCGGCACAGCGTCCTTCACATCGCCAACGCAGCCCGTGACCGACGTTTCGTTCTCGGCGGCCGGCAGCTACACGTGCCAGCTCACTGCCTCCGACAGCCAATTCACGCGCACGGACACGGTCGTCGTCACAGTGCAGTCCGGCGGCAGCATCGAGCAGGCTATCGCGAACGGCAACGACGACGCCGAAGAGGGACCGACCTCGGTGAACCGCACAAGCAGCGATCTCGAGATCGTGGTCGACGGCTCGGTGACTCAGATCGTCGGAATCCGCTTCCAGAACATCCAGATCCCGACTCCTGCCGCCATCACGTCCGCGTACGTGCAGTTCACGACCGACCAAGCGAAGTCGATTGCGACCCAGCTCACGATCGCGGGCCAGGCCAGCGACAACGCGCTGGGGTTCACGACGACGGCCGCCAACATCTCGAGCCGACCTCGCACGACAAATACGGTCGCTTGGGCTCCCGTGCCCTGGACCATTGTCAACGAAGCGGGCCCGAACCAGCGCACGCCCAACCTTGCGAGCATCGTGCAGCAGATCGTGAACCGTCCGGGCTGGAGTGCCGGCA
>Ga0075418_10002284_pt1 | contig 21910 bp, 16 predicted proteins | sample SoiMetdeltSBSDD2_FD_81776 | JGI IMG/M metagenome (GOLD analysis project Ga0075418, IMG submission 81776) | Bulk soil microbial communities from a Populus tree surrounding site in Tennessee, USA - Soil MetaG P. deltoides SBSDD2 | ecosystem: Environmental > Terrestrial > Soil > Tree plantation...
ACGGAGTGGCGGCCACCGGCGGTGAGTTTCTTCACCGTTTCCGGGGTGGCCGCCACACGTGTCTCGCCCGGACCGATTTCGGCCGGGATGCCGATGCGCATCGAGTTGAACCCCTCGGGTCGCGCCTGGATTCAACCGCAGATGGCGCCCTCGGTGATTTTATATGATGCGAGGCAATGGATCTTGGACTGAGGGACAAAGTTGCGATCATTACCGGATCGAGTCGCGGACTTGGCCTGGCGAGCGCGAAGGCGCTCGCCGCAGAAGGGTGCCGCGTGACGCTCTCCGCTCGCACCGATGCCACGCTGCACGCCGCTGCACGCGAGGTGGCGAGTATCGCCGGCGATGACGATCGCGTGCTCGCCGTGCGCGCCGACCTCACGCACGAGGAGGGCGTGCAGCGCGTCATCGATGACACGGTGGATCGCTTCGGCGGGCTCGACGTCCTCGTCAACAGCGTGGCGCTGGCCCGTGGCGGTGGTCTTCTCGAGACGTCCGACGGCGAATGGCAGGCGGCGTTCGATCACACGTTGTTGCCGGCCGTGCGTGCCTCGCGACTGGCCGTCCCACACATGACGCGGCGAGGCGGCGGATCCATCATCATCATCGCCTCCATCTTTGGCCGTGAGGCCGGCGGACGCATGACCTACAACGCTGTCAAAGCCGCGGAGATCAGCCTGGCGAAATCACTCGCGCAGCAGCTTGCTCCGTCCAACATTCGCGTCAACAGCGTGTCGCCGGGGTCGTTTCTGTTCGAAGGCGGATCGTGGTGGAAGCGGCAGCAGGACAACCCGGCAGCGATTGCCGAGTACGTGAAGCACGAGCTGCCGTTCGGCCGTTTCGGCAGAGCCGATGAACTGGGCGACGTCGTCGCCTTCCTCGCCTCATCGCGTGCCAGCTGGATCAGCGGGACGTCAATTGTCGTGGACGGCTGTCAGAGTCGATCGTTCTGATCCCGATCCGGGATGTGAATGAGCCAGCCATTGCGCTGCTGGCGGCTCGTCCGTCAGTTGAACTTGATCCCGACCGTGAAGTCGATCACGTTGTGCTTCCAGCCCCGGAAACCGGATTGCCCATCGAGCGTGACGCTGCCGATGCGGCTGAACCGGAAATCCACGGCCGTCGTGAGTGAGAGGTTGCGACCGAGATAAATGTCATAACCAGTCCCGACTATCGCCCCAACACCGGTGCCGCTGACGTCGACGGCTGGCGATTCCTCCAAATCGTCGAAGAACGACCCGCCTACTCCGCCTTTGACGAAAACCCCAGACGACCGTCGCGGGTAGTACGTGATGGCGCCATCGAGATCGACGATGCCGGCGTCCTGGAACACACCATCGCGGATCACGCCGATCGATGTGACGTTGAGTTCCATGCCGATCAACAACTGCGGGGTAAGCGTCCATCCTGTGAGAATGTCGAAGGCTCCCTTGCGGGCTCGACTAGGCAGATTGATACCGTCGGACGTCGACACGTCTACAGAACCGAGCCCGATGCCGGAGCCAATCCAGAAGCCTCGCCGATCTTGGGCGTGCGCAGTCGATTCCGTGGCCGCATTCAAGATGGCCGTCAGGAGCACGATAGCTACTGCGTATCGCATGCAGACTCCGTGTGTGTGCCGATGTCGCCCAGGTAATCGTTACGATCTGGATAACGCCGGAGTATAGCGGTTCGAACGGATCGGCATAGCGCATGATGTGCGAAGACGGGGCGCCTAGAAGGAGAGTTCGAGCCGGTTCAGTCCCTCGACGAGATCGTCTTTCGAGGCGGAGCCGAAGGAGATCCGCAGGCATCCTTCGCCGCTCCGGCCGAATGCTGCTCCAGGAATCGTGACGACGTGCGCCTCCTCGAGCAGGCGAGTGGCGAGCGCCGTCGAATCGGTGCAGCCCTCGACGCGCGCGAAGGCGAAGAAGCCGCCGCCCGTCGGAGACCACGACACCGTCGGGATGGTGGAGATGCGCTCGGCGACGAGCTGACGCCGCCGCACGAACTCCGCATGAAACTGTGTCGCATACGACCAGTCGTCGCGAAGCGCGCCCTCGGCCGCCATCTGCGAGATCGTCGGCGCACAGATGATCATCGCGTCCTGAATCTTCGTCGCCTGCTCGCACACGGAGCGATCGGCAAGTACGAAACCGACGCGCCATCCCATCATCGCAAACGACTTCGAGAACGTTCCGATTACCACTACGTTGCCTCGCCAGTCGGCCACGGATGCGGCGCTCCAGTGGTCGCCGTCGTAGACGAACTGCATGTAGGTTTCGTCGCTGATGACGAGAATGCCGCGGCCGGCGAGCTCCCGCACGATGCGTGTCCCGTGCTCGGCGGTCACTGGTGCACCAGTGGGATTGCTCGGATTGCAGAGGACCACGGCGCGCGTGCGCGGTGTGAGCGCCGGGGCGATGTCGTCCCAGGTGAGGCAATACGTCCGTTGATCCGCCAGCGGCGCCTCGATGGCGACCGCACCTGACGCCTGAACTTGCATCTGATGATTCGTGAAGTACGGTGCCGGCAGCACGACCTCGTCGCCCGGGTTCACCAGCGTCGTCAATGCCGTGGCGAAGGCGTGATTGGCGCCGGCCGTGATGACCAGATCCTCGAAGCCACAGGAAATGCCGAACTCAGCCAGCCGTTCGGCGAGTAATGCCCGTAACTGTGGACGTCCCGGGTCCGTTGAATAGAAGTGCACGTCGCGCGCCTGGAGGGCAGCTTCGGCCGCGCGCAGCGCGGAGGGTGGCGGCGGAAAGAACGGCAGCGCCTGGCCAAGCGAAATGACGTGATGTCCCTGCGTTCGCAGCTCGGCGGCGCGCACATTGAGCGGATCGAAAGGCGGCAGTTCGATGTCGAGCACGCGCGACGGGATCCGCACGTTTGAACGATATCATTCGCCCATGACCGTCGAAGCCCCCTCGCTCCCGCGTCCGGTCGGTGCTTTGTACGATCGGCAGTTCTACACCGGCATGGCGATCGCCGCGGCGGTGGTCGTCTTCGTCGGGTTTGCGCCGACGTTCTTTCTGCGCGCGAGCTACCAGTCTACGCCGCTGCCCACGTATCTCCGTGTGCACGGCTTCCTGTTCACGACGTGGATCGCACTCTTCATCGCGCAGACGTCGTTAGTGGCGGCGCGGCGGACGCACGTGCATCGTCGTCTGGGTTGGGCGATGGCGACACTCGCCACGGTGATGGTCGTCGTTGGCACGACGGCAGGGATCTGGTCGATGCGCCGTCAGGTCGATGCTGGCTTTGCCGAACAAGCGCACGCGTTTCTCACCACGCCGCTCTTTTCAATGGTGGCGTTTGCGGCGTTTGTCGCCGCCGCGATCAAACTTCGCCGCGATCCGCAGACACACAAACGGCTGATGCTGCTCGCCACGATTAGCATCCTCGACGCGGCGGTCGCGCGGCTGCCGTTCGAGTTCCTGCGGACCTCGAACTGGAACTATCTACCCACCACCGACGTGTTCCTGTTCGCGGCGATTCTGTACGACGTGGCGTCGCGGCGCACCGTGCATCCGGCGTATATGTGGGGCGGTCTCCTTCTGGTCGTGGAGCAGGGGCTGCGAATTCCCGTCGGCGACACCGCCGCCTGGCAGGCGATCGCTGGCGCAATGATCGGAGGAGGGTAATTGCGCCGCAATTATCGGAGGGTAATTGCGCCGCCATCATCGGGGGAGGGTCGTAGCGGCGCCTGGCGCCGTAGCCGCGCGGAGCGCCGCCACCAGCGTGGTCGCCGCGTTGCCCAGCAGCACCGTGTCCACGCCGGCGACAATCATCGTGAAACCCTTGTCGATGTACGGCCGCACGGCTTCGGCGGTCAGGCCGAAGATCCCGAGCGGCAGGCCCACGGTCTGGCAGGCTGTCCGCACGCGTTCGATCGCGGCGCGCACATCGGGGTGGTCAACCGCGCCAGGTAATCCCAAACTCGCCGAGAGATCGTACGGCCCGATCAGTACGCCATCGACACCGTCCACACGCACGATCGCTTCGATATCGGCGACCGCACCCCGGTGCTCGGCCTGAACGATGACGGCGGTATCGTCGTTGGCGCTCTGCATGTATTCACGAACCTTCAGGCCGTAGCGATGGGCACGGGCGATGCCGAGCCCGCGTTGGCCAATCGGCGCGTACTTCGCCGACTGCACGATGCGTCGCGCCTGATCGGCGGAGTTGACCTGTGGCACGATGATGCCGGCGGCGCCAATATCGAGTGCTTTCTTGATTGGCACATCGTCCCCAGACGTGAGGCGAATCACGCACGGCGTCGAGCCGGCGGCCTGCAGCAGCGACTGCATCTGCGAGGTGTCGAGGGTCGAGTGCTCGGCGTCGATGAAGAGCCAGTCGAATCCCGCTTCGGCCATCAGTTCGGCGACGGCGGGGGAGTTGAGCGTCATCAACGGCGCGAAGAGGGTTTCGCCCGATCGCAGCCGGGCGCGAAATGACTGTGCCATCGATTAAATGTACTCGACTCTCTCACAGTGACGGTCTCACACGGAGGCACTGAGGACACGGAGGCCACGGAGTCGGCAGGGCGGCGGCCCTGCGGGCCGCCATAGGGACTGAGGCGAGGCCGGGATTCATGAATGCCCGTCTCCTTCGCTAGGCATTCATGATCCCGTCTCGCCTCAGTCCCTGCCGCGCGTAGCGCGGCGCCCTTCCGTTCCGAGACCGTCACTGTGGATGGGATCGACAATAGCGTCTCTGCAATCTCCGCGGCCTGCGTTAAGTCTTCATGTTCTTGGTCCAAAGAAGACGTAGTAGACCGGAATCCCCGCAAGCACTATCGCGAATGTCGCGCTGGTCCATAGCGGATCGGTGATCAAGGCGTTGCCAACCAGGTACGCGACACCGGCGATGAAGACGGCGGGCAGTACCGGGTAGCCGGGAACCTTGTACGGACGTGGCAGATCGGGCCGTCGCCGCAATCGATAGAGCCCGGCGACGGCGAGCCCGTAGAACGGCCAGATCGACAGGACGAACGTGTCGGAGAGTTGTTCGAACGTTCGAGTCAGGACGAACGCGATGCCGAGCAGTGCGGCGAGTGAGATGGCCACGTACGGCGTCCGGTATGTCGGGTGCACGCGGGCCAACGCTTTGAAGAACAGGCCTTCGTCAGCCATCGCGAAGAACACTCGCGGGGCTGTCAGCATGATGCCGATCAGCGTCCCGAACGTTGACACGGTGACGACGACAGACACGAATGCGACCCCGAAGCGGCCGATGATCGCCTGCATCGTGTCCGCCGCAATCAGCGGCGACCGCGCCAGCCGTTCGATCGGACTCACATACAAGTAGGCGAGGTTGGCCGCGAGATAAATCGCGATGATGGCCAGCGTGCCGCCGATGATGGCGCGTGGCAGCGTGCGCTGCGGGTCCTTGACCTCTCCCGCGGCGAACGCGAGATCGGCGAAGCCGTCGTAGGCATAGAGCACCGAGATGATCGCCAACCCGAACAGACCTGGTTGGACCGGTGCGGCAGATGCCGTGACGTGTGCGAACGACGCGTCAGGCCCGCCGAGCAGGAAGGCCAGCAGCGTCAGACAGGTGAGGGCGCTGAACTTGGCCACCGTCGAGGCCGTTGTAAACGCGGCACCGACCTGGGCGCCACGAATGTTGACGATGGCCGAGAACGCGATGGTCGCAGCTGCGATGATGTTCGTGCGCGTGGGGACCGGCGTATAGCCAAGCGAACGCTGGAGATACTCGCTGAACACCGTCGCGACGGCTCCGGTGGCCGAGGCGCGAATCAGCACCAGCTCGGACCAGCCAAACAGAAACCCCGCGAGGCGTCCCCAGCCTTCACGGAGATAGACGTACCAGCCGCCGGTCCGCGGGAGTGACGCCGCCAGCTCGGCGACCGATAACGCCCCGCACAGCGAGATCAGCCCGCCAAGAACCCAAACCGCCAGCATCAGCGTCGGATCAGGTACACGGGTCGCGATCACCGCCGGCGTGCGGAAGATGCCCGATCCGATCGTGATGCCGATGACGAGTCCGAGTGACGACCAGAGCCCCAGACGCCGGACGAGCTTCCCGTCGGCGGTGGTGGTGTCGGGGGAACTGACGGCCATTCAGTGCTCAGTAGGGTAAGCCAAAATAGAATGAGACCAGCGTGAGTACGGCCGCCCTGACGGGCACCTCCATCCTCCAGTACCACATCGGCCCACGGCTCGGTTCTGGCGGGATGGGCGAGGTGTACATCGCCGATGACCGGCGCCTTGGACGTCAGGTCGCGCTGAAGTTCCTCCCGCCCGATCGCCGAAGAGACTCGGAGAGCCGGGCGCGGCTCTTTCGTGAAGCGCAGGCCGCGTCGCTTCTCCAATCACCGCACATCGCCGTCACCTACGACCTCGTCGAACATGACGATGCGATGTTCATCGCGATGGAGTATGTCGAGGGGGAGCTGATCTCGGACCGCGTGGCGCGTGGTCCCCTGCCAGTCTCCGACGCCCTCGACATTGCCGCCCAGGTCGCCGACGCGCTCGACGAAGCGCACGGCCGTGGCGTGACTCATCGCGACATCAAGAGCGCCAATCTGATTCAGACACGTCGCGGGCTCGTGAAGGTCCTCGACTTTGGTCTGGCGAAGATGGAGATCCCCTCGTCTGTGGAAGCGACGCTGCAGACGCAGCCCGATATTCTCGTTACTGCGCCGGGCATGGTGCTCGGCACGATCGCCTACATGGCGCCAGAGCAGTTGAGGGGCGATGCGGTCGATCACCGCGTCGATCTCTGGGGTCTTGGTGTCGTCCTGTACGAGATGTTGACCGCGACGCTGCCGTTCCGCGGCAGCACGCTCGCTGCCGTCTTCGATCAGATCCTGCATCAGGAACCCCCGTCGCCCATGCAAGTGAATCCGACCATCCCGCTCGACGTCGAGCACATCGTCCGCCGCGCGCTGCAGAAGGCGCCGGTGTCGCGATACAACGCCGCGCGCGACATGTACAACGTGCTTCGTCACGCGGCTAGACGGATCGAGACTGGCGCCTCGACGACCGGTGTGCGGCCGGCGGCGCATGTGGAAACCGGCGAGCGGACGATTGCGGTGCTGACCTTCACGAACGTGACCGGCGATGCGGCTGACGATTGGATCGGGACCGGCATCGCCGAGACGGTGACCTCGGACCTGCGAAACGTCCGCGACGTCACCGTGATCGGTCGTGCGCAGGTGTTCGAGCAATTGAAGAACGCCCAGGCAGAGACCGGCCGTAGCGGCGACGGCCTGGCGATCGAGATCGGCCGGCGGCTAGGGGTCTGGTGGGTCGTCTCGGGCGGGTATCAACGTATCGGCGATCGCATCCGCATCACGGCGCAGGTTGTCGAAGTGCTCAAGGGCACGCTGCTGCGCACCGTGAAGATCGACGGCCGCGTGGACGAGATCTTCGAGCTCCAGGACCGCATCGTCTTCGACTTGAGCCGGACTCTGAACGTCAAGCTGGGGAAGGCTGAAGCGGACGCGATCGAGCGCGACGAGACCTCGTCGGTCGAAGCGTTCGAGGCCTACTCACGCGGCGTGTTGAACATGCGAACCGCCGGCCGCGACGCGATCGACCGCGCGATTGCGCTCTTCGAGCGCGCCGTGCAGCTCGATCCGAAGTACGCGTCGGCGTGGGCGGTGCTCGGTGGCGCCTACACGTTGAAGGGCGGGTTCCTCGGTATGCCGCAGCTGCTCGAGAAGGCCATCGAGCCACTGCGCCGGGCACTTGGACTCAACCCGAAGCTGGTGAATGCGCACGTCTGGCTGGGCAGCGCGCTCCTGGGAACCGGCAAGCTCGATGAGGGCCTCGCCTCGTTGCGCACAGCGGTCGAGATCGAGCCTGACAACGCCGACGCGCATCAAAACCTGGCGCGCGCCTACTGGCTGAGCAAGGGAATGGTGCCCGAGGGGATCGCCGAGCTGCGCAAGGCGCTCACGTTCAATCCCGAAGCTGGGTATACGCACCTGCAGCTCTCGATGCTCGAAGCGCTCAGCGGGAATCTCGATGCGGCGGAGGAGTCAGCGCGTCATGCCATCGAGCTTCAAGAGCGGGCGATGTCGGGCACCGAAGGGTTGCTGATCGTCGGCGCGCACTCGCGCCTGGGCTACGTGTACTACCTGCGCGGGAATTACGACGCGGCGTATGCCGAGTTCCGCCGCGAACTGGAGTGGGTGAATACGAGCGACCACGCCCTGCGCGAACGCACGGTGATCGAACTGCATCAGAAAATCAGCGCGGTGCATCACGCGCGCGGTGAAGAAGCCGAGGCGATTCGCTTTGGCGACCGTGCGATTGAGGCGCATGGGCGCCGTGTGGCCGCCGGTGCCGACGATCCAGCGACGCGCTACTACATCGCAGCGGTGTACGCGCGTCGCGGCGATGTCGAGCACACACGCGAGCATCTGGCGCTGCCCATGAGCCGCTTGCCGCAGTTCACACGGTGGCGCCTCGAGCGAGACATCGATTTTGCTGGCGTCCGCGCCCAGCTATTGGCGTAATTTCTGGCCGACCGCGACGAGCGACAACCCGATTGGCGGCGAGATCAGCCGCTCGAGCGGCAACGCCCACGGCGCCACCAGCGTTTCGAACAGCTTCACCTGCGTGAGGCTGTGGGCCGTGGACTTGCTGATGTGGGCGTTGTACATCCACCCGAGCAGGCCGATCGGATTCGTGTAGCGCAGGGTCAGCAGATCGAGCCCGGCGTCGCGAAACGCTTTCGCCAGCGTCGGCTTCGAGTAACGGCGGTGGTGGCCCAGTTCCGCGTCGAGCGGCCCGTACGCCGCCTGCACGGCCGGGACGAAAATCAACACGCGTCCGTTCGGAATCAGCACGTCCTTGAACGTCCGCAGCGCGCCCGCGTCGTCTTCGATGTGCTCGAGGACGTTGACGCAGACCACCGTGTCGAAACGCTGCCCCGCCAACTCGCCGCGATTGCATTCCTCCAGATGGTAGGGGCGCAGCACGAAGCGCGGATACCCGCGCATGGCGTCCTCCAGCCGGCTGACGCAGTTGATGTTGGGCTCGAGGCCCACCACCAGGTCAGCGGCCTCGGCGAGCGGCCGGCTCATCGTACCGATACCGGAGCCGACTTCGAGCACCCGTTTGCCGATGTGCGCGCGAAACAGGTTGAACAGATGCGCACTGTACCGGCGCGCCGCCTGCATCGTCTCGAGATCGTCGGCGGCGTACTGCTCCTGGGTCTGCGTGTGGCGTCGATCGACGTGTTTGGCGTGAGACATGTCCTCTGGCACGCTACCATAACGAAGGCCTCAGGGCACAGGCCCGAGCCTTGAAATTCTCAGAATGGAGCGGCGTTGAGCAGAGCGTGGGTGCCGGCAGCGGCGGTGAGCCTGCTGGTCTACACAATCATCACGGTGGTCATCGGCCGAGACGTGCTGACGCATCTCGGATCGGCAATCGCGAACGACCCGGGCGACCCGCTGCTGACCGCCGCGATACTCAAGTGGAACGCGACTCACGTGCCGATGACCGACGCGTGGTACCAGTTCCCGATCTTCTATCCGACGCGTGACACGCTCACATTCTCGGAGCACCTGCTCGGCCTCAGCGTCATTGCCTCACCGATCTACTGGCTGACCGGCAATCTCGTCATCACCTACAACGTGGTCCTGCTGCTGACGTTTCCGCTCTGCGCGATGGCGATGTATGCGCTCGTCTCTCGCCTGACCGGTAGCGCCGCCGGCGCGTTCGTGGCGGGGCTCGCCTTTGCGTTTGCGCCGTATCGCATCTCGCAGTTGCCGCACATCCAGATGCTGGCGACATTCTGGGCCCCATTGGCGCTGCTCGGCCTGCACGCCTACGTCGAGACTGGACGATCACGCTGGCTCGTGTTGTACGCCGCGTCGTGGGTGCTTCAAGGTGCGTCGAACGGGTATGCGCTGGTGATGTTCTCGTTTCTCGTCGGCCTGTGGACGTTGTGGTTCGTGATCCTGGCCCGCAAGTGGCGCGCGCTGGCAATGATCGGGCTCGCGACGGTGGTCGCCGTTCTGCCGCTCGCACCCGTGCTCTACAGGTACACCAGCGTGCACAGCCACTTTGGTTTCGTACGCGGCTACTGGGAGATCCGCGGCTTCAGCGCCGACATCGCCGGCTTACTGTGCGCGCCGGAGCTGCTCACGTTCTGGGGATGGGTGCGTGTGAAGTGCGGACCCGAGGGCGAGTTGTTTCCCGGCGTCGCGCTGATGCTGCTGTCGATTCTTGGGCTCGTCGCGATGGTCGTGCGGTCGTGGCGATCCGAGTCGGTCCACAGCGGGACTGTCGTGACGTGGGTTCGGCGCGTCCTGCTCTTCATCGCGGCGGTCTACATAGTCGTCATCCTCGTGCTGCTCGTTTCGGGGCCGTTCATGTTTGACGTCGGCGCTCTGCGCGTCCAGGCCTCGACGTTTCGTAAGCCGGTGCAGGTGGTGATGCTCACCCTTCTCCTGGCGCTCGTGCTTTCCCCAGGCGTGCGCGCGATGGTGCGCCAGTCGCGCACGATGTGGTTCTACCTGCTCGCGGCGGTCATGACGTGGGCGCTGGCGCTCGGCCCCATGACGACGTTCATGGGGGATCCGGGGATTCCAGGACCGTACCACCTCCTCATGTCATTGCCGGGTGTGGATGCGCTGCGCGTGCCGGCGCGCTTCTGGCTCATGACGACGATCTGTTTGTCCGCCCTCGCCGGACTCGTCGTCGCGGAGTTCCTGCGTGGGCGATCGCGACGCACAGTGGCCATTGGGGTGGTGATCGTCGGCCTCGCCGTGTTGAGCGACGGCTGGATCGATCGCATTGCCGCCGCCGAACTGCCGCCGGCCGTCCCGGGCGCCGATCGTCTCGCCGGTGCGACCGTCCTCGAAGCACCTCCCGATCTCGTGTTCCGCGACATCCAATCCGTGTTCAGAGCCGTGAACGGGGGATGGAGAACCGTGAACGGCTACAGCGGATGGGGGCCGAGCTACTACAACGCGCTGGTCGGCGCCGCCCGCGCGGAATCGGATGGCATGCTCACGCCGTTCCAACGTCTGGGGGAGCTCTTTGTGGTGGTCCCGCAGGGCGCATCACGTCTGCGTGCGCTCGTCGAGCAACAACCCGGTGCCACGCGGCTCGCCAGCGACAACGCACTCATCGTCTATCGTTTGCCGGCTCACCATGGCGGAGGGCTTCCTCGTCCCGCCGGACAACAGCTGCAGCCGCGCGAACTGCGATCGACATGCTCGTCGGAATTGTTGTCGAAGGCGATGGACCGCGATGAGACGTCAACCTGGCAGTGTGCGCTCTGGGACGAGCGGCAGGCATTGACGGTCGATCTCGGCGAGGTGCGTACGGTGGGGTCCATCGTGAACGATATCGGAGCGTTCTCATGGTTGTTCCCGGCGGCGCTTGCGGTGGAAACGTCCGAGGACGGGACGTTGTGGAACCCTGCGTGGAGCGGCACGGTGCTCGAGCGAACGATCCTCGCCGCGATGGACGACCCCAAACGCCTGCGGATCGTCGTGGGCTTTCCACCGCGTCAGGCGCGCTATGTCCGTATGCGCGCGGCCTCCGGCGGCAACGAGGCACCCTGGACGATCGCCGAGCTCGAAGTGTGGTCAGCGTCGGAAACCCGTTGAAGCCTCCAGGCTTTCGCCTTATGATCGTCAGCCATGTTTCCGGCGCGCCGCACCGACCCCGCGCACGATCAGGCACTGGGCGCCGCCCTCGATCGCCTCACCGGAGGAGCCCCGGACCGCGCCGACAACCCTGACGGCTGGATCACCACCATCCGGCGCCTGGCGCCGCTCGAGGCGCGGTACGCGCCGTTTGGCGACGGTCTCGATGCGCGTTTGTGCGACGTGCTGCGCCACCGCGGCCTCGATCAGCTCTACACGCACCAGGCCCTGGCGATCGATCACGCGCTTGCCGGCCGTCATGTGGTCGTGACGACCCCGACGGCGTCAGGGAAGACGCTCTGCTACAACGCGCCGGTGCTGAGCACGATTCTGCGCGACCCGTCAGCGCGCGCGCTCTATCTGTTTCCGACCAAGGCGCTCGCGCAGGATCAGCTCGCCGAGCTGCACGACCTGTCCGATCATCTCTCGCGACGCAACGAGCTCGAGATCGCCGTGTTCACGTATGACGGCGACACCCCGCAAGATGCGAGACGTGCGATTCGCGGGCGGGCGCACATCGTGCTGAGCAACCCGGACATGATCCACTCAGGGATTCTGCCGCATCATCCGCGGTGGGCGAAGCTGTTCGAGAACCTTCGCTACGTCGTCATCGATGAACTGCACGCGTACCGTGGTGTGTTCGGCAGTCATCTGACGAATGTGCTGCGTCGGCTGCGCCGCATCTGCCGGCACTACGGATCGACGCCGACGTTCGTGTGTTCATCGGCGACGATTGCCAATCCGCGCGAGCTGGCCGAGGCGCTCGTCGAGCAGCCCTTCGAGCTCGTGTCGGAGAGCGGCGCACCACGTGGTGAAAAGTTCTTTCTCTTCGTCAACCCTCCGGTCGTCAACGCGCAGCTCGGCATCCGCCGGTCGTATCTGGCAGAAACGCGCCGGCTCGCGTCCGAGTTCCTGAAGCGCAAGCTGCAGACGATCGTGTTTGCGCAGAGCCGCCTGGCAACCGAGATCCTGACGACGTATCTCAAGGACGATTTCGGCGGCCCACCGGGAACGGACGAACAGATTCGCGGGTACCGGGGCGGCTATCTGCCGCAGCGCCGGCGCGAGATCGAAAAGGGCCTCCGTGAGGGCACGGTGCGAGCCGTCGTCTCGACGAACGCGCTCGAGCTCGGCATCGACATCGGTGCGCTCGACGCCTGCGTGATGGCGGGTTACCCGGGCACGATCGCGGCGACGTGGCAGCGAGCCGGACGCGCCGGCCGCCGCAGCGGGCGCTCGGCCGCGGTACTCGTCGCGAGCAGCGCACCACTCGATCAATTCATCGTGCGCAATCCGTCGTACTTCTTCGACGCCTCGCCCGAGCGCGCGTTGATCAATCCGGACAACCTGCACATCCTCGTCGATCACGTGAAGTGCGCGGCGTTCGAGCTGCCGTTCACGACGTCGGAGGAATACGGGCGCCACAATCTTCAGGAAGTCCTTGGCGTACTGCAGGAGGGCGGGTTGGTTCACCGCGCTGCCGGACCCGATGGCGAGGGCGTCTGGCAATGGACCAACGAGTCCTACCCCGCGGACGCGGTGAGCCTCCGGTCGATCTCCTCGGACAACTTCGTTGTCGTGGATACGACGCACGGCGCCGATGTCATCGGTGAGACGAGCTTCAACAGTGGGCCGTCAACGCTCCACGAGAAAGCCATCTACATCGTCGAGGCCGCGCTGTATCAAGTGGAGAAGCTGGACTTCGAGGGTCGCAAGGCCTACGTGCGGCAGATCGATTGCGACTACTACACGGACGCCATCACCTATACGAAGGTCACGGTGCTTGACACGTTTGAAGGCGGGTCTATAGAACAAGACCCGCCCCACGCTGCAGCGCAAGACCCGCCCCACGCTGCCCACGGGGAGGTGCATGTGTCGTCGCGTGTCGTCGGCTTCAAGAAGATCAAGTTCTACACGAACGAGAATGTGGGCTCAGGTGAGCTCGACCTCCCCGAGCAGGAGATGCACACGACGGCGTACTGGCTGACCATCCCGCGCGCGGTGATGGCCGCCCTGCCGTACGCGGCCGACGATCGCCGTGACGGCGTGGTCGGTCTCTCGTTTGCGATGCGGCAGGTCGCGCAGCTGCTATTGATGTGCGACCGTCACGACATCGGCTTCTCGATCGGCAGTGGGGAACAGGGCGAGCAGACAGACCTGACTCGCAGGGCGCAGCCCGCCCTGAGCGCAGTCGAAGCGCCGGTCACTCTGTCGGACGAACCGCGAATTTTCGTGTACGACAACTATCCGGGCGGAGTGGGCTTCAGCGAGCCGTTGTTCCGCATGGACGAAGAACTTCGGCAGCGAACGCACGATCTCATCGCTGGATGCGAATGTCAGAGCGGGTGCCCGACCTGTGTCGGACCGGTTGGCAACACCGGGCCGATGGCCAAACGCGTGGCGCTGCGAATCCTCGAGTTGCTGCACTCAGGCGCGATCGCGCCCGCGCTCACCGCATGACGACGCTGTCCGATCGGCTGCGCGGCGTCATTGGTGGTGGGCTCAAAGCACACGGCGGGTCGACATCGATCGCCGGGTCTATAGATCAAGACCCGGCCTACGCTGACAACGTCGCCGAGGTCCTCGACGGCGAATGGCACGAGCGCAGCGGTCAGCGGTTCCTCGTCGTCGATCGCATGTATGTGCCGGGCTATCGCCATGGCTCGATGGCGCTGGCCGACGGCCTGCCGCCATCCGACGGCGTGTGGCCGCGCTTGTCACTGCTGACAAGCGCACCCTCGCACTCTCGGATCTCCGCACATCCGCACCTGCTCTTCATCGACCTCGAAACCACCGGCATCGCCGGCGGCGCCGGCACCTACGCGTTCCTCGTCGGCTGCGGCTGGTTTGCTGGCGGAACGTTCCGGATCCGGCAGTTCGTGCTCTCCGGCTTTGCGGCGGAGCGCGCGCTGCTTGAAGCCGTTGGTGAACTGGCGGCCGAGTCGGGCACGCTGGTCAGCTACAACGGGAAGTCGTTCGACCTGCCGCTGATCGAGACGCGCTTTGCGCTGCACCGGCTGCCGTCGCCGTTCGGCGAGCTCCCGCATATCGACATGCTTCATCCTGCGAGGCGAATGTGGCGCGTTGAAAACACGCGGCGGGTGTTCGACCAGAAGGACGTGGCCTACACGTGCCGGTTGAGCACGCTCGAGCAACATCTGTGCGGCTATGTGCGCGAAGGGGATGTGGCCGGGTTCGAGATCCCGGCGTGCTACTTCCGCTACGTGCACGCCGGCGATCCACGGCCGTTGGCCGCGGTGCTCGAGCACAATCGTCTCGACCTGCTGTCGCTCGCGCTGGTCACGGCACGCGCCGCCCAGCTGCTCGAAGATGGTCCGGCCGCGGCCCGCACTTCGCGCGAGGCGCTTGGCATGGGCCGTCTGTATGAGCGTGGCGGACTGATGACGGAAGCGAAGTCCAGTTTTGCGCGGGCAATTGAGTTCAAGGACGCCGACGAGGACCTGCGCGCTGAAGCGCTGCGCGCATATGCGATCGTGGCCCGTCGTCTTCGCCATTACGACGATGCGGCGGATGCCTGGAGGCGTGTGCTCGGCCTCAACGAGTGTCCCCGGCCGATCGAGCGCGAAGCGTCAGAGGCGCTTGCCGTTCATCACGAACACCGCCGACGCGATCTGGCGTCGGCGCGTGACTTCACACTGCGTCTGCTGAATGTGGATGAGAGTACGACCAGGCGTCAGGCGACGGAATACCGGCTGGCGAGACTCGATAAAAAGCTCGAATCGCAGGCGGCGCAGCCAGCCTTGTTGTTCTGAGAGTCCTACGCAGACGCGGTCTTCTTGGCCGGCTTCTTCGCCGGGCTCGTCGTCTTGGTTCCGGCTTTCGCGACTTTCACCGCTTTCGCGGCCGTCTTGCGCTGCTCCGAGGTCTGCGTGCCGAACTTCTTCGTGAAGCGCTCGACGCGCCCTTCCGTGTCGATCAGCTTCTGACGTCCGGTGAAGAACGGATGGCAGGCGGAGCAGATTTCGAGGTGGAGCTCAGGTTTCGTCGAGCGCGTCTTGAAGGTATTGCCGCACGCGCAGCGAGCCTCGACCTCTTTGTAGTTCGGGTGAATCCCTTCCTTCACTGTCTGCTCCTTCGGGGCTGGTAGAAAAAGAAATTATATACCACCGCCACAGCCGGACAGCTTCACGGCTCGTAACTGGCTGGTCGCAACGGCCTGATCCTTCGAGAAATCAGCCACAATCCCCACGCCCAGCTGACGGTCGTCAGGGTCGCCGGCGTCCGATGGGGACCACGTTCTTGAGACGCGGACCGTGGCTTCGAGGGTGCGTTGGCCTTCGGGAAGCGCCATCCCGAGGCTCATCGACGCGTCCGAGGCGAGGTCTTCGTCGAACAGCAGGCCACATGGGCTGGTCACCGTTACGTGGACGGGTTTGGACGCAATGTCCGGGTGGTGTGCCCAGAAGCGGATCGCCATATATCGCGTCTTGGCCGTCCAGATGAACCGCGCCTCGCGGCCCGTCCAGCGGAACTCATTGCCTTGCGGCAGAGGCTCAGCCGGATACGCACCGATGACGTAGTCGCGGCTTGCTTGCTGCGCGCGCTGCGCCGGGTGAAGTGGACCGGCCGCGAGTAGCAGATGCCCGGCCGTATACGCGACCGCCAGCGCGGCCGCGACGACCCACGCCACGCGCGGTCCACGCGCGTGCGTTTCTCGAGGGAGAACCGGATCGGGTACCAGACACGCGAACCACGCCACCAACCCGAGGAACCAGTACAACACCAGCGGATTCTGTGTCGGCATCCCGAAGAACGACGTGACGCCGAGACCGATTAGGAGTCCGCGAACGGTTGTTGCCGATGCGACGTCGCGTTCGCGTTCGCGAACGTCGCGATCGCGTTCGCGCCCCGTGAACACCCGCCAGGCCACGAGCACCGAGAATGCGATGATCAAGGCGCCCCCGAACACACCGAGCTCGGCGATCTGATGCCGCCACCAGTTCTGTGCGTTATCGAGCGGCAATACGTCGTTGGCCATCGCGCGCCAGTAGTCGGGGGCGAGGATGCGGTAGCTGCCCGCGCCGACGCCGGTGAGCGGAAATTCGCGCGTCATGCGCAAGGCGATCGGTCCGTAGCCGCCGCGATTCCACAGCGACGCCAGGCCTTCGCGGCCCGCCGGAATATCGAGCGCGCGCTGGATCGGGCTTGCCGTGGCCGTCAGCAGCATCACGGCGAGGACCGCGATGACGCCCACGGTGCTCCACATCATGGTCTGTGTCATCGCGCCCGACGAGGTCCGCCGTTCGCGCCACAGACCGACCATCAACGCCGCGGCGCCGACGAGGCCGCAGGTAAACAACGCCGTACGCGACCCCGATAGCCACATGCCCGCAAAGTTGATCGCGAAGACCGCGACCGCCGCGGCAGGCGCGTGCGGCGCCAATGCGCGCATGCCGAGGAATCCGATCGGCGCGGCGAGCGCGGCGCACACGCCGTACGAGTTGGCGTCGAGCATCGTACCCGTCGCGCGGCGCAGCGATGCCCAGAACTCGGTACTCAGGAAACCGATGTTGATCGTTCCTTGTATTACGGCAACGACGCTCGCCGCCGTCGCGCCCGCCCAGAGGCCGTTCAGCAGCATTGGTGATTGCAGTTGCGCGGCCTTCTCACGTGCCCATTCAAACCACAGCGCCCCGATCAGCTGGGCGAGCACGACATACAGGATCCAGACGGCAGCCTGCGGCGCGGACATCAGCGACCACGAGTTGATCGCACCGACATCCTGAAAGCCGGACAGACGGAAACCGATTTCGCGCGCGACGAGCACAGGCCACGACAGTGACAGTGCGAGCGTCCAGCCGCCAATCAGCACATTCCAGGGAAATGGCATTGCCCATCGCGACCACTGCGTCGTCCGCAGGAGCGCTCCGGCCAGGCCGGCCATCCAGACGATGTCGAGAACCGGCCCTTCGCGGCCGGCCAGCAGCCGCAGCAGCGCTGGTGCGATCGCCCCGACGAACAGCCAGAAGATGGTTTGTCCTGCGGGCGGAAAGCGAATCGCGAATGCGAACCATCCTGAGACGAGCGCCACGACGGTCAGGCCGCGCAGCAGCCATGTCATGTCCGGGTGGGCGGCAAGCATCAGCGCCAGGATCAGCAGGACTGACGTGGTCGCTGCTGTCTTGCTGGCGCGCTCGATGGGGGGCACGGCCCTAGATAGTAGCTGGTAGCTGGTAGGTGGTAGCTGGTAGCTGGTAGCTACTGACTACCGACTACCACCTACCGGCCAAAGCGATGCTTGAGGAGGACCCACAGCGCGACGACGCCATCGCGCCAGCCGATTTTTTTGCCCTCTTCGTAGCTGCGCCCGTCGTAGCTGATGGGCACTTCATAGACCCGGTAGTGGCGTTTGAAGATTTTGGCGGTGATTTCGGGTTCGATGCCGAAGCCGTTGGACTGCAGGTCGAGTCCGTTGAGGACCTCGCTCCGCATCACCTTGTAGCAGGTCTCCATGTCCGTCAGCATCGTGTTGTAGAGCACGTTGGTCAGCAGCGTCAGGGCCCGGTTGCCCACGTAGTGCGTGAACAGAAACACCCGATGCCGGCCGAGAAACCGCGAGCCGTAGACGACGTCGGCGCGTCCTTCGATGATCAGTGCGGCGAGCTCAGGCAGCTCCTCTGGAGAGTATTCGAGGTCGGCGTCCTGGATCGCCACCATGTTGCCAGTCACGGAGCCGAACCCGCGCCGCAGCGCGGCCCCCTTGCCCTGATTGCGTTCTTGCAGCAGCAGCGTGAACCCGTATTCGCGCTGCATCTTCTGCAGGTGCTCGCGCGTGCCGTCGGTCGAGCAATCGTCGACGACGATCAGCTCGACGGGCAGGGGAATGGCGAGCACACGAGGAATGATCTCGTCGATCGTGGCCATCTCGTTGAAGACCGGCATCACGACCGAGAGACGAGGCGAGGCCAGCCTCGTCCTGGTGCCGTGCTTTCGAAGGTGAATTGGGGTCGGGGTCTCCGCCGAGACCGCCATCAGCTCTTTCCTGCCGCCATTGCTGCGAGGAACTCGCCGTTCGTCTTGGTCTTGCTCATCTTCGACAGCAGCAGCTCCATCGCCTCACTCGGCGACAGCGGCGTCAGCACCTTGCGCAACACCCACACCCGATTGAGCTCTTCCTTCGGCAGGAGTAGCTCCTCCTTGCGTGTGCCGCTTTTGGTGATGTCGATCGAGGGGAACACGCGGCGGTCGGTCAGCTTCCGGTCAAGGTGAATTTCCGAGTTGCCGGTGCCCTTGAACTCCTCGAAGATGACCTCGTCCATGCGCGACCCGGTATCGACGAGCGCGGTGGCGACGATGGTCAGCGAGCCGCCTTCCTCAATGTTGCGCGCCGCGCCGAAGAACCGCTTCGGACGCTGCAACGCGTTGCTGTCCACGCCGCCAGACAGCACCTTGCCCGAGGCCGGGACGATGGTGTTGTAGGCGCGGGCGAGACGCGTAATCGAGTCGAGCAGGATCACCACGTCCTTCTTGTGCTCGACGAGGCGCTTGGCCTTTTCGATCACCATCTCGGCGACTTGCACGTGGCGCTGAGCCGGTTCATCGAATGTGGATGAGATCACCTCGCCGCGCACTGAGCGCTGCATGTCGGTGACTTCTTCCGGCCGTTCATCGATGAGCAGCACGATCAGGTACACCTCGGGGTGGTTCTTGGTGATGCTGTTGGCGATGCTCTGCAGGAGCATCGTCTTGCCGGTGCGGGGCGGTGCGACGATCAGACCACGCTGGCCCTTGCCGAGCGGCGTCAACAGGTCCATCACCCGGCCCGACAGGTTTTCAGTGTCGGTCTCGAGATTGACCTTCTGCTGCGGGTAGAGCGGCGTGAGGTTCTCGAAGAAGATCTTCTCCTTCGTCTTCTCAGGCGGCTCGAAGTTGATCGCCTCGACCTTGATGAGCGCGAAGTAGCGCTCGCCGTCCTTCGGCGGCCGGATGACACCCGACACCGTGTCGCCGGTGTGCAGGTCGAACTTCCTGATCTGCGACGGCGAGACGTAGATGTCGTCGGGACCGGGGAGGTAGTTGTAGTCGGGAGCGCGCAGGAATCCGAATCCGTCAGGAAGGGTCTCGAGCACGCCTTCGGAGAAGACGTTGCCGCTCTTCTCGGCGCGCACACGGAGGATCTCGAAGATCAGCTCCTGTTTGCGCATGCCGGTGGCGCCGGCGATATCGAGATCCTTGGCGATCTTGGTCAGCGCGGAGATGCTCATCTCCTTCATCGCCGACAGCGAGATCGTCTGGGCCGGAGCGGACGTGGCCGGAGCGGCCGCGGCAGGAGCCGCGGCAGGAGCTGTGGCGGGCGCGCCAGCCGCCGGCGCCGCGCCCGCAGCGGGCGCCGCGGCTGCAGCCGTCTCCTTCTTCTCCGGCTTCTCCGGCTTATCGTTCTTTTCGGGGGGAGCGGTGGCTACGCCGCCGTTCGGTTTGGCAGGCTTGCGATCATCTTCCACAGGTCATCCAGTCCTTCGCCTGTGAGCGCTGAGACCAGCGCCACCGGCATATCAAACAACGTTTCGAATTCACGAACATGACGCGCACGTTCCGCGCGAGTCAGCTTGTCAGCTTTCGTGGCCACGACCCTCCGCGCACAGGGCTGCGACCGAATCCATTCCCAGGCGTCCATATCCGAGGCGAGACCTGGATGCCGTGCGTCGACGAGCAGGATCACCGCCCGTTCGCCCGGCCGTCCGAAATACGCCTCGGTCAATGCGTTGAATTCCGCCGCGGCAGCATCGCGCCCATGCTGCCCCGAGGATCCCTTGGGGGCGCGCGTATATCCGTAGCCCGGCAGGTCGACGAGGTAGCGCGGCTCCGAGGAGCCACGCTGCACTCGATAGACGTTGACGAGCCGCGTCTTGCCAGGCTCAGCGCTTGTACGTGCCAGCGATCGGCGGACCAACGCGTTGATCAGACTCGATTTGCCCACGTTCGATCGCCCCACGAGGGCGATCTCAGGCAGCCGGTCTCGCGGGAAATCCCGCGCATTCGTCGCACTGGTGATGAATTCAGCGGTTATCTGCACCGCGATTGGCCTAGGTCTTTGGGCTCTTGGCTCTGGACCCCGCGCCTCGTTTCGATCGCGTGTTCGCGTCCAAAGCCGAAAGCCCAAAGCCCAGAGCCTGACTCACGATCTCAGTGCGGGCGAGTATCTCCGGCTGGTTCCGTCACCTCAGCGACGACGGGCGCCGCCGGGATCCGCGCTGGCAACGGCTCGGCCAGCGCAATCTTCAGCACTTCGTCCATCGTGGACACCATGTGGATGTCCAGATTGTCGAGCACGTTCTTCGGGATGTCGGCCAGGTCCTTCTCGTTGTCGCGCGGCAGGACGATGTTCGTCACGCCGGCGCGATGCGCGGCCAGGACCTTTTCCTTCACCCCGCCGATCGGGAGCACCTTGCCCCGCAGCGTGATTTCGCCCGTCATCGCCACGTCGCGACGCGTCGGGATCTTGGTAAGCGCCGAGACCAGCGTGGTGGCCATCGTGATGCCGGCTGACGGACCGTCCTTCGGGATGGCGCCCTCGGGCACGTGCACGTGAATGTCGATCTTCGAGTGGAAGTCCTCGGGCAGGTTCAGCTCGGCGGCCCTGGACCGCACGTAGCTGAGGGCAGCCTGCGCCGACTCCTGCATGACGTCACCAAGCTTGCCGGTGAGCGTGAGCTTGCCCTTGCCCGCCATCAGCGTGGCTTCGCTGACCAGCAGCTCGCCGCCGACCTCGGTCCACGCGAGACCCGTGGCGATGCCGACCTCGTTCTGTTCTTCCGCCATGCTTGGACGGAAGCGCGGCACGCCAAGATGCTCGGTGACCTTCTGGCTACCGATGTCTTCCTTGTATTCCTTGCCCTCGACGACGACCTTGCGCGCCACCTTGCGGCAGATCGACGAGATCTCGCGCTCGAGGTTTCTCACCCCGGCCTCGCGCGTGTAGCGCTGGATGATCGTCTGAATCGCTTCGTCGCGGATGACGATGTTGTCGGCCGTGAGCCCCGCGCCTTCGATCGCCTTGGGGGCGAGGAAGCGCTTGGCGATCTCGATCTTCTCCTGCTCGGTGTATCCGGCCAGTTGCAGCACTTCCATGCGATCGCGCAGCGCCTGCGGGATCGTGTGCAGCACGTTGGCCGTGCAGATGAACATCACGTTCGACAGGTCGTATTCGACGTCGAGATAGTGATCGAGGAACGTGTTGTTCTGCTCCGGGTCGAGCACTTCGAGCAGCGCCGCCGACGGGTCGCCGCGGAAGTCCATCGACATCTTGTCGATCTCGTCGAGCAGGAA
>Ga0075418_10002286_pt1 | contig 21893 bp, 17 predicted proteins | sample SoiMetdeltSBSDD2_FD_81776 | JGI IMG/M metagenome (GOLD analysis project Ga0075418, IMG submission 81776) | Bulk soil microbial communities from a Populus tree surrounding site in Tennessee, USA - Soil MetaG P. deltoides SBSDD2 | ecosystem: Environmental > Terrestrial > Soil > Tree plantation...
ATGGTAGCTACGCGGCACTGAAGGATGTTGCCATTGACCCGCTTAGTCTGTTCTTCAGCTCGATGGATCAAAGGTCGAATGCGCCGCAGGCAAGGTATGTCAGGTACGATGAGAGGACTCGTATGTATTGGACGTGGGCGCATGACCCACTGGGCGCACACACGCGGCTTGTGCCTGCTCAGGAGGTCTGGTTCACATACTTCCTACCGGAGGAAAGCTCCTGCATAGGGAATACGACAAATGCTTGTGCACTGGGTAGCTGCCTTGAAGAGGCTGCACTCTTTGCTATCTTCGAAGCGGTTGAGCGCGACGCTTACCTGACGATGTGGTATTTGCGGCGTGCCTGCGAGAAGGTCAGACCGGAATCGGTCAACTTCGAACCTTTTCAATTACTTTGGGCGAGAACACGAGCAGCGTTTCCGAATTATCGCGTTCATTTCTTTGACCTCAGCGCGGACATCAAGATTCCGACGGTTGCTGCGGTAGCTGTGAGGGAGCAAGGGACTGGGCCGCGCACCCTCCACGCTGCGACCACACGCATAGACGCCACGCGGGCCATGTTCAGCACACTCGTAGACATCACCGCGGAACTCAGTGTCAGCCGCGATCCGCGTAAAGAGTTATTCAGCAATCCGGAAGTTGTAGACAAGCCAGAAGACCATCGAGATCTCTACGCGCTCGATGAACCATTTGCGCGTCTCTCGTTCATGAACTTTGAGGCAGCGCCAACGCTCGAGGCGGAGGATCTAAACAGGCGTTCGCCAGTCAGACCCCAAGAGTTGTACAATCTGCGCAGCGTTTTACAAGATGTTCTGAGACACTTGGAGGATGCGGGTGTTCACGTCTGGCTGAAGGACATCACCCACCCTGTCTTTGCCGCGCGCCAACTACGCTGCGTCAAAGCCGTCTCACAGGGCTTGTATCCGATGTGGTTTGGTTATCACGATGTAAGATTCGCGCTCACAGAGCGTCTCAGACGCCTGGCCCAACATTCTGGTGTCCCCCCACCGGAAAGTGAGGGAGATGTCAACCTGGAACTCCACCCATTCTCTTAAACGAGAGGAAAAACCTCATGAGCGACTTGATGAACGATCTCCGATATGCATTACGCCGTTTCTTTAAGAACCCCGCTATTACCGCCGCCATCATTTTTCCGCTCGCGCTTGGTATCGGCACAACCACAGCGATCTTCAGTCTCGTCAACGGGATTTTGCTGCGTCCCTTGCCTTACTCTCAGCCGGACCGTTTGGTTCGCGTGTGGCTGTGGAAGGGCCTTCACCAAAAGGGAGTCTTTCTTGCACTGAAAGATGGCAAGAGCTCGCTTGAGAATGTGGCGGCCTTCACGTCTGACTCCGGTTTCAACCTTAGCGAGGTCGGACCGCCCGAGCGTCTCGATGGAAGCGCTGTGTCGACTGATCTCTTCTCAGTGCTCGGAGTCAATGCCGAGTTCGGAAGGACTCTTCGCACGGGCGAGGACCGCCCCGGTCAAGACGGAGTCGTAATTATCAGCCACGCGCTTTGGCAGCAAAGGTTCGGTGCTGATCCGGGCATCATCGGGCGACGAATCAAGGTCAACGATGAGAGCAGGGAAGTAGTTGGCGTGATGCCGATGGATTTTCACTTCCCATCGCGTGATACTCGAATCTGGGTTCCCCTGCGCATTGATCCCAACGACGTAATCGGCCTGTGGGCACTGTCCAGTGTGAACATGATCGGACGTTTGCGCCCCGGAGCGACCCCAGAGCAGGCAAGAGCAGAAGTTCTGGCAGCGGGCCCGGGTATCCTTAAGGCGTTCCCCTGGAAATTACCAGACTTTACAGGCGAGGGCACGAACGTTGTCGCTTTGCAGCAATACCTTATCGGAGACTCCAAACCTCGACTGCTAATCCTCCTCGGCGCAGCCTTCTCGCTCTTACTTATTACGTGCATTAACGTCGCCAATTTGTTGTTAGCGGCGGCGGTAAACCGCCAGCGGCAGATAGCCGTGCGCGCGGTATTGGGGGCGGGCCGGTGGCGGATCACCAAGCAACTGCTCACAGAAAGCCTTTTGTTGGCAGTCATCAGTACGGGGCTAGGCATACTTCTGGCGATGGCGAGCCTTTCGCTGCTCCGAGCCTTTCTCCCACCCGATACTCCGCGCCTGGCCGAAGTGAACATTGATCTAAACGTGCTGGCTTTCAGCGCCGGCTTGGCCGTCTTAACCACGTTGATCTTCGGTCTGATTCCAGCCCTTCAAGCTTCGTCTACAGAGTTGCAACAGGTATTAAGAGATGGCAGTCCGCGGAGCGGAATGGGACCCGGGCGCGGACGGCTGGCCTCCGCCTTTGTCATCGGAGAGCTGGCAGTGGCCGTGGTGCTCGTCGCAACTTCACTCCTGCTAGTGAAGAGTCTGTGGCGGCTTTCGCAAGTTGATCCCGGTTTCAGTTCCAGCAACGTCCTGGCTGCCCGCATCACGCCGATTGACTCCTTATGCGATGAGCCTGCCAAGTGCACCCAACTGTATGACGAGCTGTTGCTTCGCCTGAGTGCGCTGCCGGGAGTGCAGGGAGTAGCCGCCGTCAACGATCTTCCCCTAAGTGGGTCTTCGACCCCCATGGCGCTGGTCGTTCAAGACCATCCGTTGCCGCCGGAAGTCGAGCCGCCCGCCGCCCAGATGCTGGTCGTCACGCCGGGTTATCTGTCGACGATGAAAATCCCGCTGCTCCAGGGACGCAACTTTGTCGATGCGGATCGAACCGACGGGACGCACCCCGTACTGGTCAACAAAACGCTGGCGCGCAAGTTCTGGTCGTCGGAGCAGAGCGCCATCGGCAAACGCATCAAACCCCCTTACCCGAAGGAGTGGTGGACTATTGTCGGCGTAGTTAATGATGTAAAGACGGACGGGCTGGAAGTAGACCCGGGTCCACAGTTTTACCTGCCGTATGGCGGGTTTGCTACGTTGCCGACGATGACTCTGGTCGTGCGCTCCGAGGGCGACGCGACAAGGGTCGCGGGCGATCTGCGCGGCATTGTTTCAAGCATTGATCCGAATCTTCCCGTCAGCGACATTCGTACCGTCGAGCGGGTAGCTTCGGAGTCAATGACCACCCGCCGCTCGACGATGATCTTGCTGACGGTCTTTGCCGTCCTTGCTTTCCTACTCGGCGCGATCGGTATCTATAGCGTGACTTCTTATTCCGTCAGTTGGCGGACCCACGAAATCGGCCTTCGCATGGCGCTCGGGGCACAAAAGGGTTCTGTGCTTTGGCTTTTCATGCGGCAAGGGCTGGTACTCATGCTGTTCGGCGTCGCGGTGGGCGTCGCCGGGACTATAGGTTTGACCCGGATCTTGCGCGGCCTGCTTTATGGGATAAGCCCGTCCGATCCGCAAACGCTCGTACTGGTTCTGATCCTCTTCGCAGCCGTCTGCCTCCTCGCCGTTGTGATGCCCGCCCGCAGGGCAGCCAACGTAGATCCTATGATCGCGCTGCGAACAGAAGTTTAGAGGGATGAGATGTATACCGAGCAGCTTTACTTTGCTTTTCCGGACGGTGTCTACCATTACGTCTGTGCCGAGTGCACTGCGATCTGTTGTCGCGGAGGTGGCTTCGGCGGAAGTCTGAAAAACGAGATACGCCAGTTATACGTCCTCTATCCGAACGTCGAGAGTCTGGCAGCCGAACGCCAGGGCGATTACGTGGGATTCTTCAATCCTTCGGACGCGTGCATCTTCCTCGAAGGTGACAATCGCTGCCGGATCGAGCGGGAGCACGGCAAGGCAGCCAAGCCGAGCGTGTGCCGCCTCTTTCCCTTTAACCATTTTCGGCATATCGGGAAGGCGATCGCCGTCCTGCCGCACTTCACCTGTCCGCTGCGCCTGCAAGTTCCGGCTCGACCGGGACACGTCGAAGGAACACACTCGATGCTCGAGACAGCCATCAGGGAAAGCGACCTGCTGGAGCAGACCTATCTCGACCTTCACGTGACTCGCCCGCCGCTGCACAAGACGGCAGATGCCGACTTGGTGCTCAACAGAGAGGAGAGGTTTCGAGATCTCTGTTCACTCTCGCTGGGCGAGCGCAAGTTTGCCGGGACGGTGGCGACGGAGTCGGAAGACCCCAAAGCGCTGGAGAACTTCGTTGCCCGCGCCGCAGGGATTCTGGGCTTGCCCGTGCCGGAGCGGCGGCAAGGGCCGCGCGACGTGATGGACGACGTATTGTTGGCGATTGCGCCGGCATTTCGTTTCTCGCTGCTCTCGCTTACCTCCGAAGGCATCTTGCGCGCGCTGGGCTTGGGCGAGCTGCTGGCGCGTCGAGCTATGTCGATTGCGAGCCAACCTCCAAGTCTCAAAGGGACGTTCGGCATCTTGCAAGACATCACGCCCACCATCAGTCTTCTCGCCAGGGGCGACGAGCCGTTCGACATGCTCGGCGAGATCAGATTGAAGGAGCCGCAGTTCGGCAACCTCGACTTGAACAACGCGGCATCGGTTGCTCTTGGCGAACTCAGTGCCGGGACGCTCGGACCACTGGAGGCTTTGGAGAAAGCTGTGACGCCCTCTCTGTCGACTCCGGACCGCGCGATCCTGATGAGACAATTGGGAGTTTTAATTGAAAGGGCAAGCAGGGTGGGAAGAGCAAGGCAGAAAAAAATAGGACAGTAAGTGCCGCACTGAGATCGTTATTGCGTGCCGGGCTTCCAGGGTTTACAATGCGAGCCTTAAAAGGTTAATGCTCACGGTTCGATAAGCTCAAAAGAGCAGAGTTTTACTCCCCCACAACGGTTACAGCTCACAGACCGATATCTGTTTTATCAGACCTGCCTGTGGTGGCTGCATTTATAAGGACTCCGGGAAGGCGGGTACGCCATGGTCCATCCTCAACACTCAACGGTAGTCGCTACCAAAAATAAATTATCGAAACACGCGATCTCTGGTTGGGGCAGAAGGACGATCTGCGCGCCGTCGAAATATTTAAAAGAACTACGCGCGAGGTAATCGCCGAGTTAGCTTCTCATACTCTGATACCGGAAACGGATTTACGAGGTGCATGGCATGAGAAAACGACAACCGCTTCACTTATCGAAGCTCACACTCTTCTTCGCGGCTTACATCTTTTCACTCTGTCTGCCGCTTGCCACCGTCCAAGCCGAGAAGCACAAAGGTGCGCCAGATTTGCGCGCGCCCGTGCCTGCGACCGCCAAAGAAGCGGTGCGTCAAGCCGTAGAGCTTGCTGATAGCGACCACCTGAAGGAGAGCGTAGCGGAGTTGCGAAAAGCTATCTCAATCGCGCCGCATTATCTCGCCGCGCACGTCCAATACATTCGCATCAAGACGTTCTATTTGGATCGCTACGACGAGGTGAGGCGCGAGTATGACCGCCTGATGCAACGCCAGCCAAACAACGCGGTCTACCCGATGGCGCTTGCGATGGCCGCCGCGCCTCTCGTTCCCGAGCGGGTCAAGCGCGAATGGTTTGAAAAGGTTTCAAGGCTTGCACCTGACTGGGCCTGGAGTCATTACGCTAAGGCAAAGCTCGTCAGCGAACAAGACCCGCAAGCCGCCGCCGCAGAGCTCCTGGAATTTCTGGAGCAGGAAGGAACTGCGACAGAGCCTTACGAGATGCTCATCTCGCTCCAGAAGAACAAGCTCGCCAAGATCGACGACGCGCTCAAGACCGCCGAAAGAATGTACGCTCAGCCGGAGACTAGTGCGCCGGGCCTCTATCACCTGTCGAGCCTGCGTCTCGCCAAAGCCGGGCGCGCGGAGCAGTCCCGCGCCGCCGTCAGAGATGAGTTAGATCGGTTAAGTGCTTCATCGTCAGACGCAAAAATTCTCGCCGCGATTCGGGACGTTTATGCCGACGTGTTGTACGACCGAGAGCGCACGCTCAAAGTCGAAAACAGGCTTCGCCAGAGCGATCCGGGCTGGTATCCCGAACGGGGCTGGACGTTCGTTTTGCCGACGGCGAACGGCGAGGGCGTTCCGACACAAATCCCGATGTCGGGCCACCGCGTAACGGTTTTATTTAAGGCTTACTTCATCGGCGACGACCTCGAAGCAAACGTAAAGACGGCGCGCCTGGAACAACTTCTAGGTGAGAGCACGGACCCCGGAGTGAGGTGGTATATCTACAATCGTCTTTTCAACATCGCTGAAAAATCGAATGACCATGCCGCTGTAGTCAAATATGGTGAGGCTTTGCGCGCGATTGACTCCAGTAGCGGAGTTGCCTGGCTGGCGAAGATCGCACTGGCTCTGGCTGAGGAGAAGAAAGACCTCACAAAAGCGCTCAAGTACGCGCGCCTCGCCGATGATAAAACAGCGCAATTACACTCGGCTGTAAAGCCGCTTAACACCGATGCCGACTGGTTCAAAGAGGCGGCCACGCCTGATTGGCAGAAGCAGAACTATCAGGAGCAGCGCGCACTGGCGCTTGATGCTCACGGGTGGGTGCTCAGTCGCATGGGCGACTCCAGCGCCGCTGAGGTAAAGCTACGGGAGTCGCTCAAAATATCCCGTTCGGAGAAAAAGCTTTTGCACCTCGCGGAGGCGCTGCGTCAGCTTGGCAGGACTGACGAAGCTGAGAAAGTCGTGACGGAGGCGCGCAACGAGTACGCGGAATCAATCAAGCGAAAGTTCGTCAACGAAACCGCCAAGGACTTCGAGCTGGAAGCGACAGACGGTCGCAAGGTGAAACTCTCCGACCTGAGAGGCAAACCCGTCATGCTCTATTTTCTGGCGACCTGGTGCGCCGCGTGCAGCAAGGAGGGGCCCTACCTCGTTAAGTTTTATGAGAAGTATAAGCCGTCGGGTTTAGAGATACTCGCGATCTCCATTGACGAAGCCGCTGATAGACACAAAGTAGCACCCTTAGCCAAGGAGCTTAATTACACGTTCCCCGTTCTGCTCGACGAAGGAGTGGCTAAAACTTACAACGTTCAGGGCGTGCCGATGAGCATGATCTTTATCGATCGAAAGGGTAACGTCAGGTACCGCCAGAAGGGTTTCTTCGAAGAGACGCCGCGTGACCTCGATATAGTGGTCCAGGAACTGTTGAAATGAACCGGGTACAACTCCCATGAAGCGCGTGAATGTGACAGGGTCGGTCCGGGGCGGCCTCGTTATGACTTACCAAGGAGATTGCCTTCCATGAAAAGCATACTTGTTAACAACCTTGCTTTCAGCAGCAGATTGGACATCGACCTGAGCCCGAGCCCATCCACTCTTAGAGTTAACACGCCGCCCCTGGGATTGCTCACGCTCGCCACTATCCTGACGACGAAAGGTCATGATGTCACGATTGTCGACTTCGGAGATCTGGCCAGAGCCGGTGCGATTCCGACCGGTGCCGATTTCTATCCCGAAGCCGCACGTCACATCGTCGAAGCGCAGCCAGACTGGGTCGGGTTCAGTAGCCGGTGCGACAGCTATCACTGCATGTTGAGGATAGCCAAAGAGGTCAAGTCACTGTCGCCGCACACCCCGACGGTTTTCGGCGGCCCGCAGGCGACCGTGACCGACATGGAGAGTCTAACGTTATTTCCGTTCGTCGATTTCATCACCTGCAATGAGGCGGAGGAAACGCTTCCGGAATTGCTTGAGGCGTTAGGCGGCACAGGAGATTTTGCCTCCATCTTAGGGTTGACGTGGCGCAAAGGGGACAAGGTTGAGCGCAATGCCAAGCGTCCTTTGATCCGAGACCTCAATGCCTACCCGATATCAAATTATGATTTCTACACCCGAGACTTCGAGGGGAGATGGCCGATAGAAGTCGGTAGAGGGTGCCCCTTCGGATGCACGTTCTGCTCGACCAACGTCTATTTCGACCGCTCCTATCGGTTGAAGTCCGGGCCCAGGCTCGTAGAAGAGATTCGATACCTGATGGACAATTTCGGCGCGCGTGAATTCCACTTCGTCCACGACATGTTCACAGTGGACAAAAAGCGCGTGCTACAGATCTGCAAAGATCTGGTGGAAGCTCGGCTCGATGTCGCATGGGATTGCAGCGCGCGTCTTGATTGCATCAACGACGAGGTGTTGACTGCGATGCGCCAAGCCGGGTGCGACGCCATCTATATGGGCATCGAGACTGGCTCACAATCCATACAGAAGATCGTCAAGAAGAATTTGAAGCTTGACATATTGGAACCGAAAATCCGCACGCTCAATGAGATGGGCTATGGCGTAACGACCTCGTTCATCGCGGGGTTTGAAGACGAGACCCTCGACGACGTTTCAGACACACTGGATTCCATTGTCAAATGCGTGCTCCTCGACGTTAGCCTCGTACAACTACACCTCTGCGCCCCGCTCAGGGGCGCCGCCTCTTACACGATGAACAAGGGGAGTTTTGAATACGACGGCTATTTAAGCGATCAGGTCGATCCGATATTTTTCTCCGAGGAGGATCAAGATCTGATTAAAAGCAGCGAGGAAGTGTTTTCCGCCTTCTATTACGTGCGCCCAAAGCATGTCCCGCGAGAGTTCTATCACGGGTTGGACTTCTTCGGATACGCCTCTCTAAACTTTAGGCATACCCTCTACTATATTCTCAAAACTTCTCCGTTGACCCCGCTGGACTTGTTTACAGGGTTGAAGGACTGGCTCGCCAAGAGCAAAGGCATTAGTCTTACCGTTAGCGGTTCATTCGGGATGACAGAATTCTACCCCCTGTGTGCGGAGTATATACGTCATCTGATTGAGAGCGATGTGTTGACCTACCCGTATCTCAGGGACATCCTGGAATTCAACGTTGCGCTCACCTATTTTCGGCGGACAGCTGGGTCTCAGCCGGACAATGCAGGCGAGGGGATAGTTTTGGAGCTTCCCGAATCGGCGGTCCCAACTCTTGGTCCCAACGTTGTGGTTCAGAGCTATAACAGTGATATCAGCAGACTCATTCAAATACTCAATGAAGGACTGGAGCCTGAGATCAGTCCGACCATAAGCCAGCGCACTCACATAGTTTTGAGGAGCAGAATCTCGGGAGTCGAGATAATCAAAATATCTGCGTTTTTCAAAGCCATCCTGAGTCTCTGTGACGGAAGCCGTAATTTGAGAGACATCAGAGCGGTGCTCCGCAATCGTCTGGCGAAGAACTGGGAGGATGAAAAGGCGGAAGAGCTCATCTCCAAGGCCGTCGCGCAGTTAGCTCAGGGCGGCATCATCTCCGTGCAATCAGTTTCTCCGGGCGGCGTCATTCCGGATCGGGAAAGCCGCTCGTCTGCCATGAGAGCAGGGGATTGATGGCGGAAAAAAATGGAAAACGTTCTTGAAAGATTTGTTGCTTGTTCTCGCAGACTATTTCTTGACAAGGGTATAGGCGCGGTGATATATCACGCTCCTCAACACCCCCCCAATGGGTCATGTAGGTGGAAAACTTTCAAGTAGTGAACGAATTAAAAATTCTCTGAATTAAAATTCTCTGACTCACAACAGTTGTACCTGAATCTTCATGTCTCAACCGCTTTTGGGCCAGACTCACTAACTCAATCGTCGTACATCTACGTCACTGGATCCCGTGTCCGGTGAAACCCGTTGTTCGCTACGAGTACATGCTAGAAGAAAGGTACAAAAATGAGCGAAAATAACTTAGAGATTGATCTGGAGGGTCTGGAGTTTGAGGACATCGAGGTCTTCTTCGAAGAGGGCGGTCTCGGGATGCCCGTCTTCGCGGCCTCTACAGCCGGATCAGGCGCTAACTGCTCCGCTCCTAATTCATGTTCAAGCGGCAAGGGCGGCTAGAAAACTCTCGATCGTTAACTATGACGGCGTTCTATTACGTACGTCCAAAGCCCGTCCACCCACTGGATCTCGTGTCCAGTGAAACCCGTTACCTACGAGTACATGCTAGAAGAAAGGTACAAAAATGAGCGAAAAGAACTTAGAAATTGATCTGGAGGGTCTGGAGTTTGAGGACATCGAGGTCTTCTTCGAAGAAGGCGCCCTCGGTATGCCCGTCTTCGCGGCCTCTACAGCCTCTTGCGCTAACTGCTCCGCGGCAAATTCCTGTTCGAGCGGAAAAGGCGGCTAGACTCCAACAAACAAATAATAACCGACGGCGTTGTAGTCCGTCTGTTTGAAGGTGAAAGCAACTTGCTGACCCTCTCAACGCGACTGCAACGCCGTTCGCTTTCTAAATTCTCACTTGATCCAAGTTTGCAGGGATTTGTCGGTTCAACTTTGAAGGAGGGAAAGAAATGAGCGAAAAGAATCTTGTTCAAGAGAACCGAGCGAGTGTTCTGGAGATCGACCTGGATGGTCTGGAAGTTGAAGAAATTGAAATTTTCTACCAGGAAGGTAGCCTCGGGATGCCTGAGTTTGCTGCATCTACAGCCAAGACTTGTGATCCACGCCTAAATGCCTGTTCGTGCTGCACGAGTTGCTAAACACGCGGACGATTACGTCACAACGTTGCACTTCGTCTGTCCAGGAAGGTTCATTGCAGGTGACTGGGCATCAATTAGCTCCGGATACGCGCGACACCCGTGAAACACTGCGGCTACTAATGGTCAGGAGCGCCGGAGTTTCATTCGAAAGTGATTTCAACGTCCGGTCGTCGATCCTCGAATCCATCCTGAATCAACATGCGGAGATCGGCAAAAGGCTGGAATCGTTACGCACCCGACTGCTTGAAGACCTTCACGCAAGAGTTCCTCTCTGTCTCGATCGGGACAAACGCGGGCTGCTTTTAAGAATCAAGCGCACCGTCTTTAACTGCCGTCCCATATCTCCACAGGAATTGGATCAATGCGAAGGAGAATTGAGTCAACAGCTAGACGAGTTCAACGAGCTGATCAAGAAGCAGCAGCAGCTTTTAGACTCCAATAGACTCGATTTAATCAATGAACTTAGATCACGTCTCGCTGGTTTGGTGAACAACCGGGAGTTCCAGATAGCGGTAGACTATTCGTGTCCATGGCTGCTGGATGAGTATCGACGTCATCCTCCGGAATCCGAGCAGGACTTTTCTAACGAGGAGCGGAGTCTCTACGCCTATGCCGCGAAATTCTTCAGCAAGGCCAACCCTTTCTATACGTTTGCCAGTGTCGGTTTCCCATCGGCGACTGGATTAGATCTAGAGGACGACCTGGAAGTCATACTCAACACGTCGCTCATTTTAAGCCTGGAACAACTGCTGCTTCCTTTGGTTCGTGACCCTTACCGACGATTGATCTCTGTGTGCGGCTTTGTACAGGAGGACCACAGGTTCCGTTTTCTCATCCTGAAAAACGAAGGCGCGCGTCTCATTTCGTTGAAAGAAAACTTGTTGCTGCGGCAAATCCTGGAATACTTTCAACAACCTTGCGAATACACGTTTGGCGGCGCAGTGGATTACGTGCTTGCAACGGCGTCGCCTTCGACCGACAAAACCATAGTTGAAGACTATCTCACTCTTCTCATACAGAAATCGATAATCACCGAGTATCTCATCAAAGACCTGAACCACTTCGCTCAGTATCTCCTGGGGTTAAGCGATATCCATGACGAGTTGATCCGGAAACTACAGCGCCTCCATCTCGCACGTATCCCGAGGACGGAATTGCCGGCGGTTCACGAACAGCTAGCGGCACTCTCGCTCCCGACGGAAGCGCAAAAAGCTGCTTCTGAAGAATCTCCCTACTACATAAACACTTATGATCGTCGCGACTTGAGTACTCACAAGGCTGTTGCGCGCAGCGTTTACGAAGACCTCCAGGCTGTCAAGCCGTTCTTCACAGTTTCGAATTTTTACGATCAGTCGTATGTGATTAAATCCTTCATCCTGGATCGCGTTGCCGGGCAATCGGGGGCAGTTCCTTATCTGGACCTGGTATGCGAATTTATGCGCCAACCCTCACAGATTGTAGAGAATTACCACCCGTCCACACATCGCTCCGGGGATGAGCGGGCGGCTTCTGAAGCATGGCTTGCGCACCTCGTTGGATGTACAGGTACTCTTAGCGCCAGCCAGATCTCGTCTCTTCTTTCCCAACAACCTCGTTCGGAAAGTAAAGGAGATGACGATCTCTGTTTCAACGGCCCATTTGATTACGTAAAGGGTGTCTACTATCTTGCGAACATCTTTACCGGTAGGGGACGTTTCGCAGCTCGCTTTCTGCTAAACCAGGGCTTCAGGCGTTATAAACCCATGGCGTGCGAAGACGGCTGGCTTGATGTGCAATTGGCCGTTCCGCTCAAGAATAATCGAAGTTGTGTGGCAGCGATGTTCGCGACGGGTTGCGGGTTTGAGAGACGTTATGATTATAACTTTGAGCGTTGGATTGACCCTTCGCAGATAATCGTCGAGGCAAAAGATGGCAGAGTAGTTTATCGAGATAGCAAATCAGGACAGCTTCTTCGCCTCAATTATCTGGGCTATGTGCTGGCACAATATCTTCCGCCGCATTACAAACTTCTGCTGGCAGACCATGCGGATGTCTACATAAACCCTTTCGAGGACATTCCGCAAGAACCTTTTGAGGCGGAGGTCGTGCACACACCCGCGTTATATTACGGCTCGGTATGTTTGCGTCGGCAGCAATGGGCTTTCGCCAGGTCCATCTTCGACGTGCTGCGGGGCGAAGAAAACATCTTGAGTTGCACGGTAAGGCTGCGCAAGCTGGTCCGTAAAAACACCGGCTGCGAAACTGACGAGTGGTACATTTGGGCGACGCGACCGAACAAGGGGTCGACCAGACCGAGATACCTTGACTTGAACAATCCTCTGAGCGTGAATCTGTTTCGCAAATCGATCGCACAGGTTTCCGACAAGGCCGCAATCATCTTCACCCCCATGGAGCCGCCCCCTCAAAATCTATTCCGAGCAGAAGGTCGTCCATTCATGACCGAGTTGATGATCGAGGTTTGAGGGTGCGCGCGATGAATACCGCCGGAGAAAGGTGGCTGAGCTTTCACGTCTTCATCCAGGACGCGCTTGAACCATTCCTGCTCGGTTCCCTGCTGCCCGCGGTTGATAGAGAGCTTGCGGCTGGCCGCCTGAAGCGCTTCTTCTTCATACGATATAGCGAAGGAGGGTTGCACCTGCGACTGCGTTTCCTGCCTGCGCGAACGATGGATGCGACCGCAACCGGCAATTGGCTCGAAGAGATTGTGCGCAAGTTCGACGCAGAGAAGGCACTTGATTCCGAACCGACTGTTGTACAGGAACAGAGATACAACCGAGCCGAGTTGTACTTTGGAGAAACTCTCGATTCTGTCTATGCCGAACTCTTGAACGAGCAAACCTCGTATCTTTCGCTGCGGCTACTTCGTGCACAATGCGGGAGCCATGGCCGGCTTTTGGTAGTGCTCGGTTGTACCTTATACCTGCTTGTACGGTCCGCCACGGGCAGCACAAATGATTTCGTCAAATCGCTCAAGGACTCACAGGACTTTGCCGCGCGCACGCTCGGAGAGCTGGGCTTGTCGCTTAATCGCGTGAGCAATGACTTTGAAGATAAGCTGCTTGGATCATTAAGTCGTGCGCTACCGGTAGTTGCGCAACAACTGGAAAGGGAGCCAAGCCTTAGTCGTATCAGCAAGCTGTTACGACGCACCGGACGCTCCGGCTCGTCAAACGGATTTGTCGGGACTCACGCGTTACACTTGCTTTGCAACAAGACCGGGTTTGCGCTCCAGGATGAGAATCATCTGTTTGGCGCGCTGCGTCGCCTGGCCGATTCCACTTCACCTCGTCACACAGTCAAAGGAGACTGAAATGGGAGAATGGCGCAACTATCACATCTATTACACGAACCTTGATAAGCTGATCATCGAGTGTGTTCATCCTCTCTTGCTGCGCCGGGATAGCGAGCTGGAAAACTGTTTTTGGGAGCGACACTACGCTGGCGGCCCGCACCTCCGCGTCAGACTAAAGGGCGACGACCCAGGCGTCGACGAGGTGGGCGCTGAACTCATCCGGGAAACGCGACAATTCCTCGCCTCCCACCCCAGCACGCCGATCGACAACTATTCGCCTGAAGCAGTCAAGAAGCTACTTAGCTGGGAGGACGAGGGGGTCGAAGATGAAGACCTCGTCTATCGCCTAGATGAAATTCTCGAACGCCCGTACCAGCGCGTGGAGCATCGCCTCGCCTCCGACGAGGCCGCGGCGCTGCTTGAAGACTTTCTGCACGATAGCATGCCGCTCACGATTGCGATCCTGAAATCCGAGCGCCCGAAGATGGTCGAAGTGCTTCGACTCTACTTCCTCGAGGCATTATTCGTCTCCGGCAATCTGCCAGGCGGCTGTGTCTCATTCAAGTCTCACTGGGAAGGACTGGCCGCATTCTTTGCTTCGCGCCACGGATTGAACGAACGGATTAAGGAGAACTACCTGAAAAAGCGTGACACGATCATCGAGCTAATGTTGGAGGTGAAGGGCGCTTACGATTCAGGCTCGATCGAGAAAGATCCGATTCTGCGTCACTGGCACGACCTGATGCAGCGCAATCGGGCACGCACGAAAGCTATCCTTGATAGCGGCCAGCACGTGACTAAACAAGCGACCAACCTGGAAGAGGCGCGCTGGTCTAAACAATACATGGAAGAACGAAAACTTGAGCACAACCCCTTTCTCAACACTCTCTGGAGTGATGAGCGGTTCATGGCATCCATTCAATACGAATACAGCATGCTGTGGCCTAGAGTCTTGACAAACCTTTTGTATTCGCTGGCAGCAGTAGTCGGCCTTAAACTGATCGACAAAATGACGCTTTGCTACTACGCGCATCGCGCCGCAGAAGATTACTTCGAGTGTGATCTAACAGACATCCTGAAGGAAACGGTCAAAGAGATCATAGATAAAAACAAGCATCGATTTCCAGGCAGCGATGCGCGATAGTCCCTGTGGAAACGACTAGAGAGTTAGTCAGGTAGAAGGCTCAGCCGGCGTCCGGCCGAGGATAAATTCGCCGATGCTCGTTTCCAGATAGTAATCCGTGCCGGCCACCCTGGCGAAATGGTCTGAATCTCCGGAGCCAAGGGCGCAAGGCGCCAGCCGCATCGCAGTTGCCACCAGGTACATAGTCTGTAATAGGGTGCCGGCTTCCATAAGGGTAACGTGATAAGCGATGGACTGATATTTCCACGCGGTTCGCCTGAACCGCGCCGCGATGATCAAGAGCACGGGCGGGTAATCAGGTAATCCCCCGCAAGCGCGGCTCGCGTCGGAAAGAAATTTTTCCACGTCAGTATCAAGCGTCTGGATGTAAGCGAGCGCGTGATCCGCGGCTCGATAGCGATACATCCCACGCTCCAGACCAAGACAGCGGTTCGCCACCAGGTAGACTTCGAGAGGGTGAAGGCTTCCGCCGCTCGGGTATACCTTCCTGATGACCTCCATTCCGATGCCGTCGCTCGAAGTACCCGTCACGCGACAAGTCCGGTAAAGGAACTCCCCAAGGTTGTCGAAGCTGATGGGTTCGAGACCGTGCAATGAGCGGCGATTCTCCAGCGCGAGAGTGAGCGGCATATCCTCCAACTTCAACGCCTCAAGATCGGGCTTCGGCAGCGGTAGCAGATCTCCATTTTCTTCGCTCGGCTTAAAGCAAGGCTCCTCAGGCAGAAGACCACGAAACCTGTAGGTTGCGCCGAACGGTTGATTGTGACGGGTCGGTCTTGAATAAGTGTGAAAGACAAGATCGTGAAATTCCCAGTGCGCCAGAGAGTTGAGATCTTCCTCGGCTCGTCCGTCCTCGAGAACCAGCGTGAGCAGGTGACGCTCGTAGCACTGGTCAAGGAACTCCCGCAGCTTCGTCCGCTGGGATTCTTCGACGGCGGTGAGCAGGTCTATCAATCTCGTCGGCTTACTCAAAGCCAAAAGCAGTTTGAAAACGGATGACTTGGCGAGCAGAAGTTTACCGGAGTCGAGAGGCGTTTCCAGTACGAAAGAGTTAAGACCGGGGCGAATGATAAGGTGACGGGAGAGGCGATAAGTAGCCTGCAAATCCAGCATACGTCCTCCACGGCGAACCGTCAGAGTATGAAGCTATTGTAATCACAAAAGGCTCTGTAGTAGTCGTTGCCGGCATACAATTCCTCATGTGTACCGGAAGCTACTATCCGCCGATCATTGAGAACCAGCAGCCGGTCCGAAGTCCGCACAGTGCTCAACCTGTGAGCGATGGTAATCGTTGTGCGATTGTGAGCCAGCAGATCTATAGCATTAATCATCTGAGCCTCGTTCTCGAAATCTAGTGCGGAGGTGGGTTCGTCCAGTAGAACGACGCGTGGCCTTCTCAACAGCGCGCGCACGATAAAGAATCTCTGCTTCTGTCCTCCGGAAAACATGTCTTCCGAGTAAACGGTGTGGAGCTTTTGCGGCAAGCTTTCGACGCAGTCCCGCAGATTGACCAGCCGTAAAGCCTCACCAATCTCTGCCTCAGAGCGCTGTTCCTCCAAACCGAAGAGCAGGTTTTCTTGAATAGTCGTTCCAAAGAAGAAGTCCTGCTGGCTAACAAGCCCGAACAGCTTACGGAAAGAGTTCTTGTCGGCGATGGTGGAGATGTCCACGCCGTCAACCAGAATCGTCCCCCGTTGCGGGACTAAGAATCCCATGAGCAGTCGCAGCAGAGTGGTCTTGCCTGCTCCACTCCTCCCGATGAGACTAATTTTCTCGCCTGGGTAAATCTCAAGACTTAAGCCCTGAAACACAGGCTCGCCGCCACGATACGCAAAATCAACATCACGAAAGACAAGGTGTCCACAGTTGGTCTCCGCGTCGAGTTCAACGCCTACCGGCGCGCGGGCGCAGGCGGAAACGGCCGATCGACTCACTGACTCAGCCGTTACCGAATCCTGCATTTGAACATAGGCCAGCTCGGGTGTGGACTCCGACCGCGACACTGACGCTGCGCGCGCCTTCCTACTCGAGATCGCAACTGGGAGCGGCTTGGACGCCGGTTGTGCAGCTTCTGTAGATTCGTCCGGAATGTCCAGAACCTGATAGTAATTCTTCACGTTGATGGACAATGATGAGAGGTTCTTATAGAGCCGAGCGAGTTCCGCGACAGGCACGAGCAGAGCGCTGACCAGTACATAAAGCGCGAACGTGTCAGAGTAGTCCAACTTCCCTTGGATCAGCAGAATAAAACTTGCTCCGAGGGCGAGGGCGAGGGTGCAGGAGATAATAGCCTGGGACCCTTGCGTCACACGGGTTTGAATGACAAGTTCGTCACGCTCCGCGTCTCTTCTCTTTCGGACAAGGTCTCCGATGTCGCTGGTAATTCTGATTGAAGCTGCCAGCGCCTTGATTGTAAACAGACCCTGTATGGCTTCGAGCATGTTTCCCACGAGTGGATAATTAATCGCCAGAAAAGTCTGACGCTTCTCACGCAATTTGTCGCCATACCAGTAAACAAAGATGAAGAGCAGCGCGCCACCCGTGGTCACGATGGTCAGGACGATTGGCGAAATCGTCCCGATTACAATCATCATCACGATGATGAATATGATTGACTGCACACCTTGTATGACGACCTCCGTGAAGTCATTAGTCACCGCCATGGCGTCTATCACGCGCTGGAAAAGGTTACTCTTTTGCTTAAACTCGATGAAATCCTCGACGGAGATGTTGAGCAACTTACGGTAGTATTGCAGGACGAGGTCTTCGTTTAATTGCGTGGAGACGCGAGCGCGCGACAGGCTTATCAAGTAAGTGATCGCGGCCTGAAAGACCAGCACGCCGAGATAAGCGGCCACCATGAGGCCGAGCAAACGCAGGTCGCCCGTGACTAAAGAGCTTTGCATCTTCCCGAAAATGAGAGGAATGAGGAACGCGGTAGCAGAGCCAATCAAAGCAAGCAGGGCCGCGAATGCGAGACGACCCCTGAACGGGCGATAATGTCTCAGGAACTTACCGAGGCGCGACCAGTGAATACTGTTGTCAGTTCTTGGAGTCAGCCATTCATTGTTCTTGACCCAACTCACATTTAAATCCTATGGTAAGGTGACAGGTGCGCTGCATCTTCGATTACTAGAGAGTCTTCACTTCGAACTGCCGGTATTATATGACAGGAACTTACAAAAAGGTAACGCCGTTCCGCCACTCTCTTCCGCCCTCCCGTAGGCAAGAGTGGATCCGGGCGTTGGGAAACTACCGTCTATCGCACACTCGAACTTCTGACCGAAGCGGGACTCGCGCGGGAGGTGCGGTTCGGCGATGGGCGACGACGCACTTGTGGCAGACGATGGTTGATCAAGCGCGAGCACGAGACTGTTAATCAGTGCATCGGGCGTGCTCATTTAGTGAAGGGCGACCGAACAAGCCACCCTTTACTGACCGCAACATTGAATAGCCTACGCAGTTTTGACAGCTCGCGATGAACGGTAGCAAGTTTGACGTTACTCAGCTTGTTGGTTCCCGTTAAGCGGGCTAATTTGTAATCACGTAAGCACTCCGCATCGATCTTTCTGATGTCTTTATCGCCATAAAACTTTAGTGAGGTATTGAGCGCGTAATGCGCTGGTTTTTCGCTTTTCACTCCTTTGATTCTAGTGCCGTTCTCGTCAAAGACGGCGGGCACGTAAATGTTTTCTTTGGCATGTTGAAGAAATCTACTCACATTGTCCATTCGCCCGTCCACTTTTAGTGGACGGGCGTTTGAGTAGATAGCTTCTTATGACTTTGGCGTCTGATCATTGTTTACGAACTGGGTGTCCGATATTCAGGCTAAGGGCGCAACACGTCGGCCGATGGCCAGGTATGGCAATTGACCGCTTGAACGGCTGATCGGTCATTAGAGCATCCATCGAGTCGTTTTTGCGCAATGCGAGTGGTGAAGAGGAAAAGAGAACTGGCCGAATTTACAGTAGAACCTTGAAACCTGCTTGCTCGAAGTGGTGATCGCTCGTGAGAGCTTCGGTAAGGTTGCGCTCTCGCATTCTCACAAAGCTGATACAGTCAATTATGCCCCAGTCGTTGTCTAATCGATTGTTGTACAATTGCCAGCCCTCTGCATAGAGCTCGGGTGTTACATGGACTACTTCTATCCGGCTTGATTGCTCTATGCGGTGCCGAAGGTCGATTGCTAACCCGCGCAAAGGAGCTGGCGACAACCAGTTTCTAACCTCCAGAAGTACGACTGATGCGGTAATGAATTGACACTGCTCTTGAAGTCGCTGTTTGTAAATCCGCACGGCTTTGGTGTGTAGGGCGTCTCGCCGATTGACTAACGCGATCCATCCAGCAGCATCCACATAGACGAGGTTCGTGGACGATGAGTTCATTGTTTTGGATGGCCGTAAAGGTAATGTTCCAAGTTGCGGGAGAGATCCTCGGGTCCGATATCCTGGGCCAGATCGGGAATGCCAAAAGCTGGATCGGGTACGGCGTCTCAGGAAGGTCGTCCGGAAGCATAACCGTCACGTAGGTGTTGTCCGGCAGTTGTACCTCCGGTGGCAACTCGATTTGTCCGTTTCGATAGATTGTTCTGATCGACTTGCTCATTGTCCGCAATTATGACGAAGCTATTTCTCTAGCGCAACGGAGGAGGATTAATAAGTCTTCCACTAGCACCCGATCTCTAATCGTTCGCGATGCTGCTATAAATTGTTTCGTACGCCTTGTCGATTAATTCTTGTAGCGATTTGCGGCTCCAACGGATAATGCTAATCACCAAGCATGTCAAGCAGCCGGTCAAGTCCCAAACACTTGTGAATCTGGTAAGTTGTGATTCGAATTGACAACACTCACTAGGGTGACATTCTTTATAGAGACAAGGGTGTAGCCAGTTTACTGGTCGCGAAGAAGCACGAAGGCTAAGGAATTTACAGGGGGTATTGTGCTTTGTGACTGGGTGAAGTCGAAGGTGCAGCCGAAGAACTCGTTGGTGAGGCAATCGGCGAACGCCGCTCACGGACCGGGATATCGAAGAACGGATAAGGCATTCCCGCCCACAGGACCGAAAGATCCCACTCGAGATGCTCTGACCGCATCCGTGTCATCCGAGTGAACCTGTGATCATGTCATACTCCAGGAACTCCCAAATGACCGGATCGTTTGAGAATTGTTCATCCGGACCTTCAAAAATAATTCGGCCGTGATGCAACATCACTACTCTTGTGTTTACCAAATAGAAACGACTGGCGTTCAAGCCAGAAGGCAGGTGCTAACTTGAAAGAGTTCGGTCAATTAGCTCACGACACTCCTCTTTAAGCCGCTTCAATTATCTGAAAGTTTTAGGATATGAACCAGCTAGCGAAAGAGCGCATTCTGAGCGAAACCAAGAATGAGGCAAAAACGATAAGTCGTTTAGTGATGCAAACATAGGGGTGATCGCTTTATTGGTGAGATTGGCAAGGCGATGCTCTACCACTGAGCTACTCCCGCTTTGAGCAGGGTCGATTCTAATGATTCGAGTCGGGTTGTCAAGCGAACCACAATTCAAGCCGCTCTCGGGCTCCCAGACCTTCCCAATCAGGTACTGAAACTAAAGCTTGCCGTACAAGGCGTTTCTTTGGAGGTAACGCCGCTTTATTTATCGATGACGCATGATCGACTCCAAAGCGGCGTCAACCCGCCACACTACAAGGTGACTCTTCGCCACCACATACGCAACTGAGTGTAGTAATTCCGGACGACGGGGGTAATACTATGAGAAGTGAATCACTTCCCATCGGCATTGTTACCGTTGATAAATGAATCGTTACCGGAAAGTAATGATGTTCCGGCGTGTGGACCGCCCCGCCAAACGGATTTAGCGGAGGTGTGTGGGTTGTCAATCGCGCGGTTTCCTGTGTTAGCGCGTTCTCGCGTTGTAGTGAAGTTGGAGCCTGCCAAAATGGCAAATAGGAGTCCAGAGGCCCTCGGGGACTTCATTCGCCGAACGCGCGAAGAGAAGGGGCTGTCGTTGGAAGATGTATCCAAGCGAAGCGCCCGTTATGGAAAAAAGATAGCAGCAAGTTATATCAGCCGAATTGAGAACGAGCCGACACGAAAGGTCACCACACATCGGATCACCGCGCTAGCCAAAGGTCTCGGCATTCCACCGGCGGAATTGTTCGCACGATCGGAGGGCCTGGTCGCTCCCGGTGGAGAGTCCCAGGAGGAGCTCAATTTGGTTACAAGGTTTAGGGAGTTATCGCCCGGGCGGAAGGCTGATGTTTTGAAGATCGTGGATCTGTGGTACTCGGAAGAATTTTCCCAACGCAGTCCACGACGTAGATCAGCCTAGGGCACAAAATTCAAAACACGGCGCCCAGCCGAGCCGCAACCCTTCACCTGGGCTCTCGCCCAAGTTAAAGCTACGGAAAGGCACCACTCGATTAGCTGTTACGGCTTTTCAGAACCCACCACTCTGACTAGACGAAAGTAGGGCTAAACAGGTGGAAGACAATCCCGCATTACGTCTATACAACCTTACGCGACGGCTTCGATCGACTTCTGGTAATGGACCCCCGGCGAGGTTGTGGGCACAGGCATTGGATATTCCCGTTAACCGCAAAATGACTGGACCATTTTTCGTTCAGGTAGGTAAAGGCATAATCGCTTATCTCGCTCTCATAGACGAAACGGAAAGCGGGATGCGAGCACTCGGGTTTGATGACTTCTACTCGGAAGCTTTTCCTCCTCTGAGGCTCGTGGCACAGGTTTCATTATCCAACCTTCGCGGAAATCAGTCGAACTTAACACGGTCGATAACTGATGAAACGATCATTCTGCTGCGAGTACTGGCTGCGGAATGGGGAAAGAAGAAAGTGGATCCAAATATCGGTAAGAAGGTTATCGACAAAGCCAGGACCGACCAGCGGATGAGAATTTGGTGGGGCAGGTTTTGCAAGATCGCCAATAAGCTTTTCGAGGTTGTTAAGGTGGCAAACGACATACGGAAGACGATCGATATCATTCGCCCGTTATTTCGTTTGCGCGGCGCGCCGGATGAGATTCCCCCGGTCGATGTAGGTGGTTCAGACAAATTGTAAAAACAAA